>OFGJ01000022.1_pt1 | contig 140750 bp, 136 predicted proteins | sample 1521731 | NCBI WGS metagenome assembly OFGJ01 (sample SAMEA3504126, study PRJEB24116) | mouse gut metagenome | biome: mouse gut; feature: mouse-associated habitat; material: faeces | place: Denmark | collected 2011 | reverse complement strand
CAGTCTGGTTTCGTGTCTGTTCAGTTGTTTTGGATAGAATTATCCATGTGTTATTATAGCAAATCTGCGGAAAATGTTCAAGGACTGGCAGGGAAAAAGCAGAAAGAAAATCAAAGAGGGTTAGGGATACTTCCCTATGAAAATTTCATCATACGGACGATAGGGAAGTATGGGGAATTTCGCCTATGTGTCCGGACATAGGCAGTGCTTGCTATTCTTGTCTTTCGACACTCCCGGAGGGTGTGTCGGTGTTTCGGGTGCTTATGCAATCGGAACAGTAGTGAGAAAAAAAGCCAGCCGGGGTAAAATCGGCTGGCAAGAACAGTTTTATCTTTTTCTGTACTCTCTTGGCAGAATTTTAAAGTACGCTTTAAATGCTGTTGCAAATTTGCTCTGACTGTCATAACCAACAGCCTGTGCAATCTCCGCTATGCTCATTTCAGATTCCCGTAACAATTTAGCAGCCTGCGTCATACGGTGTTCTTTGATGTGCGACGCAATGGAAGTTCCATAAACAGATTTAAAAGCGTTCTTTAAAGTTGTTGGATTGATGAGATACTGCTTGGAAAGTTCTTCTATGGTAATCCGCTGTTCCATGTGTTCCGTTAATTGGCTGTGTATTTTTTTTACAATATTAATCTGTTCAATCTGGTATTCAGATAATTGACTGCCAGATGTAAGTTCGGTTTTGGCAAGGTAAAGAAGTAGTTCCAACATTTTTATTTTTTGCCAGAACAGTTTCCATTCTTCTGACTGTTCATAGAAAGCAGAAAAAATGCTTTCTGTCTTATCATTTCCGGCAAGAAAAACAGGGCTGTTATTTTGACAGTATTTTTTGGGTATTACTGTTTCAAAAATTTTGCTGCTTTTCAGTAATTCAGGAGGATTGTCAGAGGCTTCCTGTAGATCAATACAGATGGTAAGTCCCTGATACATATTGCCCGGAAAGCTAATGACAGAATCTGTACAGACATTTAGGGGGTGCAGCGAGAAATCTCCCGGATTCAGGTAAATATGTTTTCCGTTTTTCATCTCCCACATCATCTGTCCGGCTTTACAATAGTTAATCTGGATGATATGTGCCATAGCTTTATGCTGCACAGTAAAAGAACCAGACGAAAATGTCAGATAGCATAAATCAATGCCAGGATAAAGTGGAATGATTTTGTCAGCAGATTTTTGATGAAATTGTTCTGCCTTTTTTTGAATTTTTATCAATTCCTCATTCATAGGGTAGACCTCACAATTCAGGGCAGGTAATTTCCATAACCTGTTCAATCATCTGATGCAGCAAACGTCCCTGTTCTGTATCTGCCGCACGATAATATACTTCTTTTCCCTCCCGGCGGCAGATAATTAGACCGCTGTTTTTTAGTGGTCTTAAATGGTGTGATACTGCCGGGCTTGACATGTGGAGCTTGTCTGAAATATTAAGGACACATTCTTCACAATGGCAGAGAAGCCAGAAGATACGGATTCTAGTGGTATCGCCGAGCTGTTTGAAAACTTCCGCTACGGTTTGGAAATAATCCACATGGTCTAATTGTTTCTGTATCAGAGCGCTTTGCTGCCCTTCCCCATGCTGATGTGGTAGTTTTGCATTTTCCATATTGTTTTCCTTTCTATTATGCTTGCATTTCGCCCAAATGGAAAATATCTTCGCCCAAATGGGAGGGAATGCTTTAGAGATATTGACGGATGCTTTTAGGCGTATTATACTACGGTCAAGATACTTAAACAAGTACTTAATCATTAAATTTCAAAAAATATTAAGGAGGACTTTACAATGAAAAAGACTTACAAAATTGAGGTAGACTGTGCGAACTGCGCAAATCTGATGGAGGATGCAGCCCGCAAGACCGCAGGTGTGCAGAGTGCAACCGTCAACTTTATGACACAGAAAATGATTGTGGAGTTTGAGGAAGGGAAAGAGCCGGGAACCGTTATGAAGGAAGTGCTGGATGCTTGTAAGAAAGTAGAGCCGGACTGCGAAATTTTTCTTTAAGCGGTAGCTGCTTGTGACAAAGTGACACCCTTAAAATGCACCGCTGCAGTTTATGGGTGTCATTTTTACCAACAATAATTAAACAATTAAGCATATTTTGAAAGGAGTTTTATCATGCAGGAATTAGTGATTAGCATATTGCTGACAGTCGTTATCATCATGGCTGCTGCACTTCTCATTTTTGTTGGAAACCGCAAAGATGGTATGACAAAGAAGCAAAGGACAATGATGATTCGCATACTGATCAGTGCCGGAATTTTATTGGCGCTTCAATTTGTTACCGCAGAAATATTTGATACAGTTGACGGATATTTATTCCCGTCTGCCGGAAGATGGATTCGCTTTGCGTGTTATCTAATTGATTATCTGATTATTGGATATGACATTTTAAAGAAAGCGGCAAAAGGCATTAAAAACCGTCAGGTATTTGACGAGAGTTTTCTGATGGCTGTTGCCACAATCGGAGCAATGGCTCTGGCAATTTATGAGAACGGCGAGTACTTGGAAGCGATTGCAGTTATGCTGTTTTATCAGATTGGTGAATGGTTTCAGGGCTATGCGGTTGGTAAGAGCCGCCGCAATATCAGCAACCTGATGGATATTCGCCCCGATTACGCAAATGTAGAGAGAAATGGGAAATTGGAGCAGGTTGATCCGGATGAGGTAGGGATTGGCAGTGTGATTGTTGTCCAGCCGGGAGAGAAAGTGCCGATTGACGGAATGATCGTGGAAGGCGCTTCCAGCTTGAACACCAGCGCACTTACCGGGGAAAGCCTGCCGAGGGAGGCAAAAGTCGGTGATGAAGTAATCAGCGGATGTATCAGTATGACAGGCGTATTAAAGATACAGACAACAAAGGAATTCGGGGAATCTACGGTTTCCAAGATTTTGGATCTGGTGGAGAATGCCAGTTCCCGGAAATCAAAGTCAGAGGATTTTATCTCAAAGTTTGCAAAAATTTATACACCGGCTGTCTGCTATGCAGCGTTGGCGCTGGCATTGCTGCCCCCGGTTGTACGGATGCTTTTTATGGGACTTTCTGCCGATTGGGGTGTATGGGTTTATCGGGCATTGACGTTCCTTGTTATTAGCTGCCCTTGTGCGCTTGTAATCAGTATTCCTTTAAGTTTCTTTGCAGGAATTGGCGGAGCAAGTAAAGAAGGGGTATTGGTAAAGGGTTCTAACTATCTGGAAATTCTTTCCCAGACGAAATATGTTGTCTTTGATAAAACCGGAACTATGACAAAGGGTGTTTTTGAAGTAAATGGCATTCATCATTCTACCGTAGAAAATGAGAAACTGTTAGAGTATGCGGCATTAGCGGAGAGTGCTTCTTCGCACCCGATCAGCAAGAGCTTACAGCGGGCATACGGGAAGGAAATTGACAGGACACGTGTGGCGGATATACAGGAAATCAGTGGAAATGGCGTGACAGCAAAAGTAGATGGTGTGGAGGTTGCTGCCGGAAATGATAAACTGATGAAACACTTGAATATACCTTATCGTGACTGTCACCAGACAGGCACGATTATCCACATGGCAATCAATGGGAAATATGCGGGGCATATCGTAATCTCTGATATTATAAAGCCTCATTCCAAAGCTGCGATTGCGGAATTAAAGAAAGCGGGCGTAGATAAGACGGTCATGCTGACCGGGGATGCAAAGAAAGTGGCAAATCAGGTTGCCGCATCACTTGGAATTGACGAGGTTTACAGTGAGCTTCTGCCTGCAGATAAAGTAGAAAAAGTGGAAGAACTCCTGCGGGTGAAACTGGGTAAAGCGAAGCTGGCGTTTGTGGGTGACGGTATCAATGACGCACCTGTGCTTTCCAGAGCAGATATCGGTATCGCTATGGGCGCAATGGGTTCGGATGCGGCAATCGAAGCAGCGGATATTGTACTGATGGACGATGATCCGATTAAGATTGCAAAAGCAATTAAGATTTCAAGAAAATGTCTGCGGATCGTTTACCAGAATATTACGATGGCGCTTGTAGTAAAATTCGCCTGTCTTGCATTGGGGGCTGTGGGAATTGCAAATATGTATCTGGCAATCTTTGCAGACGTTGGAGTTATGATTCTTGCAGTGCTGAATGCAATCCGCTGTCTGTTTGTAAAAAAATTGTAGAGAAGGGGGGATTCCTTTGGCACAGAATGGTCATTTTGGCAAAGAATTGAAAGATAACGATTTGTATATCTTAACGGAATTTTTCAAGGTGCTTGGGAGTCCCACTCGTATCCGTATTCTGCTTCTTTTAATGGAAGAGGATTCATGTGTCAGCGATTTAGCAGAGCAGCTCGATATGACACAGTCTGCGGTGTCCCACCAGCTAAACCTTTTGAAGTCAAATAAGCTGGTGAGGCGTCGTAGGGACGGGAAAATGATATTTTATACATTAGTGGATGAACATGTGCAGATGGTTGTTGAAAAAGGTATGGAACATATACTGCAACGTTGAAAAAGAGGTGAATTGAAATGGCAGATAAAATAACAATGGATAAATTGAAGCCGAAGCAAAGCGCTTATATATGCAGTGTAGGTGGAAATGGTGTGCTTCGGCATCATTTACTGGACATGGGGCTTACCCCGAAAACGGAAGTTACACTTCAAAAGATTGCTCCTATGGGTGATCCGGTGCAGATTGCGTTAAGAGGGTACGAACTGACGCTGCGGCTTGATGAAGCACAAAAAATCATAGTGGAGAAGGTTCATATAAAAGTAGAAAAAAATCATGCCACGCAAAGAATACCGGCAGTAGAACACCCGGGAGTTGGCGAACTTGGCAGGGCAAAAAGCTATCATGTCCATGATGCGGCGAATGAGATTCCGGAAGGTGCAAAAATTACTTTTGCACTGGTGGGAAACCAGAACTGTGGAAAAACGACTTTATTTAACCAACTTACGGGGGCAAATCAGCATGTGGGGAATTTCCCCGGCGTGACGGTTGACCGTAAGGATGGGACAATCCGTAAACATTCAGAAGCGGTTGTTACAGATTTGCCGGGGATTTATTCCCTTTCCCCCTATTCCAGCGAGGAAATTGTGACAAGGGATTTTCTGATGGATACACACCCGGACGGAATCATCAATATTGTTGACGCAACCAATATGGAAAGAAACCTGTATCTTACCATGCAGCTTATGGAGCTTGGCATTCCAATGGTGCTTGCGCTGAATATGATGGATGAAGTCCGGGCAAATGGCGGTTCTGTTCGGGTGAATGAGCTGGAAGATATTCTTGGTATTCCGGTCGTTCCGATTTCAGCAGCTAAAAACGAAGGTATTGAAGAACTGATAGACCATGCGATTCATGTGGCAAGGCACAGGGAAGCTCCCGGCAGGGTGGATTTCTGTCCGGCAAGTAATGATGAACATGATTCCGTAGGCGCTGTGCATCGGTGTATCCATGCGGCGGTACATATTTTAGAACCGGAAGCAAAAGCGAAAGGTCTGCCTGTTCGCTTTACCGTTACAAAATTGGTGGAGAATGACCGCCTGATTAAAGAGAAACTTGCCATTTCTCCTGAAAAGCTGGATACATTTGAACATCTGGTGTCTGTGTTGGAAAAAGAAACAGGGCTTGACAGAGAGGCTGCGCTGGCAAATATGAGGTTTTCATTTATTGAAGCTCTGTGTGCCAAGACCGTTGTCCGTCCTCATGAAAGTAGAGAGCATAAGCGAAGCATGGCGATAGACCGTATTTTGACGGGGAAATACACAGCAATTCCCTGTTTTATTGGAATTATGGCGCTTGTATTTGTTATGACGTTCAGTTTTATTGGCGCAGCGTTATCCGATTTGATGGGGATGGGAATTGATGCAGTGGTTGCGATGCTGGACGGGCTGCTTGCAAAAGCACAGGTGAATCCGGTAGTCCATTCCCTTGTGATTGATGGTATTTGTAGCGGCGTGGGAAGTGTCCTCAGTATGCTCCCAACAATCGTGACAATGTTTTTCTTTCTTTCTATTTTGGAGGATACCGGATATATTGCAAGAGTGGCTTTTGTTATGGATAGATTGCTCCGTAAGATTGGTCTGTCAGGGAGAAGCATTGTTCCCATGCTGATTGGTTTTGGCTGTTCTGTTCCTGCGATTATGGCTACCAGAACGCTTTCCAGTGAGCGGGATCATAAAATGACAATATTACTTGTCCCGTTTATGAGCTGTACTGCCAAGCTGCCAATCTATACTCTGATGATTAGTGCTTTTTTCCCAAGAAGGTATCAGGCACTTATTATGGTAGGGCTTTATGTATTAGGGATTATATGCGGCATTTTATATGCGTTGATTTTAAAAGGGACAAAATATAAAGGCGCTCCCGTTCCTTTTGTAATGGAGCTTCCAAACTACCGGTTTCCTTCTGCAAAAAGCGTGTGGCAGCTTATCATTGAAAAAGCAAAGGGATTTGCCAAAAAAGCATTTACCATTATTTTTGTGGCTTCTCTTGTTATATGGTTTTTACAGACATTTGATATGAGAATGAATGTTGCGGCTTCGGCGGAAGAAAGTCTGCTGGCGTTGTTGGGCGGGATTGCAGCTCCTTTATTTGCACCGCTTGGATTTGGCGATTGGAGAGTTTCTACTGCATTGATTACCGGATTTACAGCAAAAGAAAGCGTTGTTTCTACGCTGACCGTTCTTTTAGGCGGGGATATATCCATGCTTTCAACATTGTTTACACCTTTTACCGCACTGGTATTTCTTGTGTTTACTTTGTTATATACGCCATGTGTTGCGGCGGTTGCAACTGTAAAGCGTGAAATGGGTGGAACAAAGGCGGTCGGAACGGTAGTAGTTCAGTGTCTGATTGCGTGGGTGATTGCATTTACCGTACATGGCATAGGAATTTTATTAGGATTTGCATAAGAAAACTATGCTGTGAAATAGTTCGTTTTTACCGGGAGAAAGGCTATGATTAGAAACATACAGAAAAAAACAAGGGTTCTTTCAGCAGAACGAAATTATAAACTTCTTCACTTGGCTCTGATGTTTTTTATTTTTTCGGCGGCAGGATGGATATGGGAGGTAATGCTTGGATATGTGACTAGCGGAGTGCTTGTAAACAGAGGGGTACTTCATGCTCCATTACTTCCTATCTATGGAAAGGGTGTAATATTGATTCTGATACTGTTAAAGAAATTCAGAAAAAATCCTGTGGCAGAATTTATGGGGATTATCCTTTTGTCAGGCTGTATGGAGTATTTTATTTCATGGTATCTGGAAATAACCTATGATGGCAAACGGTGGTGGGATTATTCGGATTACTGGTTGAATCTGAACGGACGAATTTGTGCAGAAGGCTTAATTTTCTTTGGCATTGGGGGAATGTTTGTGGTATATGTTGCAGCACCGTTTCTTGATAATAAAATGCAAAAAATGAATCATAGACGCTTAATGATACTTGTAGCTGTTCTCTTGGTAATTTATGCGGGAGATTCCGTTTACTCTACCCAATATCCCAATATGGGAGCGGGAATCACAGAAGATTCTGTTAAGGAGGAAATGGAATGTTGTTCTACCATGAAAGGAGATAAGGAACTGACACAAACAAATTTTAGTGTTCTTACGGAAACGTTGGTTTAATCAGCGTTTCCATAGATATAAAGGAGAAATTGAACATGAATATTGCGAGCGTTTTGGTACTTGGAGTTGTGGCTGTCCTGTTGGTGTTCTCTATTATAAGTTTTCGTAAAAAAGGTGTTGGAGAATGTGGCGGGAATTGTAGTTCATGTGCCTATTCATGCCATAAAGAGGATTCATATTATGAAACATAATTTAAGTGAACAGGTAAATCTGCTTTTGGAATATATTGATACGGCAGATGCTATCTGCGTTGGAGCTGCAGCAGGAATGTCTGTTGCAGCAGGTTATGATTGTGCATATCACAATGATAAATACTTTGAAAAATATTTGGGCGAGTTTGGAAGAAAATACGGATTTGTGGGATCATTTAACGGATATTATTATCGTTATAAGTCCAGTGAAGAACGGTGGGCTTTTTTGGCGGCAGCAATTTATATGAATTTGGATTTGCCGGATGGAGAGGTATATGAGAATTTATTTGAATTGTTGAAAGAAAAAAACTATTTTATAGTGACAACGAATCAGGATACATTATTTAGCAGACGTTTCCCGGAAAACAAGGTAAGTACTATTCAGGGAGATTTTCGATATTTTCAATGTGTACGTCCTTGTCATGATGAATTATTTGAAAGCAAAAAGCTGATAGAAGAAATGTATGCGAATATTCATGACTGCCAGATTCCTACGGAGTTAATTCCTCATTGTCCTAAATGTGGAAGAGAATTAGAGCCGTGGGTGCGTGGATTCACATTTTTGGAAGGAAAAAAATACAAGGAAGAGTACGAGAAATGGAGTCGTTTTTTGCTGGAAAATAAGGATAAAAAAATACTTTTTCTGGAACTTGGCGTTGGTCGTATGACGCCAATGTTTATAAAAGAACCTTTTTGGAATATGACTTATTCATGGTCTGGAGCTTATTATATTGCGGTTAATCCAAAGGATGCCTTACTGCCCAAAGAACTAAAAGAGAAAGGAATTGCAATAAAAGAGAATATTGCAGATGTTTTGAAAGCTGCAGTAGAAAAGAAACGAAAATTTCGGGAAAGGCAGGTGTAGGATTGTGAGTGTATATCAGGAGATACGAGAAGCGATAGATATGGCAGACGGAGTGTTGATTGGTGCAAGTAACGGATTGTCTATTGCGGAAGGATACAATTTATTTGCGGATGATTTATGGTTTCAGAAAAACATGGGAGATTTCCGAGAAAAATACGGAATCCACTGTATTATACAGGGAATGGCGTTTTTATATCCTTCCCAAGAAGAAAAATGGAGATATTTCAGCCGGATTATCAAAGAAAAATGTATGCTGAGTGAACCGTCACAAATCATGAAGAATATGTATGAGCTTGTGAAAGAAAAGGATTATTTTGTGGTAACTACAAACGGAGAAGATCATTTTATTCCGGCAGGTTTTAACTCGGAACGGGTTTTTGAAATGGAAGGGAAATTGACAGAGATGCGTTGCGCAAATAGATGTTGTGACGATGTTTGTTCTAATAAGGAGGCAATTTTTAGAATCATAGAGGCTGATGAAAAAGGGGAGGGCTTGACAGGGCGGATTCCCAAATGTCCAAAATGTGGCGGAGATATGGAAGTAAATTATGGAGATTATTCTTCGTTTATAGACCAAAAAAGTTGGCAGGAAAAGGCTGCACGCTATCGAGAATTTGTGAATAATTTTCGTGGTAAAAGACTTGTTGCTTTGGAGTTTGGTGTTGGCAGACGTAACCAGATAATTAAAGTTCCTCTTATGCAGCTTGTGGCGGTGGAAGCACTGGCAAAATACATTACATTCAATAAAGGAGAAATTTATATCCCAGAGGAAATTCAGAATAAGTCTATTGGTGTGAATCAGGATATTGCAGTTGCGTTGAATGAAATTTTGAAAGCAAGGTAAATATTGGTTTAGAAAAAGTTTATTTATCTTTATAGGTCAGTCTGCCTTGTGTAGATTGACCTTTTCGCATTGAACTGTATTTATGATGTGATAGATTACAAATGACATAAATTGTATATATGTATGATATGGAAACTGATTATTTCACATGGAGATTATTAGGTTAAGGTGATGTAATGGGAAAAATCATGGTTATATTGTTCACTGAAGAAGATGAGGATGTGTACCAGAGGATGTTACAGATTGTGAACGATAGCAAAAAATTTGAATTGGGCAATGTGATACAGGAAGCAGAGAGTATTCAGGTGGGAGAGTTGAAAATAGATTTGACAAAAAGAAGTGTTGTTATTGGAAAAAAAGAAATCATTCTCACAAATCGGGAATTTGACATATTGTATCTGTTGGCTAAAAATCCCGGAAGGGTATTTAGCAAGGAACAAATATATGATTTTGTCTGGCAGGAACCCTATTCTGGTGATTATAATATTGTTATGAGCCATATCCGTCATATAAGAGAAAAAATAGAGGATGATCCGGGCAAGCCGCTTTACATACAGACTGTATGGGGAATTGGCTATCGGTTCAACAAAAATTTAAGCAGCAGTCTGTGATATAACAACAGATTGCCGCTTATTTTTTGTCCTGTACGCCTAAGAGGTATTCGCAGGATACATGAAAAAACTCTGCCAGAGCTACAACCTCATAATCTGGAACAAACCTTGTTCCTTTTTCTATCCGTAAAACAGTCAGGTCGCTAAATTCATACCCGGCAAGCTGGAGCTGTTCTGCCAGAGCTTTCTGTGATAGCTTTTTTTCTGTCCGCAATTCCATAACCCTTTGTCCAATCAGGTTTTTGGAGTTGCTTTCTTTATTCCAATAGATTTTAATATCCTATCACCAACTTTCTAAAGATGAAGTCCTTTATCATTGATTTTACGAAATAATGTTGATAATATACTTCTAAAGATGAAGTGATAGGAAATTATCTTGTGAAAATAAATGTCGGGCTTGATAATACTGCCAGTAAAATGCAATATTATTTCTAGCAGAGAAAGGTGGAAACAAACATGAATGAAGTTTTTGAAACATTGGCAGGTGTCTTTGAAGAATTACGCAGCGAAGCAGAGGACAGGGAGTATTCCGTCCGGACAGAGGAAGCAAAAGCAGCCAGCCGGGAATTGAAAAAGAAGCAAAAGATATTTGAAGCATATCTTTCCAAGCTGCCGAAAGAGGACAGGGAGTTTCTGGAGGACTATATGGATGCAGTAGATCATGCCCATTACAAGGAGGAACAGCGGGCGTATTATCAGGGATTTGTGGACAGCATACAGGTTCTTGATGGATTGGGCATTGTGAAGAAACGTATGCGTATCAAAGAGCTTCTTAAAAAATTCAGCAGATAGACAAAGAGGTGGCTGGCAGGACAGAAGGCGAGCCACCTTATTTGTATAGTTCAGAATAATCCAGAAATATTCACGAAAAAATACAGATATTGGGGATATTCTATTCTTTGGGATGTTTGTATGTCCGAAGATAGGCTTCCACAATAGCGAGGATTGTTGTAATCTGTTCCTCTGTACACTGTGACAGATAAACCAACAGCCGCTGGTAGTCGAGGTTGTCTGCCGGGACAGTTGGATAAAAAAACGGATCAGCGGAAATATGTAAGGCTCGTATGAGCTGCCCTAGCTTTTCAAGGCTTGGCACGTTTCCATGATTTTCGATTTCCTTGATATAGCGTGAGGAAACGCCGGATTTTTCCGCCAGTTCTTCATAGGTCAGTTTTTGTTCAGTTCTAGCCTGTTTCAGACGAAATCCCATTTCCTTGTCAATTTTCTTTTTTCTTGCCATATATGCACCTCCATGTATAGTGTATATTGCACATTTTACTTTTGAAATGCACTAATAATTCACTTTATCAGAGGGGCATAATACACACAACGAAATAGAATGACTTTGGATATTGCATATAAAAAAACGCAGTATCCAGAGGTTTTTTGCGTGGATTTTATCCTTTGGGTACGTTTAGGGGAATTTATGTGTTCTGAACGGTCTGAGGGATATTTTTTTGACTTCGGGAACCTGTCCGTCTATTGGCGTGGGAAGGTTCTTTTATAAGGTGTTTTACTGGAAGTGAAGCAGAATATACCTTAAAGAGTGAACTATACACGCTCGCAGTTTGTGGAGAAAACAGAATAACAGATATGAATAACGTCCAATGGGCATTGAGCCTGTTCGGGCGTTTTTTATATAAATTTTTCAAAAATTTTTACTCCCACCCGAACATTAGCCTATTGCTATTTGGCAGATACAACGGAAAGGGAAAAGGCGTATGCCTTTGTCACGTCACAACGGGGGAGGAGGTGAACTCGTATGAAGAAACCTTCTTGCCATGATGAACTGACAATCAGGCATCGTTTTGACCGTCTGTGCCAGATGTCGCTGAAAGGTGAAGCGATTAACTATTACCGGCACATGGATTACCGCAGGGAGCATGAAGCCATGTTTTCTGAACTGTCTGAAAAGGAGCTGAACCAGTTGTTTGTTATGGATGAGTATGGAGTGGAAAACAGTCATTTCACAGTACATGGATATGACATTGAAGTGAAAGACACCCTGATTGCGGAAGCGTTGCAGGCACTTTCAGAACGGAAGCGGAATGTAATACTGCTTTCGTATTTTCTGGAAATGAGCGATGCGGATATAGCAAGGGAAATGAACCTTGTACGCAGTACGATCCACGAACATCGGACACGCTCACTTGAGATTTTAAGAAAGATTATGGAGGAAAAAGCAGATGAAAAAGAGATGTAAGAATAGCGAAGAAAAGAATTTGCTGCCTTTCCATATCATAAAGGCAGCATCAGAAGGCGATGTAATGGCAATCAACACAGTTCTGAAGCATTATGAGGGATACATAATTACTCTGTCCACCCGGAAGATGTATGACGAGGGCGGGCGGCTGCATTTTTGTGTTGATGAAACGCTGCGTCGCAGGCTTGAAACAAAGCTGATTACGAAGATACTGGCGTTTGAAGCGGTATAAGGGGCGGCTATCTGCCCTTTTCCATAGCTGATTATCAGCGGTGTACCTTGAAAATTGAATACTGTATTGCATACAGGACGTGAGGATATGCAGAGCCACTAAGCAGATGCGCCATGACGTACCTGCCCTGTCTTATGACGGGGTGAACGTGAGGAAATGTTGAAACAGTACATTGAAGCAAAGGTAAGGAGCGAGTGAGATCGGGCAAAATATGTAGCAGTTACATGGGGCGATGAAGCATATCTGTAATAATGATACTTCCGGATTGCGGAGCAGTCTGCAATCCGGTCAATAAAATGACGGTGCAAGACCGATGTGGGCAGTGTAATGAGCTGCCACCTGTATTGCATTTTTATCTGCTAATAAATGAGCAGAAAAGATATTTTGGTCATTTATTAGCAGATAAAATGCGTGCTATAACGAAAGGAAGGAAATATGGCTTTAGAGCAAAGGGAAAAAAAGAGATTTGTAAGATATAAAGAGGGAGCAGAACTTTATGGGGTATGTCAATCTACATTTGAAAAATGGGCAAAAGAAGCTGGAGCAACTTGCAAAATAGGAAAAGCAGTTATTGTGGATTGTGAAGTTTTTGAAAGATATTTGGAAACATTCAGAGTTCCGGCACAATAAATGAGTAGTAGGAGGAAGCTGCGGCTTGACGGTTGTTTCTATAATCTGCTTTATATTAACGTATTACAAAAAGTTCTTGACATTTCGTATTACAAAAAGTATAATAGCTTATAGATGCAAGGGAGGAATTACCTATGGGCAAGATGGGGCGTCCGAAGTCGGATATAATTAAAGATCGAATAGTAACAGTAAGAATGTCTGATGAGGAACATAGTAGGCTGAAGGAGTATTCTAAAAAGCATCAACAGACTATAACAGAAACAATTAAAGAGGGAGTCAACTTATTGTATAAGACTCGCAATTAAGGCGCAGGTTCTCTCCTTTCCAAATAGAAAGGAGTATGCGTATGGCAAAGTCAAGAAAGGACAGTAAGGGGCGGGTATTGCGAAAGGGGGAAACTATTCGTAGCTCAAATGGAATGTACCAATATGCTTATACAGATAAATTTGGTAAGCGGCAGTATTTATATGCGAATGATTTGGTAACACTCCGTCAGAAGGAAGAAGAATTATTGCGGGACAGGTTTGATGGGATTGATAGTCAGACTGCAAAAAACCAGAACTTAAATGATATATTTGATAAGTATATGGCTACCCGGAAAGATTTGGCGGCACGAACTTATGCGGGATATATGTATCAGTACAATGCTTATGTCAGACCAACATTAGGAAGGCGTAAGATAAAGGATATAAAATATTCGGATGTCCTGTACTTTTATAAGGTACTTATGGAAGAACATAATTTAAGCTATGGAACAATCGAACACCTGCAAAGGGAGTTGCACCCGGCTTTTGAAATGGCACTGAGAGATTGTATTATTCGTACAAATCCTACACACAATGTTTTGGGGCAGTTAAAGAAGCAGACAGGGGCAAAAAGAGGTGTGAGAAATGCTTTAACACCAGAACAGCAGCGAGCTTTTTTGGAATTTATGGACGGACACCCGGTATATGATCATTGGAAACCAATCTATACGTTCTTCATTGGAACAGGGGTCAGAGTGGGTGAATTAAGTGGATTGACTTGGAAAGATATTGACTTTGACAATGGTTTTATCACAATAGACCATGCGGCAGTTTATTTTGCTGGCAGGTTAAATAAGACTGATAAAAGAATATACATATCCACTCCCAAGACAGCGGCAGGTATTCGTAAAATTCCGATGGTAAAGGAAGTGCGAAAGGCACTCGATGAAATCAGGCAATATCAGCGTGAAAATGGTATTTACTGTAAAACAGAAATTGATGGTTATAGTGACTTTGTGTTTTTAAATCGTTTTGGCAATGTATTTTTGCAACAGGATTTAGACAGGTCATTAAGCAGAATTATTGATGCTTATAATGATGATGCACTTCATAAAGCAGCATTAAAACATAAGGAAGCGCTGATTTTACCGCATTTTACTTGCCATAGCCTTCGCCACACCTTTTGTGCTAGATTTTGCGAGAATGAAACAAATCTGAAAGTAATTCAGTCTGTGATGGGACATATTGATATAGGAACTACGATGAACATTTATGCAGAAGTTTCAGAAGCCAAGAAAAAGCAATCAATGGAAGCATTAGCAACAAATTTAGATTTATTTTAATATGTAATGTATGTTATTGGAGAGTCCTTTAGGACGTTCCAGTACATCAAAATAGTTGACAGTACATCAAAAGTACATCAATCATATAAGAATAATACCCAATAATACGGTGTTTTCCATGAAACGAAAAAGAGGAAATACTTGATAATACCGTATGTTAAGTGATAATATAGGCATTGTGTTTGATTATGGAGGAGAAACAGACCATAGTCGCCTGTGGAGCCGGGACAATATCGAAACGGGTGTATCCTGACGGACGGATCGAGCGGCGTGAGAATGTGAAGGATGTGGCTCTTTACATAGAGAAAATCGATGAAATGATTGAGAGAAAGCGGAAGTTGCTCATGGATTTATAAAGGTCTGGGAGACAGTTATGAAAGAAGAATGTTTAATCTGCAGCGCACTCCTTGAATATCTTGAGAAAGATGAACTTATGGAGTGTGCAGTATGCCATAAGAAAGAACACAGCAAGACCAGATGTATTCATGGCCATTATGTCTGCAATGAATGCCATACTGCGGGCATGGATACAATGATAGGCTTGTGTTTAGCTGAGACATCGAGGAATCCGGTGGAAATTATCGAAAAAATGATGGAGTTACCTTTCTGCCATATGCATGGGCCGGAGCATCATGTTATGGTCGGGGCAGCACTTCTTGTAGCTTATAAAAACGCTGGCGGAAACATAAATTTGGAAACATCATTGGCGGAAATGATGAATCGTGGGAAGAGTGTTCCCGGTGGTGCCTGCGGTTTTTGGGGAGCTTGTGGAGCAGGTATCAGTGCGGGAATGTTTGTTTCTATCATTTCTGAATCCACTCCCCTGACAGAAGAACCATTCGGCCTTTCACACCGGATGACGGCAAAGTCGCTTTACAAAATAGGACAGATTGGCGGGCCACGGTGTTGTAAAAGGGATTCTTATTTATCTATATTGTCAGCAATCGATTTTACGGCAGAAAATTTTAACGTGAGAATGGAGAAACCAGAAATTATCTGCAGGCATTCCGCACAAAATAATCAATGTATTGGGCAGCGTTGTCCCTTTGCGAAAGTAAATCATTAGATTTTTATGGATTTGCGAATGTCCGGCGTTTGATCTCACAGTTTAGCCGGATTGATACGGTTTTATGAATAACTAAAAGTGTGACCGGTTTACTGCATAGTGACAACAGGGAAAAGGCCGCTGTACAGCAAGTATATTTCAGTGCATTGGTGTGGAAATCATTACCTCTTTACAACAGAACGTGTGTTTGTTATCCTGTGGATAGAAGGATATGTTTTGAAAAGAGGTGACAATGAGTGGAAGATCAAATTCAAAACGGGACTTATCATGACAGGCAGGTGAATATCCCGATCCAGCTTTTGTCCGTCACAGACCGGGACGGCAGGATAACGCCTTTATGGTTCCGGCTGGAGACAGAGGAACATGAGATCAGAAAATTTCAGATAGAAGATATCATATCGCGGGATGAAAAAAATTATGTCGGGGTGAAGGAAAAACAGTTTGTCTGCAGGATCAGGCAGGGGGAGAGGAGCAGAACGCTGGAAATGCGGTATAATACAGTAACCCAGAGATGGCGGATCTTCCAGTTTCTGTAACGATGGGAAGCTATATTTTTCATATCGATGCAAACAACGCTTTTCTCTCCTGGAGCGCAGCATACCGCGTAAATGTGCTGGGAGAGAAAACAGATCTGCGTCTGCTTCCGAGCGTTGTCGGCGGCGACCAGGAAAAACGGCACGGCATTGTGCTGGCAAAAAGCATTTCGGCTAAAAAATACGGGATCAAAACGGGAGAGGCGATCCTGACCGCAAAACAGAAATGTCCCGGACTTATCGTGATACCGCCGGATTACGGACTGTATGTCACGGCATCGGAAGCGCTGATGGGTAAGCTGAAACAGTATACGGACCGGGTAATCCAGTACAGCATCGATGAAGCATGGGCTGTGTTTGACGGCTGCGAAAAACTGTATGGACAGGGGCAGATGGTAAATTTTGCCTGTGAGTTGAAAGATAAAATAAAAGAGGAGCTGGGATTCACGGTGAATATCGGGATCTCAACCAATTTCCTCCTGGCAAAAATGGCAGGGGAGTTTTCAAAACCGGATAAGGTGCATACGCTTTTTCCGGAGGAGATAGAAAGGAAGATGTGGCCGTTGGCTGTCTCAGAATTATTTTTTGTGGGAGAGGCCACTGCGGAAAAGCTGCATCGACTGGGGATCCACACGATTGGAGAGCTGGCTCTGGCAGATGAGGAGATGATCAAAGCCCATTTGAAGATACCGGGGGAGATCATACAGGGCTATGCGAGAGGGGAAGATCTGCAGCCTTATTTGTTTACCCATGAGGCAAATAAAGGATATGGGAACAGCCTGACGGCGCCTGTGGATATTGTGACGAAAGAATATGCACAGCATGTAATGCTTTCTCTCTGCGAAACAGTGGGGATGAGATTGCGAAATGACCGGGTAAAGATCAGCGTGGTCAGCGTACACATCACGGATTATGAGTTCCGGTACAACAATAAACAGATGCAGCTTCTGGCGGCCACCGATGTGACGGAAGAAATTTACCGGGCGGCAAGTCAGGTTTTTGAGAAACTTTGGGACGGCAGGACGCCTGTGCGCCAGATCGGTGTGCATACTTCAAGGGTAGAAAATAATACCGGGCGGCAATATAATCTTTTTGACCTGCAAAAATATGACAGGCTGGAAGCGCTGAACAGAACAGTAGATAAGATCAGGGAAAAGCACGGGGAAGATGCGGTATTTCGGGCAGGTTTTTTAAAAAGCAATGTTTCTCATATGAGCGGCGGGCTGGATAGGGAAAGGCGGGGTGGGGTGACATTGGGGATCGATATGGAATAGAGGAAGAAGGCCGGAGGAGAAAGCGGACTGCGGGGAACAGAAAATCAAAATAAAAAAGTGTACTGCAACGGGCGTATCAGATGCCCGTACAGTACACTTTTTATATACCTGTCTTATTCAGGCAACAGGAACCACCTCAACAGGAGGGGCCGGAGGGGGCGTAGTGCTGTAATCTTCAGGTTTAGTTTTTACTCCGCCGCCTGACACAGAGAATTTGCCTTCCCGGACCGAGTAGTACTGTCCCCTGATCCAATTCCAGGCAGGAACACTGAGCTCTGCGTAATTCACCGTACCAAGTACCCCTACATCCTGGTCGTTGGTGTTATACCCCATCAGATACAGGTTGTTTACATTGTTATTGAAACTGGCAACAGCGTTGTCATATACATAGGCATTTTGTACGTCACCGTTAACCACGCCGATACTGTCTTTGAGAACGTAAACATAATCTACATTCTTTGCCGTGATGACGGCACAATGGGAATGGTTAAAAGTAATATTGCCCAGGCTTACGGGGACGGTCAGATTCAGATCATAGGGGGAATCCAGGACAACAATGTAGTCCCCGTCCTTGATGGACTGCTCCATATAATACAGTTCTCTGTGGTCAGCCTTATCATTCCATGTACCTGTTCCCGATATCTGATAACGCCAGCAGTTGTTGTTCTCAATATATTTTAATACATAGGTTGTGGGCGGAACTTCCTCAACAGGAACCTCCTGCGCCGACACATGAAGATCGTTTATGCCGGGGATGAACAGCAACATGGCAACGGCAACGATTAGGGAAATGGCAGTTTTAAACTTTTTCATGTTTCAATCCTCCTGATATTGATTTTGTAATGTATTGGTTTAAAAAGTTATATGAGCTGTTAATGTTACAAAATCATTATACACCAAGAAGAAGGTTTCGTGCAACAAGTTAAGAAAAATATAAGAATTCTTTATTTTTATGACCGGAAGAGTTGAAAAATATGGCAAATCAGTGTAAGATAAGTTGTCAGATGAATTGCTTCTGCGGCAGCAGATAATGGTTTGGGAAAGCTATGCCGCATTGTCTGCAGGAATAAGAGACAGGGAGAAAAGTTATGGCATTAAGTAAGAAACCGGTAACCGGCATGAAGGACATTCTGCCGGAGGAAATGGAAATCAGGGATTATGTGATAAGCGTGATCAAGGAAACCTATGGAAGCTTTGGATTTACTTCCATGGAAACGCCGGCGGTGGAGCATCTGGAAAATTTAAATTGCAAGGCCGGCGGAGAAAATGAGAAGCTGATCTTCAAGATATTAAAGCGCGGCGAAAAGCTGAAACTGGAGGGGGAGATAAGGGAGGAAGACCTGACGGACGGCGGTCTGCGCTACGATCTGACCGTGCCTCTTGTGCGCTACTATGCGGCCCACAGCGGCGATCTGCCGGCGCCTTTCAAGGCACTGCAGATGGGCAATGTATGGCGGGCGGACAGGCCTCAGAGAGGGCGCTACCGTCAGTTTATGCAGTGCGATATCGACATTCTCGGGGAGGCCTCCAATCTGGCGGAGATCGAGCTGATCCTGGCGACGACTACGACCCTTGGAAAACTGGGCTTTAAGGATTTCCAGATCCGCATCAACGACAGACAGATCTTGAAGGCGATGGCTGCTTACAGCGGTTTTGCGAAGGAAAGCTATGATGAAGTCTTTATTATTCTGGACAAGATGGACAAGATCGGTCTGGAGGAGGTAAAGGCGGAACTTCTGAGAACAGGATACGGGGAAGCGGTCGTGGAAAAATATCTGGGGCTGTTTGAGGAAATGGAAAAAGCCGGGGACAAGGCGGCCTTTGTGACGGAAAAGCTTGCAGGATACCTTCCGGAGGAAGTGAGCACGGGTTTTCGGGAGATCCTGGACAGTGTGAATGCGTCGAAAGGGGATTTTTTTGAACTGGTTTTTGATCCGACGTTAGTGCGGGGGATGTCCTATTATACCGGGACGATCTTTGAGATCGCCATGCCCCAGTTCGGCGGAAGCTGCGGGGGCGGCGGCCGTTATGATAAGATGGTGGGGAAATTCACCGGGAAGGATGTGCCTGCCTGCGGCTTTTCCATCGGCTTTGAGCGGATCATTCTGCTCTTGTTGGAGAGCGGTTTTAAGGTGCCGGGCACCGCGGAGAAGACCGCTTATCTGATCGAGAAGGGCATTTCCGCAGAAGTGATGACGCAGGTCATGAAGCAGGCCCAGACGGAGCGTGAGAAGGGGAAAAAGGTGCTTGTCACCCGCATGAATAAAAATAAAAAGTTTCAGAAGGAGCAGCTGAACGCTCAGGGCTATATGGAATTTCAGGAGTTTTACAGGGAAGCGCTGAAATATTAAAGAATAGGGAAAACAGGATGCCGAAACAGGAATCTGTCTGACAGAGCGAAGTACCGGGATCCCGGCAATTTACCGATAAAAATATACTGGATGAAAGAAGGAAGGAAAGATGGCAGAATCAATACAGGGATTAAAAAGGAGCCACCGCTGCGGAGAGCTCTCCGTAAAGAACGTGGGGGAGACCGTGACCGTGATGGGCTGGGTGCAGAAACAGAGAAACAAGGGCGGTATCATATTTGTGGATCTGCGGGACCGCTCCGGCATTTTACAGCTGATTTTTGAGGAGGCGGACTGCGGAGACGAGGCCTTTGCCAAAGCGGAGAAGATGCGCAGTGAGTTTGTGATCGCGGTGACCGGTACTGTGGAGAAGCGCGGCGGCGCGGTGAATGAGAATCTTGCCACCGGCGAGATCGAAGTGCGGGCAAGACAGGTTCGCATTTTGGCGGAGGCGGAGACGCCGCCCTTCCCGATCGAGACGGAATCGAAAACAAAAGAGGAGATCCGTTTGAAATACAGATTTCTGGATCTGCGCAGACCGGATCTGCAGCAGAAGCTGATGCTGCGCAGTAAAATGGTGACGGCCATGCGGGAGTTTATGGCGAAGGAAGGGTTTCTGGAGATCGAGACGCCGATCCTGTGCCGTTCCACGCCGGAGGGAGCCAGGGATTATCTGGTGCCCAGCAGGGTGCATCCAGGCAATTTCTATGCGCTGCCCCAGTCGCCTCAGCTCTATAAACAGCTTTTAATGTGTTCCGGGTATGACAGATATTTCCAGATCGCCAGATGTTTCCGGGACGAGGATCTGCGGGCGGACAGACAGCCGGAATTCACCCAGGCGGACATGGAACTGTCCTTTGTGGATGTGGAAGATGTGCTGGACGTAAACGAGCGGCTGATTCAGTATGTCTGCAAAGAGAGCATCGGTCTGGATGTGAAACTGCCGCTTCCCCGGATCAAATGGCAGGAGGCCATGGATCGGTATGGTTCCGATAAGCCGGACACCCGTTTCGGCATGGAACTGACAGACGTGTCGGAAGTGGTGAGAGACTGCGGCTTCGGCGTCTTTACTTCCGCCCTTGAAAATGGCGGTTCCGTGCGCGGCATCAATGTCAAAGGACAGGGGGCAATGCCCAGAAAGAAGATCGATGCGTTGGTGGATATGGCCAAGGGCAGCGGCGCAAAGGGACTTGCCTATCTCTGCATTGGGGAGGACGGCGCAGTGAAGTCTTCCTTTACAAAGTTCCTGACGGAAGAACAGACGACAGCGCTAATTCAGGCCATGGGCGGAGAAAACGGCGACCTGCTGTTATTTGCGGCGGATAAGAATACCATCGTCTGGGGCGTCCTCGGTCAGCTTCGGCTGGAACTGGGAAAACAGCTTGGCCTGTATGATCCGAATCAGTTCAATTTCCTCTGGGTGACGGAGTTCCCGCTTCTTGAGTGGTCCGATGAGGAGAATCGGTTTATGGCCATGCATCATCCCTTTACGATGCCCATGGAGGAGGACTGGCAGTATATCGATTCCGATCCGGGCAGGGTGCGGGCGAAGGCATACGATATCGTGTTAAACGGCGTGGAGTTGGGCGGGGGTTCCGTCAGGATCCACCAGAACGATATTCAGGAGAAGATGTTTGAGGTGTTAGGCATCGGGCAGGAGAAAGCCTGGGAGAAGTTCGGCTATCTGCTTTCCGCTTTCCAGTACGGCGTGCCGCCTCACGCAGGGCTTGCCTACGGTGTGGACCGGTTTGTGATGTTATTAGCCCATGCGGACAGTATCAGGGAGGTGATCGCCTTCCCGAAGGTGAAGGACGCGTCGGATCTGATGTGCGAGACGCCCAATGTGGTGGACGAGGCGCAGCTTGAGGAGCTGGGGATCGCGTTGAAGGAGCAGGAATAGATTGGAATAGACTGAAAAAGCTGGTTGAAAAGGATAAAAAGAAATGACTTACAGCCGGAATATACAAACAGGAGAGGCCACACAGAACAGACGCTCTGCGGGTCTCTCTTTTATATTACGATTACGCTTTTTTATTTTTCAGGCCGGCCACAATCTGATAGATACCGATGGCAATGATCAGAACCGGAATGATAAACCATATGCCGAAGGCGTCGATCATTTTTTTATAAGATTGTGTTTCTCTGTATTTGAGGGCGATCCATCCGAGGCCGATTGCCTCAGACAAAGCGCCTGAATAAATTTGCAGTATATCAACTTTTGCCCGATCAAAATATCCCATCAGTTTGAGGACAGTCAGAACAAGAGTACATGCAAAGAAAATAAGAAATACACCTGTAAAAATCAGCCTGATGTCGCCGCTTTTCCCGTTGTTGATCAGGATGCTGATACCGATAAACAGAGGGATTACAGCTATAATAACGCTTATAACAACGATCAGGAGCCTGTATTTTGTCCCGGCAGTATCGGCTGTCTGTTCTTCTTTTTCGGGAATATCGAGTTTCTTTTGCCTGAGCAGCAGCGCAATATATTTTCCCACCATAAAGAGGACGAAAATCAGAAATGGCACCAGAATAATTTTGGGCGCTTCTGTATTTATCATATAATACAGAACAATTACTGCAATGAGTATGGACGAAAGTATCTTCTGTATATAAGTATTCTGCTTCATATCCTGTTTTCCTTTCTCCCTGTGGGAAATGACGATTCATGAAATCCGGCTTCCATCCGATGGGAATGGATAATTCAGGAGGCTATCTCATACCTGATGCAGATGGACAATTCAGGATTTCTCCTCATACACATACGTCAATTCCCGCAGTTTTTTCCCGCCGATCTGTTCTTCCTGACAGTCTCCCGAAAAGGCAAAACCGCATTTCTCATAGAATTTTCTGGCGTGGTGGTTGTCCTCGAGAACCCGAAGGAGAATACGCCGAAATCCCAGTTTTTTCAGTTCGCCCTGACAGGCTCGAAGAAGATAGCCTCCATAGCCCCTGCCGATGTATTCGGGGAGGAAATAGATGGATACGATCTCCCCGTAATCGCTGTACTTTTTCCACCGTGACTGACAGAAGCTGGCCGTGCCGATTGGGACATCTTCCTCTGTCAGAACAAGACTGTAGATGCCCTCCGCAGTGACTTTATCCGCCCATTTTCCGGCAGGAATGCTGTCAAGAAAGTCCTGGGGGATAATGTTCCGGTAGGCGTATTTCCAGCTCTTTTCGTAAATATTGCTTATCACAAACGCATTGTCTTTGGGGGTGATGTATCTGATCTCCATGGGTGGTACATTCCTCACTTCCTGATCATACAGAAAGGTTCAAAATTTCAATTGATTTATATCTGATTTATATCCTTTTAGATTGGTAATCGCGCTGCCTTATACTCTGATTTCGCCTGACTTCTTTTTTATCGTTGTTCCGTGAATATGGTGATACCTGTCCTCAGCATGTCCATCTTCCAGCACCTCGAAAGAGGCGTAATCCACATTCAATGAACGATCACCCCAAAAGATTTGTTTATCGTCACAGGCGTATCCGTCACTTAACAGAGTAAAGGCTTCGGGTGTGGTGTCAAGCTGTTTACCTCTGCCAAATATCCGGACACCGTCACTGGCATAGCCGTCCCCTAATATCAAAAAGTTCTGCACGTTGGTTTTTAATAATTGATCTCTCCAAAAGATGTGCTTATCATCGCGGGCATATCCATCGCTCAGTACGGCAAAAGATTGAGAAATTGCCCTTTTAACTGTTACCTGCCAAAAATATACACGATCATCATCTTTTGTATAACCGTCAGACAGGACAGTAAAAGCAGCCGGATTTTTACATGTTTTCAGTCGGACAGCATGGCGGGTTTCTGTAGAATATGTAAAAAAATACACAAATTCAGCATCTCTGCCGTAACCTTCCGGGCCGTGCACTCCAATACCATTATCCAGTGTTTCAAAGGTTTCCGGACGTGCAATTTTTGCATTACCATATGGAGTGTAAATGACCTGGTGGTTTCCGATATAGGCCGGATTAAAGATGTGGAATCCTTCCGGCGTGATACCACTCAATAACATACCTTTCCGGTAAACCCGCTGTTTATCTTTTATAAAATCATGATTGAGAATTTCCATTGTATCAATATCAATTTTGACGCGGCGGAAAATATTTTCATAGGATTGCTGCTCTGGCATAAAAGCAACTTCACCGTCACATTCACGGTAGCCGGATGGCTTTCCGCTGCTATCTTTTAAAATACGCGCATATCCCATTGTATCAATTCCCCTGTTTCAAAATTAAAGTATTCACCATTGACATGATAGCATAATCGTCCCATGTTGTAAAATGAATTTTGGGTTTGGGATGGCAGCGTTCAAATGTTTCTGAAACCTCTGCTTTTGCCCCTTTTTCCAACAGAAGGGCGGGGAATAGAGCGAGTAACAGTGAAGTCGGAGGCTGAATTGTTACCGGAAAGGCGCGGAGAAAGCAGATTACAATTGACGGAGATACAGGGCAATGATATAGTATAGCTACTGTATTTTTCGATATTGTAAGTCTTGCAGGAAACAGGCCTTATGGCTGAGAATATATTGGCCATACACCAGGGCAGATAAAAAGAAGGGAAACGTTATATGAGAATAAAGCTGCTTGCCGGGAGCGCTTCGGAGGAGGCTCTCCGGGAAGAATTCGGGAAGGCGAAAAAGGCGGCGGAAGCCCGTCTGGGAGAGCATTTTCTATTCTACCGCTACTTTATCAGGATACGGGCCATCGCCTACGGAGAGATAAAGAAGGCCTATCTGCGCATTGAGAGCGGCGAGTCCGGGGATCTGCCTGTGACGGAGCATTATTTGATGATAGTGGACAAACAGGAAAAGGTACATAAGCTGCGCATGGAACACCCGGAGGATACCAGAGAGGTATTAGCTTATTTGGAAGAGCATTTTCCGAGTATAGCGATCGGGCATTACAGGAAGCAGTGATTCAAAAACTTTCGCAGGGTAATTGATTTCGGGTGAAACAGAAGAGCTGCAGGACAGATAAACAAAAGGGGGCATGAGTATGATCTACAATCTGGGGGACTTGAAAAAAGCATATGAAGCGGGAGAGACGTTTAAATTTCTGTTTTTCTGGGGGCACACGCCGGCGGCGGACGGCCATATCAACGAGGCCTGTCTCAGCCAGTGGTGGAAGTGCGCTTTCCAGGTGGAGGGCGTGGAGTACAGCTGTGCGGAGCAGTTTATGATGGCGGAGAAAGCGAGGATGTTCGGCGATGAGGCGATGCTTGCGGAAATTATGAAGGCGTCTCATCCGAAAGAGATGAAAGGGTACGGAAGAGCGGTGTCGGGCTTTGATAAGGAAGCCTGGGACAGCGCCTGCTACGGGATCGTAAAGAGGGGAAATCTGGCAAAGTTTTCTCAGAATCCGGAGCTTCTGGAATTCCTTCTGACGACGAAAAACAGAATCCTGGTGGAGGCCAGCCCGAGAGACAGGATCTGGGGAATCGGCATGGGGAAGGCCAATCCCGACGCCCAGTGCCCGCTTAAATGGCGGGGGACAAATCTGTTAGGGTTTGCGTTGACGGAGGTGCGGGATCAACTTTTGATGGAAAGGTGATCCCGTAATGCGTCAGTCTATCTCCCGGAAACCTGATAATTCCGATAGATCCGCCGTCCAAGCAATGCGATCCCTGCGGAACAGATCAGATAGAGCACCGGTACGATCTGCCAGGAAACGAAGCAGTGCCCGAACAGGGGGATCGTTCGCAGGTCGAAGACATGTGTTCTCTCCAGAAAGGTGAACGGAAGGGAATCCCAGATCTGTGAGAGTACCCGGTACTGGGGCGGCATGGAGACCATGGACGTCAGGATGATGCAGCCGGTGCAGACGGACAGGGCCGCCGCGCTGTTTCGCAAAGTCTCCGAGAGAAACATGACAAGAACGCTCATGAGAATGGAGACAAACAGTGCCATGACGCCCAGAATGAGGCAGCTTTCCCCGATGCTCATCGGGTAGGAGAAGGGGTAGAGGGTGGCCTGTACCTGCATGCCGAATCCTTCCGCGCCGAAGATCCCAAGAGAAAACAGTGTTGCGGTGAGTACCATGAGAACGCAGCTGCAGACGGAGACTGTAATGCCGGCCAGGATCTTTGCCAGATAGACAGTGTTTTTTCCGTTGACAGCGGAGAGCAAAAGCTGATCGGTTCGTTTTACATGTTCTTCCGCGAACACGCCGGAGAGACAGACGGCGATGAACAGGGGAATTAATACGGCAAAAGTGTTGAAGGTCTTGCACAATGTGGCGTAACCCTTATGGTAATAGTAGATGTAGGGGGTGAGAGCCTGTGTCTCTTTTTCCAGCCAGAAATTCTGTTCTTCCACCGTCAGAAAACTGTCCTGCCATTCCTCTTTCAAAAAGGCAAGTCTTGCCTTGTAAAAGGAGTTTTCGCCTACGTCCAGATGCAGGAGATCTTCCAGAGAAGGCGTGTCATACCACCGGGCAATGAGCTGGTAGATGGCGGAGTAGGGGCGGGCGTTTTTCTGATATTCTTCTGTCAGAATATACCGGTCTTTGGGGTTAGGGATCGTCCGGTAGGCGTCCATGGTCTCTGTGAGCAGATTCTGATCGATGGCTCTGCCGGATAGCGCTGTCTCGTATTCCCGGTCCACTAAAAACATGTGATAGTGGGTATCCAGGACTTCCCCGTCCACATAGGATTTTCCCAAAAGCTGCATGATGATGGTGACGACGGTGAGAAGAAGAAAAAGTGCCAGAGTGATCCAGAAAAGTCTCTTTCCGGTGATTTTTTTTATTTCATAGAGATAAATTATTTTAAACTGTTTCATTGCTGCGCCTCCCGCTTCATACCACTTTGCTGCTTTTTGAATTGTTCCAGATAAAAAGTCTCGAGATCCCCCCTCTTTTCATCCCATTTCCCCTGATAGATGATCTGCCCGTCTTTCATCATCAGCACCTGATCCGCGATATGTTCGATGTCTGAGACGATATGGGTGGACAGAAGAACGATGCTGTGTTTTCCGAGCTGTTCGATCAGGTCACGGAAGCGTACCCGTTCTCCGGGATCAAGGCCGGCTGTGGGTTCGTCCAGGATCAGCAGATCCGGATCATTTAAGAGCGCCTGTGCGATCCCCAGGCGCTGTTTCATGCCGCCGGAGAAGGTTTTGATCTTTTTATGGGCGGCGTCAGACAGGGAAACAAGCTCCAAAAGTTCGGCTGCTTTTTCCTTTGCCTGCTTTTTGGGAATGCCTTTCAGGGCGGACAGATAGCGTAAAAAATCGTCGGCCCGGAATTCGGGATAGTAGCCGAAATCCTGGGGCAGATAGCCCAGACGGGCCCTGTAGGCTTCCTCGCCCACATCGGCGCCGTCAAAAGAGATGGTTCCGCCGGTGGGGGTAAGGATACCGCAGAGCATGCGCATCAGCGTGGTTTTTCCGGCGCCGTTCTCGCCTAACAGGCCGTGAACGCCCTCTGTGAGCCGCAGAGAAACTCTGTCCACGGCGATGCGGTTTTTGTATTGTTTTGATACACGGTCTATGAGAAGTTCCATGTCAGTTCCTCCTGTCGGATCAGATTGTGATATTGATAAAAGGTGCCGATACCCAGTAAGGTAGCGGCAAACAGCCAGTAGATGAACGGCGTCTCCGAAAGAAACCGCGGGGCGGAGAGCCGGAGGCCGAAGGTGAAAAAGCTGATACAGGCTGTGACACCGACGCACAGATAAATGCTTTCCCGCTCCCTTCGTCTGCGGACGATACACAGGCAGGCGAAGGAGGTGAGCAGAAAGGGTGTGGCAATGCAAAGAACTGCCCGCAGGGACGGGATGTGGCTCCCGGCAAGACTTACGGGGAAAAGCAGCCCGAGAAGAAACAGGTTGTTAAGTCCCAGTATGCAAAGTCTGGCTAAGAGAACGCTTCGCAGGGAAAAACGGGTGGCCATCTCCAGTTCCGCCATCTCATAAATTTCCGAGCGGCCAGTCTCCGCCACCGTTAGCAGCGCCAGAAGCGGCGTGAAGGCGGATAAGGCCCAGATCCTGTCGGCAGAGAGAATAAAGCTGACGGAAAAAAGGAAGCCGAAGATCAGTGCGGCGAGGATCCAGACACGTTTGCGGATATAGCGAAGCTGTACCAGAAGAAAAGAAAAAAGGGAAAGCTTTGCCGGTATCGGTGCCGTTTTTTGCAGGAATTCTTTTTTGTGGAGAGGCGGCGGTGCGGCAAAAACTGTTTTCAGTGCTTCTTTCGTTTTTCTGTTTGGAGAGAGTATCATAGAATAATCCTTTCTTACTACAATATATTTATGATTGCTATTCCTTACCGTCAGGAAGGAATTCCCCATCCTGTTGCTTAAGCTGCAGGCTGTTTGTACACGTGCCCTATAGTCTGCGGCATGTGTGCATATCAGTTATTCCAGCTTTTTTCGAAGTTTTGCGGTGGCTGCAAGGAGTTTTCGCCGCAGGGCAAAACGGGAGATGCCGAAAAGCTTTGCGATGACGCTGACAGGCACTTCATTGACGTAGCGCAGCAGCAGAAGTTCCTGCTCTTTCGCCGTAAGTTCCCGCAGGGCTTTTTGCAGCGCAAGAGCGGTGAGCAGAGAATCCTCTTTTGAGGGAACGCCGATCGTCTCCGAGAGAGGGAGATCTGCGGTCTGCCCGGAAACTGCGGCGGCATTTTTCCTGACAGGTTCTTCCAGCGACAGAACTTCCGGTTTCCGAAATTCATCGATACAGAGATGCCCGGCGATGGTATACAGATACTTAAGCGCCGTTTCCGACGAAGTAAACCGGTATTTTTCCAGATATCTCAGAAAGGTTTCCTGGGTGATATCCTCGGCCAGTTCTCTGTTATGCAGTTTGAAGTAACAGTAGCGGTAAATTTTTTCGTACTGATTCTGTATCAATGCGCTTTCCCGTGCGGTATGGCAGCGCGTGTAGTCCATGGACATGTGACAAACTCCTTGTGATGAAGGCCGGGCAGAAAGCCTGAAATGTGCTGTCGGTGCGGTCTGCTTTCTGCCTCTACTGTATTAACGGATAAGCACGGAAGAATGTGCGGGCTTTTGCCAAAAATTATAATAATGGTAAAATCTATTATAACAGAGATTTCAGGATGGGTATGGATTGACAAAATGGATCGATAAAAGGAATGAAACTATTGCTTTTTATCTTCTGAATTGTTATACTATGTTCAATGACAGAAAATGAACGGAGAGAAAGTATTCTGTTGCATATCAGATGAATATTTGAGGGAAGATCGATATAAGCCTGCCGGGTTTATATGTTCTTTCCTTTTGCTTTTTATACGAAGGCACGCATAAGAAAGTCTGCTGCGGGGCAGCATGTGGGCCGTGCGGCGGGCAGGAAAAGATGATTCTACCTCTGCTCGTTTTAAGGATGGGGCAATATGAGACATTTATTCAATCGAATGAAAACGGTAATTTATACGATAGCAGCGGTGTCAGTTCTTCTGGGGGTACTGTCCATTCTCGATAAAAACAATGATTTTTCCCTCACCCAGAGGGAAAATGTACATAAATTCGGGGCAACCTATATGACCATGAACAATCCGTTCTTTGAGGTGATCAACGAAACGATACGCGCCACCGTGGAATCAAACGGGGATATTCTGATCACAAGAGATCCGGCGCTTGATGCGGTCAGACAGACGCAGCAGATCTATGACCTGATAGACGAGGGCGTGGAAGCTATCTTTATTGCGCCTGTTGATTTTGAGGAGATCATTCCCGCTGTTGAGTACGGGCGGAAGAAGGGCATAAAAATAATATTTGTGGACACGGAGATCTATGATGAAAGCCTGGCGGACTGCATCGTTGTCTCGGATAACTATCATGCGGGAGTGCTCTGCGCCGAGTATCTTTTGCAGAAAGAGGCGGAGGGAAAGATTCTGATCTTTGAACATTCGACGACCAAATCTTCAAATGACCGTGTGGAGGGGTTTGCAGATACGATAGCGGGGAACGGGAACTTTGAGATCGTGGACAGGCTGGAATATGCAGGACAGCTCGAGATCGCCATGCCTCTGATGATCGAGGAACTGAAAAAGGGCGAGGATTTTGATACGGTTTTCTGCATCAACGATGTGGGCGCTCTCGGCGTGATGGCGGCACTGAAGGATTACGGGAGGCTGGATGACATAGCTGTTCTCGGGGTGGATGGCGCGCCGGAGGCGAAAGCTATGATAAAAGAAAAAATCATGCTCGCAACATCGGCCCAGTATCCGTCTGAGATCGGACAAAGTGCGGTGGATCAGCTTTACAATATGATAGAGGGCAGGTCTGTCGAAAAGAAAATAAAGGTTTCGGTCAATCTGATCAGCGAGGAAAATATAGACGAATTCAGTACAAAGGGATGGCAGTAGCAAATGGATACATCGGCGTTGAAGAATTCCACATTGAGTTTTATGAAAAGCTTTAACTTCATGGCGGTGCTGTATATTTCCGTTGTTTCCGCGGTGACCATACTGAAAATCGGAAACTCCGGGGGGCAGTCATGTTTTTGAAAAAGGTAAACGCCCTGCCGCCAGTTCCGGGGAAAATGCTTCTTATTTCCGTAAGCTTTTTTGTGCTTTTGATGGTTTTGATGTACGTGCATGACAAGTATGAGATAAAACATCAGTGGACTGTTATTGTCATGGAATTTATCTGTACTGTTTTTGTGATCGCCGCATTGCAGGTAAACTATAACGGCATCATCCTTCTCTTTGTGGCGCATATTATGAAATATTTTGAGGGAAGCAGCAAAAAACTTCTTCCCCTGATACTGGGCAGTACATTTTTCCTGATCTTTGATTTCAATGCCTGTTCCAATATTATGAAAATTACATCCTTTGAGACCTATACAGAATATTACATCGGAACAGTAGCGGCGATATTAATTTTAATCAAAAATCTTTTTACAACGTTAAACATCATTCTGTTTATTGTATACACCATTTTGCACCTGTGGGAACAGATGGATGAAAAGGATGAGATCAATTCCCTGAACGAGCGGCTTCAGGCGGCGAACAGGGAACTTGAGAAGTATGCCGCCGAGTCGGAGAAAATGGCGCAGACAAGGGAGAGAAACAGGCTGGCCAGAGAGATACATGACACGCTGGGACACACCCTGACCGGTATTATCGCAGGGATCGACGCGGCGCAGACGGTGGCGGACGTTTCACCCGAAACGTTAAAGCGGTATCTTTCCCTGGTCTCCGATGTGGCAAGGCAGGGCATGACGGATGTAAGGTGTTCTGTCAATGAACTGCGGCCCGACGCGCTGGAACAGAGGGACCTTCTGTCGGCAATTCAAAAAATGATTTCCCAGATGAGCGCCGCATCCAAGGCGGATATCACATTGGATAACAGTGCGGGCAGGCTGTCTTTCGGCGAGGATGAGGAGGAAGTGATCTACCGGATCATTCAGGAAAGCATCACCAATTCCATACGGCACGGAAAGGCGGACAGGGTGAGGATCCGGATAACGCGGGAATACAATATTGTGACGATAACCATAAGGGATAACGGTATCGGCGCGGCGAGTATCGAGCCGGGCTTTGGGCTTACGCACATGAAAGAACGGCTGGAGATGCTCGGCGGGAAGATAGAGGTTGACGGAAGTGACGGATTTTGCGTGGTGGCGGAAATCCCGATAAGGTGGGGGACGGAAAATGATTAAAATACTTATTGCGGACGATCAGGAACTGATAAGGGACAGCCTGCGCATCGTGCTGGCGGGCAATCCGGATTTTTCGGTAGATACTGCGGCGAACGGTATCGAGGTGATCAGGGCTGTCAGGAAAGACAAACCGGATGTTATTTTGATGGATGTCAGAATGCCGGAGATGGACGGCGTGCAGTGCACCCAGATCATCAAGGAAAACTATCCTGAGATAAAGATCATCATCCTGACGACCTTTGATGACGATGAATACATTTTCAGCGCTTTGAAGCATGGCGCCAGCGGTTATCTGTTGAAAGGGATTTCCGCAGACAGTCTGATCGAGGCGATCCATAAGGTTTATCATGGAAATGCCATGTAAGAAAAGGACGATAACGTTAGGTTTTTTTACCGGCAGCCCCTGGGATGTTCCGGATGCTTACACCTATCAGATCATCGATGATGCAGTGGCGAAATTTGAAGCCGATCATCCGGGCGTAAAGGTGAAATATGTAAGCGGGATCCAGAAAGATGACTACTCGGAATATATTGCGTCCGCCCTGATCAAGGGAAACGCGCCGGATGTTTTCTTTGTGCTGCCGGAGGATTTTTCCACCTTTGCAGGTACGGACGCCCTGATGAAACTGGACGGGTATATCGACAGGGATGCGGATTATGATAAAACCAGATATTACAGCGCATCCTTTGCATTCGGGAACATTTCCGGCAGTCAGTACGGGATTCCTTTCGAGAGCGTGCCGGGCATGATGTTTGTCAATAAAACGCTGCTGAAAAACGAAGGGATCCGGGAAATACCAAAAGATTGGATCTGGGATGATTTTTATGAGATCTGTGACAGGGTAACGAAAGATACTGACGGCAATGGAATAGAGGATCAGTTTGGCGTCTGCGGTTATACCTGGCAACACGCCTTTATCACAAATGGCGTGGATTTCTTTGACGCGGACGGTACGAACTGCAATCTGCTCAGTGAAAATGCGATAGAGGCTGTGGATTTCCTGAAGGAAATAGACGGACTTACAAAAGGAAATAATGTCACGCCGGATGACTTCGATAAAGGAAATGTGGCGTTTATGCCTGCGCTTTTGTCGGATTACAGAACCTATAAGCCCTATCCGTGGAACATAAAAAGGTATACGAACTTTGAACTTGACTGTATCACGCTGCCGCGGGGAGAAAGGGGCGATAACAAATCGACCATGAGCACGCTTTTGCTGGCCATGAATTCCAGAACGGATAACGAGGGGCTTGCCTGGGATCTGATCAAAACCTTCTGTTACGATATAGAGATTCAGAGTGAAATTTATACTTATAAAGAAGGCGCGTCGGTACTGAAAACGGTTACCGATTCCATGACGACCATGCTTAGCATCAATCAGGTGCTGTCTGAGGAGGGCGGAATGGATATCAACCTGATCACATCTATCATGGATCATGCCGAACCGGATTATAATTTCAAGGATACCACATCGGCCAGGGAAATGATCGGCGCAGGCATCGATGATATTGTAAAGAACGGGACGGATTCAAAGATCGGACTGCAGATGACGGAAAAAAGAGTCAGAAGCTTCCTGAACGAATAGATTTTTTAAGAGACATAACTATGTTAAACGGTTTTCGCACATGGCAAAATAATGCCAATGCCAAAAATGTCAATGCCATTTTTGGCATGACATTTGTCATATGCGGGCCGTTTTTTTATTTGACGAATGTCATAATAAAAGATATGACATCCGGCAATAGGCAAATCCCGGCAATTTTTCTACAATAAAGACAGTTAAGATCACAAAAGCAAAAGGAATATGACAAAGAAGGGAGGTAGGGGTTAAATGAGCGACGGTTATATTTTGCAGATGAAGAATATCACCAAAACATTTCCGGGTGTGAAGGCGCTTTCTGATGTGACGTTAGAAGTTTCAGAGGCTACCATCCATGCGATATGCGGTGAAAACGGCGCGGGAAAATCCACCCTGATGAAAGTTTTGTCAGGCGTTTATCCCTATGGCAGTTATGATGGCGAGATCATTTTTCAGGGTAAAAAAATGGCGTTCAAAAACATCAAGGACTCTGAACGGGCGGGGATCGTTATCATTCACCAGGAGCTTACGATGATCCCCGAGCTGTCCGTTACGGAAAATATTTTCATGGGCAATGAGATCGTGGAAAAGGGGCTTATCAACTGGGAGAAACAGCGAAAGAGAACAAGAGAGCTGCTGAAAGAAGTCGGCTTACATATCGATCCGAATGCGATCATCAAAAACCTGGGCGTCGGGCAGCAGCAGCTCGTTGAGATTGCAAAGGCATTGTCCAAAAATGTAAAAGTGCTGATTTTGGATGAACCGACCTCATCGTTAAATGAATCGGATTCGGAAAATCTGCTGCGCCTGATGATTGGCCTGAAAAAGCAGGGGATTACCTGCATTATGATTTCCCACAAGTTAAATGAGATTGCGGCGGTTTCCGATTACGTGACGGTGATCAGGGATGGGAAAACCGTGGATGGTTATGCCGTGGAGGCTGGCAGAGTTGACGAAAACAAAATTATCAAGGCCATGGTGGGGCGTGAGATTGAAAACAGGTATCCCGAGCATACGCCAAAGATCGGGGAAGTGATCCTTGAGGTTTCGGACTGGCGTGTGGAGGATGCAAAAGTTCCCGGGAGAATGCTCTGCAAAAATTCCGCATTTCATGTCAGAGCCGGGGAGATCGTCGGGTTTGCCGGCCTCATGGGGGCGGGCAGAACGGAACTGATGAGATCTCTGTTCGGAAAAAATATGGGGATCTTCCGAGGCGGAAACATGAAAATAAGAGGCAGGGAAGTTAAGATCAATTCTGTCAGAGAGGCTATCAGAAATAAGATCGCCTATGTGCCGGAGGACAGAAAGGGACTGGGGTTAAATCTTCTCGACACGATCAGAAAAACCGTTGTCTCCGCAAACCTTGACACGATCAAGACAAAAGGCCTTCTGGACTTTGACAAGGAGAGGGCGGCCTCGGAAAAATACAGAGATTCCCTGCGGATCAAGTGCCGCGATGTGGGTGTCGGCGTGAATACTTTATCGGGCGGAAACCAGCAGAAAGTCGTTCTTTCCAAGTGGATGTTTACGGAGCCGGATATTCTCATTCTGGATGAACCCATAAGGGGGATCGATGTGGGCGCAAAATATGAGATCTATAAACTGATTCATGAGCTTGCGGATCAGGGAAAGGCAATCATTCTGGTGTCCTCGGAACTCCCGGAACTTCTCGGAATGGCGGATCGCATTTACACGATTTTTGAGGGGAGCATCACAGGTGAGATTTCCGCAAAAGAAGCAACTCAGGAAATGTTAATGAAGAAGATGACCATAACGGCTTAAGAGGAGAGGATCATGAACTATATAAAAAAGGTGTTGGGCGAAGATCTTCGTCAATATACGATGGTAGTTGCCCTGGCAGCGCTCATTATAATTTTCAATATTGCATCGGGAGGTAAGATGGTTACTTCCTCGAATTTTCAAAATTTAATATCGGGAAACGCTTATGTACTGGTTCTGGCTTTGGGAATGCTCATGGTAATCGTGATCGGACAGATCGATCTGTCGGTGGGTTCGGTCGCAGGATTTGCATCCATGGTAATGGCGATCACCGCCCGCCAGTTTAACCTGCCGTGGTATGTTGCAATTCTGATCGCTCTGGTGATCGGCATGATAGCCGGAGCATGGCAGGGATTTTTCTTATCGAGGCTCGGCATTCCGGGATTCATCACAACCCTTGGCGGCATGATGATATTCAGAGGCGGTGTTATTTGGATATCAAACTCAATTTCAGTTCCTGTTCCCTCAGAGCTGAAATGGTTTGGTGCCGGTTATCTTCCTGAATGGGGACCTGCTTTTACCGGGATGAACAACTCAACGTTATTGCTTGGAATCATTGCGATAGCTGTGTTTGTGACTGCCCAGTTGAGGAAGTTTACCCATTCGGGGGATGTTACCGGAAAGAAGGAGGAGTTCTGGCCCTATGCGGTCCGCATCGGGATCGTGTCGGTGGTGATCGGCTATGCGACATGGCTTTTCGGAAGCGGGAGAGTGGGAACAAGTTTTCCGATCCCCGGGCTGATCCTTGTGATCCTGATCATCCTGTATTATCTGATCACGGAGAGAACATCCTTCGGACGTCATGTCTATGCGGTGGGCGGAAATAAGGCAGCGGCAGAACTCTCCGGCGTCAATGTAAAAAGAACGTATTTTCTCACGATGCTCAACATGTCCGTTCTGGCGGCTGTGGCCTTTGATGTATATAACAAGAAAAACAGGGGGTAAGATCCCGAAATTTAAAAAGGAGGAAAGGAATTATGAAAGCAAAAAAGTATTATCACTTCTGATGACGGCGGCTCTGGCGGCAGGTGTGCTGACAGGCTGTGGCGGAGGCAGGGGAACGGAGGAGACTGCGCAGACGGCTGAGACACCGGCAGCTGCGGAGGAGACTGCTGAAACCGAAAGCGCGGAGACTGCAGAACCGGAAGAGGCGGCTGAAGAAGAGACGGCAGGCGGCGGTATCGTGGGTGTGGCGTTGCCGTGGCTCGGAACACAGAACTGGGCAGAAGCGGAAGTGATGTTTAAAGAACAGCTTGAGGCTGCGGGTTATGAAGCGATCATTCAGGCCGCTGACCAGAAGGTTCCGCAGCAGCAGCAACAGATCGAATCCATGATCGAAAACGGCGCACAGGTTATCGTTGTCGGCCCTGTTGACGGCTCACAGCTCGGCTCAGTGCTGGAGAAAGCAAAAGATGCGGGCGTATATGTAATCGGATATGACAGACTGCTGGAAAATACCACGGGTGTTGACGGCGTAGTACAGTTCGGCAGCGTGAAGACAGGGGAATTACAGGCCCAGGCGCTCTTACAGGGATTGGAGGAATTGAAGGGTGAGGCTCCCTACAACATCGAACTTTTCGGCGGCGGCCCGGCTGATCCGAATGCACCGAATTTCTTCACAGGCGCAATGTCAGTGCTTCAGCCCCTCATCGATGACGGGACGCTGGTTGTTGTATCAGGACAGACGGATTTCACACAGTGTGCGACAGTTGACTGGGATAACTCCAAAGCACAGTCACGTATGGATGCCATTCTTGCAGGTAACTATTCAGACATCGAGATCGACGGTGTTCTTTCACCCAACGATGGTATTGCACGTGCGATTATTACATCCTGTGAGAATGCGGGACAGCCGATTCCTGTAGTTTCGGGGTTGGATGCGGAAAATGAATCCGTTGAGTGGGTATGGTCCGGCAGACAGTATTCCACAGTGGCAAAACCTACCAATGCGCTTGTTGCGGAGACAGTTTCCATTATTGACAGCCTGCTTGGCGGCAACGGGATGCCGGCAACCGATGTGACGGCGGACAATGGCGTAATCGATGTTCCCATTTACGAACTGCCCCCTGTGGTTGTGACAAAGGACAATGCAAAGGAAGTATTTGCGGATGATCCTGACAGAATGGCTTTGCTGAAAGATTAATAGTATTTGATTGATATCTACGAAACTGTACCGGGCATGGTTTTCCAGGCCCGGTACAAATCGTTCATAAAAGAGCCGGGGTAAACATAATTTCCTTTCCATTCGCCGTTGACAGGCAATTTGCTCAAAGTTTTGGGGAAGAAGTAACGCTCTGTCGGAAATATGCGTGAGAATAAAAGAAAAATATGATACAATGTAAAAAAAGGGAAGGACAGTGACAGGACAATGAAAGTATTGGTCATAGAAGACGATGCAGGTTTGAACCGGGGAATCTGTTTTGCGCTTAAGCAGGAAGGATGCGAGGCGGTCAGCGCGCGGACACTGCGGGAGGGCTATGCGTTTTTTGAGAGAGAAAATCCCGATGCCGTCATACTGGATTTGAATCTGCCGGACGGTGACGGACAGGAGTTTTGTAAAAGAATACGGGAACTTCCGGGAACGGGCGCCGAGACAGCCATTCTGATGTTGACGGCCAGAGATCTGGAGACGGATGAGATCATGGGACTGACAAACGGGGCTGACGACTATATGACGAAGCCTTTTTCTGTTGCGGTGTTAAAGCTCCGGCTGCAGAACATTTTGAGCAGGAAGGCAAAGGATACGGAAACGAAGGAGACAGAGCGTATTATCACATCGGGGGAGATCGTGCTGGACTTAAAAACGTTCCGGGCGTTTTGCGGCGGTGAGGAGTTTAATCTGAGTATGACCGAATTTCGCCTGCTGCAATACTTTATGGAACATAAAGGGCAGGCGCTTTTGAAGGAGCAGATTTTGCGGTATGTCTGGGATATAGAGGGGAATTTTGTGGAGGAAAACACACTGTCTGTCAATGTCAGCCGTCTGCGCAAAAAGCTGGGCAGAGATTATATCCGCACAATTCAGGGGATCGGCTATCTGTGGGAGGAGAACGGATGAAAGAGAAAACCATAATCCTGCTGCTGGCAATATGTTTATTGGTATGCTTTGCTGTGCTTGTTTTTAGCACGGCTTATTTTCTGTACCAGTGGAAAAAACTGGATCGCATTCTGGATGGTTTCTGGCGGGAAAATACGGGAGAAGGGGAGGCCCATTATCCGGATTTTCTGGAGACCAGAGAATCCCGTATTGTCAGCCAGTTAGAACGTATTCTCGCGGTGTTGCGGTACAGGGAGAAACAGGCAGTGGGGGAAAAGGACCAGGTCATGCATCTGATCTCGGATATTTCCCATCAGTTAAAAACGCCGCTTGCCAATATTGTGATGAACATGGAGCTGTTACAGGATCCCACCCTGGAGGAAGGACGCCGCAGGGAATTTCTGGAGCATACGAAAAATCAGGCCGGTAAGATGCAATGGCTGATGGCGGATCTCCTAAAAGCTTCCAGGCTGGAAAACGGCATGATTTGTTTTAAGGCAGGGTATACCGGGATCAGGGAGACGATCGCGCGGGCGGTCAGCTTTGTCTTTCCCCTGGCATCAGCCAGAAAGATAGAGCTGATCGCGGAGGAATTCGAGGACGTTAAACTTTACCATAATCCGAAGTGGACGGCGGAGGCAATGGCGAATATTCTGGAAAATGCCGTCAAGTATTCCCCGGAAAACAGCAGGATACGGATAGCCCTGACCAGATTGGATCTTTATACAGGAATTACGATTTCGGATGAGGGGATCGGCATTCCGCAGAGTGAATATCAACAGATCTTTAAACGGTTCTACCGGGGAAAAGAGGTGGAAGGTCAGGAGGGGAGCGGCCTTGGGCTGTATCTGGCACAGCTGATTTTACAGCGCGAAAAGGGATATATCACCGTGACCTCCAGGGTAGAGGAGGGAAGCTGTTTCTCGCTGTTTTTATTGAATGAATGAAAATAGATGACAAAATTGTCATATATTTTCTCTTTCCTGTCAGGATACTGTAAGAAGTTTCTGATAGAATAAAACTGTGTACAGTGATCCGTGAAATGGAAACCGTATGCGGTAATCCGCAGCGTGAACATAAAAAATGATGTACGGCATTCTGTGAGGCAGGAAAACTGTATACAGCAATTCGTGGAATGGAAAGAGGAGAAACAGTATGACAATTTTGGAGACGGAGAATCTGAAAAAGTATTATGGGGAGGGAGATACCCAGGTCAGAGCCTTGGACGGTGTGAATCTGAAGATAGAAGAGGGAGAGTTTGCCGCGGTGGTGGGCACTTCCGGATCGGGAAAATCCACGCTGCTACATATGCTGGGAGGCCTGGATTACGCCACTTCCGGTACGGTGACCGTTGCCGGTAAAAAGATCTTTGAGCTGAACGAAAAAGAATTGACGATTTTCCGCAGAAGGCAGATCGGTTTTATCTTTCAGAGCTACAATCTGGTGCCGATCCTGAGTGTCTGTGAGAATATCGTGCTGCCGATGGAACTGGATGGGAGAACTGTGGACGAAGCTTTTTTGGAAAAGATCGTGAAGACACTGGGATTGACAAAGAAGCTTTATAATCTGCCGGGAGAGCTTTCCGGCGGGCAGCAGCAGAGGGTAGCCATCGCCAGGGCCCTTGTGACAAAACCGGCCATCATTCTCGCGGACGAGCCCACAGGAAATCTGGACAGCAGGACTACCCAGGAAGTGCTGGGGCTTTTGAAGCTGACCAGCGAGCAGTTTCATCAGACCGTTGTGATGATCACCCACAACGAGGCATTGGCACAGCTGTGCAGCAGGGTGATCCACATAGAGGACGGCAGGATCGTCAGCGATTACGGGAAAAGTGATGGCAGGAGCGCTGCTGCCTGCACAGAAGAAAACGGGGAGGTGCACAGATGAGAAACAATAACGGTGCATCGATCCGCAGGCTGTCCATGCGGAGCCTGAAAAACAACCGGGTGCGGAATCTTTTTGCGGTGATTGCCATCGCCCTGACCGGGATTCTCTTTACGGCAGTCTTTTCCCTGGCAGACGGCGCCATGCAGACTATCCAGGAGGAGACCATGCGGGAGGTAGGCGGAAAATACCATGCGGGCATAAAGGCGGCTTCCATGGAACAGTATGAAAAGGTGGCGGCTGATCCATCGGTCAGAGAGAGCAATTATACGATCCTGATCGGCAGGGCGGACAATATCCTGAAGCGTCAGGCGGAGATCCGCTATACGCCGCAGGAGAGAACCTTATCGGAGATGTTTATCACGCTGGAGGAAGGCGGTATGCCCCAGGAGGCGGATGAAGTGATCGTGGATACCTTTGTTCTGGATGAGCTGGGACTGCCTCACCGGCTGGGCGAAGAGATTCCTCTGCGGTTTTCCTTTATGGGAGAGACGATAGAGGAGGTGTTTACAGTCTGTGGCTGGTATGAGGGGGATGCCGTTGCCCACGCCAGCGAGCTGTTTGTGTCGGAGCGTTACTGGACGGCGCTGAAAGACTCTTATACCGATGAGGATTTTATGAAATGGAAGGAGGAACATCCGGAGGACGCCGGCGCCGGGCTTATCGCAGGCAACTTTTTCTTTGAAGATACGCATGATCTGGAGGAGAAAGTGCGGACGATTATCCGAAACGCGGGCTACGAGCCGGAGACTGAGCTGGCCTACGGGGTAAACTGGGCCTATATGAGCAACCGCGCGGAGGCGGCGGATCCTGTCACCCTGACTATTTTGTCCGGTGCGGTTTTCGTGATCCTGCTGACCGGTTATCTGATTATCTACAATATTTTTCAGATTTCTGTCATCAGTGATATCAGGTTTTACGGTTTACTGAAGACCATAGGAACGACGAAGATGCAGATCGGCAGACTGGTGAGACGGCAGGCTCTTATATTGGCCGCAGTCGGCATTCCCATAGGGCTGTTGATCGGTTTCGGCGTGGGCAGGGCAGTTTTGCCGTTTATGATGTCTCTGACGGATTCCTGGCAGGGGATGGAAATATCTCTGAAATGCAGTCCCCGGATTTTGATATCCGGCGCGGCTTTTTCCGGATTTACGGTCTGGTTAAGCAGCAGAAAGCCGGGAAAAATAGCGGGAAGCGTCTCACCCATCGATGCGCTCAGATATGTGGAGACAGAGAGGAAAGGACAAAGGGCAGGAAAAAGCAGGCGGAAAAAACAGAATACCAGAGGCAGATTCGATGCGCTCTCCATGGCTCTTTCCAATCTGAGCAGGAACAGGCGCACAGGAGCTGTCGTCATAGCAGCAATTTCTCTGAGTATGATTCTGCTGACGATCGTGATGACCGCAGTGGGAAGCTTTCAGACCGATCAATATATAGATCAGAGGATCGTGGGAGATTTTGTGCTGGGTAATATCGGTGTGATCTCTTCCGCGATGGGAAACGGTGCGGTTGAGACGGCGTCCGAATATCTGGCATTGGCGGATGGCCAGGAGGGGATTGAGGGAAGAACGGAAATGAGGGTTCGATTCAGATCTTTTCTGAAGCTGGACGAAAAAGCGTCAGAACAGCTGAAAAAGCTGGACGGGAAGGGGATGCTGCGGCGGGATGCCTTTGCGGTGGAGAATCTGGAGAAGATGCTCAGTGGGGAGAAGGATTTTGACGGCTGTTTTTATGCGTACAGCGAGGAACTTCTCCCGAATTTGGAGGTGTTGGACGGGACGTTGGATATCGGGAAATTCCGGACAGGAAACTATATCCTGCTTGCAACGATATCGGGCAGCGAGGAGGTACTTCCGGAGGAACATATCTATCATCCGGGGGATAAGGTGACGGTGGAAAGCTTTGGGGAAAATTCGAGCTTTCATGAGAAAAGGGATGCGTCGGGGACTGTCATCGATATCGTCTATGACGATCTTGTGGAAAAAGAGTATGAGGTGATGGCGATCGTGAGAATTCCAACCAGCATGGATCTTCACAGGTACAGGGCAAATGTCTGTGATGTGGTGTTACCGCTTACGGAGTTTGAAACGGATGAGGAAAATGTGCAGACCTTTGGCGTCTCCTATCGTGTGGCGGAGGAACAGAAGGACGCTTTCGAGGCGGTACTGCAGGCCTATACGGACAGGAATCCGGAGATGGGCTACGTGAGCAGAGAGTCTCTGAAAAAAGAATTTGACGGGATGACAATGATCATAGCGTTCATCGGCATTACGCTGGCCGCGGTGATCGCACTGATCGGTATTTTGAACTTTACCAATGCCATGATTACGGAGATTATCGTCAGAAAACAGGAATTTGCTGTGATGCAGAGTATCGGCATGACAGACAGCCAGCTGTTAAAGACTCTCATCTATGAGGGGATCAGTTATATTGCCATTTCCGGCGTGATGAACATGACACTGGGCGGCCTCCTGTCCTGGATCATTTTGAAGGCGATGAGCAATATGATTTTATTTTTCGAGTACCGTTTTCAGATTCTGCCCTTTGTGATTATGATACCGGTTATGATGTCTGTGGCCGTACTGGTGCCGGTGCTGGCCTGGCGCAGTGTCAGAAAAAAGAGCATTGTGGAGAGACTGCGGGAGAGCGAATAAGGTGGGAAGATGGCCGAGCGGACAGCAAAGGGGTGAATAAAGCAGGAGGATATCCGGGCGGACAGCAGAAGGAAAAAATCAGCTGTCCGCCTCCTCTTCTTCCGAAATTTCCGGAAGCTTTAACAGCACCTTGCGGATCCTGTTCTGAAAGATCCCTCTCGCCCGGAGCGTGATGCCGTCCTCTAACGTAACGATCTCATTGTTTTTGGGCAGTCTGTCCAGTCTGTCGATCATGATGCCGCCCAGAGTATCGTAATCCTCGGATTCTAAGGAGAGATCCAGCGCATCGTTGACATCGTCCAGTTTCATGCTGGCTTCAATGAGATATGTAGAATCGTCAATATTTTTGATCAGTTCCGCCTCATCCGCATCGTACTCATCCCGGATTTCCCCGACGATCTCCTCAAGAAGGTCTTCCATGGAGATCATGCCGACAGCGGAACCGTATTCATCTAACACAATGACAAGACTTGTGGCTTTTTCGCGCATTTCCACGAAAAGGTCAGAAGTTTTTTTGCGTTCATAGGTATAGTGGACCTTCCGCAGAAGTTTACTGATTTTAAACTGGGGAGAATCCTTCGTCAGAAGAAAATCTTTCATATGGATAAAACCGATGATATTGTCAGGATTTTCTTCCTCGTAAACCGGAATTCGGGTGTACATCGTCTTTTTGAACAGCGTAAAAATTTCTTCGTAGGTGGCCAGAGAGGAAAGGGAAGCCATGTCGATACGGGGAATCATGATCTCTGATGCCGTGGAATCCGAAAAATCAAACACGTTGTGAATAAATTCCCGTTCTTCGGATTCAATAACGCCTTCTTCATGGCTTACATCCACGTAGGTGCGCAGCTCATCCTCCGTGATACTGCCTTCCCCGGGTTTTGCACCGAGATGGAAGAGGCGGATGATCCCCTGGGCAATATTGTCCACGATCCAGATCACAGGAGTCAACAGCGTCATCAGCAACTGGATAACGCCGCTGTAGGCCAGAGCTATCTTATCGGCATGGGAACCGGCCCATGTTTTGGGAACGATCTCACCGAAAATCAGCACTAAAAATGTCAGCAGCCCGGTACATATGCCCACAAACTGGCTGCCGAAGATGCGGATCGTCAGCGTGGTGGCAAGAGAAGAGGCGCCGATATTGACAATATTATTGCCGATCAGTATGGTACTCAATACTTTGCTGTAAGATTCTAAAATGTGCTGGACGCGGAGGGCCTTTTTATTGCCGTCCTCAGCGAGAGAACGCATACGTACTTTACCGGCGCAGGTCAGCGCAGTCTCCGCGGAAGAAAAAAAACCTGATAAAATCAGAAGAACAAGTAAGATAAACAGTTGTATGACACCAGTGGTATCCATGAGGGGTTCCTTTCCTGTCATTAAATAAATTTGAGGCGCGAAAACACGCCTTTTATGAGAATCTGCGTCTCATCTTCTCATAAGCCATAATACTCGAAGCAAAGCTGCCCGTTAGCTTACGAAGTCTGCTCCTGCAAGCGGGCAAACTTCCTGTAGATATATTTTAGAGATGTAATACCACATTGTCAAGACGCATATATTTGTTTAAGGAAAATATTACAAAGTTTTAATCGGGAGCCAGTTCCCGAGGGGGGAGAAAATATGCCTGTTTCCAAAAAATATATGCCGCAGATCCTGTTTGTGTTAAAATGCCTGCTGTTTTCCTATATTCTGACAGGGGGGTTTTTACTGCTTTTAGCTTTTCTGCTTTACAGACTGCATCTGTCGGAAAAAGTGGTGAATGTCTGCATGATTCTGATCTATGTAGCCACATCCTTTTTTGCCGGGTTTATCACGGGAAAGAGAAAGCGGACCAGAAAATTTTTCTGGGGGGCGGTGATGGGAGCTTTGTACTTTGCCGTGCTGTTTGTGATCTCCGCCGTTGTAAACCATGGGTTTCCTCAGCTTTCTTCAGATTTTACAACGACTGTGCTGCTGTGCGTGGGCGGCGGTATGCTGGGCGGTATGCTGAGCTGATGCGCAGGACAGATCTTTAGACAACAGCACGTACGCATACTCGTAGTCGATCAGCTCCCTGAAATAATCCCTGTTGACATTGCCCTGTCTGATCAGGGCGCCGACGGCGGGGAGGCCGCAGGCGGACAGTTCCATCTTAATAGCTTCCGCCATGGCTTTTCCAAGGCCGTGGTGTGCGTCATCGATGCCCATATAGAGCATGACGTAGGATTTCGGCTTTGCGCGGGTAAACAGAATGCGCAGGATATTTAGTGGCGTGAGCTTCTGATAGACCATATTCTGATAGTCCGGGATGCTGATAAAAAAGCCCACGGCTTTTTCCTGATAATAGGCCATTTTCACCATGGGATACCGGATCAGCAGTTTCAGGTAGCTGTAGAGGGAGACGAACTCTTCCCTGGTTATGCGCTTATAGGCCGGGAAACTCCGGTACAGTTCGATCAGCAGATCATATACTTCGTTTAAGGTGCTGTCAAAAGTCTCTTTGGAGGGGCTTACGATCCGGTAGCCTTCCTGCAGCTTGTCTGTCAGTCTGGAGGCATAGAGCGGATTGCTGTGGGAGCGTTCCACGATCCGGTAGTGGTTGGAGTAATACTTTTCGGTTATCTCATACCCGGCTTTTCGCCACAGGGCGGCATAGTATTGCTTATTGCAGGGTTCCCCCGTATAAGTGTGGTCAAAGCAGTTTACTTTAAAACGGTAACGGATCCAGAACGAAGCGTCCACAGGGCCCACGATCCGGCGGCAGTGCTGAACTCTGGCGGTTTCCTCGGCCTTCTTAAACAGTAAGGCGACGGCCTCCCCGTTCTCTTCGCTCTCAAAAAAGCCGAGAAAGGCGTCTGTGTCGTCCGGGTAAACGGTAAGCAGGGCGCGGCTGACAGGTGCGTCATTTTCATCCAGCACCAGAAACGGAAAAACCGTAAAATAGTGGCTCAGGATATGAGTCCCTGTCAGGATCTGCCGTTCCTCATCCGGTTTCTGCATGAGTTCTTTCCGGGAATAAAGTCTGCCTGGCAGTTCCAGAAATTTGCGGATATAGTGTTCTTCTCTGGTAAATGTAATAACATGTAAGCTCATTTGATGCGTCCTCCTGGTGTGTCCGGTTTCAGATACAGTTTCCGGATCTGTTTAAAGCGGGGAAGATTACGGTTGATTTCCGCCAGATATTCCCGGACGTCTTCTTCCGGAAGATCGCTGACGATGGAGACAGCGGGATGGTGGTTTTCCTCAAAGACCGCCGCCGTTTTGATCCGGGGATCTTTCAGGAACATTTCTTCCAGTTCCTCCACATAGACGTTCTTCCCGTTGGCAGTTAAGATCATGCGCTTTTTTCTGCCTTTCAGATAGAGGTGGCCGTCCGGGGCGAGGATTCCGAGATCACCGGTGTGGTAGGCGCCGGATTCATCAAAATCAGAATAATGGTCGTTATGGTTTATGTAGCCGCCTGAGACGCTTTTTCCGGAGACAACGATCTCACCCACGCCGTTTTCATCCGGATCAAGGATCCGCACGGTCAGATTTTCAAAGACAACGCCGTTTGCGGCAAGGTCCGGATCGTTTGGATAAGCCAGAGCGATGACGGAGGAAGTCTCCGTGGTGCCGTAGGCCTCTAAAAGACAGACGCCCTGGCGGATAAAGTATTTTTTGATGTCGGGTTCCGTAAAGCTGCCGCCGCAGTAGAGAAATCGGATGTTTCTTAAAACCTGTAACAGTTCATCGTTCATGGCATCGTACATTTTGTATAGAAATAACGGTACCGTACAGACCACGGTGGGACAAACTTCCATCAGTTCCGGTATCAGGCGATTCAGGTCGGAGCAGAGAAAGAGCTGCATGCCGGAGACAATGGTATATAAAATATTCGCCACACCGGTATAAACATGATGAAAGGGAAGAAAGACATAGGAGATGTCCCGGTCCGTCATGGGCGTCCGCCTGTACAGGGTGTCCCAGTTGGCAAAAAGATTCTCCTGTGTCAGGGGGATCGCTTTGGGCATGTTGGTGGTGCCGGAGGTAAACAGGATCAGGGCAGTCCGGCTTACATCGGTCTGTCCGCACAGAGGAAGACAAGAAGAGAGAGCCTTTCCCTCTGCGATCAGAGTTGGAAGAGTATCCTCAATACAGAACAGAGGGATATCGGGAAAGCGATTGCGCAGGGCCTCAAACCGTTCCATCCGGGAGCGGGAGACAAAAACGGCTGACACGGGGACGGCGGACAGCGTATTTTGAAAATCGTGGGCAGTCCATTCTCTGTCCACCGGCACACAGGCGCCCACATATCCCATGACAGCAAAATACAAAAGGATCCACTCTCTGGAATTTTCGCCGCAGAGCATGATATTTTTATGATGAAATCCCCGGGCGATCAGGGATCTGGAGAGGGCGCGGATATGGTCTATGGTTTCCCGGAAGGTGAAAGAGCGAAAATTTCCGTTTTCTTTCGTACTGATGTAGGGGCGGTCTGCCCATTTATCATAGTCGTCCGCCAGATATTCACTGATGCATTTCATAAAGTTTTCCTTTCTGTCAGGTGATTTTCGGGTAACTGTAAAATTCGGTTATCTGAACCGGAAATGACTATGACAACGCCACTGTCTCCATCCACCTGAACTATATCCCCGGTTTTCAGATACTCTGTGATATGGTCGATCCCTACCACGGAGGGCTTTCCCAGTTCTCTGGAAATGATCGCCGTGTGGGACAGAAGGGATCCTTTTTCCGAGAGGATGGCTCCCGCCTGTGCGATCAGGAATACCCAGCCCGGATCGGTCATTTTTGCGACAAGGATTTTTCCTTTTGTATCAAGAACAGGGGATGGCTGCTCCACGATCAGCACTTCGCCTGTGAAGCATCCGGGAGAACAGGGGATGCCGTAGAAGAAGCTTTCTGTCCTGGAATAAGACATTTTCCGGCTATCTTTCGGGGCTTTGTCGATTACCTTCCCGGAAAAGATAAGCCTGGAAAAGGCTGGAAGGCGGGAAAAGCCCTCGTACTGTCTTTTTCGTTCCGAAATAATCCGGCGAAGATCCATGGATCCGTCCGAAGCGGCGGCTTCGAGCTCACTGCAGTAGAGCCAGAAAACATCATCCGGACTTTGGATCCGGTGTTCGGCATACAGATTCTGTCCCATCTGCAGGACAAGAGAGCGCATCATGCCGTAGAGTCTTCCCCGGTGCAGGCGGGAGCGTTCTCTGTTCCGGATGCCCACGGCGGCACGCTTTGCGAAAAAAGCGGCGGAACCGGTGAGGCGGGGGGGAGCGGCATTAGAAGCCTCCCTGTCTGTAGCAGTATCGGAGGATTCCCGGGCGTACTGTAAAATACAGCGCACAAGCAGCACCGGATCCGTGCGGAATGTTTTGCTTTCCAGTTTCAGTTCTTCCATGTTACGGTCGCCGAAGTCCCGGATATAGGCCTGCAGCGCCAGAGAGAAAGGGGTTTCCTTTCCATGGATGTACTGTAAATATGCTTCGTTACTGTCTATCGCTTCCAGTTCGGAGAGCAGGTTTTCATTTCTCGCCTGTTTGGCCAGATCCTTCAGCGCGTCTATGGGACGCATGCTCTCTAACTTTCGAATACCACAGATCGCCCTGTTTGCCACAAGGGTGTGGTCAGGTATCCGCTTTGCCTGAAGACAGGCTTTCAGCAGGCCGGTATAAAGAAACCCGTACATGTCGTTGACGAGAGTCATGTCCCATTTCCGGACCGTCATATCCTGCAGTCTGTGATAGTGATCAAGGAGGATCCGGTTGTCGTCAGTATCTGTATCCAGTGCGTCGAACCGATCCGTGATCGTTCGGAAATACTGATCCAGGTTCTCCATTTCTTCTGGGCAGGTGCGCAGAAGCCTGAAAAAAGAATGTGCTACTTTCAGGCGGGTGGAGAAACGGATCGGTTCTTTCAGAGAGGATGTCACCGTTTTGGTTTTCACTCCCATCATTTCCTGCCAGATCGGGATGAGAAGACGGTGAAAGGGAAGAAACAGCAGGACATCGTACCAGTTGCTGATACGGTAATACACCCGCCCGTTTGCCATGTCTACCATATGTTGCAGCGTTTCGTCAATCTTTTTTACGGCATCCGCATCCTCTGTCAGATGGATCAGCAGGTTTTTAAAAACCTGATAGTAGGCTTCCTTTATAAAACTCTGGGTTAAGGGCAGCGTGATGCCGGGATAACTTTCCACGATATTGCTGTTGTCGAGAATGATGACAGGAGCGTTCCTGTCGAAGGTTGTGATGGGGCGCACCTGCAGAAAATATAATTCGTCATCCTTTATGGCAAATTCCACGTCGAACTGTATCTCAGCTGCCAGGGAAGATTTCAGGCTGACCTTCCTGTCGGATTGTCCGCCTGCTGCACTGCCTTGTTTATTGGGGTATGTGCCGTCGGATTTCCCATCAAGTTCTATTTTGATCAACCTGGAGTACAGGATCAGTTCCTGTATCTGCTTATCTGTCAAAAGGGGCGACTCACCGGTCTGTTCATAATAACAGGTTTTGTCAGAGCGGTTATAATAGTAAGTGGTAGTATCCGTTCGCTCTTCCACTACCTGGTCCCCGGATCCTTCCCCGCAGACAATGACAGATTCGTTGAGGATGCCCTGAGGGTTGGCGGTGAACAGCACGCCGGCGAGATCAGGTTCCACCATCTCCTGTATGATGACATGCATGGTGAGTGCGGCGGGATCAAGGTGGTGCATTTTACAATAGGAAATATTTTTCGGGGCAGCCGCGTCTGCAAGCACATCCCGGATGCGTACACAGACATCTTCTCTGGGGACCCGCAGAAAAGTCCGGAACTGCCCCGCGAAGGAATAACCGGCAGAGTCTTCCAAAGAGGCGCAGGAGCGGACGGAGAAAGAGTCGGTGTCAGGGAAGTTTGTGGCAAGATAGTCAAGGACTTCCTCTTCGCGAAAAGTGTTATCCACACAGAAAAAAGGCGGCACAGAGAAGTTGGATTCTCTCAGCAAAAAGAGGTTGCGTGCCTTGGAGCCGATGGCAGTTTTTCTGTAATTTTCCGGGCAGATGATCATAAGTGTTCTCCTTTTTTATACACAGGAACTGGTTTTAACAATACATTTACATCATTTATATCGCTCCGAATATCAGATAAACCGGTATCGTCAGTAACATCAGCGATTCCTGAATATAAGTATACCGCTCCACCTTTTCCACAATGGCAAACCGGGTGGGATCTCTCATAAACTGTAAAAATTTAACGCTCATCCAGGATACGTCTATCAAAAGAGCCAGTACCGTAAGCTTATTCAAATTCCAGACTAACAGAAAGTTAGTGATAATATCCACCCAGGTGATAAGAAAGATAAACCGGGTGGCCTTTTTGTAGCCGAACAATTTGGAGTAGGTGACATATTCGGTCTCATCCTTCGGCGCCCGGATCTTTCTGGCGATCTCCCAGATAAGCGCCGGGAAATAGAGCGTCCAGGCGGCGAGAAAGTTCACCCAGGTAAAAAGCGGCAGATCATATTTAAAACAGGTGAAGGAGATGATATAGATATTCATGATCATCTGCACCGGATTGTGGGTGATAAGCGCCAGGGGCAGGCTTTTCTGGATCTTTTTTCTGGAAAAAAACCAGAGGGACATAAGCGTCCCATAAATGTAGAGAAATAGGAAGAAGCCGAAATTGTTCATAAAGAACAGATTTAACAGCACGGTGACTGTAATCAGGATCGAGACGAAGATCCCGAGGTCTTTTTTATGTACCCGCCCCGACGGCAGCGGCCTGTCCGCAAAAAGCCGGCAGTCCAGCTCGTAGTCCTTGAAATCGTCCGCGATCCGCAGCCATAAAAGGAAACTGAACACCGTGAAGCCCCCGATCAGTTCCTGAATGCCCAGCTTAAAATCTCTGACGCCTGCGTTTAACAGGATAATAAAGTGGATCTCTCCAAAGATGATAAGCCCCAGCGCAAAGCGGGGCAGCAGCGGATACATTTCTTTAAAATAGATGGACAGACGTCTGCACATAGTAAAAATTCCTTATTCTGATTTACTGGTTCCAGTATAGCGCATTTTGATACAAAAGAGAATGCCAAAGATACCAAAAAAATGAAGCAATTAACAAAAAAGTGCTAATGGAATTATGATAATATGAAGTATCAATACCTGTGGGGAGGTGCGGCATGTTTCATTACATAGGTTACAGCATCAGAGGGCGGAAAACCGCGAATCTGGTTACGGTAGGAATCGGTATTATGCTGGTTCTTTTGCTGCATGTATATTTTGGGAGCATACACAGTTACGAAAGACAGCTTGCAGAACTGGCAGGGCAGGTTCCGGTCACATGCCATGTCACCAACGCAAACGGGACGAGAGGAAACGGCCTTTTTATTCCGGAGGATCTGGTGGACGGGCTTATGGGTTCTGAGAGGATAACGGATGCGTCTTTTCAGGTGTGTCTGATGGCGGGGGAAGGGGAGTTTGAACCGATTGATTATCCGAAATATCTGAACCTGCATGTGGCCGGTGTGAACAGGGTGGAAGCAGTGGACGGCCTGACGGAGGAGATGATCCATATGGAGGCGGAGGAGCTAAACTCCTTTTTTGCATCTGAGGACAGAGAATGTATCGTCAGTGAGAAGGTCATGAGAAGGCAGAACTGGGAAGTCGGAGATACGGTTACGCTTACTTTTTATTACTATAATGCGGATAGCGCGCTGATGAAGTTGGATGTATTCCCTCTGGGGACGGCGCAGGTAAAGATCGCAGGCTCAATGGAGGACCTTCTGGGAAAGACATCCGTGAACGCCATGGATATGATTCTGCCTTATGAGGCCCTGCGAGGGATCTATCATCAGTACGGGATCCCGTTTTTTACAGATACGGTAACATTTTGTGTGAAGGAACCGTTAGCGTTAAATGCTTTTAAGGAGGAGATGCGTTCCATTGGATTTACGGAGGCAGATCCCCTGGCGGCGGACTCCTATCGGGGCCGTTCACTTTCGGTCAGGGACGGCAGTTTCATTCCGCGGGCCACAGATCTTTTGCATTCCATAGAGTTCATGGAAGCTTTTTTCCCGGTTGTCTGTATTCTGGTACTGCTGATCGGTTATGTGGTAAGTTTCCTTACGGCAAACAGCAGAATGGAGGAATATGCGCTTTTACGACTGCTGGGAGTAAGAAACGGTCAGGCGGCGCTTTTGTTTTTGACGGAACAGATGGCGCTTGTATTTCTGGGGAATCTGTTGGGAGATGTAACGGTGCTTTTGCTTTCGGCGGATATGAAAGTTGTGCTTTTGGTGAACGGGGTGCTTCTTGCGGCGTATCTGCTGGGAGCGGCGGCAGCTTATGGACGGATGAGCAGAGGGAACGTGATGCGTTTGTTATCTGCACAGTAAAAAGGATCGGGGGGAGAGAAAAGATGGATAAAATCATTGCGGCAGAGGGAGTCGGCTATACCTATCAGTCAAAATATCAGAAGACAACGGCGTTATCGGGGGTAACCTGTGATTTTGAGAGGGGGAAGGTCTATGCGATCATCGGAAAATCCGGCAGCGGAAAAAGTACGTTTTTGTCCCTGCTGGCAGGACTGGATGTGCCCTCGGAAGGAAAACTGATGATAGAGGGAAAGGATATCCGGAAAATAGACAGAGACCGCTACAGAATGGAGCAGGCCTCTGTGATCTACCAGGCATTCCATTTGTTTCCGCTTCTCACAGTGACGGAGAATGTGATGTTTCCGATGCAGCTTCGGCATGTGCCGAAAAAAGAAGCGGCGAAGCAGGCGAAGGAGTTTCTTAAGAAGGTGGGGCTGCCGGATACCGTCTATAAAAAGATGCCGAATATGATAAGCGGCGGAGAACAGCAGCGGGTGGCCATCGCCAGGGCAATGGCTGCCGGCGGACAGATCCTTCTGGCGGATGAACCCACCGGGAATCTGGACAGCCATAATGAAAAAACCATCGTGGAACTGTTGGGCAGGCTGGCCCATGAGGAAAATTACGTGGTGATCGTTGTGACGCACAACGAGAAAGTGGCGGAGGCGGCGGATGTGGTTTACAGGATGTCGGACGGCGTACTGGAGGTGGTTCGGGGATGAAAAACAGTCTGAAACAAATGATGCGGACGCCGGTAAAAACAGCGCTATTTCTGGCGCTTACGGTTCTTGCGGCGTTACTTATTACACTGGGCGCGTCTGTCTGGGTTAAAAGTTACACGACCATGGCTGCGTATGAGGACCGCTTTATCACGATAGGAACTGTGCGGCAGGTTCCAGGAGCTTTTGAGCAGACGCTGCAGTGGGATGCGGAGCAGCAGAGTTATCAACTGATCAAAAAAGAACAGTTTACATCTTACCGCTTGGCGGAGGAGCTTGATTTTCCGGGGGCGGCGTATCTGTCGGGGCCGGAGGTGAGGGCGTATTATGGTTCCTATACGCCGGAGTATGTCAAGATGTGGAAAAGCACGAATCCGGACAGGGTGCGGAGCAGCTTTGTGATCGTGGAGTTTTCGCCGCTTGAAGATTGCGTGCCGGGAGAATCCGTACAGATCAAAATAACAAAAGTGGTCGGCGGGGATAAACGGCTGGCGGACAATGTGGTATGGTTCTGTGATCATAAAAATCCGGAGCCGGAGGCGCTTTCCCAGGATAGGACCTATGTGGCCGCTCTGTGCAGTTATCGCTACATTCACGGAACGGCTTTGCAGAAAGCTTATGAGGAGGCGGGAATGGGGGAACCCAGGATTGATCTGGAATATATTCCCTATCCCCTGGACTCGGAAATATTTTATCCGGACGGCAGCAGAGCGGAAGACGCCTTTCGGGACGGGCAGGAAATTTTTGAGCTGACGGACGGGTTTTATGAGTCGGATGCGGGGCGCAGACTTCTCGCCATGACGGAGACCATGGAGTGGGGGTATGATATCCAGCCGGTTACCGGGACGGGGGAAACCTGTCTTCTGATGCCTTTTTACAACGGCGATTCTTTTATCAGGGAAGGCCGGGATATTAACAGAGAAGAATATGAGGCGGGAAGCAAGGTCTGCCTTGCGCCGAAGACTTTCATGGAGAATAACGGGCTTACTCTGGGAGATAAAGTGACGGTGCGGCTTCTGTTTACCAATGGCAGAAAGAATGCGGGAAGGGATTTCTGGCTGGACGGTTCCTTTTCCTGCAGCGCGGCTTATTTCGATGAGAACGGAGAGGCGCTTGTTCCTTTTGAGACTTCGGAATACACAGTGGTGGGGATCTATGATACCGTGGCGGAGAGTATGGATGCCGTAAGCACCTATACTTCCGGTTCGGATGAGCTGATCGTACCGTTAAAGTCCATTAAGGAGCGGGAGGGAAGGAATCTGATGGATGTGGGGCCTATGACGGATCGAACGGCATCCTTTCGGATTCCAAACGGGACCATAGAGGAGTTTCAGCTTGGCTTTGCACAGAGCGGCATTGATGATCTGGAGTTTACATTCTATGATATGGGTTATTCAGCGTTGAAGGCGGGGATGGACGATATGCGGAATCTTTCTTTTCTTCTGCTCGCTTCCGGTATCCTTCTGGCTGGATTGCTGTTAGTCTTTTTCAGCCATCTGTTTATCACAAAACAGGCGAAGCGTACGGCCATAGAACGCTCCCTGGGCATGGGTTCCATGCAGTGCAGATGGTCCATGCTGTCGGGATTTCTTCTGTTAGTCCTTTTTGGCAGCATCATCGGTTCTCTGGCAGGGATCAGGGCCTCTGCGGACGTCTCCGCGGAGAATGCCGGCAATACTTACTTTGATACGGCTTTTACAGCCGGGGCGGCCCATGCAGCCAATGAGGTGGCCGTGGAGGAAGTGCAGCCGGAAGGCCAATGGCTTCTTGCAGTCTGCTGTGCGACGGCATTGACAGCGGCAGGGGGCGTGATCGCGTTTGTGAAGATGAATAAGAGTCTGAAAAAAGAGCCGATGCAGCTTTTGGCGGAGCGGGAGAAGGAGTAGGATCTTCCGTTATAGACAGGCGATTGGATAGAGGCGGGAAGTAAACAGAACGGCGGAGGAGAAATTCTTTGCCGTTCTGTTTTTGGGTGCATATAATTTATTATAAAAATGTGTGATCACACGACAGGAAACAGAAGTGAGGTGGTTTTTCATGGATAATTTCAACAGGAACCGATTGTTTTCACCGCCGAATCTGTTCGGCATGAGAACCCGCGGCAGGAACTATTATCAAAACACAGTGCAGCCTTCCGCAGAGGTTATGAATGAGGCAGATCTTCCGCCGTCGGAATCTTCTCAGAAAGAGGATCTGACGGAGACAGAGGAAAATGATTTTTCCGGTGATGATCCGTTCGAAGCGGAAGGTTCAGGGGAAATGCAGGAAGCGCCGGAGTTTTCTCCGGGCCATGAAACGGAGGGGCCTATGGGGCCAAGGGGAGAACCCGGTCCGCCCGGTATTCCCGGTGAGCGGGGAGAGCCCGGTCCCCAAGGCGTTACAGGGTCGCAGGGGCCTCAGGGCGCCACAGGCCCCATGGGACCGAAAGGAGAGCCCGGCGCACGAGGACCGGCAGGACCGCCCGGATACCCACAGAACAGCATATTTGCGTCGTTTTCAGCGAAAGATCTGATCATACAGGAGAGCGCTTGGCTTCCGCTTCCTGTGGAAATATCGGACATCACCCGGAATATATCCGCCTGCGATGACTGCTGTATTGTGCTGACGCCGGGGTATTATGCAGTCAGCTGTTATATCTGTACAGTGTTGGAAAAGCGCGGCTTTGTAAAGGTTACACCGATCTATAACGGATGCAGACAGACAAATTATACGACTTACGCAGAAACGGCAAGGCGAAAGGAGATGCTGGTAATATCAAGGCATTTTATGATAGAGGTGCCTGTCGGTTCCACGTTTGCTTTCGAGTGGTATTGTTCAGCGGGTGCATCCAAAATAGACATGAATCTGAACATCGAAAAACTCATGAGAGAGTAGAAAGGAAGGAGGGAAGAAGATGCAGACAATAAGCCTTTGTATGATCGTCAAAAATGAGGAAATGAATCTGAAACGCTGTCTGGACAGTGTGGCAGGGTTAGTGGAGGAGATTGTGATCATGGATACCGGTTCCACGGATCGAACGGTAGAGATAGCGTCCGAATATACATCGAAGGTCTATTCCCATCCATGAAAGGATGACTTTTCTGATGCCAGAAACTATTCCTTTTCGAAGGCTTCCATGGACTATTGCATGTGGATGGATGCGGACGATATTCTGGAGGAGGCGGAAAGAGAGAACTTTCTTCAGTTAAAACAGTCTCTGTCACCGGATATTGATATTGTGATGATGAAATACCATACGGCATTTGATGAAGAGGGCAGACCTTCCTTTTCCTATTTCAGGGAAAGGTGGATCAGAAATTGCAGCAGATACCGTTGGATCGGAGCTGTTCACGAGGTCATTGTGCCGGAAGGCAGGATATTATATTCCGATATCGGAATCTGTCACAGAAAAATGTGTGCGGGCGATCCTGACCGGAATTTGAGAATATACAGGAAGATGCTGGAGGAGGGAAAGGCGCTTGAGCCGCGGCAGCAATATTATTACGGGAGGGAGCTGTATTATCATAAACTGTATAAAGAGGCTGTCCGCGTGCTGGAACAGTTTCTGCAGGAAGAGGACGGCTGGATCGAAAATAAAATAGAGGCATGTTCTGTGTGCGCCAGATGTTATGCGCAGATGGGGCAGGAGGAAGCGGCACTGACCGCTCTTTTGCGCAGTCTGAGTTTTGATCTGCCGAGAGCTGAATTGTGCTGTGAGATCGGAAAGTATTTTCTGGAACATGGAAAACTGCAAGGTGCTGTTTACTGGTATGAAACGGTGCTAAATCTGCCGAAAAGGGAGCATGTGGACGGATTCGTGCTGCCGGACTGTTATGATTATGTTCCTTTTTTACAGTTGTGTGTATGTTATGACAGGCTGGGAGACCGGCAAAAGGCAAAAGAATATAATGAGAAAGCCGGAGCCTGCAAGCCTTATTCTCGGGCATATCTATATAATAAACGGTATTTTGAAAGTCTGTAAATTACCTGGATTGCGGTTAATATAAATCCTTAATACAAATACAGGGTATAGTCTGTATGATGGCTGTTTTTTCGCGGTTTTTCGACAAAAAGTAACAAAATACTACACGTCACATAAAATATTTGTAGAAAAGATATCTAACTGTCTTTTCTACAAATATTCAGAAAGGATGTGTATTGGATGAATCAAAGTAATTATTGTAACTGCTGTCAGAATTGTTGTCAGAATCAGTGCAATTCTCACTGCTGTGAGCGCGGTCCGGCAGGTCCTAAGGGCGACCAGGGCCCGGCAGGACCTCAGGGGATCAAGGGCGATACCGGCTGTCCCGGCCCTAAGGGTGACAGAGGAGATCCGGGGTCTATGGGACCACAGGGGATTCCGGGTGTGCCCGGCGCAAGAGGCCCCAGAGGAAATACAGGTCCGGTAGGCCCTACCGGAAATACCGGGCCAAGGGGATGTGCAGGACCCAGAGGTTATGCGGGGCCGCAAGGTATTCAGGGCATTCAGGGGGTTCGCGGTGATATTGGTCCCAAGGGTGATCCCGGTTGTGAAGGTCCCAAAGGCGATATGGGCCCTCAGGGGCCGGCGGGGCCGATTGGTCCGGCAGGGCCGGTGGGACCGCAGGGTGATATGGGACCTCAGGGATCAAGAGGTATTCCGGGGCCAACCGGACCGACAGGGCCGACAGGCTCCATAGGACCACAGGGGGTGACCGGTCCGCAGGGTGTGCAGGGTGTTACCGGCCCGATCGGGGCCCAGGGCCCAAAAGGCTGTCCGGGAGACGATGGCCCGACGGGAGCGACGGGAGCTGACGGAGCGACAGGGCCGACGGGGGCAACAGGAGCGACGGGAGCCGACGGAGCGACAGGGCCGACAGGAGCGACAGGAGCCGACGGGGTCACAGGAGCGACAGGAGCGACAGGAGCTGACGGGGTGACAGGGGCAACAGGAACCGATGGAGCGACAGGGGCGACAGGAGCCACCGGTCCGACAGGAACGACGGGAGCCGACGGGGCCACCGGACCGACAGGGGCGACAGGAGCTGACGGGGCGACAGGGGCAACAGGAGCGACAGGGGCAACGGGAGCAACTGGTCCGACAGGAGCCACCGGTCCAACAGGAGCAACAGGAGCAACCGGCTCGACAGGAGCCACCGGGTCTACCGGTGTGGCGGGCACAGGAGCAATTATTCCATTTGCGTCGGGACTTCCGATTTCACTGACAACAGTTGCCGGGGGCCTTGCAGGACTTCCCGCCTTCGTCGGTTTCGGAAGCAGCGCCCAGGGACTTACGTTGTTAGGTTCCACAATTGACATTACCAATGCAAGCGCAACGCTCTCCAACTTTGCATTCCAGGTTCCGCGCGCAGGCATTATCACATCGTTCAGTGCCTTTTTCAGTACGACAGCGGCATTTTCTCTGCTGGGTTCCACTGTAACGATAAATGCGCAGATTTATCAGTTTGCCACACCAAACAATGTGTTTACGCCGATTGCCGGAACACAGATCAGCCTGGCGCCGGCATTTTCCGGCAGTATAACGATTGGAACACTGTCAAATGGCGCGCTTACCGGACTCAATATTCCGGTAACGGCTCAAACCAGACTGATGTTAGTATTTTACGCAACGGCAAGCGGCCTGTCTTTGATCAATACGATCACAGGATACGCAAGTGCAGGTTTAAGTATCAACTGACAATACTGGTAGAAATAACACCCGGAGGTTCCGCAATCTGGAACATCCGGGTATTATTTTTGCGCTGGGATCGCCAGAAGGAAGTATGCCGGGAGCTGGCGGCGCTCTCCGCGGCAGGCAGGAGAAGAAAATCTCTCCTGCTCGATTGGCGCCTGTGGAGAATACTTATATAACGGCGGCATGTATCGGTATAAAGAATAGTGCTTGACAAAGAGATTATACGAGCGTATAATTCGTTATACAGATGTATAATTGAGGGGAGAGATAATATGGAGTGGCTGTTTCATATATTATTGACTGTTATAGAAGTTTCCATATCGACAGGTGTGGTCATACTGATACTGCTTTTGACAGCGCCGTTTTTCAGGAAAAGCTATGCATCAAAATGGCGGTATTATATATGGATCGGACTGGCTGTACGGTTGATGATTCCGGTTAATTTCAGTTTGCCGGCGATTCGGATGGAGATCGCAGTTCCGGTGGCGCAGGCTGTCACTGCCACGGAGACTGCCGGAGATGGCATTCCGGTTATGCTGCCGACAGGGCAGTCGGAACAGAGGGGATCATGGTTTTTGGTGCCGGATATCGTGACAGTGATCTGGTTTACAGTCTTTGTCTGTATCGTGGCGGTGCATATCTACAGTAGTTTGCATTATAAAAGACGGATTATGAAAAACGGGACTTATGTGGAAGAAGAGCCTGTATTACGGCAGCTTTCTGTCTTAAAAAGAGAGCTGAAGATCAACAGAAAGATTACCGTCACAACATATTGCGGTTTGGCCAGTCCCATGGTCATCGGCTTTTTCAGTCCGCTTCTGGTGATACCGGACAACGTATACAGCGAACAGGAACTGTTCTATATACTGAAGCATGAGCTGATCCATATGAAGCGGCATGATACGCTGATTCAATTCCTTTTTATGGCAGCGAAGGCTCTGCACTGGTTTAATCCGTTGATTGCACTGATGCAGAAGGCGGCTGTGGTTGATATGGAGTTGTCCTGTGATGAAGAAGTGATTAAAGGAAATTCGTATGGAGAGCGGAAAGCATATACGGAGACTCTGTTATCCACTGTAAACAAGCAGTATAAAAGAACAAATCTGCTGACAACGCAGTTTTACGGAGGAAAGGGAGTGATGAAAAAACGGTTTCAGAATATTTTGGCACAGTCGAAGCGGAGGAAGGGATTCTTTCTTCTGCCGACGGTGATCTGCATGACGTTGGTTCTGGGGATGTTAATGGGCTGTGCGGTGACGGAGACAGAAACTCTGGAGGATGCGGAAATACAGACAGAACGGGGGCGGGAAGTCGCACCGAAAGAAGTGGTGTCGGAGGGATCGCAGCCGGAAGGCAATCAAAAGCCGGGAGAACGTCTGCCTTTGTCGGAAGATGCAATGGAGCTCATTGATGTTGCAGTGCCCTTTTCGACAGCATATTTTGCCGGCGATAAAGAAGAGATGCGAAAGTATCTTGCGGATTCCTTTGAGGGAGACATAGATGTCTATTCGGATGCGGATACGCAGCTTACAGGGATGACGGCTCTGAAGGGGCTGGAGGACATTGGGGAGGTAAAGATCGGGGATACATATACCCTCTCCATGGACTGCCAGATGACAGGTATGGGAGAAGGCTTCTGTTATCTGACGATGGAAGTGGAAAAACAGGAAGACGGATGGAAGATCGTGTTCTACGGGATGGAGAGATAAGACGGGGGATGCGGAACTGGAAAACAGCAGAACTGGAAAACAGCATAGACTTCAGAAGTGCACAGGACAATTTACAGACGCAATGCGGCTGTAAATTTGTCCTTGGGAAGAGGTGTACTGAAGAAGTCTATGCGGAACTGGAATAGGAGGCAAATATGACGGAGATCAGAAAGAAACTGGGGGAAGCGGAACTGGAGATCATGCAGGTGATATGGGATGCGGAGACGGCGGTGTCCTCTAATTACATACTGAAAAAATTACAGGGGCTGCGAAAGTGGCAGCTGTCTACGCTGATGACATCCCTCACAAGGCTTGCGGACAAGGGATTTGTGAGCTGTGACCGTTCCACGGGGACAAACCTGTACAGCTGGCTCATTTCAGAGAAGGAATATAAAACGGGAGCCAGCAGACATTTTCTGGAAAAGCTCTACGATAATTCCATTCTGAATATGGTCTCCTGCCTTTATAACAGCAAGGCCATCAAAAGTTCCGATGTGGAGGAACTGCGGGAGTTTTTAAACAGGCTGGAGGAGAATGCCGGAGAGGGGGAAACACGATGACAGATCTGTTTCTTTCAGTGTTTGGGATCTCATTGTCTGTCAGTGTGCTCATTTTACTGTTGCTTCTGATTTCTCCGCTTTTGCAAAAAAGGTACGCCGCGAAATGGAAATATCTGGTCTGGTGCGTGTTGGCGGTTCGGCTGTCGGTTCCCTTCGGGGGAGGGGGCACAGGATCGGCAGCGGATCTTGTGAAACAGTGGAGAAGCCATATCGCGGCTACGGCGGAAAACAGGGAAGAGGCAGAGGCGGAGGATGGCAGGCTTCGTTCTCCGAGAGTGGTCGTAGAGGTACCACAGCAGATGACAACCCCGCTTAAAGTGCAGACAGGGCGGAAAATTACAGCGCTGGATGTTCTGGCGTGCCTCTGGGCGGCAGGATGTGTTTTGTATATATTGATAAATATATTTTCGTATTTATATTATAGAAGACGGGTGTTCCGGGAGGGAACCGTGATCAAAGATGCTGCCATATTACAGCAGCTTTTGCGGTGTAAATACGAATTGCATATTAAGCGTACCATACTGGTTATGGAGTTTTATGAAGCGCCCAGTCCGATGCTGGTGGGTTTCCTGAAACCGGTTCTGATCCTGCCGGAAGTTTACTATGACAGGGTGGAACTGTCTTTTATCCTGCGGCATGAACTGGTGCATTACAGGAGAAAGGATACCTGGTGTAAGCTGTTATTTATGCTGGCAGCAGCGGTGCACTGGTTTAATCCGCTTGTATGGATCATGCAGAGGGAGGCTGCCGTTGATATGGAGCTTGCCTGTGACGAAAAAGTAGTGCAGGGTGCGGATTTTGAGACGCGTAAGGCATATACGGAGACGCTGCTTTCCACGCTCCACAAAGGGTGTGATAGAAGTGTGCTTTTGTCAACGGGATTTTACGGGGGGAAGAAGATCATGAAAAAGCGGTTTCAGAATATTTTATCAGAAACAGGAAAAAGAAACGGCCTGTACATACTGGCCTGCACAGCAATTCTGGCGATCAGCGCGGGGACGTTAATGGGGTGTTCGTTAGTAAAAAATAAAGAGGAAAGTATTGCTGAGGGAGCAGGGATATCCGATGGTCAGAGTACAGGGACAGCGGGAGAGCTGTCGGGCGGGGATCTTTTTGCACAGATGGCGGGCAGCTGGATCATCGATTTTGACCGGACGGACTCTTCTCTGTGGGGAACCGGAATTTCTTATGGCGATGGAATGGAAATAGCGGAGACGGGAGCGTTCAGTTACTATATCGGCATTGGCGTCGGCGGAACCGGGCAGTGTGTGAAGGCAGGCGGCGCAGTGACTGTGGAGATCGATCCCTATGAGGAAGTGAGTGCAGAAAAGGAGATTCTTTCGTTAGCCTATGGGAGCGAAAACGGAGTGGAATATATTTTGATGGACTGGCACGATGAGGAGGTTTACTGGAAGCGGGGTGAGCTGCCTGCAGCGGAAAATGGGGGAACCCTTGCGGGAAATGATTCCGCTGATGTGCAGACGGCGCAGGAGACAATAACCCTGACGATCATGAAGGAAGGGATACCTGAGGAAAAGACCGCCAGGCTTGTCGTGGAAAACGGATATATACTCTACCTGCCAGACGGGGAATGGGAGAAGGTGGAGGCGGATATGTGGTGCGCGGCAGCGAATGCGAATGTCCTGATCTGGGTGGCGGGATTTGAGAGCGGCTATCCGATCGAACAGATTCTGACGGATGACGGGTATACGCCGGATGAGACCGGCATGGTGAGAGAGGAGGGTGGCATCCGCTATCATGTCAGACTGTATGAAGCGGAGACCGGCGTATGGTGCGTGAGCTATTCCTATCCCGTGGAAGCGGAGGAAGGCTGGGGAAGAGAGCTGCCGGTGATCGCGGATACTTTTGCGGTGCTTCTGCCGGGGGAGCATATCACGGAGACGGGCGCCCTGTCCGCCCAGGTTCTCGGGTATATTTCTGCTTTTGACGACGGCACAGTGACGATAGACAGGCAGGATTGGGTGACGCCTGAAAGTCCGGACTGGAAACCGGAGTACGACGCGGACGCAGGCTTTGAGATCGTGGATCTGGAGGGGGAGGACGTTACCTGCCGGATCCGCGAGAACTGCACGTATCATGTACTGGAAAATCATCAGGGGGAATCGGTAGAATTAAGCAGGGAGGAGTTTGTGCGGTACTGGCAGGAGACGAACTTTCCGATCTTCTGGTCGTTTGAGCTGGAGGACGGAGAGGTGAAAAGTATTGCAGAGTGGTCCCTGCCGTGAGAAGCGGGCAGTAACAGTTTAACCCTGGGAAAGTCTTGCAGGCTTGTCCAGGGTTAAACTGTTACTGTGGGCTGATAAAGTTGGCTGACGGATTGTTGTGATCTGACCAGGCCTGTGATATAATTTCAGTGTTACTGAAAGTAAGGGTGTCCAGGTCTTAGTTGGAAAAATCAGTTTCAGGCCGGCAAGGCAATTTATGGTACCCGGGAATCAGATTCAGATCATCGGGAGATAAAACAAATGCAGTTACAGGACTACCCTGCGTTTCAGCGGGAAGTGTATGAGAAGATTATGGAGAAATTCACCTATGAGGGTAATGAGCCGGAGGAAAAAGCGAGACTGCGATATCTGTTCCATAGCCAGAGGGAATCTATTTTAGTTCTGGCGCCGCGGCTTGTTTTACCGGAAGATATTTTCCGGGAACTTGAGATGCCGAAATATAAAAATTTTCTCACTGAATTTGCTCTGTGGCGGCGGGAAAACCCCAATCCGGACCGGTCTTTGTGGCTGCGCTATCCGGAGGACCTGGAGGTGCTCAACAGGATTTACGAGGCGCCCCCGGCTCAGATCATTCTCTGGCAGCCCCATCTGGATTCCCCTCATATCAAGCGGGGGGAGCGGCAGAACTGGTATCTCCACGGAGTAAAGTGGGTTGACAATTATGTGGAGGAGCTCTGGGATATGGGGATTGGCCGGGAGTAGGCAGTAGGCGCGCCGGGAGGGCGCTGACTGCCAGAGAGGAAAAACATGAACAATCAATACGATAAAACGATCACAGCCTGTTTCGTAGGGTATATCGTGCAGGCAGTCGTCAACAATTTTGCACCGCTTTTATTTTTGTTTTTTCAGAGAAGCTACCACATTCCGTTGTCTCAGATCACACTGCTTGTGACGTTTAACTTTGGCGTACAGCTGCTTGTGGATCTTCTTTCGGTGGGATTTGTGGATAAGATAGGGTATCGGGCATCGATGATTCTGGCCCATGTGTTGTCAGCCGCAGGTCTGATCCTTCTCACCGTTTTACCGGAGATCCTGCCGGCGCCTTTTGTGGGAATTCTGATCGCCGTCATGATCTATGCGGTGGGCGGCGGACTTTTGGAGGTGCTTGTCAGCCCCGTTGTGGAGGCCTGTCCTTCCGACAACAAGGAGAAAGCGATGAGTATGCTTCATTCCTTTTACTGTTGGGGCCATGCGGGTGTGGTACTGCTTTCAACGTTGTTTTTTTACATAGTCGGTATTGAAAACTGGAAGATACTGGCGGTGATCTGGGCGCTTATTCCGGCTGGAAACGCTGTGGCCTTTATGAAAGTTCCGATCGCGCCGCTGATGGAAGAGGGGGAGAGGGGCTTTACTTTAAAAGAACTGTTCCGGATCAAAATTTTCTGGGTGCTACTGATCATGATGGTATGTGCGGGAGCCAGCGAGCAGGCGGTGAGCCAGTGGGCTTCCACGTTTGCGGAGAAAGGGCTTGGCATCTCCAAGACAGCGGGGGATCTGGCCGGGCCGATGGCGTTTGCGATTCTGATGGGAAGTTCCAGACTGTTTTACGGCAAATACGGGGACCGCATCGATCTGGACCGTTTTATGATTGGCAGCAGTATCCTGTGCATCCTGTCTTATCTGGGAATATCCCTGTTTCCGATGCCGGAACTTTCCCTGATCGCCTGCGCCGTCTGTGGGCTGTCGGTGGGAATCATGTGGCCGGGGACTTTCAGCAAGGCGTCCGCTACGCTGCCGAAGGGCGGGACAGCCATGTTTGCCCTGCTTGCTTTGGGCGGAGACGTCGGCTGTTCGGGCGGGCCGACGCTTGTCGGGATGGTATCGGGAGCGCTGGGAGATAATCTGAAGATGGGCGTTTTAGCGGGGATTGTTTTTCCGGTGATGCTGCTTTTAGGGGTTATTGTCTGTGGGAGAGTGAAGAGGCGAACAGAATGACATCGGTGATCGGAAGGAGAACATAAAAAGTATTAACACCGTTTTTGCTCTCCGCCCATATTCTCCCTTTGTGACAGGTGACGATGGATTCGGCGATGGATAAGCCGAGGCCGAAACTGCCGTTCCGGGTTCTGGCCTCATCGGCACGGTAGAATCGTTTAAAAAGGTTCTTTAATTGTTTGTCGGGTATGGCATCTCCCTCGTTGGCAACTGTCAGAAGGCAGTGTTTTTTGCTACGCTTTTGTAAGGTCACCCAGGTAGCGCCTTTTTCCCGGGAATATTTTTGCGCATTGTCAAGCAGGATGTCCAGAACCTGACGCAGTTTATCGGGATCGCCTTTTATCAGGATACCTTCTGTGATGTCGGTATGCAGGGTAAGCCCCCGCTCAAAGAATACCGGTTCAAAAGGCAGGATGGCTCCCGCGATAAGCCTGCTTAAATCAAAAGAAGAAAACGCCGTGTGAGAAGCCGCCTCATCATTTCCGGCAAGCACCAACAGCTGTTCTACCAGCCTGCGCATCTGCCCGGACATGGTCAGAATGTTGGCGGAAAATACGTTCTGACTTTTCCCGTCCTGATCAGGGCTCTGTAAAAGTTCCGCATTTGCCATAATGACAGTCAGAGGTGTTTTCAGTTCATGGGACGCATCGGCGATAAACTGACGCTGCTGCTGCCAGGCCTTTTCCGCCGGTTTCACGATCCATCCGGCTAACGCAAAACTGATACAGAAAAAGGCAAAAAGACAGAAAAGACTGACAAAAAGGCAGTTTTGCAGTAAACTGTGTAAGATGGTCTGTTCACTGGAGATATCCGCATAGACAAGAGTATAGCCGGCCGGAGTATCTCTGCGCAGAAACCGAAGGTTGTAATCTTCCATGAGTCCAACGGGGGCATCATGCAGGAGGGCGGAGTCAATCAGCTTTTTCAGGAAGTTCTCATCGGTAAGGTCATAATATCCGCCCGCCGCGGACAGTAATTCCTTATTTCTGTCAAGCTGAATGGTAATGTAAGGAAGACGCATGGCGTCTTTAGGTTCGTCAGGCGGGGGGAGCAGGAAAGGCTTGTCCGCAATATTCTGCATCATATGAATGCTGTCGTTTTCCAGATTCCTCTTAGTGAAGAACCAGATCATGGACAGAATGATACAGAGCATAACGGTCATAATGCTCATAAGGATCACCATAAATTTCAGTTTCAGTTTTTTAGTCATAAGTCCTCCAGTTCCAGATGGTATCCCATTTTGCGGATGGCTTTAATGCGGATATCGGAACCGATGTTTGTGAGTTTCTTTCTCAGAAAGCCGATATACACTTCCACATGATTTTCCACCGCGTCGGAATCGTAGCCCCATACCCGCGCCAGGATGGTTTCCTTGGAGAGATTGCGGTCGCCGGCTTGAAGCAGGAGGCGCATAATATCAAACTCTTTTGCGGAGAGGCGTATGGAATTTGTGCCGCAAAGCAGCATGGCCGAGGACAGATCCAGAGAGGTATTGCCGAAAGAGACTTCATCCACCTGTGAACCCTGACGGCGCAACAGCGCGTTGATGCAGGCTAAGAGTTCTCTCGTGTCGAGGGGTTTGGTCAGATAGTAATCAGCGCCGGAGTTTAATCCCCTGATGCGGTCTTCCAGCTCCGATTTTGCGGTCAGCATTAAAATAGGAACGCCGCATTTCATGGCACGGACTTTCTCTGCAATTTCATAGCCGTTCATGCCCGGCATCATCACATCTAAGATCAGAAGGTCGTATATTCCCAGTTTCGCATATTCTTCACCGGTCTCCCCGTCGCAGGCGACTTCCACATCAAATCCCTTTTTCGATAACAGAATCCGAATAGAATCCGCCAACAGTTTTTCATCTTCAATTACAAGTATTTTCATGACCATGCCCCGCTGTAAAGTGACGTCGTTTTTACTATAGTACAATATTACATGAAAAAGCTGAAAAATATCTGAAAAAAGTTCCTTTTCAAAAATGCTTTTCACAGATTCTTCATCGTTTCTTTCAGCTTCCTTTCAACAAACAATTGTAAAATGAATGAGGAGTTTGATGGGATATCCTGAAAATCGGAGGAGGATGAAATGGAGATCAGAAAGTCGGGCGGGAATGTGCGCGGTAGGGAGGTTTTCAAAAGGTCAGGAAAAAGGCTGAAACTGTTTTTGGCAGTTTTTCTGTTGATGTTCTCTGGTGTCGCGGGTGCGGCAGTTTTTCTGTCAAAAAGCGGCAGAGAGAAAAACAGGGATTTTTCGTTTGAAAATATGCCGGGCGGGGAAATACAGTTTACCGTCTCAGAAGAAATGATATTGGCAAGCGGTGTGACAAATATGGGAATTGCCGAGGAAGTATTTGAGGTGGAAAATTTAACCGCCGGGCTGGAGATAGAAGAGGTATATATCCATTCGGAAGATCTGGTAGAGGAGGGGACGAAAGTTTTGAAGCTTTCGGAGGAGAGTATTTCTGACGTGCGGGAGGAGTTGGAGAAGACTCTGCGGGAAGCGGATCTGGCATACCGGGCGGGAAAGATAGAGTACGAGCAGAGTAAGATCACTCTGCAATACGAGAAGGACAGTAAGGTGTTAAGTGGCAGTCAGGCGAAGGCGAAAGCTGAAAGGAGAGACGACGGCAATTTCAGCCAATGAATCGGTGGTGACAGTATTCGGCATGGCAAAGGAAGAGATTCAGGAAGCGATTTCCATGGCAGGAGAATCTGCGCAGGATGCAATACCCGAAGGAAGAAATAACCTTGAAAATACCAAAGGGAAAGAACTGGAAGCAATGGAAATGCCGCAAGAAATACCAGTACCTGGGGAAATAGAAACACCGGGAGAAATGTCCGTACCTGAAGGGACAGAATTACGGACAGACGGTGATTCCGGGGAGAGAGTGCCTGGAAATGACAGCGGGAGGAAAAAACCGTGAAAAAAAGAAAGAAGCTGAAATGGATCGTACTAATCATTGCAGGCATTCTCCTGACTGCAGCGGCCTGCTATACCGTTTTTGTCGCACCGCTTATGGAAAAAGAGCAGTGGGTATATAAAGAACAGACTGTGGAGCGGGGAACCCTGAAAGCCGGCGTCACGGAAAGCGGATCCCTGGAATATGGCGTGACATCTGTTGTCTATGATCTGGATCTGGATGTCAGTACGGACGAAGAGGAGGAGGACGAGGAGGATGAAAGTGACGAAACGGTGCAGAAATATTTAAAAATAGAAGAGGTGTATGTGAAAACCGGGGAACGGCTCTCGGAGGGAGATATTCTGTATCGATTTACGCAGGACAGTATTTCAGATGTGAGAATGCTTTTAGAAAACGCTGCGGCCAAAGCGCAGGCTGCCTATACGGAAGCACAGGCAGGGTACAATTTATCGGCGCTGGAGGCGGAAACGGATGCGGCGATCCTGAAACTCCATGAACAATATGCGTCATCGATCCACGAAACTTCTTCTCTGTCCGTCGTCCATGAGAGCGCCCTGCTGCAGGTGGAGATAGAAAAACGTACCGCCAACATCATTTTATTGCAGAAAAAACTGGAGGAAGCCACAAAGGATTACAATGAGGCAGCAAAAGACTATCTGGATGCGCAAAAGCCTGTTTTGGAGGAAGAGAGCAATACAGTAAACTTCATGATCATGCAGAAAAGCTACCTGAATCTGCAGACACGGTATGAAAATGCAAAAAAGGCTTTGCAGGAAGCTGAACAGGCATTGGAGGATAATGACAGAAAAATTGCAGCTTATCAGGAAAAACTGGAAGATGTGGCGGCAAAAAGCAGGATCAGTGCGCTGGAGACCGATGAGACCTATCAGGAAAGTATGATAAACGGAGAGAATGCCCGGGTGACATATGAGGCAGAGCTGGAAAGCCTGAAAGAGACATTGAAGGAGGCGGAGGATGAAAAGGAGCAGATAGAAAAGCAGCTGTCAGCCTTTGAGGCCTTTGTGGGAGAGGATGGCTGTCTGTATGCAAAAGAGGCCGGAATTGTCACGGAAGTGCTCTATGAGGCGGGGGACAGTCTGCGGGATGCCGGCACAATGATCTCCTATGCGGCGCCGGATGACATGACCATTTCCGTGGACGTGACACAGGAAGATATTGTAGATCTGAACGTCGGGGATAAGGTGGACATCACATTCACAGCCTATGAGGATACCGTTTATGAGGGCAGCATACGTTCCATCGATACCACGGCGACGTCGAGGGAGAGCAATGCGGTCAGTTATACGGTAGTCATTGCCGTGGAGGGAGACACCACGCTTCTGTACAGCGGTATGACGGCGGATGTTATTTTTGTGACAAAGCAGAAGGAAGATGTGTTATATATTTCCAGGAAAGCGGTTATGGAAGAAAATAGAAGATATTATGTCTATTATAAGACGTCTGCGGGAGAAATGGAGCAAAAAGAGGTGGAGACCGGAATGGATAACGGCATTTATGTGGAGATCCTTTCCGGTCTGGAAGAGGGGGATACCGTCTATCTGGCAAGCCGCGTGAATGCGGAAGAGGAGGACATAGGCGATGCACAGGAGGCAGAAGACGGTGATGCCGAAAGCGAAACCGGGGATTCGGAACCTGCAGGCCCCGGCAAAGGAGCCGGAGTGGAAGGCATGCCGGACGGGGATTTTGAGGGCGGCGAAATGCCGTTTGGCGGCAAAATGCCATCCGGCGGAGAAATGCCGTTTGGTGGCGGAATGCCATCCGGAGGAAGAATGCCATCCGGGGAAGGAATGCTATCCGGAGGCTAAATGCCGTCGGGAGAAGGAATGCCTACGGGGGGAAATGGCGGAGTGCCTGCGGGAGGCGGAAGCTGACAGAGAGTTTTGCAGATATGGGAGAGGCGGTTTGAGCTCATGGATTCAGAGAAAAAGAAAACAGGAAAAACAAAATGGTGGATTTTGTCCGGGACGGCGGTCGGTCTGTTTCTTCTCGTAACTGTTATTGCTATATTTATTCATAAAAACGAGAAAGAGAAGACGGTCACTTATAAGGAAACGAAGGTGGAGTATGGAACGCTTACAGCAGGCGTTACAAAGAGCGGCAGTGTCGATATCGGCACGGTAGAGCAGACCTTTGATCTGGATATGAGTGCTCTGCAGAGAGCAGATACGGAAAGTACGAAAGAAGATACCGGTGACCGGAATTTCGGGAACGTCGGTGGGATGATGCCTTCTGGCGGCATGGGTGCGTCAGGGGGAGGCACACCGGATTTATTCAGCCAGATGTTAGACGGCAGCAGAAATATGACGGGAACGGGGGATGATTTCAGTCTGACAGTGGCAGAGGTTTCGGTGTCGGTAGGTCAGCAGGTGGAAAAAGGCGATATCCTGTATGTGATTGAGGAGGAGAGCGTATCCGGGCTGGAGCAGGAACTGCAGACAAACGTGGAAAAGGCAAAAGCGGATCTGGATGCGCTCTATGCGGACCAGACGCTGTCGAAGCAGACAGCGAAATATACATATGAGAGCAGTGTGGCCTACGGGAATTATGCCGGGACGGAATATGATGCCGCGATCAGAGAACTGCAGGATGCTGTGGAAAACTGCAGTATCGCTCTGGAACGGGCGGAGACATCTCTTGCCGAATATCAGGCCAGACTTGAAGATATTATGGATTCCTACGAGGATGCGCTGCAGATCCTGGAGAATTGTACATACAGCCTGAACCATACATCGGCCTCGGATGCCGCAGGTTATGTATACTATTATGAATTGACAGAAAGCGCACAGGCCACTGCAGATTCTTTGGAGAAGCAGAAAGAGCAGCTTGAAAACAGTGTGGAACAGGCGCAGGAAAATGTGGAACAGGCCTCTGAAAATTACAGTGCGGCGCTGCGGGAGTTGGAGACAGGACAGCTTAACGCAAAGCAGACCTATGACCTGAGAAAACTGGCTTATGATACGGCTCAGGAAACCTATGATGTCACCCTTGCAAATCTGGAGGAAGATGCCGCAGTCCAGGAAGAAATCTATGAGGAAACCAAAGAAAAGTGGGAAGCATACAGTTCTTACATAAGCGGTAGTGGAGTGCTCGCGCAATATAACGGCATTGTCACAGGCGTGGAACTGGAAGAAGGGGATAGTATCTCGACAGGCAGCGTGTTAGTGACGCTTTATGATATGGAAGATGTGGCCATGTCGGTAACGGTGGATGAGAAAGATATGGAGGATATCTCTCTCGGATCGGAGGCAAATATCAGTTTTACGGCCTATCCGGAGGAGATTTTCAGGGCACAGGTTACGGAGATCTCAGACGCTTCCACGGACTCTGACGGGAATGTCCTGTATGATGTGACAGTCACCCTGGAGGGCGATGTGTCAAAACTTTTCCAGGGAATGACAGGAGATATCACGTTTGTGACAAAACAGAGTGAGGAGACATTGTATATCTACAGACGGGCTGTTATCACGGAAAATGAAAAGAGTTATGTAAAGGTTCGGGATGAAGAAGGAAATACCGTAAAAAAGGAAATCAGCACAGGATTTTCGGACGGTATTTATATACAGGTTGTGGAAGGGCTTTCGGAAGGGGATATTGTGCTGATAGAGAGCAGAGTTTAAGGCATCAGGAGGCAAAACATGAGATTATCAGAAATTTTCAGACTGGTCTGGCTGAATCTGTCACAGAATAAGTTTAAGGTCATTCTGACTTCCATTGGTATCGTAGCGGGATCAGCTACGATCATGATGGTACTTGCCATAGGCACGGGCGGCAGGGAAGAGGTGGCGGAACAGTTTAAAAATTTGAATGCAGGCGCTGTGGATATCTCCTATGAGGAAAACGTTGTAAACGAAAAGGTAACTTTAACTTATGAAGATGCGGAAAACCTGATGCTTTTTGTTCCCGAGATTTCTGATGCAACGATCTCCTATTCCGCTACCGCTTCCGTGGAAGGCGGGGAACTGGATACCTCTTCCTATTATACAGTGGCGGGAGTACTGCATAATTATGGGACGATCAGCAATCTGGGGATGGCGATCGGTGAATTTCTGACAGAGGAAAATAATCAGAATAAGGAAAAGATCTGTATTCTGGGATCGGCTGTGGCAAACGCGGTTTTCGGCAGTGCCTACAATGCTTACGACAATACGTTGTATATTGATGACAGAGCCTATGTGGTGGGAGGTGTTCTCTCGGAGATGGGCAGTGTCGCATCTGGTATCAGCCCGGACCAGACGGTCTTTATTCCCTATGAAACAGGAATCAAATACATAACCGGAAACGATATCAGCCCGACGATCACGGTGATAGCGGACGATGTGGAAGCTGTGGAGAGCGTGATGGCGGACGTGGAGAGCGAGTTAAAGGAGAGCTATCCCAATACTGCGTTTACCATTTCTGATGCGGGGAGCAAGATGGAAGCGGCATCTGCTTCCAACGAAACGCTGACGCTTTTGCTGATCTCCATGGCCGTTATTGTCTTTATCGTAGGCGGAATAGGTATTATGAACGTGCTGTTTGTGACAGTGAAGGAGAGGACGAATGAGATCGGCATTCTGAAAGCCATCGGCTGTTCCAGGAAGGAAATCCTTTTGGAGTTTCTTCTGGAGGCAGGCTGTACCAGTCTGGTAGGGGGTGTGCTGGGAGTACTGCTTGCACTGGCGGTCACGCCCGTCGTGGAACTGTTTTCCGTGCGGGTGGAACTGTCTGTTCAGGGGGCGGTGCTGTCGTTACTGTTTGGGGTGATAACCGGAAGTATTTTCGGGTTTTATCCCGCATACAAGGCGTCGAGACTGGTGCCGGTGGTCGCGTTAAATCAGGAATGACCGGGGATATTGCAGGAAGAAAAAACGGAGAAAGATTTTTAATGTTGTGTTTATGCCTCAGACAGACGTGCCTTCACATTCGTCTGAGGTGTCGGGAGACAGAGTATGATTACCATGAAAGCAATCAACAAGGGATATATGCTGGGAGAAGAAAGACTGCCCATTCTGAAAAATATTGACTTTTCCGTGGAAAAAGGAGAGTATGTGGCCATACTGGGGCCGTCGGGATCCGGTAAGACTACTTTTATGAATATTGTCGGCTGTATGGATATTATGGACAGCGGAGAATATTTTCTGGACGGCATGGCGATCCATGAGACAAAGGAGGATGACCTGACGGAAGTAAGGAATCGGAAGATAGGGTTTATCTTTCAGAATTACCAGCTGATTCCTACCTACAATGTGATGCAGAATATTATTATGCCCTTATTGATGCGAGGAATGAAACATGGGGAAGCGGAGGAAAAATGCATTGACACGATCCATCTGTTGGGGCTTGGGGAAAGGATCCTGCATAAACCAAACGAGCTGTCCGGCGGCCAGAAACAACGGGTATCGATTGCCAGAGCGTTAGTCGGAAAACCGGCGATCCTGCTGGACGACGAGCCTACCGGCGCTCTGGACCAGACCAGTGGGAGAGATGTCTTGAAGCTTTTTAAAGAACTGAATGAAATGGGCAATACGATCGTGATGATCACCCACGATCTGGAGGTGGCACGATCCGCAAAGCGTATTGTGCGGATCGTGGACGGTGTGCTGGCGGGGTGAGGCTGTATTGCTGTGAAGGAAAGCAGTTTTCTATCATTTATACCACTGACTGAAAGACGATGGAATGGAGAGCTAGAGGGAACTTTGAAAATAGATTTAGGAAGAAATTCCGACGTTGCCAGAAAAGACAGCGCCGGAAAAGTAGATGCCGGAGAAATTTAGAATTTGCCGGCAGCTCTGCGTGCTCTCTGTGCGGGACGATAAGAAGCGCCCGATTTTTTGGAAGGTTTCTTCTTCTGTGCAGTCTCCGGCGTCCTTCCGGTGAGGATCAGTATTGCGCTGATCAAAAGCGTCGTGCCGAGAGAGAGGAGCGCAAGGGGCATACTTCCCGTTTCGGATGTGCCCGCATAATCGGCGGTATCAAAGCCTATCACAGTCAGAGCCGCCGAGAAGGGATAGATATTCCGTAGCAGCCCCTCCTTGAAGAACAGGACGCAGTACCCGGCCAGAAAGGATACCACCGAACCTGACATAAACAGTCCGGGTTTCCTGCTGCAGAAGGCGATAAGCGGCAAAACGACAATATAGACGCAGACCGAAAGGGCAGTCATCTGAGGAAGAGCCCTGAGAAAGACGGCAAAACGGATATCTGGGAGATGGGCAAGGGCGCTGATGAGCGCGGTGACAATCAGACTGTAGATGCCGAAGAGTACCGCCAGAATACCCATGGAAACCAGTTTCCCGCAGAGAAATCTCCGCCAGGAGACAGGAACGGTCAGGATATTTTTCAGAGTGTCGTCGGTATACTCCCTGTTGATCAGGTAGCCCGCGGTCAGAGTGAATAAGACCGGCATGAAGATCTGCGTGTTGCCCCAGATCGTGTTGTCGATCAGAGCTGCAAAATTAAAGTGGGGGTTTCTCAGCTCCTCATTCATCACAAGCTGAGAAAGGTATTGAAGTAACGGCGAACATGCCATGCCGATCAGGCCGATCAGCAGGATGTGGTACCGCTTTATTTTCTGAAATTCGGTTTTTATCATGGCAAACATGGTGTTTCCTCCTGTCTGAAATTAAATTTTCTGTTTCTCATATATTTTTATCATGATAAGGATGCAGAAAAGCGCTTCCCCAATGAGGATGGCAAAAACCGCCGGTGTGGGCACGAAATAAGGGCGGAATCCCTCATAAAATTCCGTGAGCACAGAGCCCGCGTTCTCCAGAGAGTGAAACTGATAAAGCCACCGGAAGATCACAGGAACCGGGAGAAAAGTGGGCAGATTGCATCCCAGAGGTACCCGTATCACCGCGTCGCTGATGTGCAGAATATACCCAAGCGTCGTGTAGGCGAAGGCGATGATCACGGAGATGATGTAGGATCTGTTGCACCAGATCACAAAGAGCAGGCAGGGCATCGACGCCGCCCACAGCAGCACGCCGCAGCAAACGGTCAGAAGAAATTCTTTCCCCAGCCCGTTCAACGGAACGTCGGAAAAGAGCGCGAGCAGGAGAGAGACGAGAAAGCCCGCCAGTTCATAGGCGAGGTCAAAGAGCAGAATGACAAAAAGTTTTGCCAGAGCAAGCCTTGACTTTGTGACTGGGATACACAGCAGGTTTTTTAAGGTGTCGTGATCCTGTTCCTCGAAAAAGAGGTTGGCGGCCAGCACGATGGAGAGGGGAATCAGCACCAGAAAGCCGTTCTCCTCCTGCACCACCGACATGAGATTGTCGAGAGTTGCCTCCTTTATGATCATGAAATAAAAGACAGGCATAATAAAGGTGGTGAGAAAAGCGATCCGGAATAATTTTTTTCTTTTGATTTTCAAAAATTCACATCTGATCAGTTTAAGCAATGCCCTCACCTCCTGTCACCCGTTTAAAATAGTCTTCCAGACTTTCCTCATGGATAAAAGCTTCCGATACTTCCAAACCGTCTTTTACAAAGGCCGTGACGATCCTGCCCACGGAGAGATCCGGATTATAGATCTGCAGACCGTGGACATCCTGCACAGCGTATCGGTATTCGTGAAATTGATGCTCCAGTATCTTTACAGCTTTGTCGGAATCGGAGACGGTGAGGCGGATGTACCTGCTGCTTTTTGCTTCCAGTTCTCCGAGGCTCTCCTCCTCCAACAGGACACCTTTGTCTATAATGCCGATATCATCGGCGAGCAGGGCGATCTCGGACAGGATATGGCTGGAGATCAGGATGGTTTTTCCTCTCTCGTCGCATAGGGCACGGATAAAAGCGCGCACCTCTGCGATACCGATGGGATCCAGACCGTTGATCGGTTCGTCCAGGATCAGAAGCTCGGGATCATGCATCACGGCGAGGGCGATGGCGAGCCGCTGTTTCATGCCCAGGGAATACTGGGAGTACAGCTTCCTGTCTTTATAGGGCAGGCTTACCAGTTCCAGGGCTTCCTTTACCGCGGATTTGTCGTTCAAACCCCGCAGGGCGGCGAAGATCTGTAAATTTTCGGTGGCCGTAAGGTTGGGATAAAAACCGGGGGATTCGATCAGGGAGCCGATCCGGGGCAAAGCGTTCTTCTCGTTTCCGGCAAGGGATTTTTCCCAAATCATCACTTCGCCGGAAGTGGGCTTAGTAAGGCCGAGCAGCATTTTCATGGTGGTGGTCTTCCCGGCGCCGTTTCGCCCGAGCAGTCCGTAGATCCGGCCTTTCCGAACGTGGATGTTTAAACTGTTTACGCTTTTTGCGGTGCCGTACTGTTTGGTGAGATTTTTTGTTTCAATGATGTAGTCCATCATGGTAATGAGATACCTCCTCCTCAGAATTTGATTTGAGTAAATTTTACTGCGTGAACCTTAAAAGAACCTTTCCTGAGGCTTGCGGAAACCTTACATTTGAAAAAGATGGAGAGATGCAGTTTTGGGCGATAAAGAGATTTGTCTTTTATCAGTACCTATAGTATAATTAGAAAGTATCGGAGATTAAAGTGAAAAAGGGATGACGTAACCGGGAAGGGGGCGTTTTGATAGATGGCAAGAACGTTTAATACGGAGGGATATTGTGATTCGCAAATGCATTATATGGTGGATCTGACAGGACGGCTTGAGCGAATCAGGGCTATGGTGGATGCCGAAAAATATTTTACGATCAACAGGGCCAGACAGTATGGAAAGACAACTGTATTGGCGGCGCTTGCAGAGTATTTGAAAAAGGACTATGAGGTGATCAGCCTGGATTTTCAGGGAATCAGCTATGCAGATTTTGTATCCGAGCAGAACTTTGTCGCAGCTTTTTCAAGACAGTTACTGTTGTGCGGCAAAAATATGCCAGATGATCTGAAAGCGGAATTTGAGCAGTATGCTGATCATAAAGTCAGAGAAATGACAATATCTGCGTTGTTTATTTTATTGCTGAAATGGTGCGGGAATTCTGAAAAAAGATCGTATTACTGATTGATGAAGTAGACTCTGCTTCGAACAATTAGGTGTTTATTGATTTTCTTGCGGGACTGCGGCAGTATTATCTGATGAGAAAAAGAATCTCCACATTTCAGTCTGTCATACTGACGGGAGTTTACGACATTCGATATTGCGGCGGATTTTAATATAACTATGCATTTTTCCGCGAAAGACATAAGCGGGATGTTGGAGGAATATAAGAAAGACCACCAGACCGGTATGGACATAAAAGAACTGTCAGGGCTCCTTTATGATTATACGTCTGGTTATCCGTATTTGGTGTCAAGGCTCTGCAAATTCATGGATGAGGAGATTGCCGGGACGGAGCATTTCCCAGATAAAAGCAGCGCTTGGACAAAGAAAGGTTTTCTGGAGGCGGTAAAACTGCTGACCAGTGACAACAATACGCTGTTTCAGTCGTTGACCGGGAAGTTAGCGGAGTATCCGATGCTTCGCACCGTACTGTATGAACTGCTGTTTACGGGAAAGCAGATTCCCTATGTCCCGCAGAATCAGTATATCGAGATGGCGGCGATGTTCGGCTTTATCAAAAACAGAGGCGGGACGGCAGTGATTGCCAACCGGATTTTTGAGACGGTGCTTTACAACCTGTTTATTTCCGAAGAGTTCGCGACGAGCAAAATGTACGATGCAGGAGCAAGGGAGGGGAGCCAGTTTATTGTCGGCGGACATCTGAACGTGCGGCGTGTGCTGGAAAAGTTTGTGGAGACGTTTGACGACCTCTATGGGGACAGGGATGAAACGTTTCTGGAAGATGTGGGCAGGCGTTACTTTATGCTGTTTTTGAAACCGATCATCAACGGTGTTGGAAACTGCTATGTGGAAGCGGAGACGCGAAGCCGGGAGCGGATGGATCTGGTGATCGATTACCGCGGGGAACAGAGTGTAATCGAGATGAAGGTGTGGCGCGGAAACGCTTACCATGAGAGAGGGGAAAAACAGCTTTCAGAATATCTGGATCACTTTCATTTAAAAAAGGGGTATATGCTGAGCTTTAATTTTAATAAAAAGAAGGAAGTTGGTGTGAAAGAGATCGTGCTGGGGGATAAGCTGTTGATTGAGGCGACAGTGTGACGGCTGTCAGAAATTTTGCATCTGAGGAGCATGAAAAGGCGTGGCTGATCGTTACGGCATCAAACACATGCAAGGACGAACTGAGGCGTTTCAAACGGAAGTTTCAATATATCAGGAACTGTCTGAAATCGGAAAACAGCGTTTCTGCGGGGGGGAGGAAGGGATATCAGAACTTATCATGGCACTTCCGCTAAAGTACAAAGAGGTGGTATATCTGCACTGTTATGAGGGATATCAGGCTTCGGAGATCGCGGGAATGCTGCATTGTCCGGCATCGACGGTGCGCAATCAGCTTTTGAGAGCCAGAAAGCTTTTGAAAAAAGATGGTGTTTAGTTGGTGTTTTTATGTAGAAAATGAAAGATATTATAGAAAAACAGGAGGAAATTCTCATGAAAAAATTATTTTATTACGCCGACAGATTTCTGGAGAAAAGCACCTGGAGGGATATTGCCGTGCTGAAATTCTGCCTTCTTTCTCTGGGAATCCTGGCAGGAATGCAGATCCCGAAAAAGAATAAGAAGGAAGCGGGACTTCTGGCGTTTTTTATTTTTGCGGTCACCTATATTCCGTTAATGAAGAAGCTGATTGGAGTTGTGGCGGAGAAAGAACAGTGAAATGAGAACAGGGGGTGAAGAGAGGAATAGAAACAAACGATGGATAACAGAGGATTGCTATGACAAACAAACAGATCGAAATTTTTCTGCGGCTTGCCGATAATTTGAATTTTGCAAAAACTGCGAGAGAACTGTATACTACCCAGCCCACGGTTACAAGGGAGATAAAAAGTCTGGAGGAGGAAATACATGTCAGGCTTTTTAAAAGGGATAAACACAGTGTGGAGCTGACGCCGGCAGGAATGGCTTTTCGGGAATGCCCGGACAGTAAATATACTTACTGTTATGATATGCAGGAGGTTACCATGCTGATGCGGGCCGGATTCGGCGTGGGAGTATTTCCACAGTATTCAGTCCGTCCGATGGAGGGCTGCCATATTATTCCCTTAAACATCCATTTGAAGGAGCCGTCTGCCATCGACTATTATGCTATGTGGCATAAGGACAGGCCGGAACTGCATGCAGGCCAGTTTGTGGCGCTTATGCAGAGCCTGTACAGAGAGCAGCAGGCATAAAATATCATAAAATTCAGATGTATGATTCCCCATCTGTGGTCCAGGTTCATGGACACAGATGGGGAATTTTTATTTCTGCGGGCAACGAGCCAGGTAGCCGTGCTTGCAGGCGAACTTGTTCGCCTTGGATATCTTCTGGCGACTGCCGCGAGGGTGGAATACCGGTTTGCAAAGTGCACTGTTACTTATAATAAGCAGTGTGCAGTGCAGACCGGCTTTTTGGTAATACGTTTCGCGTATCAGTAATAATATATTAGAATTTCACAAATGATTATCAATGCGATATATTAAATGTATACAAATTGACGGTTTTTGGGGGACTGATAACTGACAGATGAAAAGACAGGAGGATATTTCATGATTCGTTATATTGGGAAAAGGCTGATTATGATGGTTCCGGTTATCCTTGCAGTGACATTTCTGATTTTTTTTCTGCAATATCTGGCACCGGGAGATCCGGCTGAACTTCAGCTCGGCGTCGACGCATCCGAGGAGGAGAAGGAGGCGTGGCGGGAAGAATTCAACCTGAATGATCCGCTGCTTGTGCAATATGGCAAATACCTTTGCGGTATTGTGACCAGAGGGGATTTTGGAAAATCGTTCAGGACGGGACAGGTTGTGACGAAGGATCTGTTTGAACGGTGGCCTACCACCTTTGTGCTGGCAATTCTGACGCAGGTTGTGGCGGCCTCTATCGGGGTTCTGGCCGGAGTATTTGCAGCTTTGAACAGAAGTACCTGGAAAGACGGCGTGATACGGGTGCTTGCGATGATCGGGGCGGCGATGCCGAGTTTCTGGTTTGCGCTTCTGTTAATTTTAAAATTTGCGGTGGACCTGAAATGGTTTCCTGTATCGGGATGGTATGGTCCGAAATACTGGGTGCTGCCGGCAATCTCCACAGGCGTTCTGGGGGCGGCAGGCTATATGCGGAATGTGCGTGCCGCGGTTTTGGATAATGTGAAACAGGATTTTGTGCGGACGGCCAGAGCCAAGGGCCAGAAAGAAAGCAAAGTCGTGCTGCATCACATTATGGGAAATGCGCTGATACCGATCATTACCTGTGCGGGCCTTCATTTTGCGATGGCCCTTGGCGGAACCATGATTATCGAGCAGATCTTTGCCATTCCCGGTCTGGGACGGTATATGGTGGAGGCCATCAATAACCGTGATTTCCCGCAGCTTCGAGCCGCCATCATACTGACAGCGGTTACGGTGTCCGTTGTGAATCTGATCATTGACATACTTTATGCGGCGGTTGATCCCCGGATCAAGGCCGGGTTTAAAGGAGCATCGGCAAAGAAGAGAAAGATTACGGCAGCTGATCTGGCGAAGGAGGGAAATTAAAGATGGCTAAAAGTAAGATGCCTGAAAAAAGCAGACAGCGGAGTCTGTTTCGGGAAGCGATGATTCGTTTCCTTCACAATCCCACAGGGATGGCAGGGTTTATTATTATTTCCGTCATGGTTATTTTAAGCTTATCTGCGGGGATCATTTCCGGAGGCATGCTGCAGCGCATCGTTATTGCCATTGCACTGGCTTGTTCTCCGGAACTGCTGCTGGCGGATGAGCCGACTACGGCGTTGGATGTCACGATTCAGGCCCAGGTGTTGGATATGATGAATGACATCAAGAAAAAAATGGGGACTTCTGTTTTGATGATTACCCATGATCTGGGAATCATTGCTGAAATGTGCGACCGGGTTGCCGTTATTTATGCCGGGGAGATCGTGGAGATGGGAGATCTGGAACATATTTTTGAGAGGACCGAACACCCTTACACCCGGGGACTGTTTGATTCCCTGCCCAATGCGGTGGGGGAGGGCAACAGGCTGAAACCCATTGAAGGGCTGATGCCGGATCCGTCGAATCTTCCGCAGGGCTGCAAATTTTCTCCCAGATGCCCTTATGCGACAAAGGAGTGTCTGGAGAAACCGGCTGTGTTGACAGAAGTGGAACCGGGTCATTTTGTACAGTGCTACCATCATGGCTGTATGAAGAAAGAAAAAAGCAGGATTGAGGAAGGAGGGGATGGGAATGGACGAAACCAGAGAAAATAGGATAGAGAATACGCCGATTCTGGAAGTGAAAAACCTGAAAAAGTATTTTTCCGTGCCTGCAGGTTTGGTGCATGCGGTGGACGATATCAGTTTTTCCATAGACGCCGGCAGGACGTTAGGAGTTGTGGGGGAATCCGGCTGTGGCAAGTCTACGTTGGGGCGGGTATTGATCCATCTGTTGGAGAGCAATGCGGGACAGATTCTGTTCTTCGGCAGGGATATTACCCATGTGGACAGACAGGAGCTGACAACACTGCGAAAAAAGATGCAGATGATTTTTCAGGATCCTTATTCTTCCTTAAATCCGCGCATGTCGCTGTACGAGTCTATCGCAGAGCCGTTACGGATCATGGGGCATGATAACAGTGGACAGATTCAGGAGAAGGTGTACAGGATCATGGATACCGTAGGACTGGCCAGACGGCTGGTCAACAGCTATCCCCATGAACTGGACGGTGGTCGCAGACAGCGGATCGGGATCGCCAGAGCCCTGGTTATTGAGCCGGAGTTTGTGGTCTGTGATGAACCGGTATCAGCATTGGATGTTTCCATTCAGGCTCAGATCTTAAATCTGATGAGCGATATTCAGGAGGAGCGTAAACTGACTTATATCTTTGTCACCCATGATCTGTCTGTAGTAAAGTACATTTCCAACGACATACTGGTGATGTATCTGGGGCAGATGGTGGAGAAAGCGCCTGCAAAGGAGTTGTTCAGGCATCGGCTTCATCCCTATACGAAGGCCCTTCTCTCAGCAGTTCCGCTGCCGGATATCCGCCACAAAAAGCGGCGCATTGCATTGAAAGGGGAACTGACTTCCCCCATCGATCCGCCGCCCGGCTGCAGGTTTGCATCAAGATGTCCCTATGCCCGCGAGATCTGTCACAGTAAGACGCCGGTCTGTGAGGAAGTGCTGCCGGACCACTTTGCCGCCTGTCATCTTGTGAGGGAGATAAACGGTCTTTCCTGAAAAAGTTATTTGAAAACATCATATCATACAAAACGAAAAGGAGATTCAAAATGAAAAAGAAAAAAAGTTTCGTATTTTTGTCAGCTTTTCTGCTGTCGGTTTCTTTTGTACTCACGGGCTGCGGAGGCGGTGGAGCAGGCGAAACGACAGTCGAAGAGACAAAAGAAAGTGCGGAGGAGGCAGGAACGGAAGCTGCGGATGATCAGGCAGGGGGAAAATCATCAAAAAGTGATCTGGTCATTGCCATGAAGGGTGATATCAAGCAGATCGGCTATGCACAGAATGGCCGTATGATCTCCAGCCTTGTGGCTCCCACTCTGTTCAACTGCATTGTTACCGACGATGGCAGCTATGAGTATGTGATCGAAAATTCCATCGTGGATTCTTATGAGTGGAACGAGGACTATACGGCCATCACCCTGACGCTGAAAGAGGGAGTGCCCATGCATGACGGTACGGTTCTGGATGCGGAAGATGTTGTATACAGCATCAAACATACCGATGAATTTGGGAGTGTGTCGGGTTATAACATTGTGTTTGAGGAAGTAAAAGCGCTGGAATCCAATGTGGTCTATGTTCCGTTCCTGTCTGCCAATATCGGAAACTGGAAAGATGTGGGAGAGAGGATGATCTACTCGAAAGAGGCTGCGGAGGCCAGTGGAGATTTCGCTGTTTTCACACAGTCTGATACCTTTGCGGGATATGGCCCTTATCAGGTTGCAGAATAGAATGCGGGAGATTCCATCGTTCTGAAAAAGTTCGATGACTATTACGGAGGAAATGATTCTCCGATTACGGATGTGATTGTGCGGCGTATTGATGAGGATACCACTGCCTTCAGTGAACTGCAGACCGGCGGTGTCAATATGATCCTGTATCCCACACAGTACGATATTGACGATGTGAAAAACGGTGTCTATGAGGAGATCAGGTATCAGACGGCCCCGGGTTTGTATCAGCAGCTGTTTGTGTTTAATCTGGATGCCGGCAGCGCCTGTGCGGACGTCCGGGTACGTCAGGCAATATGCTATGCCATAGATAAGGAGGCGATGTGGAAGGGAGCCTTTGAATCCAGCGGTTATTTGGCGAATACGCCCGCTTCCATGACACAGGAATTTATGGAGGAGATGCCGGATCCTTATCCCTTTGATCTGGACAAAGCAAAAGAATTGTTTGAGGAAGCGGGATATGGCGAGGGCTCTACGCTTATCTGCTGTGTGGACAATGATACCTATCGGACTACCGCGTATGAAATGTTAAAAAACAACCTTACAAAAATCGGTATCACGCTGGATGTGAAAACAGGGGATAACGCCACATATCTGGGTTATGTGACCGGCGGTGTGGATTGGGATCTGGAGATCGGTCTGGTGGTTGGGGAACAGGTGTCCATGCTGATCGACAACGGATTTGGAGACGATATTTTTGAGCCGTTTTTATCTCTTCTGACAGACAGACCTGTTATAGCGGTGGCAACCCATGTCCATCCGGACCATACATCGGGATCCGGCAGCTTTGAAGAGGTATGGATCGGCGCCGAAGAGGAACCGATGCTCAAAATGCTGTATGGGAAAGAATCTTACGATGCCGGAAGGAAGACGCTGTTTGGAAAGACAAAAGTAAAGTTTTTATCGGATGGGCAGGAATTTGATCTGGGGGGCAGGATGGTCACAGCAATACATACGCCCGGACATACCTGGGGCAGTTTTTGTTTCTATGACAGTAAGTCGGAAATCATGATGACAGGGGATACGATGAACCAGCGGGTTTTTCTGCAGTGTGCAAAACCGACGATTCCGTTAAGGCGATACCGGCAGAGCCTTTGCAGGATAATGGAATTTCATTTTGAGAAATATCTGGGCGGGCATCATCCGCTGCCGATTAAGCGTGCGCACATTGACCATATGCTGGGGATGATAGACAGGTTTTCACCGGAAAAGGCAAAACCTTATATAAGAGAAGGCATGGATGGCGTGGATATGTATGTGGAGGGCAGAGGGTACGGTGATCCGGATTATTGTGGCTTTATGTTTTACAGGGATGAGCTGGATGAATTTTTGGCATGAGGTTTTTCCTGTGTAAAACCATGAAAGAGCTGCTTTTCCGTATTGCGGCAAAACAGCAGGAAACTATATGGAAAAAAGAAACAGCATATCTGCCGGAACAGGAGCTTCCATCAGGAGCTCTTTTCCGGTAAAGGGCTGCAGAAAACGGATGCTGCAGGCATGAAGCGCGGTACGTTTTAATTCCGGAATATTATTTTTGCATGCAGAATTATCTGAGAGAGGGTGTGAAATACCTGACGGAAATGGAGAGGGCCCTGCTTTCCCGTAAATGGGATCCCGAAGAAGGGGAGAGCCGATGGCCGCCATATGCACCCGGATCTGGTGGGTTCTGCCGGTCTCTAAAGAAAGGCGCACCAGTGCGCAGCCGTTGCCTGCAGCTAAAGTTTCATAGTTGGTGACGGCATTTTTCCCGTCGGAGGCGATACACATGCACTTCGGTTTTTCGGGATCGGCGCCTATGGGAAGACGGATCACGCCGGCCGGCGGACAGGGTATCCCTTCCGTGATGGCCAGATAGGTTTTGCGGAGGGTACCGTTTTTTCGCTGTAGCTCCAGCCTAGAGGCTGCCGCTCGGTTTTTTACGGCTAATACGACTCCGGAGGTATCCTTATCCAGTCTGCCGAAGATCCGGATGACGGAGTCCTCGTTTTTGTCCCGCAGATAATAGGCCAGACGGTTGGCTAACGTATCTGTATCTTTTCTGCATGACGGGTGAATGGAAATACCGGCAGGTTTGTCTAAAACGATCACATCCTCGTCCTCGTAGAGGACAGAGAGTTTTTTCTCGGAAGCTGTCACGCTCCCGGAAGTTTTATCGCCGGTTTCCAGCAGGATCTCCACCAGATCTCCGTTTTTTAACAACGCATCGGTTCTCTGGCGCTTTCCGTTGACGCAGATCCCGTTTTCCAGGAATTTAGCCCGGCTGATCTCCTTTTTGGACAGGTGCAGTCGGGTTTTCAGAAATCGTTCCAGTTTCAGGCCGTTATCCCGGCAGGATACGGTGCTGCGCATCATTTTTTGCATTGTTCTCCCCCTGTTTGCTTTGGCAGAATGAAAACCGGGCAATTATTTTTCTTCTGTGAAAATGATAAATTGCCATAAATAATATTTTATCACAGGCAGAGGTATCTTACCAAAAAAATTGATTTACAGAGGAGAAAAGGGAAGAAATATTTCACTACCCTCTTTTCATGCATCAGTTTTTGTGCTATACTCCTAAAAGATATGTCCGGGAAAGAACGGACGTGAAGAAAAAGAGGAAGATAAAGTAGGAGGTCCTGTTATGAAACATATTAAAACATTGACAACAAGAGATTTAAAGGAATCCATGAAGAAAGGCGGCTGCGGCGAGTGCCAGACATCCTGCCAGTCGGCATGCAAAACTTCCTGCACAGTCGGCAATCAGAGCTGCGAGCAGATCCGGAAATAAGGTGGTGATTCTTTTCGTAAGCAGCGGGAGATCTCGCTGCTTCTTTGCGGTGTCAGGGAAATGCTGATCGGAGTGTTTTCTGTGCCGGTTTTGCGCTGCATGGCAGCGTGTTTCACGGCAGGATGCCGCACTTCCGGACGGCAAAAGGGATAGTCAGTAAAGGATTATTTGTTATGATACATCAGTATGTCAACAACGGATATCATATCGTATTGGATGTGAACAGCGGCAGCGTCCATGTGATGGACGGGCTTTCTTATCAGGCGGTGCCGCTTATTGAGCCTGTCTGGGAGGCTTGGCGGAAACGTGAGCAGACAGAAGAAACTGCTTCCGGAATTTCTGCAAAAGAAGAGCAGGCGGAAGAAATTTCCGGAACATCTGCAGGAAAGGAACAGGGTGTGGAACTCCCCGAAATGCTGTTGGAACAGGCAGCGGAAGCACTGCGGGAACTCGCCTGCACGGAGGCGGAGAAACGGGAGATCGCAGAGGAACTGTTATCACTTGCGCAGGCCGGACAGCTCTATACGGAGGATATCTACAAAAATTATATCTTTGATTTCAAAAACAGACAGACTGTGGTGAAGGCGCTCTGTCTGCATATCGCCCACGACTGTAATCTTGCCTGTAAATACTGTTTCGCGGAGGAAGGCGAGTATCATGGCAGGCGGGCGTTAATGTCCTTTGAAGTTGGGAAGAAGGCTCTCGATTTTCTGGTGGCAAATTCCGGAAACCGGGTGCAGCTGGAAGTGGACTTTTTTGGCGGAGAGCCCCTGATGAACTGGCAGGTGGTCAAAGATCTGGTAGCTTACGGCAGAAGCCTGGAGGAGCCTTTCCACAAAAAATTCCGGTTTACGTTGACGACCAACGGGGTGCTGTTAAACGATGAAATCCTGGAGTTCTGCAACAGGGAGATGGCGAATCTTGTGCTCTCCATCGACGGGCGGAAAGAGATCCATGATCTGATGCGTCCTTTCCGGGGTGGACAGGGCAGTTACGATATGATAGTGCCGAAATTTGAGAAGGCGGCAAAAAGCAGGAATCAGATGAATTATTATGTCCGCGGCACATTCACGCGGCATAATCTGGATTTCTCGAAGGATGTGCTGCATCTGGTTGATCTGGGATTTGAGCAGATCTCGGTGGAGCCGGTAGTGGCCGAGAAGACAGAAGAATATGCGCTGAGAGAGGAAGACATTCCGGTGCTTCTTGAGGAGTATGACAGGCTGGCGAAGGAATTGATCCGCTACGGAAAAGAAGGAAAAGGTTTCAATTTTTTTCATTTTATGATAGATTTAGAGGGTGGTCCCTGTGTGGCAAAGAGACTGTCCGGCTGCGGCAGCGGCACGGAGTATCTGGCTGTCACCCCCTGGGGAGATTTTTATCCCTGCCATCAGTTTGTGGGGCGGGAAGAGTTTCTGATGGGCAATGTAGACGAAGGCATTTTGCGCACGGACATCAGGGACAGCTTCAAAGAATGCAATGTGTATGCGAAAGAAAAGTGTAAGGACTGTTTCGCAAAATTTTATTGCAGCGGCGGCTGTGCGGCAAACTCCTACAATTTTCACGGGAGTATAACGGACACTTATGAGATCGGCTGTGAGCTGCAGCGAAAAAGAATTGAGTGCGCGATCATGATAAAGGCGGCACTTGCGGAAGGAGAGTAAAGTAATGAAACAAAGCAAGGTAAGATCAGCCATAGTGCTGGTGGTATTTATAGCGCTGCTCGCGCTGTTCGGATATACCGCCGTATATGGCTGGGGTGAGACAAAGTCGGGCTCCGGCAGCGATATCAAACTGGGACTCGATCTGGAAGGCGGTGTCAGCATCACCTATCAGGTAGTGGGCGAGGAGAATCCCAGTGCCGCTGATATGAGCGATACGGTGTACAAGCTGCAGAGACGTGTGGAAGGCTACAGCACGGAAGCCCACGCCTATCAGGAGGGCAGCAACCGGATCAGTATCGAGATTCCGGGTGTGGAGAATGCCAACGAAATTCTGGAAGAGCTGGGACGTCCCGGTTCCCTGGAGTTTTATGATATAAACGGCGAGTTGGTTTTGCAGGGGACGGATGTGGTGGATGCCCAGGCGGCCAGCAGACAGAACGATATGGGCAATATGGACTACGAAGTGCGTCTGACGCTGACGGATGAAGGCGCGGAGAAATTTTCTGAGGCCACGGCAGCAGCAGCGCCGAATCACGATCCGATCTACATCGTCTATGATGGGGCGATTATCAGCTGGCCCGCGGTACAGCAGCAGATCACGGACGGCAACTGCGTGATCACCAACATGGAATCCTTTGAGGCGGCGGAAAATCTGGCCTCTACGATCCGTATCGGCGGACTGACGCTTACCTTGGAAGAACTGCGAAGCAACGTGGTGGGCGCCCAGCTTGGCTCTGACGCCATCCGGACGGCATTACTTGCCGGAGCAGTGGGTTTTGCAATCATTGCGGTATTTATGATAGCAGTTTATTTCGTGCCCGGTCTGGCGGCGGTGTTGGCCCTTGGCATGTATGTGGAACTGGTCGTTATTCTGCTTGGTTCCTTCAATATTACACTGACTCTGCCTGGTATCGCGGGTATTATCCTGGGTATCGGTATGGCGGTGGATGCAAACGTGATCATCTTTGCCAGAATCCGTGAGGAGTTAGCCACCGGAAAGACGGTAGCCTCTTCTGTAAAGATCGGCTTTAACAAGGCGCTGTCGGCTATCATCGACGGTAATATCACAACGCTGATCGCCGCTATCGTGTTGGGCCTGCGCGGTACTGGGGCGATCAAGGGCTTTGCACAGACCCTGGCGCTTGGTATCATTTTGTCCATGTTTACGGCGGTATTTATCACCCGTATTATTTTAAACGCCCTGATGGGCTTGGGACTCGACTCCGTAAAAGTCTTTGGTGTGGCAAAGGAGAAGAAATCCATCCACTTCCTTGGCAGGAAGCATTTGTTCTTTGGCGTGTCCGTCGCAGTGATTCTCGCCGGTTTTGTGGTGATGGGCGTACAGAAGAGCGGCGGAAAGGGCGCATTAAACTACTCTCTGGATTTCATGGGCGGTACCCAGACTACGGTTACCTTCACGGAAGATTACTCCATTGAAAGGCTGGATGCTGAGGTGGTGCCGGGGATTGAGGATATCACCGGGGACGCCAATGTGCAGGTGCAGAAAGTGGCAGGCGGCAATCAGGTGATCTTTAAGACAAGAACGCTGGAAGTGGAAGAGAGAGAAGAACTGAATGCGATGTTGGAAGAAAATTTTTCGCTGGATGAAACATATCCGATCACAGCGGAGACCATCAGCTCTACCATCAGCTCCGAGGCGCAGATGGATGCCGTTGTTGCGGTTGCCATTGCGACAATCTGTATGCTGCTCTATATCTGGTTCCGGTTTAAGGATATCCGTTTCGGTGCAAGCGCGGTGATTGCACTGATTCACGACGTGCTGGTGGTGCTGGCGTTCTATGCGGTGACCAGGGTTTCCGTGGGTTCGACGTTTATCGCCTGCATGCTGACGATCGTGGGTTACTCCATCAATGCGACTATCGTTATCTTTGACCGTATCAGGGAGAATATGAAGAGCATGACGAGAAAGGACGATCTGCAGGAACTGGTAAACCATTCCATCACGCAGACGTTATCCAGAAGTATCTTTACGTCCCTGACCACCTTTATCATGGTGGCGGCGCTTTATGTGTTCGGCGTTTCCAGTATTCGTGAGTTTGCGCTGCCGCTGATGGCGGGTATTCTGTGCGGTACGTACTCGTCGGTATGCATCACGGGAGCGCTGTGGTATGTGCTGCGGACGAAGATTAAGCAGAAGGACGAGGCGAAATAAGGTTGAGCGGTTGCGGTTGAGGTGGCAACGGACAATTATTTCGCAATGAAAATGGAAAAAGCAGGCAGGGCGGAGATGGCTCTGCCTTGTTTGTTTATATATTTTGTGGAATTGTGTATTTTTGTGGAAATGAATCTGTTAATATGGGGTGTAAATAGTATTTATGATTGAATATCATTTTTGAATTGGAGAATATAAGCGAATGGCAAACTGGTTTGTGGCCGCAAAAAAGGCGGATTTTAATAAGATAGCGGAGGAGTTTGAGATCTCTCCGGTGCTGGCAAGGCTGATCCGGAACAGGGATGTGTGCGGGGAAGAGGAGATCCGGAAATATCTGCATGGGGGGATAGAGGATCTGTATGCGCCGCAGCGGTTAAAAGGGATGGAGCAGGCGGTGACTGTTGTAAAAAAAGCGATCGCGGAGAAACAGAAGATTCGGGTGATCGGGGACTATGATATAGACGGCGTCTGCGCTACCTATATTCTGGTAAGATCCTTTCAGTCTCTGGGGGCAGATGTAGATATGGCGATTCCGCACCGGATCAAGGATGGTTACGGACTGAACGATCATCTGATCGAGCAGGCGGCGGAGGATGGGATCGAGCTGATCGTGACCTGTGATAACGGCATTGCGGCGGCGGATCAGATCGAGTTAGCCCATAAACTGGGCATGCAGGTGGTGGTGACGGACCATCATGAGGTACCGTTTACGGAAAGTGGAACGGCGGGGGAGAGGGAATATCATCTGCCGCCTGCGGAAGCGGTGGTGGATCCGAAACAGCCGGGGGAGACTTATCCTTTTCCGGGGATCTGTGGGGCGGTGGTGGCTTATAAACTGGTGCAGGCTCTGGGGATCGGCAGAGAGCTTCTGGATGCGCTGCTGGAACCGGCGGCTTTTGCCACAGTGGGCGACGTGATGGAATTAAAAGATGAAAACCGCATTATTGTGAAGGAAGGGTTAAAGCGGATGCGAAATACTTTCCACCCGGGGCTGCGGGCACTGATCGAGGTCAATAAGCTGGACCGGAGGAAGCTGGAGGCTTATCATATCGGCTTTGTGCTGGGACCCTGTGTGAATGCTTCGGGGAGGCTGGAGAGCGCGGCGCTGTCGTTAAAGCTGTGGCTGGAGGAGGATTACAGGAAGGCTGTGCCTATGGCGGCGGAGCTTAAGAGCCTGAATGACAGCAGGAAGGAGATGACGGAAGCTGGAGTGAGGCAGGCGGTGAGGCTGTTGGAGCGGGAGACGGAGAAAGAATATACGGATACTGTGAATGTACAGGTTTCAGATACGGAAAATCAGGAAAGGCAGAAAAATGCGGTGGAAGAGCTCAGTTCGGATAAGCAGGACAAAGTGCTGATTTTGTACTTGCCAGACTGCCACGAAAGCTTGGCGGGTATCATAGCCGGGCGGATCAGAGAAAGGTATCATAAGCCAACGATTGTGCTGACAGATGCAGAGGAGGGCGTAAAAGGATCCGGGCGTTCCATAGAGGCGTATGATATGTTTGCACACCTTTCCGCCTGCAAGGATCTGTTTGACAAATTCGGCGGGCATAAGATGGCGGCGGGCCTGTCGCTTCCGCGGGAGAACATGGGGGAATTGCGGAGACAGCTGAATGAGAACTGTTCGCTGACAGAGGATGACTTTACAACGAAGGTACATATCGATATTGCCCTGCCGCTTTCCCGGGTATCAGAGGGTTTTATTCAGGAACTGGAACTGCTTGCTCCTTTCGGGACGGGAAACCCGAAACCGGTGTTTGCACAGAAGGATGTGCTGCTGTGCTCTGGAAGGATATTTGGGAAGAACAGAAACGTTGCAAAATTCCAGGCACTGGATCAGGAAAAGTTAGGGCATACGTTAGTTTACTTTGGGGATGTGGAAGGTCTTGAAAAGTTTCTTCGGGAAAAGTATGGAGAAGATGCCGGGAGGCTGTTTTCCGGAGAAAAGGTATCCCTGCCGCTGACGATCACTTATTATCCGAATCTGAACGAATATAAGGGGCGGAGAGAGATCGAATTTGTCATTACGAATTATTGTTGAGTGGTAAAACGGAAAGGATAGCGTGGCATATTGCTGTATGTACAGAAAAAAGCTATGGCGGACAGCCTGCGTGGCAGTTAAGCTTCGCAGGCTGTCAGGAAGTTCAGCACCCCATACTGAAATACCGCATATAATTTCTGTTTGCGTTATTCCAGTTGATCACATGGAACCAGTCGTCAATGTAGTCGGCTCTCAGATTGTAATGTTTCAGGTAATAGGCATGCTCCCAGACGTCGATGTTGAGCACGGGCAGAAGCCCAAGGGGGAGCGGCGTGTCCTGATTTGCGGTCGTGGTGATGCAGAGTTTCCCTGCTGCATTTACCACAAGCCATGCATAGCCGGAACCGAATACGGACAGAGCGGATGCCTTAAACTGATCCTGAAAGGCTCTGTAGCTGCAAAATTCCTTTTCAATGGCTTCGCACAGTGTTCCGAAAGGCTGTGGGGAAGCCGGATTGGAAAGGTTTGAAAAATAGAACCGGTGATTATAAACGCCGCCGGCATTATTCTTTACAGAGGTTTTTATCTCTTCGGGGAGGCTGGGAACATTCATAATGAGCTCTTCCAGTGTCCAGTTCTGGAATTGCGGGTATTTTTCCAGTGTGCTGTTCAGATTGTCGATATAGGTCTGCAGATGTCTGTTGTGGTGCAGCCACATGGTTTTTTCATCGATATAGGGTTCCATGGAATTATAAGAATAAGGCAGAGGCGTGTTGATAAATTTATGGTGGTTATTCATTTGAAAATTCCGTTTTTTATTATGATATGCCAGAAGGATATGTGAGGTGACCAGGAAAAGCATATTGTTTGATCTGTGTGTGGCAGTTTGGTGCCTGGGCGGGCTCTCAGGGCCCGACGGCTTCCGTACAATAAAAAACGCCTGACGAATCAGGCGTTTTTTACTTATGAGGGGGGAGATAGTGAATTGCTTCAACTATCAATAACTACTATAAAGGTGAAATGTGTCGAAAGTGTGTTTTTCAGATGAAAATTCTGTGAGGAAAATAAAAAAGATAAAAAGAAAGTGACAAGTTTCCCTAAAAGATCAATCGTAACAGTGAAGCCGAAAGATCAAACTGCTTTGATCGATCAGAGGAAAATTTCCATTAAGCTGGTCGCAGGAGAAAGAATGTGGTATGATAACCTGTAGGGCAACATGGTGGGAAAATTGACATATGATAGCTTACAGAGTTTGATAAAACAGGAGGAAATTATGGCTTGTTGTAAGGATTTACTTGAAAAACTGGAATATACCTGTATAAAGGGCAGTGTGGATGTGGAAGTGGCGAGAGTGGAAATGGATTCCAGGAAGATTACGCAGGGGTGTCTGTTTCTCTGTATCAAAGGGGCAAATTTTGACGGCCACAGCAAGGCTTTGGAGGCAGTGGAAAAAAAGGCGGCAGTGCTTGTGGTGGAACAGGATGTGAAACTGCCGGAGGATGCGGATATTACGGTGATCAGGGTGGAGAGCACCAGGTATGCCATGGCCTTTATTTCCGCCGCCTGGTTCGGATATCCGGCGGATACGTTAAAGGTCATCGGTGTGACCGGGACCAAGGGAAAGACCACCACCACCTATCTCGTCAGATCCATTCTGGAGCATGCGGGCTATAAGACGGGACTGGTGGGCACCATCGAGATGATCATCGGCGAAGAGCATATTCCGGCCCACAACACGACGCCAGAATCTTATCTGCTACAGGAAACGTTCCGGAAAATGTTAGATGCCGGGTGCCAGGTGTGTGTGATGGAGGTTTCTTCCCAGGGACTGATGTTGCACAGAACCCAGGGCTTCACCTTTGAGCTGGGGATTTTTACAAATCTGGAGCCGGACCATATCGGACCAAACGAACATAAAGATTTTGAGGATTATGCTTATTGTAAGGGCCTTCTTTTTAAACAGTGCAAAACGGGGATCGTCAACTGTGACGATAAACACTGGGAGCAGGTGCTAAAGGATCACACCTGTGCGCTGGAAACCTACGGTTTCCATGAGGAGGCATCCTTGCGGGCAGAGGATCTGACGCTGATAAAGCAGCCCGGGGAACTGGGGGTGGCCTTTGATGTAAAGGGCCTTTTGGATTTCCATGCGAAGGTGCCTGCACCGGGGCGTTTCAGCGTCTATAACGCGCTCTGTGCCATCGCCATCTGCCGCCATTTTAAAGTATCGGTAGAAGACATTCAGACGGCGCTGAAAAAGGCCCATGTGAAGGGGCGAATTGAGATGGTAAAGGTGTCTGAGGAGTTCACGCTGATGATCGATTACGCCCATAATGCCATGGCCCTTGAGAGCCTTCTTGGAACACTCAGAGAATATGAACCGAACAGGCTGGTATGTCTCTTCGGCTGCGGCGGCAATCGTTCGAAACTGCGCCGCTATGAGATGGGGGAGGTCAGCGGGAGGCTGGCGGATTTCACGATCATTACATCGGATAATCCAAGGTTTGAGGAGCCCCTTGCCATCATAGAGGATATCAAGGTCGGCATGCAAAAGACAGAGGGCGCCTATATGGAGATTCCTGACAGAAAAGAGGCGATCCGCTATGCCGTCACCCACGGGGAGCCCGGGGATATCGTGGTGCTCGCCGGAAAGGGGCATGAGGATTACCAGGAGATAAAGGGGGTGCAGTACCCCATGGATGAACGGGTGCTGATCGCAGAGATTCTGGAAGAAGAGGGCATAAAGATTTCTTCCTGACAGGACAGGAAAACAGAACATGAACGAAGAGACAAAGAATTTTTGCTATGCAGATATAATAGTGGATATCTCCCATGAAAGCGTTGACAGGCCCTTTACTTACCGGATCCCTGAAGCGCTGCGAGGTCGGCTGGAGCTGGGGATGAGCGTGGCGGTGCCTTTCGGAAAAGGGAACAGAAAACGGCAGGGGTATGTGATCGATTTTCGGGACAGTATTTCCTTTGATGAGAGCAAGGTAAAGGAAATTGAGGGGATCGCACAGGGAGATATGGCGGTAGACGCCATTTTGGTGCGTCTGGCCGGCTGGATTAGAAAACAATACGGTTCTACGATGATTACGGCTCTGAAAACCGTACTTCCCGCAAAGCAGAAAAAACGGAATCTGGAAAAGCGGGAGATCTGCCGTCTGTTATCATCGGAAGAGACGGAAGCATTTGCAAAAAGCCTGGCGCAGAAAAACAGACCGGCCATGGCCAGATTGCTTTCGGCGCTGGCGGAAAGAGAGCGGCTGCCGATGGAGCTGGTGCGGGAGAAACTGCATATTTCCCCCGTTACCATAAGTAGTCTGGAGAAGCGAGGGGTGATTAGGACGGAGCGTGTGCGGATCTATCGAAACCCGGTGGAAGGAAGCATGGAGGCGGCCGGAAAACAGGACGCTTTCGGCAAAAACAGGCCGAAACTCAGCGCAGCGCAGCAAAGGATCGTGGACACCGTGCTGCAAGAATATGACATAGGTGTCAGGAATACCTATCTGATCCATGGGATCACAGGCAGCGGAAAAACGGAGGTCTACATGAATCTGATAGAGGGCTGTCTGAAAAGAGGCAGGCAGGCGATCCTGCTGATTCCGGAGATCGCTCTGACCTATCAGACCGTGGTGCGGTTTTTAAAGCGTTTCGGAAACCGGGTGTCAGTACTTCATTCCGGCCTTTCTGCGGGAGAGAAATATGATCAGTGCGAACGGGCAAAAGCCGGGGATATTGATGTGATCATAGGTCCCCGATCCGCCTTGTTTACGCCCTTTGACAATGTAGGACTTATCATCATGGATGAGGAGCATGAACCTTCCTATAAGAGCGAGACGATGCCCAAATATCACGCCAGAGAGACGGCGTTGTATCTGGCGAAGCTCCATGGGGCAAGCGTGGTGCTGGGATCCGCTACGCCCTCTCTGGAGAGCTATTACAGGGCGAAGCGGGGAGAGTACGGCTTCTTTTATCTGGGGGAGCGGCTTACCGGGAATGTGCTGCCGGAAGTTTATCCGGTGGATCTGCGGCGGGAACTGCGGGAGGGAAACCGTTCTATTTTCAGCAGGAAGCTGCAGGAGCTGATGGAAGACAGACTGGAAAAGAAACAGCAGGTCATGTTGTTTTTAAACCGCCGCGGACTGGCGGGGTTTGTCTCCTGCAGAAACTGCGGACATGTGATGATATGTCCCCACTGCAGCGTTTCCTTATCGGAGCATAAAAACGGAAAGTTAGTCTGTCATTACTGCGGTTACGAGGAACCTGCCGTCAAAACCTGTCCTTCCTGCGATTCCCGGTATATTCTGGGATTTAAGGCGGGGACGGAAGCGGTGGAGGAAAAACTGCATCAGATGTATCCGAAGGCCAGAGTACTGCGGATGGACGGAGATACGACGAAGAAAAAGGACAGTTACGAAAAGATCCTCTCTGCTTTTGCGGACAGGGAGGCGGATATCCTGCTGGGAACGCAGATGATCGTGAAGGGACATGATTTTCCGGCGGTGACGTTAGTGGGTGTACTGGCTGCGGATATGTCGCTGTTTGCGGGAGATTACCGGGCGGCGGAGAGGACTTTTCAGCTTCTGACGCAGGCGGCGGGAAGAGCCGGGAGAGGAGATGTGCCCGGCGAGGTGGTGATTCAGAGCTATCAGCCGGAACATTACAGCATTGTCCATGCTGCAGCCCAGGATTATGAGGGATTTTATGAGGAGGAGATCCTCTATCGGGAGATCGGGATGTATCCTCCTGCAGCCCATCTGATGGCCGTGCTTGTCACCGGACCGGAAGAGGAAAGCGCGGCCCTCCTGGCGAAGGAGCTGGCGGAACTGGCGAGGGAGGGAGATAACGGCGAACTGACCGTGCTTGGCCCCGGAACAGCTACCCTCTCAAAATTAAATGACAACTATCGTTTTCTTTTTTATATAAAGTGCAGTGACAGCAAAAAGCTTGCTAAGCTGCGGGAACGCATGGAAAGTTATATACAGACTTTACAAAATCGTTCAGAACAGGTACAATTTGATATTGATCCCATGAGTGGGTATTAAAGATGGCGATTGGTCATATACGGATAGTATAAGGAACCGGTGCATCAGGAAGACGGGAAAGAGCGGAGGCAGAAAATGGCATTAAGAAATGTTAGGGAACAGGGAGAATTGATCCTCGGAAAGATCAGCAAGGAAGTGAAGGAGATGACGCCCAGGACGGCGGAGCTGATCGAGGATATGTTAGATACCATGTATGAGGCAAACGGCGTCGGGCTGGCAGCTGTTCAGGTGGGCGTTCTGAAGCGGATCTTTGTGGTGGATGTGACGGGGGAGGATCCGTACATTTTTGTCAATCCGAAGATTCTTGAAACTTCCGGGGAACAGAGCGGCCAGGAAGGGTGCCTGAGCGTCCCGGGAAAGACAGGGATTGTGACAAGACCAAATTATGTGAAAATAGCGGCCTACAATGAAAACATGGAATATTTTGAGCTGGAGGGGGAAGAACTTCTGGCGAGAGCTATCTGTCATGAGTATGACCATCTGGACGGCCACCTCTATGTGGAAAAGGTGGAGGGACGCCTGATGGACGTTGAGGAATTGGAAGAGGAAGAATCAGCAGACGCCTGAGAAGCGCACAGAAGGATTTACGGATGCGTCATGACGCAGCCGGAAATTCTTCTTGGGTAAAGGTGTGCTGAAGGGCGTCTGCGGGACTGGAATAGAGACGCCTGAGAAGCGCACAGAAGGATTTACGGATGTGTTATGAAGCAGCCGGAAATTCTTCTTGAGTAAGGGGTGCTGAAAGGCGTCTGCGGAACTGGAATAAAGACGCCTGAGAAGCGCACAGATTCATTGAAGGAGCAGTTTGAAATTATGAAAATAATTTTTATGGGGACGCCGGATTTTGCGGTGGGAGCGCTGGAGGCGCTGTTAAAGGCAGGGCATGAGGTGACGGCGGTGGTGACGCAGCCGGACAAACAGAAAGGGCGGGATCGGAAGGGGCAGTTTTCTCCGGTCAAGGAATGTGCTCTTGCCCACGGCCTTACGGTGTTACAGCCGGCAAGGATCAAAACCCCGGAAGCAGTGGAAACGTTAAAAAAATACGAGGCTGATATTTTTGTGGTGGCCGCTTTCGGACAGATCTTGTCAAAGGAGATTCTGGAGATGCCCAGATATGGCTGTATCAATATTCATGCATCGCTTCTGCCGAAATACAGGGGGGCGTCTCCGATCCAGTATGCCATTTTAAACGGGGACGATGTGACCGGTGTGACGATCATGCAGATGAATGAGGGCATGGATACCGGCGATATTCTGACGATGAAAGCGATTCCTGTGGAAAAGGACGATACCGGCGGAAGCCTGTTTGAGAAACTGAGCGCCCTGGGGGCGGAGCTTCTGATAAAAACACTGCCTAAGATAGAGGCCGGAGAGATCATTCCGGTGAAGCAGCAGGAGGAGGATGCCACTCATGTGCGTATGCTGACAAAAAATATGGGCAGAATAGACTGGAAGAAGGATGCCGATGTGCTGGAGAGACTGGTGCGTGGGATGAATCCCTGGCCCAGCGCTTACTGCAGTTTCCGGGGGAAGAGCCTGAAAGTCTGGAGGGCGGAAATCTCCCGTGAAGAGCAGAAAGAGGAAATCGTCCGCACGGGGCTTTTCCGGCACAACGAAGAAAAGGAGACAATCCCCGGAGAGGTCTTGCTTGTGAAAAAGGACAGTATTTATGTGCAGACCGGAAGGGACGTACTTGTGTTGAAGGAAGTGCAGTTTGAGGGAAAAAAGAGGATGCCTGTACAGGACTTTCTGCTGGGATGTCAGGTGAAGGCGGGAGAGTTTTTTGAATCATAATGAAAAGACAGGGAAACTGCGGTAAGAATCTGCCGCATGGGGCGGAGTATTGTGCGATGGTAACAGTGAAGCCGGATGACTGAACTGTTATATGTGGTAACGAAAAAAGCTCCTTCCGAATTGTCAGGCGCAGAGAAAAAGCGGAAGATACGGAGAGTTTTCGGAGGAAAAATAATGGGTTACGGATATGGTTATGGCTACGGCTATTATATGGACTGGACATACATTCTGGTACTGATCGGCGCTGTGCTCTGCATGGCAGCCAGTGCAAAAGTGAACAGTACCTACAAAAAGTACGCCAGAGTGCGCAGCATGAGCGGCATGACGGGTGCGGAAGCGGCACAGAGGATATTAAACCAGAGCGGCATTTACGATGTGCGGGTGGAACATATCAGAGGAAGCCTGACAGACCACTATGATCCTTCCTCGAAGGTGTTAAGGCTGTCGGATTCGGTGTACGGCAGCAATTCCGTGGCGGCCATCGGCGTGGCGGCCCACGAGTGCGGTCATGCGGTGCAGCATCAGAAAAGCTATGCGCCTTTGAAGATCCGGTCTGCGCTTGTGCCTGTGGCCAATATCGGCAGCAGACTGGGACTGCCCATCATCATACTCGGCGTGATCTTCGGCGGTGCAGGTTCTTTGCTTGCACAGATCGGTATCTGGGTGTTTTCGGCGGCGGTATTGTTCCAGATCGTAACATTGCCGGTGGAATTCAACGCTTCGAACAGAGCGATGCAGATGCTTTCCCAGTATGGTATTTTAGGGCAGCAGGAAGTGGGGCACGTGCGAAAAGTGCTGGGGGCAGCGGCGTTAACCTATGTGGCAGCGGCGGCTTCCTCTATTTTGCAGCTTTTACGTCTCGTTCTTTTGTTTGGAGACAGAGGCGGAAGGAACAGAGACTGATGGAAAATACAAGAGAAATTGTGCTGGAGAGCCTGTTGGAACTGGAAAAAGAGGATGTGTTCAGCAATGTGCTGATCAGGCAGGTTCTCCGGAAATACGACTATCTCCCACCGAAGGAGAAAGCCTTTATCAAGCGGGTGACAGAAGGGACGGTAGAACGTCAGATAGAACTGGATTATATCACAGGTCAGTTCTCGAACGTTCCCGTCCCTAAAATGAAGCCACTTATCCGGGCTGTTATACGTATGAGTGTGTACCAGCTTTTTTATATGGACGGGGTGCCGGACAGCGCTGTCTGCAATGAGGCGGTGCGCCTTGTACAGAAAAGGCACTTTCAGCCGTTAAAGGGATTTGTGAACGGCGTGTTGAGAAATATTGCCAGAAATAAAGAGAAAATTGTCTGGCCGGATCCGGAAAAGGACTGGTTAAAGGCTGTCTCGGTCCGTTATTCGATGCCGGTATTTCTTGTAAAACTCTGGGAACGGGACTACGGCAGGGGACAGACGGAAAAGATGTGCCAGGCACTGCTGGAGATCAAACCGGTGAGCGTGAGGATCTCTGAGGCGTTGTCTGCTGAGGAGCAGGAAGAGCTCGTACAGGAGTGGAAAAACAGAGGGATCCTGTGTGAGAGGCATCCCTTCCTTTCCTATGCCTGGAACTGCAGGAATCTGGAGGGACTGGACAGGCTCCCCGGCTTTTCGGAGGGGTTTGTGACGGTGCAGGATGTGAGCTCCATGCTGGTGACGGAATGCGCAGGCGTCAGGACAGGGGATTTTGTGCTGGACGTCTGTGCGGCGCCGGGCGGGAAAAGCCTGCATGCCGCCTGCAAACTGTGGGGAGGCGGGCTGGTGGAAGCCAGAGACATTTCGGAGGAGAAGGTAGCTCTGATCAGAGAGAATGTGAGCCGCATGAAGGCGGAAAATGTGCGGGTAAAGGTATGGGATGCCAGCGTGTCTGATCCGGAGATGGAAGAGAAGGCGGATGTGCTGTATCTGGATCTGCCCTGTTCCGGGCTCGGGATCCTGGGGAAAAAGAGAGATATCAAATATCATGTGACAAAGGAAAGCCTGGAGGATCTTGTGAGATTACAGCGGCGGATCATGGAAACCTGTTTCCGGTATGTGAAGCCGGGCGGGGTGATCCTGTACAGCACCTGTACGGTTCATCGGGCGGAAAATGAGGAGCAGGTGCGCTGGATGTGCAAAAACTTCCCGCTTATCCCGGAGGATTTAAATCCTTATCTGCCGGAATGTTTACAGTGCAGTGAGGCGGAGAGCGGGATGCTGCAGCTGATGCCGGGGGTGCATGATTGTGATGGATTCTTTCTGGCCAGAATGCGGAGGAATACATGAAAAAGACAGACATAAAATCTCTCTCCCTGCCGCAACTTGTGCGGGAGATGGAACAGATCGGAGAAAAGAAATTCAGGGCGGCCCAGCTCTATGAATGGATGCATAAAAAGCTGGCGGAAGATTTTGCGGAAATGACGAATCTGTCGCTTTCCCTGCGGGAAAAGTGCGCGGAACACTTTGAACTGACAGTGCTTCACGCGGTGCAGGTGCAGGAATCAAAGCAGGACGGCACGAAGAAGTTCTTATTTGAGCTGCCTGATGGCAATATGGTGGAGAGTGTTTTGATGCGATATCACCACGGCAATTCCGTCTGCATTTCCTCTCAGGTAGGCTGTAAAATGGGCTGCAAATTCTGCGCTTCCACACTGGGCGGGCTTGAGAGGAGCCTGACGGCGGCGGAAATGCTGGAGCAGGTCTATGCGGTGACCAGAAAGACCGGGGATCGGGTTTCCAATGTGGTGGTTATGGGGATCGGGGAGCCTCTCGATAACATGGAAAATCTGATCCGTTTTATCAGAATGCTGACGGACGAAAAGGGGCTTCATATCAGCCAGAGAAATATCACGGTTTCCACCTGCGGGCTTGTGCCGAAGATAAAGGAGCTGGCGGAGGAAGACCTGCAGGTCACGCTGGCCCTTTCGCTGCACGGCGCGACAGATGAAAAAAGGCGGGAACTGATGCCGGTCGCGGAGAAGTACAGCATTGCGGAACTGATGGATGCCTGCAGGTATTATTTTGAAAAGACCGGGCGGCGGATCACCTTTGAGTATGCCCTTGCGGGTGGCGTCAACGATACGGAGGAAGATGCGGCAGGATTGATCAGGCTGGCCTTTTCTGTCCACGCCCATGTGAACCTGATCCCCATCAATCCGGTCAGGGAGAGAAAGTACACTGCGTCAGGGAGAGAGGCGGTAAAAGCCTTTCAGAGGAAACTGGAAGAGGCAGGCATTAACGCGACGCTGCGGCGGGAGATGGGCCGGGATATCGACGGCGCCTGCGGACAGCTGCGGAGAAATCATCATAAAAAAAAATAAATACATATTTTGGAATAAATATGGTAAAATGAAGTGGTAAGAGTAACGGTACATTCGGGTAGTGAAGCCGAATGGCTGAACTGTTACCGGTAAGAAGAGGGGTAAGTTGATTTTTCTTGCCCCCTTGTCGTTTATGTGGTAGTATTTTAAGTTATAGAGCACCAATTGCCGGAATATGGAAATTCGGCAGCCGATGTGTTCTGTGAAGGACAGTTACAAAAGACAGTTTCAGGGGGAAGAAGGCTTTGATGAAGACAGCCTCTTTATCGGATAAGGGGAAAAGAAGACAACTGAATCAGGATGTGGTGTATTCTTCGGAACTGCCGATAGGAAATCTGCCGAATTTATTTATGATTGCGGATGGCATGGGCGGCCATAAGGCCGGAGATTATGCTTCGCGCTATGCGGTAGATACGATCTGCAGGGAAGCCATGCGTTCCCGTGAAACGATTCCGGAGCGGATATTACAAAGCGCCATCAATGTGGCAAACTCCGGCATTTTTGAACTTTCCAATGAGAACAGAGACCTGGAAGGTATGGGGACCACGGTGGTTGTCGCTACGATCTACGGAAACCGTTTAAAAGTGGGTAATGTGGGGGACAGCCGTCTTTATATTGTAAACGGAAAAAGTATCAGACAGATTACAACGGATCATTCCCTTGTGGAGGAGATGATCAGAATGGGAGGACTTGACAGAGAAAGTGCAAGAACCCATCCGAATAAGAATATCATTACAAGAGCGGTAGGCGTTACCTACGCGGTTTCAGCAGATTTTTATGAGGTTGAACTGCAAAGAGGCGACATTGTTTTACTGTGCTCTGACGGACTTAGCAATATGCTGGAAGACGAAGAAATAAGAATGATCGTAAATGCCCAGCGCGACATCATGGAAAAGGCGGAGGCTCTTGTAAGAGTTGCGAATTTAAACGGCGGCAGGGACAATATTTCCCTGATCCTGATTGAGCCGGATGTCTGATAAAAGACCTGGCCGCCAGACGGCCTGGCTGGAACATGGTGAGAGTGTATATTCACTCACAGACCTGTGGGGACACAGAGCTGCAGATAGTTGTCAAATGGAGTTTAAAGCATGATTAAAATAGGAATGATGATAGGAGACCGCTACGAGATTTTAGAGAAGATCGGGACCGGCGGCATGTCAGATGTCTATAAAGCAAAGTGTCATAAGCTGAACCGGTTTGTGGCCATTAAAGTGTTAAAACAGGAATTTTCGGAAAATGCTAATTTTGTATCAAAGTTTCGGACGGAAGCCCAGGCGGCGGCAGGGCTGATGCACCCTAATATTGTCAACGTCTATGATGTGGGCGAGGAGAATGGCATATACTATTTCGTTATGGAAATGGTAGAGGGTATTACATTAAAGAAATATATTGAAAAGAAAGCAAGGCTTTCCGTAAAGGAAGCGATCAGTATAGCAATTCAGGTTTCCATGGGCATAGAGGCGGCCCACAATAACCATATTATTCACAGAGACATCAAGCCTCAGAATATCATGATCTCCAAAGACGGAAAAGTGAAAGTGACAGATTTTGGTATTGCCAAGGCTGCCACCAGTAATACGATCACTTCGAATGTGATGGGATCAGTCCATTACACCTCTCCGGAACAGGCTAGAGGTGGCTACAGTGATGAGAAAAGCGACATTTATTCCCTGGGTATCACCATGTTTGAGATGCTGACGGGCAGAGTGCCTTTTAACGGGGAGACGACGGTAGCCATCGCAATCAAACATATCCAGGAGGAATTGCCTTCCCCGAGAGAATATGTGCCGGAAATTCCCATCAGTGTGGAACAGATCGTGTTCAAGTGCTGTCAGAAAAGCCCGGACCGGAGATATCAGTCCATGGCAGAGTTGATCGATGATCTGAAGCAGTCTTTACTGAATCCGGATGAGGATTTTGTGAAGGTGGTGGAGCCGGACCGCAGGGCCTCTACCCGTATGATCACGGACAGAGAGATGGAGCGGATCAAAAGGGCTTCCGCGGAAAAGGACAATCTGGATGAGTCCATGCGCTTAAACAGAGCAAACTATGGTAATCATGAGGACGGGGAAGACGAGGACTATGAGGAGGACTATGATCCCCGTATGGAAAAGATCACGACCATACTCGCCATCGTGGCGGCGATCATCATCGGCTGCATTGTGATCGTACTGGTGGGCAGAGCATTGGGACTTTTCCATCTGAGCGGGAGTAAAGACGGCGAAGATGCAGCGCAGGAAGAACAGACCGAACAGGTGGAAATGCCAGGCGTTACCGGGATGGCGGTGAAGATGGCTCAGGACAGACTGCGGAAACTGGGACTTGAGCCGGAAGTGAAATATGTGGAAAACGCCGCTTATCCGCAGAATCAGGTGATCAGTGCCAACGTGGAGGAAGGTATGATGGTGGATCCCGGAACGGTGATCACTCTGACGGTCAGTTCCGGAACGGAAGGGGTGAGCGTGCCAAAGGCCACTGGCATTACCTTTGAGGAGGCGAAAAACACCCTGGAGAAGGCGGGATTCGTGGTAAATAAAAACGAGAGTTCTTCTTCTACGGTAGAAAATAATTATGTGATTTCCCAGAACCCGGAGAGCGGGACAAGAGCGCCAAAGGGCTCGGCAGTCACGATCGTCGTCAGCACTGGCGCGGAAGATTCCAAGATCAGGGTGCCGGATCTGATGGGGAAAGAGGAAGACGAGGCGGTGGCGATGCTGGTGGAAGCCGGACTGCCGGTGGGGACGGTAGGGCAGATCAACAATGAGGATTTCCCGGAGGGCCAGGTATGCTACCAGAGTTATTCCGTGGGTTCCTTTGTGGATCCGGGAACACCCATCGACATCAAGATCAGTATGGGCGGCAAGGCCGCAACCTACACGTACAGCGGCAATATTACCGGCCCCACCAGGGAGGAAGATCCCGACTATAACACGGAGGGAACGACGGTGAAAGTGACCATCGTGACAGCGGACGGAACAAAACTGTTAGACACGCAGACAACTTCCTTTCCGGTAGCGGTGAATTACAGCGGTATCAAGTCGCCAACGGGCACAATCACTTTTGAGTACACGAATGTGAAGCGCGTGGAAACAGGCACGGCGGAGGACGGCACGCCGACCACAGAAGAGGTGAAAGAGGAAAAGAAGATAGAGCGGACGATAGAATTTACAGAAGAGAGGTAGCTGCCTGCGGCAGTTTGATCAGAATATGATATCGGCTGTGCCGGTATGCTGACAGGCGGGGAGCGGTATGTTCCGTATGCGGGGAAAGATAATCAAGGGAATTGGCGGGTTTTATTATGTGCATGCCGCGGACGGCGTGATTTATGAGTGTAAGGCGAAAGGCATTTTCAGACGGGAGAAGATAAAACCGCTGGTGGGAGATCTCGTAGAGCTGGAAGTGATAGACGCGTCTGAAAAAACAGGAAATATTTCCAGAATCCTTCCGCGGAAGAGCAGCCTGATCCGCCCTGCGGTGGCCAATATCGATCAGGCGCTTGTGGTGTTTGCCATCGTGAAGCCGGAGCCGAATTTCAACCTGTTAGACCGTTTTCTGATCATGATGGAGGGGCAGAAGCTTCCCTGTGTCATCTGTTTTAATAAAAGTGATATCGCTTCCGAAAAGGAGAGAGCGGATCTGCAGAAAGCCTATGAGACCTGCGGTTACCGGGTGCTGTTTATCAGCGTCAGGGAAAGGGAAGGGCTTGAAGCGGTGCGCTCTCTTTTGCAGGGAAAGACTACGACAGTGGCCGGTCCCAGCGGCGTGGGTAAGTCCTCCCTGATCAATTACCTGTATCCGCAGGCGGCCATGGAGACCGGCGAGATCAGCAGAAAGATTGACAGGGGAAAGCATACCACCCGCCATTCGGAGCTGTTTGTGCTGGATTCAGATACTTATATCATGGATACGCCGGGCTTTTCGTCCCTACAGCTTTTTGATATGGAAAAAGAAAAGTTAAGGGACTATTATCCGGAGTTTAAAGCATATGAGAAGCGCTGCAGATTCCGGGGCTGTGCGCATATCAGTGAGCCGGACTGCGGTGTCAAGGAGGCGTTTGCGGCAGGGAAGATCAGCGATGTAAGGTATCACAATTATAAGGTGCTGTATGAGGAATTAAAGAATAGAAAAAAATACTGAGGTGATAAGTGCGGGGTATTGCACCCTCGCGACAGTCACCAATAGATCCAAGCCAACCAAGCCAACCCCTGGTTGGCTTTAAGTACGCCTGCCTGGCTCATTGCTCACGGGAATAAAGGGACTGCATCTTTTGAATCTCATCCTGTATTTCCCTCACAAACTCCTCCGGCGCTAAAACTTTTACCCAGGAACCCTGGCTGAGCAAAAACATTTTGATTCCGGCGCCGGAGACTTCTGCTTCTATAATGGATTTACCTTCCTGCTTATCCACAATTCTGGCGGTGGGAATGCGGTCTAATATGGCCTGGACGGAAGGCCCTGTGAAGGCAAACCGGATTCTCCGGGAAGGTCCCGGCCACATAAACTGGCTTTTTCTGCGAAGCAGACCTTCGTCAAAATTCTGTCCTGCCGAAAGCTGACAGGTATCGCGGTGCACGGTGATCTCCGTGATCCTGTCCACTCTGAAATAGATCGGTGTATCGGGAGTTTCAGTCTCGCACAGATATCCGATCAGATAAAAATAGTATTCACTGAACATAACGGACACTGGAATGAGTTTTCTCTTTACTGCATCACGGTTCATTTTATAGTAAGAGATGGTAATGATGCGTCTTTTTTCGATACAGTCCGTCAGTTTCCACAGGTTGTCTATCACACTTTGGCAGTCGGAACCGATTTCGTCATAGTGGTACATTTCTTTGCGGATTAACTGCTCCAGTCTGGATCTGTCGGCGGCAGTCGTATTTCTTTTCAGCTTATCGATAAGACATAACAGATCCTGATTGTTAAACGCACGGCTTCCTATCAGAACTTTTGTGACCGCAAGCAGTTCTTTATTCGACAGGAAATGTTCCATTTTTAAAGTGTAGCAATGATCTGTGCTGGAATATTCTAATTCCGGATATCCCAGCAGATCGGCATGCTCGGCAAGAAAGATTTTCAGAGAATTGATGTCTCTTGTGATGCTTCTTGTGGAAACATTGTATTCGAAGGCAAGCAGCCTGGCAGAGAGAGATTCGCCTTTCATGGCTCTGAAGAACAATTCCATGACACGATCCAGTTTCATTCCTTTTTCCATATCCTGAGTTTTCAATTGCAGTACCTCATTTCTTTTGAAATTTGCGGGCATACCTGCATGCACATTTGGCGACTGCCGCAAGAGTCAATAATCCTGTTATCCGCAACGGAATTGTTGACTTTGTCAGTTATATCGACAGAATAAGAATACAGATTTAATAAGACATTCTGTGGCGCAGTAAAAAAATGTGAAAAAATTTTATTATTTTATACTACGACGCTTTCTGTCTGACACAGATGATAACTTTATAACAGGAACAAAAGGAAAGCAGGATAATTTAACGGAGGAGGGAATCAAAATGGCTTCTATATTGAATAAGATCAGGGATACTGCAAATCAGGCGAAGGATGCGGCAACCAGGTTTGCCGATGAAAAAGGCATCAGTGATAAAGTTTCCGGGGCGGCAGCCGAAATCAGGAAAGCATATAATGATACGGCCGCGTCAATGAAAGCTTACAATGAAGAGGCAAAGGAATTAAAAAAAACTTTGGAAGGTGCAATTGCAAGATATGAGTTCACGTATGTGGGCGGTCTGGATGATATTCCGAAAGCAAAAGCCGGGGCATGGGGGATGAATATCATGCCGGACAGATTTGCGTTCAGAGTTACTGTCACGACAAAGGACTGGCTCTATGATCTGGATATCCCTTATGACGACATCACTGACATCAGGATAGAGAAGAGGACGATCTCCAATGCAGAGATGTTGCTTGGAGCAGGCAACGATGCAAACCAGCAGCAGGAGAATGTTGTTGTCATTGAGTATCAGGATGCGAATGCCCGAAAAGCGACGTTACGTGTCGAAATGCTGACCGGAGTAACTATCTACAATCAGGCCGCTAAATGCAAAGAACTCATGGATCTGCTCCGCAGGGAAGATATTCTGGATCAGCTGAAAAAGGGCGGGAAGCGGGAGAGCGGGGGAAATGTGCTGGAACAGCTTGAAAAACTTTCCCAAATGAAGGATGCAGGCATTTTGTCGGAGGAGGAGTTTACAGCAAAGAAGGCAGTGCTGTTAGCCAAATTGTGATCGGAAGAGTGCCAGGTAAAGAAGTTCGTGCATCGGATCATTCGGAAGAAAAACTTACAAAATGTCAATCGTGAATATGCTCCCCACCGGGCAGGCAGATGCTTATGAGTTCACCTGTCTGTCCAGTGGGGAGCATATTATTTTCAGACGATCTTCTGTATTCGTTTCAAAGCAGAATTCGTTTATCTGTGAAGCAGCTTCCGGATAAATGCGAGGAAGGACGCATGTCTGCTTCCGGCAAGATCCCCGGCAAAGTCGCCGCAGTACAGATAGCGCTCGGATCTGATCCATGATGGTGTATATGTATTGGTGTAGCTGGTTACAAAACTGTTTGAAATGGTTAACATGAGATGCCCCTCCTTTACTTTATTATTTGTGTTTGTTTTCTACTATCATCATAACATAAAAAGAAGAAAATCCAATGGCACTGATATCTAAAAATGCATATAAAATATGTACTGTCAGCACAAAAAGTGGTAGAATGGTCATAAAGGTTTTTCGAGTTTGCATTGCAGATATTGATGATACTGCAGACATGACAGGTGTATAAAAAAGTGGAGAGAGGAGGCAGGGAGGATGGGTTTTACGATACAGGATATGATGATTGCTTCGGAGGAGCGTTACCGGATGAAGTATCTGGCGGGAAAAGACGGGTGGTCTAACTCGATCAGCTGGGTGCATCTGGTTGAAGATACGACAATCATACGGCATTTCTGGGGAAAGGAGCTGGCGGTCACGACGGGATTGGGATTTCCGACGCAGGAGGCGATAATGGAGTTAGCCAGTCATCTGGTGCAGCGCCATGCGGCCGGACTGATTGTCAATACCGGGAACTATATTGAAAAGCTGCCGGACAGCCTGCTCGCATATTGTGAGGAGAACCATCTGCCGCTTCTGACTGTGCCCTGGGAGATCCATCTGTCCGATATGATGAAGGATTTCAGCATCCGTATCTTTGTGCAGGAGAGCACGGATGAGGAGGTTGTAAACGCGTTAATCGCCGCGGTGGAGCAGCCGGACAATCAGGATGCGTATCGGAAAAAGCTGCTGCCTCATTTTGATGTGGACGGAACATTTCAGGTCATGCTCATCGCCAGCGAGGGGCTGGATTCGATGGATACGGTGGACAGAAGAAGGCTTTCCTATCGACTGCAGATGTATCTGGAGCAGATTACGCACAATGGGAGCTTCTTTTATTACAATTCGTTTTTTGTACTTGTCGTCAATGCGATCAGGCAGGAACTTCTGATTGAACTGGGTGAAGGGATGTTAAATAGGGCACACAAGCGGATGCCGGACAGACCGTTCTATGTAGGCATTGGGAGTCTGGTGACAGATATTGAAAACCTTGCGGTCAGCTACCGGAGAGCGGAGGCGGCGGCCCGGATGGCGATGCGGACAAAAACCACACTCCTGCAGTTTGACGGGATGGGGATGTATCGTCTGCTGTACAGCTGTACGGATACCGGTCTGCTTGCCCAGATACAGCGGGATACTTTGTCTGTGCTGGAAGAACATGACAGACGGCATAACTCAAATTACGTGGAGACGCTGCAGAGTTATCTGGAGTTTGATGGAAGCATACAGGCGATGGCTCAGAACATGTTTACGCACCGGAATACGATCATCTACCGCATGAATAATATCAAAAAACTGCTGGGCACGGAGCTTGCCACACCTGCAGAACGTCTGCCGTATCAGATCGCGTTTTACATACGTAACATGTAACAGGGAAGTGAGTGTGGTTATTATTTAGGGATCAGAAATGCGCTGAACGGTGTATTTTGTAAGAATGTGTTTTGGAAGTAAGACGATACCGGCGGAAAATGGATAATAAAAATCTGGAACCGTAGTTATATTTGTGGTATGATATGAGCTATTGGAATGATTTTGACAGGAGAAATGGAAATGATTAAAGATATTATTGTGGCAAACGAAACCGTAACCCCTAACCAAAAAGAATTGCAGATTTTGCGTGAGAATTTTCCATCTTGTTTTCATACTGACGGTTCATTTGATATGGTAAGATTTTCAGAATTTTTAAAAGATAAGGTTGACATATCGCAGGAAGGTTATGAATTGAAGTTTCTTGGCAAGAATTATGCTAAAATGATTGCTTCACTTGATACGGAAACGGTTATTGTTCCTGATGATATACATAACAATCAGCCTGAAAATGCAAAGAGCAAAAATGTTTATATTAGTGGGGATAAGGAGAAAGGTATTCCAGCAGATCATATCAATGAATATTCTGCCGCAAATATTGTAAATCATTTGTAGATTGGCGTATAGAAAAATTGCAGACTCGATTCAGGTATTCTCGCTCAAATCAGCCTGTCATGGAAACCGCACTGACATATAAAGACGGTTCACCGAAAGAAGTGATGAAACAGGGGAAGGTGGGTACTATGTTTGTTGAAGATACACCTTCTGATAAATATTTGTATAACCACATTGCTTTTGATTCTCCGCTGGAAAAGGAAAATATTATGCATTCTGAGATTGATGAAATTGTGGTATATGGCAAAATTCCAAAGTCCAGCATAGCAATTCCCACGATTGTCGGTGAAACTTACAGTCCGGACTTTATGTATGTTGTAGAGCGCAAGGACGGCACAAAGGAACTGAATATTGTGGTTGAAACAAAATTAGTAGAAAAAAAGTCCACTCTACGTGGAACGGAAGAAGCTAAAATTAAATGTGCAGAAGCTTTCTTCAGGCAACTTACGATTGATGGTTACACAGTTTCTTTTCACACGCAGTTGAGCAATAAAAAAATCAAGCAGATTATTGAAGAAGTGATTGAAGAACAATAAATTTTTTGTGACGCTGGAACGATTAGTTCAAAACAGACAATTCAACATTAACAGTATGCGAATTGTAATGGATCTGTAATTTACTTTTGTACTTTACTGTGCTATACTATCAATGCTCGGCTTTCTGCGCATTTGATACTATGGTTCAGAAACTTGTAGATAATTTCAGAACACTCAAACATAGGAATTACTGTGAATCTGTACATATATGTGACATATGATGAAAAGGCGAAGGAAGTGAAGTGCAGAATATTGAAAAAATGCTTAAAATCATCTTAAATTGGTACTCGAAGAAGTATAGAAATTACGAAAAGTACCTATTTTTAAGACATTCCCAAGGAGGTATATAGAAATATGAAACTAGGCATCGTAGGACTCCCCAACGTAGGAAAGAGCACCCTTTTTAATTCCCTGACAAAGGCGGGGGCGGAATCCGCAAACTACCCGTTCTGTACCATCGATCCCAATGTGGGTATCGTGGCGGTGCCGGACGAGCGGATCAGGCTGCTTGGGGAAATGTATCACTCCAAAAAGGTGACGCCGGCAGTGATCGAATTTGTGGATATTGCAGGGTTGGTAAAGGGGGCTTCCAAAGGGGAGGGCCTTGGTAACCAGTTTCTCTCCAACATCCGTGAGGTGGATGCCATTGTTCATGTGGTGCGGTGTTTTGAGGATGAAAATGTGGTCCATGTGGACGGCAGTGTGGATCCGCTCAGAGATATCGAAACCATCAATCTGGAACTGATCTTCTCAGATCTGGAAATTCTGGAGAGAAGGATCGCAAAGACTTCAAAAGGCGCCAGAATGGACAAGACACTGGGAAAAGAGCTGGAACTGTTGGAAAAGATTAAAGCGCACCTGGAGTCCGGGAAACTTGCAATGAGCTTTGAGGTGGGCGACGATGAGGATGATGTGGCGTGGTTCAACTCTTACAATCTGCTGACCGCGAAACCGGTTATTTTTGCGGCAAACGTGGCGGAGGAGGATCTTCCCGACGACGGAACATCCAACAGCGGTGTGCAGGCGGTGAGAGAATTTGCAGCTGAAAACGGCAGTGAGGTGTTTGTGATCTGCGCCCAGATCGAGCAGGAGATCGCGGAGCTTGACGACGATGAGAAGGCGATGTTTTTAGAGGATATGGGCATTAAGCAGTCGGGACTTGATAAGCTGATCGCGGCCAGCTACCGCATTTTGGGACTGATGAGTTTCCTTACCGCAGGGGAGGACGAGACGAGAGCCTGGACGATTAAGATCGGTACAAAAGCGCCCCAGGCGGCGGGAAAAATACACACAGATTTTGAGAGGGGCTTTATCAAGGCGGAAGTCGTCAACTATAAAGATCTGCTGGAACTGGGATCCCTGTCTGCGGCCAGAGAAAAAGGGCTTGTAGGCATGGAAGGAAAAGAGTATGTGGTACAGGATGGGGATGTGATCCTGTTTAGATTTAACGTCTGATACAATTTCCTGTCGGGAAAATGTTGTAAACGCTGGGAGTTACCGCTTGCGGGCGGTAGCTCCTTTTGCTGTTTGACCCCTACCTTACCCCTACCCGATATTTTTGCTCAATAATTTACTGCGCTATCCAGTTTTAGGATTTCATTCTGTTTCAAATCATCCAATACGTGCGTATAGGTATCGGCTGTTTCCTTTATGGTCGCATGACCTAAGAACTTCTGCATTACCCGAACGTCAACATTATTTTCTGCCCCTCTGGTGGTGAACGTATGACGCAGACAATGGGGATGGAAGTTGCTGACGCCGATTTTCGCACAGATAGAATAACAGGTGCGCCGCATATTCGTAGGGTCAAGCGGTCTGCCTAACTGGGTGCAGAATACAAGGTCGTTATCTTCGTAGGCGGTGCTGGCTTTTTCCTTGTTTTTCTCCTGTTGCTCCCAGACATCAGCAAGTACTTTAATAGCCGTTTCGTTGAGGGGGATTATTCTGTCACTGGACGGCGTTTTCGGGGTGCCAAATTCTAGGTGCCAATGTTCATCTGCGTTGTCAGGGTCTTTCACCTTGCGGAGGATTCTTCTGATGTGCAACTGGTTCTGCTCAAAGTCTATGTCCTGCCATTTCAGCCCCAATAATTCCCCAAGCCGCATACCTGTGCAGAGGTCGAAAATATAGACAACGCCCATGTAAGTTACTTTCGCCTGTTCCACAAATGCGTTCTGCTGTTCCAGTGTCAAAACATTGATTTGCGGTTTTTTTGTCTTTGGCAGTTTTACCCTGTTGGCGGTATTGCGGACAATCAAGCCATCGTCTACCGCCGTTTCTAAGGCATTGCTTAACAGCTTGTAAACATCTATCACCGTAGATGGTGCCAACCCCTTATCGGACAAGCTGTTGACAAATTTCTGAATGATGTCCTGTCGGAGTGCCTTTAGCTTATGGTGACCGATAGCTGGCTTGATGTGATTTTTTACCTTTACCGTATAATTGATATAGGTAGTAGGCTTTACATACCGCTTTTTGTATTCGGACATATAATAGTCAAGCCATTCGGCAAGAGTCATTTCTGTAGGATTGGTGATAATGCCTTTTTGCAGATTATTCAGCAGGTCGGTCATTTTGGCGGATACTTCCTGTCTGGTCTTTCCATACAGGGATTTACGCTGTTGTTTTCCGTCTGCTGATATGCCAATCGTTACACGGGCTTCCCATGTGCCGTCTTTCCGCTTGCGGATAGAGCCTTCATTTTGTCCTCGTTTTGCCATATGAATCAATCCTCCTTATCGAGCATTTCTTTAAACTGTTCCTCAAATTCTGTCATCTTTAATGATTTTTTAGAGCCTGTACGTTGTCCTGCCCTGATACGTAAGGCTTTTTTAGCATTTACAGAAAAGGTAAGAACAGATGAAATGCCAGCCCGTCTAATGTCATCTATTATACTGTATATATCATCAAAGCCGCTGATGTGCGCCAGTTTCACAGCTATATCATCTGCGGTTAAATCATTTGCGCTCACTTTTTCAGATAAATACTTTCCATATGACGTTGACATTTCAATATATTCTGCAAATGAATAGAACAACTGTCCCATGCACTCAATAAGATTTCGCCGTTGAGGATTTCCGTTGTTAAGAGACAATGAATTTATGGTATTTGCTATGGAATCAGCTAGAAAGTCTCCTTCATCTTCTGCAACCATATCCAAAGAATGAAGTAAGCGATTTACGCTATCTCGCTTGGAATAGTCCGTAGATGATGGATTCATTTTTTCTGTCAGTCCGTAAAGGTAATCAGCGGTGCATCCGTAATATTTTGCAAGGTCAATGAGGATAGTCTGGTCGGGAAGATGCCTGCCGCTTTCATAACTGCTTAAAGCCTGTTTGGTAATACCGATTTTGTCAGCAACATCTTTTTGCCCTAAATCTGTTTTTGCCTTGCGGAGTTCTTTTAACCGTTGCCCTACTATGTTTGCTAAATCTTCTTTAGAAGTTTTTCCCATATTATTTGTATCTCCTTTCCGATGATATTGTTATTATACTCCTTTTTATTCAAAAAGTAAATAGAATAGTAGATTTTTTCTTGATTAAGAAATAATGAACAGAAAAGGCTTGACAGAGAATTGCTTGTGTGCTATGCTGTCAATAGAAACACGATTCAAACAAGAATTGGAAATAATAAAAAAGGAGAACTATATGATTAACTACTGTTCTGAAGAAGATTTACCAATCATTATGCAGGCAAAACATGTTCAGTCGGTTTTGGGGATTTCTAAAGGGAAAACGTATGAACTTATGAATTCCAGTGATTTCCCTACGATTTATCTCAACAAACGTATGGTTGTGCCAAAAGACAAGTTTTTTGAGTGGCTGAATCAAGACAAACGCAAAATCAAAAGGAGGGCAATTTATGTGTCAAGAAAAGGTTGAAAATAAGATTAAGTTTAGCGGCTCATGTATGGATGTAAACACGGGTGCGGAAGTGATTTTTGGAGGATACCGTGAAGGGGACAACTTATTGCTGGAAGCTAAATGTATATCGGATATCTTAAAGAAACAAGCGGTTCTGGGGCAGAAGGCGCAACAATTTCTGGGTGCAGTCAGGTCTGCACTCAAAAAATGTAAGTATCTATCTCTGCTTTCAAGCCCTGAACAGAATGTAAGCTTGTTCTGTGAAATCAGAAGAAAATGTGACGGCGTTAAAATTGGTTATGTAGAGGATACGGATTATTTACTGGACTGTGAGTATTTTTACATGCAGATTTTTAAACCTCCTGTAGAATCTCTTCCTCCTGCTGGAACTTTCTTATTCCCACCAAGTGAGCTTGCATATTATTCAGAATTGTTCCAGTTGGGAGTGCTGAAACCTTATAAGAATGATTCCTCAAAGGAGTTCTATATGATTGAAGACTTTGACAAGCGGTATATTCGTGTTTCCAATGCTCTTGTAAATTTTGATATTACTAAATCAGAAATTCTGTAAATAAAGCATAGCCATAGAAACTGTTATGGTTTCTATGGCTATTATGTTACCCTTTTTTCAAAATTCCCTCGTCAAGCAGACTGGATACCCGTGTAAACTCTTCTTTTGGGTCATGCACATAATATCCACAAGGAGCAGGGGGAGGCACTATATCTTCCCACATACATTCAACGCCCATTCCCTGTAAAGAGCCGAAAAGATAGGGGCAGTCGTCACAACCTTTATATTCTGGAGCCACTTTCCGCACTTTATCCTGTCGCTTACAGAAAATTTGTCCGTTTCTGTCCATATAATTAAAATGATTGACCATTTCCAGACTGGCAGACATTTTTATTCCCCCTCTCCATCAGTATATACATCGGGCAGTTGGATATATGTGCCGTCATATCTCCAAGATTCTGTAGAAGTGATGATTAGTTCATTATCTTGAATAATGGCAGATGTATATACTCTGTCCTCAAATTCCCTGTTGATAAATTCCCATCCGGTATCTGCGCCGTTCCTGTCGAAAACAAAGGTTTCTGCTTCTGGCTCAAAGTACAGTACCAGTGAACCGTTCTGGGTTTCTGCAAATACAAAAGTGTCTGTTTCAAAGCACTGGTATCTGCCATAGGTGGTGTAATCACCGTCCGTATAGAAATCATCAGGCTGTTTATCTTCTGATGGGGTGGCAGATAATTCAGGCTCTTGTGTAGCTTGGGGCTGTTCTTCCTGTGTGACCTCTGGTTGTTCTGTGTTTTGTTCTATTTCCTGTTCTGTCTCATGCTGTAAAACTTGGTCATACACTCCCGAAACTATAGGAGAACCACCGTATTTAGAATCCGTATAAATAACACACTGGTCATCATCTGGGTTATACAATAGTATTGTGTTAGTATCTGACTCTACCTGAAACTGAACGTGGTTATCATCATAGATGGTATAATTATCAGTAGTATTTGGTATTATTCCAATACATAACTCCATAGACAAATCGTCATTGGGGATGCCGCTTACCACCATAAAAAGACTGTTTTCTATCTCTTTTATCCAGAAGTACATGCCTGCCGTTGGCTCTTTATACAACTTGTTTTTCCACCAGTTATCAGATACAGTTAGCTCACTATTTTTTGTGGCAGGTGCTTCTGTTACCTGACTTTCTATAGGTGTCGTTACCTGATTGTTTCCACAGCCTGAGAGAAGTGCTGTTGCTATCAAGGTTACTGTGATAAATCTTCGCTTCATAAGATTATCTCCTATTTTTGTGTTTCTCTTCAATTTCCCTATTCCGCTTGATAGTTCTGATAGCTTCATCAATAAACTGTTCCGTTCTGCGTTCCCCATAGTATTTATAGGGGTCTACCGCTTTTTGCGTTTTTTCGTCCATCCACGGATTAACTATGTAATAACCCTTATGGGTAAACTTCACCATATCAGCTGTAGCAGTTCCAGAATTGTCATGCCACATAGCGTCCATCTGCTGCCATGCGAACTCCTTCACCTGTTCAATCGTTATTTTCATAGTTCATCACCCCGATTTTAATCATCTTCAAAATAGCCATATTCAACGTCCTGTTCTATCAATTATTTCTGCTACATCTTCCAGAGCCTTATCCATAGCGTCTGCCATTTCTTCAACAGTCATAGTTTCAAAAGGATATTTCTTTTCCATATTGTGTTGCTTCCTTTGCGTTTAGTGCGTGATTTCCATTCCATATCATAGAGTTTTTGGCATACTGTTCTGTATCAATCTGTCCACCCATTCACATAAATTCCGTTCTTGTTTCGGGGTAGAAGCACTTACAACAAATTCCTGTCCTCTGCAAGCAGAATTTAATTCTGCATATCCGTCCTTTAGTGTAGGGCGGTTATCGCCTTGCCATGAAATAGATATGTCACCGTTACCAAAGAACGCAGGCAAAGCCCATAGCCGCCGATTGTCCTGACCCCTCTTTGTAAGTACCAGTGAATCATCATACTGGAATGTGCCGTATGTATCGGGCAGATATAAACGGTTATTCGGGCGGTCTGGGTTTATGCTATGTGGGTGCCAGGAATAACGCTCAATTTCCTGTTTCTCCCTCAATACTTCTCCAACTTTCATATAGCCGTAGATGATATGGACAATAGGAGCGTTACGGTCAAAACACAGTGTTTTATCAGGTTGAACCATTGTTTTTTGAAACATTCCGTAGAATAGAAATATATCTCCCACGCCTATGCCCAATTTATCCAGATGTACGGCAGATACGCCATGCTGTCCGAATGCGGGTTTCCATTCATTTGTTGCCGTTCTGCCCTCTATATCCTTATATATGTCGGGGTCAAGGTGACAGGTCGGATTTTTGCCAAAATCAAATTTAGGGCGTAGCTGACTGATGATTTCCTCTAAACGCTGTCCTTTATAAAACAAATCCTTGTACGCCGTTCCTACCGTGTTATCTGGGATTGGGAGAGATAACAGCGTACCATCTGGTAAAATAGGGTTTGCCATACCCCCTGATTTACTATCCATGCCTTTTCTGCTCAATATCACTTTCATAATGCCATGCCTCCTACATAGCACCATCTTAGCACATAGCACAGCAAAAAGCAACTGACAGCACATGTAAATAACGCAACGTGCGGATTATCTAACACATAAGCAATTAGTATCATTTACATATACTATTTGCATTGGAGGAAAACCGCATGAAGCAACAGGCATTAGGAAAGCGTATTCGTGAGGAACGGCTAAAGCTGAATCTGACACAGGAAAGACTGGCAGAGGATGTAAACCTTTCAACCGCCTATATCGGGCAGATAGAGCGTGGGGAACGCAGCTTAACATTAGAGAATCTGGCAGCAGTTGCCAACCGCTTAGGCGTTACCATAGATTATCTGCTGTCTGATTCCGTCGTTTCTGACAGTGACGGGCAGTATCGGCTATGGTGTCAACTGATGAACGGCAGGACAGAGGAACAAAAAGCCCTGGCAATCAATATGGTAAAACTCATGTTTGGCTATCTGGACGAAAATTTCTGAATGATACAGTGATGGGGAAGATACCCTTTCACAGAGAATCTTCCCCATTTTAAATGACCAGAAATCACCGCTAACGCATTTTAACCGCTTGACTGAGAATAACTCCACCTACCGCCGAATGAGCCTTAGAACGCAATTTTAAGGCTGTTCCCTATCGCCGAAAAGTAACTTAGCCGCTTACAAGCCTTGTAAAAATCCTATTTCCGTCCTACAAGGCTGATAGAAAATCCATATAGCTAAAATGTCATTCCTCAATCGCTTACAAGGTAGATTTCTTACAGCGATTCACATATCGCTTTATTCCGCATTCCGCTTACAAACCGCCTAAAATCTTTAACCTTGTGACTGATACCGTTATAAGCATTTCAGCATAAACCGTATTCCCTCGCTGAATCCCTTATAAAATCCCTCTTTTTCCAGCTCATTATAGAAACGGTTTAATTCTTCTTCAATCTGTAGGTATTCCTCACCAGAGATAAGAGCAGACAGCCTTGTATAAAGCTGTTTTTCCCTTAATTCAATTTCTGCCGTCTTTTCCGTAACAGTATGAGCGTAAATCGTATCTGTGATATATCGTTCCACTATACAACCCCTTGTCTGCAAAATTATTTTAAACTCAACTCCTATCAATCCATCTGAACGAAAACAGTGTTTCCAGTCTACTTTATAGCAACCATCAAAAAAATCGCCAAGGGTTGACAGAGGTGGTATAACAGAATCAGGAGATGATACTATGCTGCACAACGAAGCACGAGAATTACTGGTACAAGGATATGAAGCAACCCATGATGCGAAAGGGATCGCAAAGGCGTACTCGGTAAGTAAATGGACGGTGTACCGGCTGGCGGAACAGAAGCGGAAAACCGGCAGCGTTGCTCTGCGGACCAGCCAGCGAGGCCGGAAACCGGTCCTGACAGCGGAGGACAAAGCAAATATCCAGCACTGTATGGATGAGAGCCCGGACATCACAATAGAAGAGATACGGGAGAAGCTACATCTTTCTGCCAGCTATTCAACAGTGGAACGGGCAATAGCCGCCATGGGCTATACGCTGAAAAAGAAATCACTCTACGCAAGTGAGCGTGACCGTGTTCGATGTGCGGGAAAAGCGCAGAGAATGGAAGGAAACCATAAAACCTGAGATGGCGGAACACTTGGTATTTCTGGACGAAAGCGGAGTGAATACAAATTTGACCCGTCTTTATGGACGGGCGCACTCATCCCAAAGAGCAGTGGACCATGCCCCCTTGAATACGCCGCAGACAACGACCGTTCTTTCTTCCATTCGCCTGGATGGGGAGAAAGCATTTACAACTTACCAGGGCGGAACAACTGGAGAACGTTTTGTCCAGTATTTGAAAGAGACTTTACTTCCGACCCTTCGGCCGGGTGACATCGTAGTGATGGACAATATGCGTTCTCACCATGTAAAGGCCGTCCGGGAAATTCTGGAGGCAAAGGGTATGAAGGTGCTGTACCTTCCGCCCTATAGCCCCGATCTCAATCCAATTGAGAAAATGTGGTCCAAGATGAAAGCCATCCTGCGCTGCTGGAAAATCCGCAGTTTGGACCTCCTCCCGGATGCCATTCAGAAAGCCCTCTCTTGTGTTTCTCCTCTGGACTGCTCCCATTGGTTCGCCGCTTCTGATTATTGTTAGGTTTTTTGATGATTGCTATAAAATAAGTTTAAAACCATTTTCGCCCATAAATCTCATTTAAAATAAAACCTCAAGTTTAAAATAAATTTTATTTTCGGTGCTTTGTTTTCAGCACGATATACCTTTCATCGCCAGATAGGCGGCTTAACGGCTCATAGGAGCAGACGGGCTTTTCCTTACAGACAAGATAGCTTTCCAACGTCTGGTACTCCTGTTCGGTATATGCTTCTGTGTTCAGTTCCTTTACATTATAGAATACGCCATAGCCTTGTATCTGGCGGATATGTGAGAGGGCATAATATAAGGTTTTGAAGTTATCGTACCGCATAAGGCTGTTATCCTCGGAATACATCTTTGTCATATATCCAAACAGTTTCTTGTAGTCCTCTGGCTGAAATTTATCCACGATACAGCTATACCGCTGGGGAGAATTGTCAGCACCTAAGATATTATCAGAGGTAAGCCGCTTCCCATTGACTAAGAGCCACCATATTCTCTGAATCATGGACTCAAAATCAGAAAACAGGCGGTTTCCAGTACCAGAAAATTGATTGGCAATATGCTTCTCCCCAATACCGTTGTTCCCCAAAACAACGGCTACATGAAAGTGAGGGTGGTAGACATCTTCTCTGTATGTGACTTCTAAGGAACGGATACAGCCTTGAAAGCCATATTGTGACAGGTCTACTCCCTTCACTTTTTTGTTGCCGTTTAGATACGTTACCAGAGTTTTAAAGCAGTAAGCCATATGCTGAATAGTTTCTCTCAATTCCTCGCCGTTACAGTCTGGAACGGTCAGCACCATATGATACAGAGAATCCTTATATTGTTCCATATAGGGCAGGAAACGGTTTTGCAGTAACATTTTCTTCACCTGATTACAATTACTGCAAAATTTATCCTTACATAAAAAGGTTCGCAGTAACACTCTTACATGACTGGCTTCATAAGTTTCCATAGACCAGAATCGGTTACAGTTTTCCAGACGTTTCTTTCGTTCCCTTATTATATGGGCTTCATCAGGTGACAGGCGTTTTTTTACAATACCGCTTGCAAGCAGTTTCAGATAGTTCATAACCATTTCTTCATTCCGCTTTGCGTTCCCATGCACCTTTCCCATATGGCGTTTTGTTACTTCCTTTACAACAGGCGTATGTTCCATGTTCCCCATGTCTGCAATCCCTCCATTTCCTTTTTCCATATCCTTTTTGTTTTAGTACGCTTAACTCTAATTAGAGAATAGATAATTATATAGGGGTTCGCCGCCTGCTATTTACAAGGTTTTCTAAACAGGCTTTGAACCCCTACCGTCACCCCTAACCCCTTGACGCAATCTGGATTTTATGGTATATATTGAACTGGTAAAGTAGAAGAAATTCAACATAATGTGAAAGGACGGAACTGTATAGACATGATGAAATTACGGTTTATAGTGTTCCGGTTTAATGTGTAGCGGGGAAGGAAATCAGGCGGCCGCAAAGCGGATATTTGATTTCACCCGAGCGTACAGCGGGAAAATCGGAGAGCCGCAAAGCGGCGTCTTCGGCGGAGCCGAAGGATTTTCGAGCATGATGATGATCAAGCATAATGATGCCGCGCAGTATCAGATAGCATCACAGCGGCTGAGAAAGGAACAGATATGATTGAGACAGCAATAGAGTTCCCGCATCTGGGAATATATCTGGATAATGTGCCGAAAAATTTTACGATCTTCGGCTTTACAATAGCGTTATACGGCGTTGTCATCGCCGTTGGCATGGGAGCAGGGCTTTTTCTGGCGCTGCGTGTGTCAAAAAGGTATGGCTATGATCCGGAACGGATCTGGGATTTTTTTCTGTATGGCATTATTTTCGGGTTAATCGGCGCAAGGATCTACTATGTAGTCTTTGCCTGGGATTACTATAAAAATGATCTGGCCGGTATCTTTAATCTGAGAAAGGGTGGTCTCGCAATATACGGCGGCGTGATCGCGGCCTTTCTGACATTGTTTATTTTTTGCAGGAAAAAGAAACTCAATTATTTTACGATGATCGATATCTGTGTGCCGGGACTGGCATTAGGGCAGGCAATCGGGCGCTGGGGGAATTTTTTTAACAGGGAGGCTTTCGGGGAATATACGGACAGCCTGTTTGCCATGAGACTTCCCGAGGCGGCAGTGCGGCCTCACGAGATCACAGAGCTGATTGCTGCTCACGCGTCGGAGGGAGCGATTCAGGTGCATCCCACCTTTTTGTATGAATGTCTCTGGAATCTCATGGTTGTTGCAGCGATGCTTGTGATCTGGAAATATAAACAGTTTGAGGGGGAGATCGGTCTTGTCTATCTGGGCGGATATGGGCTCGGACGCAGTTGGATCGAAGGCTTCCGGACAGATCAGCTTCATCTGCCGGGGACGCAGATTCCGGTTTCTCAGCTGTTAGCGGTAGTGCTGGTGATATTTTCCGTGGTGGCATATGTGTATGTGATGAGGAAAAAGAAGAGGGAAGATAAAGAGACCGAATGATCTATCTCAGAATGTCGTGGAGCTCGTCTTCGACGATATTTTGTACCATTACAGAAACGATCACTCATGGAAATCTGCGGGAGTATTACAGGGTAAAGCCCTTGCCGGAAGAATGCAGGGAACTGACAAAAAAGTACCTGTATGGGCTTAGTTTCGTGAATTATAATATGCTTGTAACAAACTGGGATGCCGATAATATGGAAGAAATCTTAACGCCATGTATGTTTGAGGCGTCGGAAAAGGGGATGGATCGGCGTCATCTTTTTTCAGGTCGGACAGGCGTACCCATTCTGTTTCAATGGGCTTTGGCAGCATTACGGACTGGCACAGGCCTGTTTTTTGCAGTGTGACGGGAAGCGCAGTCCCGTCGCTGAAGGCGAGCCGCCCCTTCTGCCAGTAGTTATCATGGGGAAAGTCGGAGCGCAGGAAGATCTGCACTTCTTCCGCCAGAATTTTGCGGCCGAAAAAGATATCGATATGTGCGCCCGGATCTTCTCCTTCCCCACAGGATGTATAAGGGAAAAAGCTGTGTCCTGATGTGACCAGCAGTCCGTCTATCGTATTGCGTGCGGCAAAGACGGATTCTCCCCTGGTTTCCACGCTTGCTGTACAATGAGGGAATACATGGCTTTCTCCGCAGATGTCCAGCGGGTTTTCACTGATGATATAGCTGCCCGCGGGCGCATTTGCCGCTTCGGCTGTAAGCTTCTCTGTATTCCCGCAAGGTCATGCCCACAGCGCTTTTAAATTGTTTCCCGAGATGGCTTTGGGATGCAAAGCAGGGTAAGAGGCTATCTCGCTGTAAGAATAATCGGAATACATCAGAAGATTCCGGGACAGATTGAGTTTTTCCCTTGAACGGGATGAACGGTATATCCTACCCTTCTGGGAAAATGCGAAAAAGGTTTCCGCATCCCCGATCCAGGTGATGTTGAGCCCCTGGAGTCCGCCGGCATTCATGAAGACAAACAAAGATAAAAACCACGGCGGCAGACTGAAAGAGGAATACAGAGGGATGTGGGCGGAATATCTCTGCCGTTTTCTGGAAGGTTACAGAAAAAAGGGGGTGACTGTCAAAAGGATCAGTATTCAGAATGAACCTGCCGCCGTACAGATCTGGGACTCCTGCGTTTATTCCGCAGGAGAGGAAAAAGAGTTTTTAAGGGACTATCTGTACCCGGCACTGTGCGCTCATGGGCTGACGGATCTGGAAATTTTTATCTGGGATCACAATAAGGAAAGACTGCTTGAAAGAGCTTTGGAGACCATTGATGCGGACACGGACCGGATGATCACCGGTATGGCATTCCACTGGTATTCGGGGGATCATTTTGAGGCGCTGCAGATGGCGCACGAAAAATTTCCGAAAAAAAGCTGCTGTTTTCGGAAGGATGTGTAGAATACAGCAAATTTGCTGCAAAAGACCAATTGGCGGACGCCAGGATGTACGGACACGACATCACAGGGGATTTAAACCATGGTGCCTGCGCTTTTATAGACTGGTGCATTCTGTTAAATGAAAAGGGCGGGCCAAACCATGTGGATAATTTTGTGGATGTGACGGCTTTTCTCAGGCCGGACGGGCAAGTGGCAGTGGTACTGATGAACCGGACGGCAGAAAGGATGCCCGTGTATCTTCGCATGCGGGGAGAAGTGCCGCCTGTGACAGTGGAGCAGGACGCGATCATGACGGTGCTGATCGATCCCGGTCAATGATCCTTTAACGGATACTCCACCACATAAAACTCGTAGGCATTGACCACCGTAGTTTCCCCATAGGTGTCCGTCCGCTTAAACCCTCTGGCATAGTTGGCGTGGACATGGCCATGGAGAAAGAACTTGGGCCGATACTTGTCCAGGAGAGGGAGAAAAGCGGCAAAACCTCTGTGCGGGAGATCCGGCAGATCATTGACCTGATAGGCGGGGGCATGGGTGACAAGAATATCAAATCCTTTGTGCCGCCATAATTTGAAGCCCAGTTTCCTGATCCGATACCGCATCTGCCATTCCGTGTACTGGCCGGGAGCGCCCGGGATATACTGCATGGAGCCCCCTAATCCCAGGATACGGATTCCTTTATAGACATAGATATCATCCTCAATGCAGGTGCATCCTTCGGGGGGGTTGGCGTCATAACTTTTGTCATGGTTACCCCTTACATAGAGGAGCGGAACATTGCAGAGCGTCACAAAAAAACTCAGATATTCCTGCGGCAGATCGCCGCAGGAAATAATGAGATCGATGTCTTTCATCCGTTCAGGATCATAATAGTCGTAGAGCAGTTTGGATTTCTGATCCGCAAACACCATAATTTTTAAAACGTCTTTGTCTTTACCTGTCTGTTTCATTCTCTTCTTTGCATACCCCTTGAATATTGGAGAGCAGCTGTGCCTCCTGCGTAAGTTCTTCAAATGCGGGGATCCGTCCCACAACATTTTCCGCAAGCCAGTTCATCGTGATAATATCTTCAGGCTGCAGGGACTGCCCCTCTTTACAGCGGATAATGCCGTCCTGAGAGTAGATCAGGCCGTCAAAGGGTTTAAAGCTGCCTGCACAGATGGAACTTTTTAAGAAGTTGATCAATCTGTGGGTGCCGTGGGGCATTTTTTTTGAACAGATCACATCGATCACATCTGCGGACATCCCCCACCAGTAGTTGATGGCGGTCTCCTTTTTGGAAGCGTTCGCCTCGCTTCTGCCGCTGCAGATATTTGTGACGATGCGCTCATAAAATTTACCCCAGTGCCAGATCGGCGTGGCCAGGTTTTCCAGCTCGCCCTCTTCATTCTTTAAATATAATCCGTATTCTCTGGTGGGGTGATTGGGCGTGATCATGTCGTCGTCGGACATGAACAGCAAACCGTCCTGACGGAGTTTTTCTTTGCCGTCCAGGGTTTTCAATTTCGACCATTCCAGATACACTTCCACATAAGGGTTGATCATCCGGGCGCCCAGCGCAAAAGCGTTGATGTTTGCCAGGGAACCGTAGATCGGGTAGTCCGCCACATAGCCCAGTTTGTCTGTGTGAGATACAGCGGCGGCGATGGCTCCGATCAGGAACTTTGCCTCGTACATTCTGGCATAGTAGGTATGCACGGAAGAATAGGGCATTTTCACGGAACAGTTAAAAAACTTTACTTTCGGATACTGGATGGCGGAGCGCACGCACTGGTTTACCATCTGAACCGCGGTGGCGAAGATCACGTTGCACCCGGCGGCTACGGCGTTATCAACGGCATCCTTGATCTGATCGTCGGTGCCTACCTGGTCGATAGCGATTGTCTTCACTTTCCCGTCGAAGGCCTGTTCCAAATGGAGCCGCCCCAGTTCATGGGCATAGGCCCAGCTGGAAGTCTCCGGCGTCTTGTAGTATAGGAAAGCGATCTTTAAATCTTCGGGCGCAGGGTTTGTCGGAAGGATCTTTCCGAGCAGGGAAGGCTTTGCCTGTTCGGGATCTTTTACAAGCGTCACCTGGCTGCCTTTTTCTGCAAGCTGCAGTTCCTTCTGGGCTTTGATCAGAGCATCCCGCAGTTCGGTCTGCGTCTGCGCCTTGAGTTTGTCGTAGCCGTATACATCCAGGTACAGGAGGAGGGCGTCGGATGCGGACAGCTTTATTTTTTCCGAAAAAGCGGCCAGGTATGCTCTGCCGAATTTCTCGCAGGCTGAATGGAAGGCGTTTCGTTCTTCCGGCGTCCAGAGTTCTCCTGGATTTTTCCCCATCAGTTTGAGCAGTTTTTTGTAGCTTCCCTCTTTGGAAAACCAGACGTCATAGGATTCCGACACCTGGTAGAAATCCATAAATTCATAGTAGAGACAGACCTCTTTGTCTTCCGTTTTTTTGGGAATGATCCTTGTCACCGTGCCGGGGATGCTGTAGGCATCCAGAGATTTCATAACGCTGACGCGCTTATTGCCTTCCTGTACATAAAACCGGTGCATAAACTCGAAGACGACGATGGGATCACGAATGCCGTCGTCGATCTGATGATTGTAAAGAGCTGCCCATTTGGCCGCAAATTCGGATTTTTCCGGCAGCAGAGGCATAAAGTTACCGGCGAAGGCATTGGTTCTGCCGGAGGTTTTTGTGCCGACGATTTTGGACAGGGGAATATCCATCAGACCCAGATTGACGGAGGCGGTAACCTCCGTGTAGGACAAAATGTCGTCTAACGCAGGCAGATAGGGATAGGCTCCCTTTGCGAGCGCTAACTGGTAGTTTCGCTTTCCTTTTTTTAATGCGGCTGAGTAATCGGTAATTGCCATAGTAATCCTCCACGTCAGGGCAGATGAAAGCGATGACATGCGATGAGAAAGTCGCGGGACGGTTTCTCATCTGCGATCAGGGCATATCCTCTGAGCTGACTTAAATTGCCGTGTGTTGGTTTCACAGTCAGTATATGCAGAAAATGATTTTTCTGTCTGTCCGGAACGGTTTTTGCTGCGTGATCCCGTCTCCGGACAGTAACGATTCTAGCAGAAGTGTCAGGAAAAGGCAAATCTTTTTCAGGCATGTGCTGTTTTTATTTTTTTGATCAACAGGATGAACAGGATCGCAAGAAGGGCAAACCCTGCAATGCCGCCTGCAAGGATGCCGATGCCGGCGGTCTGTTTTGCCACGCAGAAAGTCTGTTTTGTCCCGCTCATATCGACCTGTAGATACTGTCCTCTGGTTTTACTTTCGACTTTTTTCCATTCACCATCCAGGTAACACCAGACTTCCGCATTTTTGCCATAGGGATTAAAGAGCCTGACGGCGAAGCAATCCGTATCGGCGTCCCCCGTATGTTCGAGGGAGATATCATAGATGATGTTTTCTTTGCCGGCGGCTTCCTGTGGCGGGGAAATGTCTCCTATGGTTACATTTAATTCGGTGTCTTCCGTAAAACGCTGTTCCACAAGGGCATAGGGCCTGCGCCCCCCTTCCTGTGACTCATGGGTTTCGTCACTCTGTACCACAGTGACATTCTCTTTGTATTCGCCGGTGATGAACAGATTGCCGGACATGGTTTTATCCGAACAGTCCGGCCAGACGCCGTAATACCCCTCCTTTTCGGGAATCTCCGGATATTGCAGGGCAGAGAGGCTTTCCCCGAAAGCCACTTCCTGTTCGCCCAGATAAGTATCCTCTATTCTGAAAATAACCCTGAGATGACGAAAGGCTGAGGGCAGCTGCGGTGTGGCCAGCAGTGCTTCGTAAGAGACAGGTTCCGCCATGCCTGCATAACTGACATTGTCGATGCCGCAGAGTTCATCACTCACATAGTAGTTGCCGCTTACTTTGGTTTCCTCCTCATTCCTTCTGGTATCGTAACGGACGATCTGTCCGGCGATGGCGCCCTTTCTGCCTGCCTTTGCGCTGCAGTCCGCCATGGCGTAACAGTCTTTGAGGGTGTCACCATAACCGGCGATGCCGCCAACGTTTTTGTTTCCGGAGACAGAACAGAGTGCAAAACAATGTCGGATGACAGTCAGGGATTCACCGCATATGCCGCCCGCAAAGTCTCCTTCCATGCTTTCCACACTTCCATAGCCCTCCGAATCGAGAATGACGCCATGTTTCATATAGCCTGCAATGCCGCCGACGCCGTCCTTTTTGGCCGTAATATAGCCGTCATTGACACAGTTTGTGATCACGCAGCGGGTAAAATATTTTCTTCCGATCTGATAGTTCATGTTTCCGGCAGCGTTGTCCTCAGGATCCTCCTCATCGATGGACATTGCGCCTGCGATGCCGCCCACGTTGATGTCGCCCCGGATGATTCCCCGGTTGATGCAGTTATCCGTTTTCCCGGCGGTAATGTTTGAGACATCTTCAATCTCCACATCCTCATAAAGTTCTTCCATGTTCAGCTCTTCATAATTTGTCAGACTGTCCGCCAGAAGCTGGAATACGATGTTGACCTGATCGTTGACAGCTCTGAGGTCGTTATTGACGATATCGGAATAGTCTGAGGCGTCGCTATTCAGAGTTCTCAGACTTTCGGACATCTTTTTTAACTGTGTACGCAGGCTTTCACGGTTTTCGCTGAATTCGTTTCCCAGTTTGGAAAAGCGGATATCCGACTGGCTCCTGGCGTAATCTGCAATGCTTTTTGCGTCGCGGGCTGCTGCTTTTAAAGAGTCGGCGCTGTCCTGCAGATGCTTTGTGGCGGTTGATATGTCATCGCCGGCGTTCTGCAGGGAATCGCCGGCCTGCTGTCCCAATATTTCATTTAATTCGTTCAAAAGGGCGTAAGTGGCGTCCGACATTTCCGCGAGGGATAGTTCCAGCCTGTCAAGCTGTTCGGCAGTGATGTCTGCACTGTCCGAAATTTCCTGTATGACGGCATTTGCTTTTTCTGCTGCTTCCTGCTGTCTGGTTACAGCGCTCTTCAGCCTCTCTGCGTTCTCCGGGCTGCCGATATGTTTCAATTCATTGCCGATGGATCCCAGGGATTCGGCGGCCTTTGAGATGCTGTCCTGAGCGGTATGAACCGTGTCAAGTACGGGCGTGAGCATTTCCAATCCATTGTGCAGACGGTCCGCCACGGCCTGTGTCTGATCCATATTGCTGTCGATAAAAGCGGCCATCTGGTCCGCAAGGGCGCCGCCGGCATCCGCCGCGCCGTCACTGTAAGCCGCCAGGTTGTCGAGATCGCGTCTGGCGGCGTTTTTTCCGGCCTCCATATCGTCTATGGTTTTTGCGATCAGATCGTGCAGTTTGTTGACGGCGTTTCTGAGAGATTCCGCTTCGTTTACCTCGATATAGGGTTCCATCTGTCCCACGATACCGCCGATATCCTTTCTGCCGTATACGGTTCCCTGATTTTCACACAGTGACAGGATCCCGCACTGTCTGCCGGCGATGCCGCCGATATTGTAGCCGGTGTGTTCGTATCCTATGGTGCCGTAATTTTTGCATCCGGTCAGAATACCGTCCGAATACCCGGCGATCCCTCCGGCATCCACGCCGCTGAACAGCTCTGTCCCGGATTCTCCTGTCTGGATGCTGAACAGGATCCCGGTCCCCATTTCATCGTCCGTTTCCACCCAGTCGCTGTCGTTGTTGATACCGGCGCGGTTGATGCAGCGAAACAGGGAGCCGTGATTTGTCCCCGCAATGCCGCCGGTGGAATAATATCCCGTGATATGTCCGGCCACATGACAGTTCTGTATGGCGCCGGTGCCTTCGTTGACGCCGACGAGGCCGCCCACCGTTGTCTTTCCGTTTACGGTTCCTTCAAAACTGCAGTTTTGGAGGGTTCCGTAATTGACGCCCGCAAGTCCGCCGATGCATTCCTTTTCGCCGGAAGCGGAGAGTTCGCCGGTTACATGGAGATTTTTGATGAGGGCGTCTTTTCCGACATAGCGGAACAGACCAGCCACATAGCCGTCTCTGGTATATCGGTAACCGGAGATCGTATGATTCCCGCCGTCAAAAATACCGGTGAAGATCGGAACAGACTCAAAATCGGTATCGGATAGGGAAATATCCGTATTTAACAGTACCTGTTTATTGGCGGACCAGGAATCCAGAGAACAGCTTTCCGCAAAAGAAAGAAAGTCTTCGGTGGAATCGATCTGTATTGTTTCCCACAGGATCTCCTGATCCTGGGAGATACTTTCCTGCGGCGTTTCTGCTGTCGTTTCTTCAGCCAATACATTCCGGGCGGGAAACAGACTGCTGGTGAGTGTCACTGCCAGGCAAAAAGATATCCACTTGTGGAACAGTTTATTTGTTTTCATGTTCCGCCTCCTTTTCTGTTAACAAAATGCTGCTTAAATCGCTGCCGTCATCCGGGCGGGGTTCCACTTTTCCCATATTGACAAAGAGACTGGCATCCCCTCGGATGAAACCGTGCATCTCCCCGATGACAGAACCGTTTATCTGCCCCTGTACCAGGCCGTCTACCCGCATCAGACCGGAATTTTTTTCGAACTTCAGCGGGATGGAGACGGCAAAGGAAGTTTTTTCGATGACCTTTTCTCCCAGTAGCAGAATCTGCGGCAATACAAACATGACGATCAGGATGGACATAATGGTACCCCGGCCGAGGCACTGACCGATGCCGCAGATGGCGCCGTCCGAGGACATCTGTCCTATCAGGATACCGGCCAGGGCCAGCATGGAGCCGGAAGTGACGATGGTCGGAAAGGCAAAGTTCATCGTCTCTATAATAGCTTCTTTTTTGGACATTTTGTCTTTCAACTCCATAAATCGTCCGGAGATCACGATGGCATAGTCGATGTTGGCGCCCATCTGGATAGAACTTACGATCAGGTAGCTCATAAAAAATACATTCTTGTGCTGGAGGGCAGGAACGGAGAAATTGATCCAGATAACGCCCTGAATGACCATAATGAGCAGTACCGGCATACCTGCGGACATGAAAGTAAATAAGAGCACCACTAAAACAGCCAGAATGGAGACAACGTTGACCACCGTGTTATCCTTCTGGAAGGTCTTGCAGAGATCGTACTGGCTGGTAGCTTCGCCGGGAATTAAGACGGTTCCGTCATAATATCTGCCAGCGATCTCATGCATCTCATCGAGAAAGGCGAAGGTTTCCGCCCCTTCTTCCGGCAGGTTCAGATAGATCAACATACGGCTGTATTGTTCTCCCTGCAGCTGATCCAACGCGATCTGCATCTGGGTGTGGGCATCTTCCAGCGTATCCATCATGTCGTCCTCCAGTGTGACATACCCCTCGTCCACCTCGTCATACAGAAACATGAACATATCGATAAGCGGTACGCTGTAGGAAGAGAGGCCGTTGATAATCTTTGCATAATTTTCATCGTTGACCGCATAGGCCATATACAGCACTTCGGCCACCTCATAGTCCAGTTCCAGAAGTTCCGAAAAGTTCCTGGCGGTCAGTTTGTCGGTCAGCATATAGCCGCCCATGGCTTCCGTGTTGGCAAGGCCCAGGGTATGGTCGATCTCCGGCCTTGCATCCAGTTCGGTAAGCAGCTTTTTTTCCTTTTCATAATTGCCGGCGGGGACGATCAGGGCCACCATATTGGTATCGCCGAAGCTTTCGGTTATCATCTCATCGACGACCATGGCGTCGCTTTGCACCGGTGTTTCCAACATGCTGTATCCGTAAACATAGGGGCATTTCGAGGATACGAGATAAGCGGCCACGATCAGGATCAGAAATAACGGCGGCATAACATATTTCGTGGCATGGGCAAATCTGCCCACGAAGGGAATCTTCGGGATAAAGCTTTTGTGGTGTGTTTTATCCATGGCTTTGCCAAAGAGTATGATCAGTCCGGGCATCAGCAGAAATACGGAGAGGAGGCTTAACAGGATGGCGCGGATCAGACATAACGCCATATCGCTGCCGATGCCAAACTGCATGAACATCATGGCGATCAGGCCGCCCACGGTTGTCAGGGAGCTGGAAGAGATCTCCGGGATCGCTTTGCTTAAGGCGACAATGTCCGCTTCTCTGGTGGGAAGGGTTTTGTGTTCTTCCTTGTAGCGGTTGCAGAAGATCACGGCATAGTCGATGGAAAGAGCAAGCTGCAGTACGATGGTTACGGAGTTGGAGACGAAAGATATTGTGCCCATAAAGAAGTTTGTGCCTTTGGTGATCAGGGCGGCGGCACAGAAAGTTAAGAGTAAAACCGGTACTTCCGCCCAGGTTTCCGAGGTTAAGAGCAGAACGGTGACAACGACAATGGCCACCAGTACACTGATGATCTGCATTTCGCCAGCGATCTGTTCGGCGGAGGCGTCTCCCATGGTGGTGGACACATAATAGTCATAGCCGGTAAGAAGCGATTCCACTTCGGCCAGGGCGTCAAGCGCCCGCGTGTCCGTCTCCTCATAGCCGAAGGTAATATCATACAGAGCGGAGAAGTTATTGTAATGTTCCGTTTTATTGTCGAAGGTCATCATAATGACAGCGGGAAGATTTTCTATCTTTTCGGCTATTCCTTCCGCCTCGGAACAGGGGATATTTGTTACCATCACTTTTGCCGTACCGTAGGTGATAAACTGTTCTTCCATACGGTCAAGCCCCTGTCTTGTTTCGGTGGTATCCGGCAGATAAGCGGACATGGAATTTTCCACTTTTACCCAGTTCATCGATACGATCGAAAAGATCAGGGCAAGACCGAACAGCAGAAAAAACAGATTTCGTCTATCCACGATAAAGGTGGCGACTTTTACCATCATTCCGCCGTCTTCCCTGTTCTTTTTTGGTTTTGCAGCCATGTTGATCACTCCTTATTTATGTATTCTTCTGATTGCGGTATAAAATTTTAGCGCGAATAACTTTGCGTTTCAATAGACAGATCTGTAATTTTGTCTGATTTTGGCAGCAGATTGGCGGGGGGACGGAGAGTATGTCCTGTTATGCCGCGTCATCCCGGAATTTCGAAATATGGAGTAAAATAATAAATTTTTCACGGATTGCTATGGAAACAATTTTTTGATATGATGGAAAGGAAAGAACGAGAATTCGTTTTATAGTGGAGAGAAAGGAGGTAATTGCCATGAGCTTCAGAAAACTGTTCACTGCGGCGGCTGCTGCGGCAATGGTATCGGTTCTTTTTGTCATGCCGGTTTCGGCTCATCACGGGCATCACAGGCAGGCTGTGGATGACACATGCTATCCGGTTTGCACTGTGGAAGATTGTACGGAAGAAGGCCGTCATCTTCATGATGACGAGTACTATTGCGGCTATGATCATGCAGATGGTTATTGCGATGGCTCCTGCGTGACTGCGGAGGAAAGGACCTCATATGGTCACGGCTGTGGTCGGGGCCGTCGCTGTCATCGCTGAAACAGCAGAAAAACACAGAGATTATTTTTGAGATAGTCACAACGTATCATTTCCCGTCGGCTTTGCCGGCAGGGAATCACAGTGAGACGTAAGAAAATCCGGAAAGTGGTAAGGAGTAATATGCAGAAAAGAAGACTGACACAGGAGATTGCCTATATCATTTTTATGGTCGTAGCAGGAATTTTTATCTTTTACTGGTACATCGGGCAAAATCGGGACAGAATACTGGAGAGGAATAAAACATATGCGGCGGATTCTGCCCGCCAGACAAAGCTGCAGATCGACGAAACGTTAAATAATGCGCTGAGCAGGATCAACACCTATGCCTACTTTCTGGGAGAGGGTTTAAGCGAGCCGGAAATTACGCAGGAAATGTTACAGGAAATAGAGGATAATTCTCTGTTTGATGCGGTGATGTTTACGGATGCAAAGGGGATCGATCATGCCACGGACGGGAGAACCTGTGATATAAGCTGGCGTCCCTTCTTTTTGAGCGGTATGAAAGGCGAGAGCGACAGTATTGTCCTGTTTGATTCCCATTTTTTTGATGAAACCATGGTCTGTTTCTATACCCCTGTATATTATAAAGGAGAGATCATCGGTGTCCTGCGGGGAACCTATATGGCGGAGCGGTATCTGCAGGATATGCTTGCTGTTACTTATTTCGGGGAGCCGGCAGGCGTGTATCTGTGCGTACCGGACGGCAGTATCATCGCAAGCTCGGCGGGAGAGGTACTTAGCGGGAACCTCATCGACATGTTGACTGGAACGAACGTGATCGATGAAAATACGGCGGTGAAGGTGCGGAACATTTTTAAAAACGGCGGGGAAGGTACCTTTATCTGTGAATCGAACAGCAAAACCGACAATATCTGCGTGACCTATCTGGAAGATAATGATTTTATTCTTGTGCAGACATTCCCGAAATCCGTCACACAGGGGATGATTCAGGACGAAAATGTGACTGGGGTACAGCTGGAATTTATGCTGATCGGTCTTTTTGCCGCCTATATCGTTATCCTGATCATCCGGCTCAGACAGGAGAAAAAAGGGCTGCAGCAGGAAAACCGGGAGATGGGATATATCATAGGCGGTGTCAATACGCTGTTTTCCCGGTTCTGCCTGATCGATCTGGAGGAAAATACCTACCAGTATCTGGCGGGAACGAGGCCGGAAACGCCCAGTCTGGCGGTAAGCGGCCCTTACCGGGATCTGGCAGATCAGCTCTGTAACCGTATGATCGAGGAGGATGCCCGCCACAAATTTGCGGAGGAGATCAGCAGAGACGCCATCGTGTCTTCCCTGGAGGGGCAGAATGATCTGCGTTTTGAGAGCCATGTGATGCGGGACGGCGCTCCTGCATGGGAGCACATCAATATTATCTGCTTGGAGAGAAACGAGGGCAGAGCCAGCAAGGTACTGCTGATCCGTCAGGTGATTACGGAGCAGGTGGAGAAAAAGCAGGAACAGACGCAGGCTCTGCAGGATGCGCTGATGCAGGCACAGCATGCCAACCAGGCGAAGACAACGTTCCTGTCCAATATGTCCCATGACATCCGTACGCCGATGAACGCCATTATCGGTTTTGCGACGATCGCGTTCAGCCATATCGACAACAAAGAGCAGGTTCGTGACTGTCTGCAGAAAGTGCTGTCTTCCAGCAATCATCTGTTAAGCCTGATCAACGATATTCTGGATATGAGCCGGATCGAAAGCGGGAAGGTACAGATCAAGGAACAGGAGTGCAATATCTCGGAACTGATGCACAATCTTGTCAACATCATACAGCCTCAGGTGAAGGCGAAGCAGCTGGAACTGTTCATTGATACGTTTGAGGTCAACAATGAAGATGTGATAGCGGATCCCCTGAAGCTGAACCAGGTCTTCATCAACCTGATGAGCAATGCGGTCAAATACACGCCGGCCGGAGGAACGATCACGTTCCGGATCATCCAGAAGACGACGTTCCGCCACGGATACGGGGATTACAGTTTTATTATCAAAGATAACGGGATCGGCATGTCCCCCAAGTTTGTACAGCATGTTTTTGAGCCCTTTGAACGGGAAGTTACCGCAACCCAGAGCGGTATTCAGGGCACAGGCCTGGGCATGGCCATCACAAAAAATATTGTGGAAATGATGAACGGTAAGATCAGTGTCGAAAGCGAGCTGGGAAAAGGAAGCACCTTTACGGTGGAGCTTTCCTTAAAGCTGCAGGATAATGAAAAAAACAGTGTGCAGATCAGGGAGCTGGAAGGGTTGCGGTCTCTTGTGGTGGATGATGATCTGAATACCTGTGACAGCGTGAGCAAGATGTTGCGCCAGATCGGCATGCGGGCGGAATGGACCACTTCCGGAAGGGAGGCGGCATACCGGGCGAAGCTTGCGGACGAGGAAGGAGATCCGTATCATACTTACATTATTGACTGGCAGATGCCGGAACTCAGCGGTGTGGAAACGGCCAGAAGGATCAGGCAGTCTGTCAGGGGAGATGTACCCATTATCATTTTAACTGCCTACGACTGGACGGATATCGAGGAAGAGGCGAAACAAGCCGGTGTCACGGCGTTCTGTGCAAAACCGTTATTTATGTCCGATCTCAAAGCGGCGTTGCTGTCAGCAAATCATCTGGCCGATAAAAAGGACGGGGAAGCAGCGCCCTGGACGTTAGCCGACTTTGGCGGCAGGCGTATCCTGCTTGTGGACGACGTGGAATTGAACCGTGAAATCGCGGAAGTGATACTGACAGAGGCAGGATTTGTGGTGGAGATGGCCCCCGACGGGACGGATGCGGTGGCCATGGTCGAAAATTCGGAGGAAGGCTACTACGATGCGGTGCTGATGGATGTGCAGATGCCGATCATGGATGGATATGAGGCCACCAGAACGATCCGCAAGCTGCCCAGGGAGGATGTGAAAAATCTGCCGATCATCGCCATGACAGCCAATGCGCTGGAAGAAGATAAGGCTGCGGCATTAAAGAACGGCATGAATGCGCATCTGAGCAAACCGCTTGATATGGGAACCTTTATCGCTCTGCTACAGAAGTTTGTGAAATGACGGGATTTTCAGGCATCGAACCCATGCACCCAGTCGGAAAACAGATAGTAGAGCAGGTAGATCACCGAGCTGATGCTCCAGGTAAGCGGATAGGCCCAGAATACATACCTTATCTCTCTGAATAGCCGCATGACAATGATAATATAGCTGATCCGCAGAACGCACCAGACGGATAGCATGACGATCATCGGCACGAAAGCCTTTCCGGCGCCACGACAGACTGCGGCGACGGAGTGGGAAAAGGCAAGCAGAAAATAAAACAGGGACACAATGCGTGCCTGGGTTACACCATACTGAATCACCCCCGCTGCAGAGTCAAAGAAGCCCACAAACAGGGGGGCGAAAATATAATAGAGGGCGCCGATCACTTCCGCTGTCAGCATGGCAGCGAGAATGGAGAAACGGGCGCCTTTTTTTGCCCGGTCATATTTACCGGCTCCCAGATTCTGACTGATAAAGGTGGTTGCCGCCATATTGAAGCTGGTGATGGGTAAAAAAGCAAATCCTTCGATTTTACAATGGATACCGTATCCGGCCATAGCAAGGGGGCCAAAGGAATTGATCTGAACCTGCACGATCACATTGGCAATGGCAATAACCGAATTCTGAATACCTGAGGGGAAACCGTAGCGGATGATCTCCAGCAGGATCTCCTTATGAAAACGAATCTTTTTCAGTTCTACCGTATAAATCGTTCCCTTTTTCATCAGATGGATCATGCAGAGCACGACGCTTGCAGCCTGAGAGATGACGGTCGCCACAGCGGCAGCCCAGACGCCGCCGTGGAAGGCACCAATGAAAAGCAGATCCAGAAAAACATTGGTGATGGAAGAAAAAATAAGATAGTATAAGGAACGTTTGCTGTCTCCCAGGGCATTCATGATTCCGCAGCAGACATTATACAGCACAAGCGGCAGGGCACCGAGAAAATAATAACGGAAGTAGGAAACGGCCTCGGGCATAACTTCCGGATCCGTCCGCATCCAGAGAAGGAATGTGGGCGTAAAGATCACGCCGATGACAGTAAGAAGCAGACCGCAGACAATGCCGGCAGCCATCAGCGTATGGATGGACCGGGACACCCGGGCTTCGTCTTTTGCGCCGAAGTATCTGGAGATCACCACGCCGCCGCCTGCGGCAAGTCCTATGAAAAAGCTGGTCATCAGAAAAATCAGATTTCCCGAGGAAGTGACTGCGGCCAGAGCGTTTGTACCCAGATATCTGCCCACGATAAGAGCGTCCGCCGTATTGTATAACTGCTGAAAGACCTGGCTCAAAAAGACAGGCATGGCAAACTGGAGCATCAGGGAGTAGGGGCTCCCTGTGGTCATATCCAATGTCGCTTCGGTATTTCTTTCTTCCACGTGTCTTATGAGATGTATCATGAGGGTATCTTCCTGTTTTTCGCTCAGTAATTCTGCTCTGATCTCCGTGTCGGAGAAATTTAGTGCGTAATGCCGTCAGGCTAATGCCTTAAGTAATTTACTGCAATTAACCTATACTTTATCCTTTTTCCTCATATATATCAACTAATTTTTTTTATCTGCCGAAAAAAGATAAGAAAAACCGGATGAGGGATGCAATATTTTCCCCTTTTTCGCTGTCTAATAAGTAAAGAGATGAGGAATTCCGAAACTTGATACAGGCGAAAGGAGATAAAACAGGTGGAGCTTCTTGTAAAAAGGGCGAAGCGGGGTGATGCCGAAGCTTTTATCACCCTGATGGAGGAGAACAAACAGAGTATGTACAAAGTTGCCAGAGGATTTTTGCGCGATCAGGAAGATATAGCGGATGCCATGGCGGAAACGGTTTTAAACTGTTTTGAAAAAATCGGAGCATTGCAGCACAACGGCTATTTTAAAACATGGATGATACGGATCCTGATCAATAACTGTAAGGATATTTTACAGAGACAAAGACGGAGTATTCCAACGGAGGATATGCCGGAGCCCGAGAGCAGACAGACGGGAGGAGGACGGGAATTCAGAGAACTGATCGAACCGTTAAAGGAGCAGGACCGCAGCATATTTACCTTGTATTATGTCTATGGCATGAAAACAAGAGAGATAGCGGCCTGCATGGAGATGAAGGAAAACACGGTGGTCAGCCGCCTGAAACGAGGGCGGGAGACGTTACGCGAAGAGATAGGCTGACGGGTGATCAGGAAAAACTGGAATGGAGGATATAGATGAAGGTAAATATGGAAGAAAGACTTCCTCAGGTTGTGGAAGACAGATTGAAAGAAGCATATGAACAGATTCGGAGAGGAGAGATAAAACAGATGAACAAAGTGACAGATCCTGACTGGGAGGCATCCCGTAAAGAGAGAAAAACGGACGGAAGAAAAAGGAAAACCGGGAGTTTCCGCAGAGGTCTGGGTGCCGCGGCAGCAGTGCTTGCGCTGGTGATCATTATTCCTTCCGCAGTTTATGCGGCGGTAACGTATTTCAGGAAAAATGTGAGGGAAGAGGGAAACAATATCACCTATGAGTTTACCCTGAATTATGAGCTGGTACCGGGGGAATATCAGGTGAAAGCAGCTTATATTCCGAAGGGATTTGCGGACGATGAGGACGGCGACGGGAAATATTATGCGCTGGAGGACGGCGGATGGATCACGATCATGCCGATCTACACTACAGCGGAGATCGAGCGGATAAACAATGAGATCACGCTGAGCGATATTGATGAAGTGGAGCATACGAAGTTAAGCGGCATGGAGGCGGATTTGATTACATTCCGGGATGCGGAAAGGAATCTGTCTAACAAGGATCTCTTCTTATTTAATGAGGAGGAGGGATATGTGCTGGAGATCGTGGCGGGGTATCAGGTGGACAGGAAGGAATTGCTTAAGTTTGCGGATTCCCTGAGCGTGGAAAGAACTGGCGACGGGCAGTATGAGACGGAAGAAGAGAAAGCAGCAAGACAGAAAGCGGAGGCAGATGAAGAAACTTCTTTGTTAGAGGGACAGAAGAGGTGGGATGCTCTGATGGAGCTCGGGATACCGGAGGAGAAGATCTATGGGGTTGGTGAGGAATTGAAAGTGGAGAGATATGATGAACCCTGCGGCTTTACAGTGACGGATTACGCTTTTATGGACAGCATGGAGGGATTTGCGGAGGAGAATTTCTTTGACTTTACGAGGTTTGACGGCTGGCTGAACGCAGACAGGACGCTGCGCCCTTACGCAAGGCAGCATTTTGATAAGGACTATGATCTGATAGGGGAAGAACAGGCGGAGCAGGAATTTCTGCGGGTAGATCTGAAAGTGCATTGTTATGTTGATGCGGATATTCCTCTGGACTTTGCGCTACAGTATGTGACGAAGAGAGCGGATGGGACGTATGCATGGGCGGAGGACAGCTATGAACCCGTGCCGGCGGAGGAGCATTTCCTGCAGATGGACGACAGCGCTGTTTATTTTGATAAGGCGGTCCATGTAAACGGTGAGGAAAGAGGACACTTTTTCTTCAGAGATATGAAAGCCGGCGAGGAGCTGGAATACACACTGCTTTTCGTGGTGGATAAAGACAGAGAACAGGATTTCCTGCTCTACCCGAGATGCGCCAACAACGATCTGTGGCAGACCGAATCCATGACTGCGGGAGAGATCAGGGACAGCCTGGAAGGGTACCTGCAGCTTGGACAGTGAGAAAGATACAAAAATAAAATAAATATAAAATAAATTTCTGAAAGAAAGGACTTCAACAGACACCAAAAAGATACAAAAACAAACCACAGACTAGGAGAAAGCACCTGCAAATCACAACTTTACCAAAAGACTCCTAACTACAGTGGACATTCACAGCTGGACACGTGAACACACACACCAAGACAGGAAATGGCTACACTATGGGAGAACAATTGTGCTTTGCTGAGTTTAAGGCAAACCAGCAGGTCCAATCAGCTCACACATACTGCCTAATAAACTTCAAATGCTCAGACTACAAAATGTGTAGACACAGCATCTGATCAGACAGGAGAGTCAACTAGATCACACTCTACAGAGAAGAAAGGAAAGCAAGCATGTCTTCTGCTTCACCCAGGCATCTGGAGACACACACTCCCCTCTCTCACCATGATGCTCAGCTATTCGGAACCTCTTCCTCATCTCCCGTTGCTGGTGCACAAAGGTCTTCCAGTTCTGGAAAATCAGGTTGTACAAGTAGTATCTGAGGAGCCAAAATGCAAAGGGAGCTTACAGTAAGACAACAAAGTAACTCCTACCCAGTCACGGCTACACTTAGTAACATTCTAGAAGAGGAAAGCTATAGTCGACAGAATTGATGAGGAGTCATTATGGTTGTTTGGAATGTGGTTGCTACCTAAGAATAGCACAAGGATTTCTCTGGGAAATAATGGACTGTTCTGATCCTTGATGGCAGAACCATCTAAAAAAAGTGTCGGGGCTGGAGAGACTGCTCCGTGTTTAAGAGCACTGGTTGCTTTTCTAGGACCCGGGTTAGGTTCCCAGCACCCTCATGGCAGCTCACAACTGTAACTCCAGTTCCAGGGAACCTAACACCCTCTTCTGGCTTCTGATCCATGTGCATGGTGCATAGACACACATGCAAGCAAAGCCCCTGTACATATAAAATAGCTTAAAATGGCAGCTTCCCTCCTCTCCACAGCACAGTGAGTTCTTTCCCATCCCGCTGTGCTCCACAATGTAAGGCACTCTTACTACCCAACCCTCTCAGCTGAACATCAGACACACTGCTTCTGTATTAACATCAAAGCTCCTAAACCAATCAATCCCTGTAAGGCCTTAGTAAATTCACTTTCTCCAACCACAGTGAAGCTTCCCTCCTTGAAGAACTCACTCTGCACAGCCGCATGTGATAAAGGAGGGGTGCTTCGCTGTTCCAAGGCAACTTTACTTTTCAAATCCTCAAAGCTGTCTGGTTTTTTAATCTGAACCAATTATAAATTAGAGCTGAATCTCACCTTACAAATG
>OFGJ01000012.1_pt1 | contig 169203 bp, 151 predicted proteins | sample 1521731 | NCBI WGS metagenome assembly OFGJ01 (sample SAMEA3504126, study PRJEB24116) | mouse gut metagenome | biome: mouse gut; feature: mouse-associated habitat; material: faeces | place: Denmark | collected 2011 | reverse complement strand
ATACGTCAATATCCGAACCTATAACTTCAGCATCAGCCTCATATTCGTGATTGAGTTTGATAAGATTCTTAAGCATCCATGCAAACGGATTATACCACATGAAAATGCAGAAAAAATCAGCAATGGCAACATCAATCCAATGTTTCTTTAATGTATGTGCTTTTTCGTGTATAAGAACAGATTGCTCGTTTTCCGAATAGGGGAGGACTATAAATCGGCCCCAACTGAACGGAGCGATACCAATACGTTTATGTCGGCATAGTACATAACCTTCCATCTGCTGCTTTTCAGATTTTGATATGATACGCCACAAGTGGGTATATGAAATGATCTGCCGGGCAACAAGAACAAAAACACCAATCCAGTACAGGCTGATAATCCAAGGCAAAAAATCAAAACTTGATGCTTCAACAGTTGGATTAGCGGAATCAGATGCTGTTATTTCCAGTGATCGAATGATATTTGTATGTATTGAGGCATTAACGTGTGCTGCATCAGTCGTTGACTCATAAGTCAATGCTATTGGAGCAAGAATTATGATGCCGATACCGGACAACATCAGCAATCGGTTGAACCGGAACGAGCGACACCGGTTTGCCATAATATGGAAAACCGGATATAGCATCACGACCAGAAGTGATGCCGAAAGAGAGAGTGAAAATATTGTGTTCATATTTAATCGGTCTTATGCGATTGCTCAACTTCGTCGAGTAACTTTCGTAAATCTTCAATCGGCAGATTGCCATCCTCTACAAAGGAAGAAACTACCCTGAGATACGAATTTTTGAAATATCGGCTTACGAGATTTCCTATGGATTTCTTGCCCATTTCCTGCTCGGCTATCACCGCGTGATAAAGGTATGTTTTACCATGTTGGGTGTGTCCAACATATCCTTTATCCTCCAATGCACGCACAATAGTTGAAATCGTGTTGAAATGCGGTTTGGGGTCATCGTACATATCAACAATATCCTTAACATGCAATGCTCCGTGTTTCCAAAAGAAACCAAGCACTTCTTCTTCTTTTGCCGTCAGTTTTTCCATACTAAATATTTTATGCTGCAAATATAAACTATATTTTGTAGTTAGAACTATATTGCATAGTTAATAGTTGTTAACCCCCTCTGTTAATCAGAAGGATATTCGGTAAAACAATAAGGTACAAATGTGATATTCCGCTTTGAAATATAGGGAGAAAATCATAGTTTTGTCCCTATGAAATCGAGATTAGAAGAATTTGTAGGGAAATATTGACCGACACGATGATTTCGCACCTCAACCGAGATATATCTTCCTATCTGGAATCAATCGGAGAAGATGCCCCGGTAGAGCAACCAAAGAAAAAGGTCAAGACTCGCGATAGAATAATAGAATTGCTCCGCGACAATCCGAAGCACACCACTCGTACTCTCGCAGAGGAAATCGGCATAAATGAAAACATGAAGATTATCGGTGGGGATGGTGTTCTGTTAGCCGATGGCTCTTTTCGCGTTCTTAATGAAATAGCGGAGTGTAGGGGATGGATCCTCTGCACTCCGCTATTTAGGGATAATGAAATATGATTTTATTTCGTTGCTGTTTTTTTCTTTGCGGATGGCTTGGCCTTCTCAGTTTTTGCCTCTACTGATTTCTTTGCTTTGGGTTCAGCTTTTGCCTTTTTAGCCTTCGGCTCGGCCTTTATCTCCTCCTTGGCTGCTTTCTTTTCACGAAGAAGATGCTCTTCGTTGTAATGCTCTATGTTTTTGCGCATGGAGCTTACTTCTTTGTTGAGCGTCTCAATCTCCTGTTCCTGATTACGGATTGTGGTCAGGAGCGCATTGAGTTCTTCGTTTTCGATTGAAAGGGGATACTGTTCTTCAACACGTACAATAAAGTCGGCCAGCACGTTCATGTAGTTGGTAAATGCTACAAAAGGCGTTTCGTACGGGCTGAAGTTAGAATGAGCGGCACCATCGGCGAAATGTTTTGTCGCCATGTAGAACAAATGGTCTGCTGCCTGCAGATAATACCAGTCCTGTTTCAGGCGGCGGTCGTCGCATAGACGTACACGTTCTGCAACGGAATACAATTTCTCGAAAGCTTCGTTCTGGAGCTTGTTTCCGAGCCATGCCGTGGTGTCACGTGATTCGTCGGTCCATGAGATCGGGTGCATGATTGAGAGTTCCCCTACAGATTTCAGCTTGGAGATTGCTTCTGTTGGAGTAACGAACTCAATGCCGCGCTGCTGGGCGAAGTAGGGCAGTGCTTCAAGGAACTGGAATATACCGGTCTCGCGTGTCTGGAATTCTCCGAATGTTTCCAGATTCATGAACAGATTGACAATCTGCTCTTCGGCCGGAGTTGAAGCGATCCAGTCAATATATTTGTCTGCGGTCAGTGGATATGCATCCCATTCAGTATCGCTGAAGCGTTTTGAGATATCATCGCTGAGCTTGGAGTTGCGCAAGAGTATCTTCAGTTTGGGAGCAGTGGCCGCACTGTACACATAGTTCGGTGATTTCCATCCGAGGATATGTTTGGCGCCTTCTGTGATCACCCCCTTGTAGCCCATGGCGAGGATCTGCGGTGCCATTTCGTCACAATAGATAAGCTCTGTGTTGCGCAGAACTTTAGGACGCACTCCGAACAGTTCGTGGATCTTTTCATCATGGACTTTGACCTGATTGGCAAATTCGTCAGGATCGATGAGCGATGATAATGAGTGGGCGTATGTCTCAGCAAGAAATTCCACGCGTCCTGTAGCTACAAGCTTCTTCAGCACGTCGATCAGTTCGGGCACATATTGTTCGATCTGTTCGAGAGCCACGCCTGTTATTGAAAGTGCGCATTTGAATCCGGGATTCTGTTCAAGCATGCGCAGCAGGCTTTCAGCTGCCGGGATGTAGCTGTGTTGTGCGATGCGTGTAACTATATCGTCGTTGGCAAAGTCGTCGTAATAATAGTGGTCGTTGCCTATATCGAAGAAGCGGTATCTTTTGAGGCGGAACGGCTGATGGATTTGAAAATAAAAACAGATTGCTTTCATGATTTTATTGATCGTGAGGTTGATTTTTCCGGTTATTTGTTGATCACACGTTTATAGATGTCTATGACTTTCGCACCGGCTTTGTCCCATGTGATCCTGTTCACTTCTGCAAGTCCGTCCTCGCGAAGCTGGTTATACATAGCCGGATAGGTTATTATTGAATGTATTGCATCAGCCATGGCGTCGATGTCCCAATAGTCCGTCTTGATGACATTATCGAGAATTTCGGCACATCCGCTCTGCTTTGAGATGATCGATGGCACGCCCATCTGCATTGCCTCAAGGGGTGATATGCCGAATGGCTCGGAAACGGAGGGCATGATGTAGACGTCGCTTGCTTTCAGCATCTCGTACACCTGCTTGCCTTTCTGGAAGCCGGGGAAATGGAAGCGGTCAGCGATGCCACGCTCGGCTGCGAGCATGATCATCTTGTCCATCATATCACCGGAACCTGCCATTACGAATCTGACATTGTGATTGTTTTTCAACACTTTCGCAGCAGCTTCAACAAAATATTCCGGTCCTTTCTGCATCGTGATTCGGCCAAGGAATGTGACAACCTTCTCTTTGGGCTTTGAGGCCTGTACATTGAGCAGTTCATCGCTCAGAGGTGTCACAGCATTGTGGACTGTTGTGACTTTAGCTGGGTCGATACCATATTTCTCTATTACGGTCTGACGGGTCAGATTGCTGACGGTGATGATATGGTCGGCCTGATTCATGCCATCTTTTTCTATGCCGAACACCGTAGGATTGACATTGCCACGGGAACGGTCGAAGTCTGTGGCGTGAACGTGGATCACCAACGGCTTTCCGGTCACCTGTTTCGCGTGTATACCGGCCGGATATGTCAGCCAGTCATGGGAGTGGATGACGTCAAAGTCGAGTGTGCGTGCGATTACGCCGGCACAGATCGAATAATTGTTGATCTCTTCCAGTAGGTTGTCCGGATAACGTCCGGAGAACTCAAGGCAGCCGAGATCGTTGGTGCGCATATAGTTGAAATCGGCATATATGTTCGACCTAAGTTTGAAATATAGGTCGGGATCCATGTATTTGCCTATTCTCTGCTCAACGTATTCGCGGCTTACATCGCGCCATGCTATAGGCACCTGCGATGCGCCGATGATATTTGCGAAACTTTTATCCTCGTCACCCCATGGCTTGGGGATTACAAAGGATATATCCATGTCGCCACATTCCCACATTCCTTTTGTGAGGCCGTAGCTGGCAGTGCCGAGACCGCCCAGGATATGAGGGGGGAATTCCCACCCGAACATTAGTGCTTTCATGTGATGTGGCGGAGATTAAATGTTAAACTTCTTGAGTGCGGTTATCGTACGGAGAATACCGGCAACGTTTGTCGCGTGGCTGATCGCACCTCGTCCTGAGAATGGCGGATTGCCGTCATACAGCTGCGACAGCGAGCCTACGCATCCTTGCGTCATCTCATCCTCATAGCCTATAAGCATGCGGTCGATATAGCTCACACCGCTGTGGCCAAACACTTTCAGGTAGGCATCGGCATAAAATCCGAAAAGCCATGGGCGTGCCGGTCCATTGTGCAACGCAAGTTCGCGGTCTTCCGGTGATCCCTGATATGCCGGACGGTAGCCGAAACTCTTCGGTGACAATGTGCGCAGACCCTTGGGGGTCAGAAGCTCGCGTGTCACTACGTCGAGCACACGTTTGCGCTGGCGACGATCCAGAGGCGAATAATCCAGTCCGATGGCAACAGCCATATTGGGTCTCACTGACGGATCTGCATAATTGTCGTTGACATAATCGAACAGATAGCCGTAATCGTTTAGGAATGTATCAATAAAGGCCGGTTTCAGTTTGTCGGCAGTCTCAGTCATCCGTGTGCATAGGTCGGAATAGGGAGCACGACCGTCGGCGAGATTGGTGGCAAAGCGCAGGGCGTTATACCATAGGGCGTTGAATTCAACCAACAATCCCGTACGCGGAACAACGGGGCGACCGTAGAGCGAAGCGTTCATCCAGGAAACAGGGGTGTCTGTTCCAACAGACCGAACCATTCCATCCGGCTGAACCTGAAGGTTAGGATGGCTGTTGCCGAGCAGATATTGCATGATCTCTCCGATCAGGGGCATATAGCGCTTATAGCATTCTTCTGCGCCATACGCTTTGGCATATTGCTGTAATGCCCAGATACACCAAAGAGGTATGTCAGGAAGGTCGATACCCATGATGCGCTTGTCGGTCTGCCCGGTTGTCATGTAGTTGGTCAGAGCCTTTGCGGCGGTATCCATTATCGCCTCAAAGTCTGCACGATGGTCAATAGCGATGGTGTTGCCGGGGAGAGCCATGAACGTGTTGCGTGCAAGGATTTTGCCCCAGGGATAGCCGGAAAGCATGAACATTCCGTCTGAATCTTTCAGATAGAATTGCTTGGCGGCATTTTTCAGGCAGTTGAAGAACGATGTGCGGCATGTGCGGATGGCGATCTCGTTCTCATACATTTTGGAGAGGGATCTGGGTGAAACCTCGCTGAGTCCGGCAGAGAAAATAATGGATTCGCCTTTCTTGATCGGGATTTCGAAATAGCCCGGAACCCACAGATCCTCTACGTATGGCACGCCTCGTTCCATATCCTTGATGTATTCGAAGCCATTGTACCAGTTGGGCTCGTAGTGCCATTGTGGTTTATGGTTGAATTGCATGTAGAGTGTCGGATAGCCGGGATATAGGCATGAGCTGACGCCGTTCGGAACCGGCTGGCATTCGCTGTTGAGATTCCCGTTGGCCATCACGAGCTGATTGACTTCGCGGAAGGCAAGCATCGGACGGAAACGCAGCGTTGTGGGGGAGTGAGCCTCTACAAGTGTGTAGCGGATAAGCAGGCGGTTCTCGTTGGATATGAAGATTTTCTCTTTTGTCAGGATCACTCCACCGACTCTGTAGGTGGTCCGGGGAACGCTCTCACAGTCAAATTCACGGATATATTTGTGTCCGTTGGGGCTGTAGACGCCCCCTTGATAACGGTGAAGTCCAAGATTGAATTGGGCTCCGTGCTGGATCACTGAAACATCCATGGACGAAAGAAGCACGTGCCAGGAATTGTCCATCTCCGGAATGGGGACAACCAGAAGTCCGTGCTGCTTACGGGTGTTGCAGTCAACCACCGAGGTGCAGTGATAAGCGCCCGATTGATTCGTGCGGAGCATTTCTTTCATCAAAGATTGCTCCAGGTTGATCATGAGGCTTTTATCAAATTTCAGGTAACTCATGGGTAGGAATAAAATTTTGGTATTTCAGAGGGTATTAATGTAATATTGCGAATATACAATATTTTTTCTCCGTATGCAATTATTTTAACTGATTTTTTTCAATTTTGTTTAGATTAACGTCAGAATAAGCCATTTTGTCGATTTTTTTGAACTGGTAGGCTATCATTATTGCTGTGACAAGGGTGGCTAACGCATCGGATATCGGGAACGACATCCACACTCCGTCGAGCTGGTACAGATGTGTCATCAGAAGCAAAAGCGGTATGAGGAACAGAACTTGCCGGGCAAGACTGAGAAATATTGATTGGCCAACCTTTCCTATGGACTGGAAAAATGTTGTCGAGACAATCTGGAACCCTACGACGAAGAAACATAGCAATGCGATGGAAAGTCCGTGGCTGGTTACGTCTATCAGACCTCTGTCGGTGGTGAAGGCGCGTCCTATGAGATTGGGAAGCGATAGGCCGAAGGTTGCACTGACCGACACGATTATGGTGGCGCAGCAGACGGTTAGCCAGTAGGCGCGCTTAAGGCGGTGGTAGTTGCCTGCACCGTAGTTATAGCCCACAATGGGTTGCATTCCTTGGCAGATGCCGACAACGGTCATGCAGATCAGGGATGTGAAAGTTGTGTATATCCCGGCAGCGGCCACGGCATTGTCGCCACCGAATCTCAGCAGGCTGTTGTTGACAATGGCATTGATGAAGCAGCTGGCCAGATTGACCATGGCCGGGGCGGCGCCGATGCCTATGATGGCGAGTACGATTTCTGTTTTCAGCCGGAAACAACCGCTGGTGAAATGCAGGGTGCTTTTCTTGTCAATGAAGTGGGCGAGTACGTAGATTGTGAAGATCGACATGGAGATCACGGTAGCCAATGCCGCACCTTTTATGCCAAGATCGAAAACAAATATGAAAAGCGGATCAAGAATGAGGTTGCATCCGGCTCCTATGAACATAGATGTCATGGCTTTGACAGGATAGCCGGATGCTCTCATCACGTTATTGAGTGAGAAGCCTATGTTCATCACCAGCATTCCGGGGAGAATAAATCGCATGAAGTCGCGTGCATAGGGCAGTGTTGCCTCGCTTGCCCCGAATTTCATTAGAATCCAGTCAAGAAAAATCCACATTACGGTGATATATATGCATGCGTTGACAATGATCAGAGTCAAGGAGTTGCCTAAGGCCATTTCTGCCCCACGCTTGTTTTTCGCACCGAGCATTATGGAGACTCTCGCACTTGACCCGGCGCCGATCAGCACACCGATGGCCGCTGAGATGTTCATCACCGGAAAGGTTATGGTCAGTCCGGTGATGGCGTCCGTGCCAACACCTTGTCCTATGAAAATACGGTCGATCACATTATAGAGCGACATGACCAGCATTCCTACTACGGCCGGGATGCTGTAGTCCCATAGTAGCCGGCCTATCTTGCCTGTGCCGAGACGGTTTATGTCGCCGCTCGTATCTGTCAGTTCCTTTGTCATTTCTGCTTATATTTTCCGCTTCGGATTCTATATAGTGTCTCTTTGGTGATTCCGAGAAACGATGCTATCTGTGTCAGGTTGGCGCGTTCGAGAATCGCCGGATACTTGTTGGTGAACCATTGGTATCGTTCAGTGGCCGACATTGATTGTAGCACCATCAGACGTTCTTCTATCGTCCGTGAATATTCAAATAGAATTGAGATCAGGTAGCTTGCAACCTCAGCAATGTTTGATTCGCCGTAGTTGTCGATTATGGTGCGCATGTCGGCGATAGGGATAAACATCACATCGGTTGGTTCCATGAACTCTATGCCGATGATTATCTCGTCATCGCTGTTCGCAATCGACATGGGAATCGTGATGAAATCGTCGTCGAGGGTGAACGAATAAGTGTGCTCGCGCCCGGAGTGAAGATAAAACGATCTTGCTGATCCCTTGCGTACAAAAAAAGCGAGTGATCTGAGATCGTGGTTGCTGAAGATCGTCTCTCCGCGGCGGAAATGGGTTTCCGTTATCATCATGCGCAGACGGTCCTCCATTTCCTGAGTGATGTCGAGATGCTCGCGTATGTGGTCAATCAGATTTGCCATCGTTCTGAGGTGTAGGGGTTAGTGTGGCGGATATTATGAGGCATTCAACGTCAAAAGGAGTTCCGTCCGCTCTTTTGGGTTTTGTCGAAAGTTTATAGTAAAATGACCGCTGTATGTCCCAGGATTTTATTTTTGCCTGTCGCGTTTCTCCCGATGGGATGTCGATCGGTATGAGACATTCGCGCTGGTGGAGCGTGCGGCCATGGGTGTCAAGATACTTGATCCTGATTCTCAGTCCCGATATATTGTAGCTGGATCTGTTGGTTATGAAAAATGTCTCGTTGGCCGATCGGAGAGGCTTTTCGTAACCGGCGATGGTTATGGCGGTCGATTCGTCGCCGGCTATGATGGTATCGGCTGTTTCTTTTGATGGCATTTCTGCCCGTGTTTCAACTCGGAGGCCTTTACGGGTTGTGCGTTGTGCGTTGATGGCTATTGAGGAAACAAGAGCTATTAATACCATTGCTGTTGTCAAGATGTTGTGTCTTTGTATTTCCATTCCGGGTCATTTTAGGCATCATATTACAGATAGATAGGTTCTCTTGGCGGTTGTGGACGTGGGAAGATGCGGATGCATCCGTCCGTTGTCTGATCCGGTTGGTTTTGGCGTATCGTATATCTCCACAAGTAGGGGAGAAGCCGCCAGGGATAAAAAGAGAATGCGCTGCGTCTTTGTTTCAGTGTCAATGCGCTGTCGTCGCTTTCAAGAGTCAGGGTGAATCTTTTAGGCAGGATAAGGGTCGATCCTATGGATTTGGTATATATCTTCGCGTCGTATTCACCACGTTTGGGTGCCGGAGTTGCCATGCCCATTATGGTGCCCGGACGGATAGCGCGGTTGCTCGACGATAGAACTATGATGTCGTAGCTGACTGCTGAGTTACGTTGACCTATATGGTTGCCGTTGCTCCTGCATATTGCTACTTCAACCCCGGTAGCCGGGAATTGCCATATCCCCTCTATGTGATGGAGATCCATCTCTGATATCCTCGCTGTCAGTGCAGCGCGAGAGAAGCCCGTGATGGTGCGTGAGGTCTTGGGCAGGGTATCAATTATTTTCTTCTCGCAGTGGGCGGCAAAAGCTGTAAACAACAGCATTAATGCCGCTGCAATCAGGGATATATTGATTTTCCAACCCGGGATATTCATTGCTCCGGGATGTTAGATTGTGCTGAAATGATAGGCGAATCCGAAGCTGAATATTTCCTTGAACTGGAATTTCTTCCATGAACTGTCGCTGCATGGAGGTGTCGATGTGTCGTAGCGCATGTGTGCGTAGAGACGGGTCGACAGGAAGCGGTTGATGTTGAAATCAATCGTGTGTTCCCAGTCGGCATAAGCGTAGTCGTAGTCTGTGAAGAGGAACAGACGTGAATGATACATGATGTTGTAGGCAATCTTCCATTCCAGGGTGCATTCGGCGCTTGAACCGACTTTGTTTTTCACCCGTCGCCCGTTGTCAATGCCGTAGGCCGATGGATCGATGCCATGATCCATTACGGTTTTCAAGTTCCATGAAAGTGGGGATATGGAGGCTCCGAATGAGAATGTCTTTTTGGGGTTCTGATAGCTGTAGGTCATACCGAGACCGATGTTGAGCTCTCCTGGTGACATCAGTGCAGCCTGTTTTGTCCGCGAATTGGTCGGATAGCTGTTGAACAGCTGAGTCTTGAACAGGACGTTGGCAGAATAGTACCAGCGGCGTGCTGCTTTGTAACCCATCGTTGCGTTGATTTGAAGAATGTCTTCCGTGATGTTGAACGAATGGATGCTGTCGTCGGGTGCGCTGTTCATGGCGAGCTTGTAGCTCATGGTTGCCTCAAACAGGTATTTGGGATAAAATTTCTGATTCAGCTTGACATTGTAGATCACTTGGCCTATCATATTCAGATTGTTGTTGCCACCCTGATACCAGTTGGGGGATATGTAGGCCTGGGAGAACTGCAATGATGCGTCGAAGGAATGAAGCCAGCGTTTATGTTCGATGTCGGGCTTCACATTTTTCAGGGTCGAATCATCGACTTTCATCTCCTCGAACACAATGCGTGTGGTGACTTTGTCAACGTAGGCGCGATATTGTTTCGGAACCTCCGGCATGAATGCGGAGTTGTAGCGGACATATTGCGGATTGGTCATCTCAAAACGCTGCTTTGTCTCTCCGAAAATGCGGTTGCTTGTCTCATAGTCGTCGAGCCATTGGTAGGATTGTGCGAACAATGGGTTACGGCTGTTGTCGGATTCAGTCATGGGAAGAGTGTCAAGAAAATGATACTGGTTATATACAACCGGGCTGAACTTGCCACGGGGCAGAGGGTCAGTCATGGAAGCCATGACAGTAAGGAGCGAGTCGAAATCAGTGCGATCGATAAGCAGGTCGCTATGCTTTTTTGTCGCGGTGGATTTTCGGGGCGACTTTGTAAACTCCAGCGAGTCCAGTTCGCATATGTTCTTGTTGAGGTATGGTCGCAGGTTACCGGTTGTGGCATTGGCCACCGGACAGATTGAGGATATTAAGAGCAGGGTCAGGAATAAGTTGAAACGCATGCCGAAAGTGTTGTTGAAACGTGATTTGAATCAGTTCTTGATTTCCAATGCAAAGCTACGAATTTTTTCGCATCGCAGCAAACATATAGGCCATCTATGCGCTATTTCTGAATATGAGTCTATTCCTGTTTGCCGGATTGGAATTATTCACTAAATTTGCAGTCAATAAATGAATATACAGACAATGGATTTTATAGAAGAACTGACATGGCGCGGCATGATCCACCAGATGATGCCCGGCACTGATGAACAATTGAAGAAAGAAATGACGACGGCGTATCTGGGTATTGACCCTACAGCCGACAGTCTGCATATCGGCCACCTCGTTGGCGTGATGATCCTGAAACACTTCCAGCGTTCGGGACATAAACCTATTGCTCTCGTTGGTGGTGCGACCGGTATGATCGGTGACCCCTCAATGAAGAGTCAGGAACGCAAGCTCCTTGATGAAGAGACTCTGCGCCATAATCAGGAATGTATCAAGCGTCAGCTTGCCAAATTCCTTGATTTCGACAGCGATGCCCCCAATGCTGCCGAGATGGTCAATAACTACGACTGGATGAAGAACTTCTCCTTCCTCGAATTTATCCGCGATGTTGGCAAGCATATCACCGTCAACTATATGATGGCCAAGGACTCTGTCAAGAAGCGTCTTGCCGGCGACAGCCAGCAGGGTATGTCGTTCACTGAGTTCTCATATCAGCTCGTGCAGGGCTACGACTTTCTCAATCTCTATCGTGAGAAAAACTGCCGCTTGCAGCTTGGCGGTTCCGATCAGTGGGGCAATATCACTACTGGTACTGAACTGATCCGCCGCACAGTCGGAGGAGAGGCATACGCGCTGACATGCCCGTTGATCACCAAAGCCGATGGCGGAAAATTCGGTAAGACGGAAAGTGGTAATGTATGGCTTGATCCGCGTTACACGTCGCCCTACAAATTCTATCAGTTCTGGCTCAACGTATCGGATGCCGATGCCGAGAAATATATAAAGATCTTCACCGAACTGACCCGTGAGGAAGTAGAGGATCTCGTGGCGCAGCAGGCTGCCGATCCGTCTCAGCGTCCCCTGCAGAAGCGTCTTGCAAAAGAGGTGACCACAATGGTTCATTCGGCTGCTGATTATGAAGCTGCTGTCGAGGCATCGCAGATTCTGTTCAGCAACAAAGCAGGAGAGATTCTCCATCGCATCGACGAACCGACACTGCTTGCAGTGATGGAAGGCGTTCCGACATTTGAAGTTGAGCGTGCCGATATCGAAGCCGGAATCAAACTTGCTGATCTCCTGACCGACAAAGCTGCCGTATTCCCCTCAAAAGGCGAAATGCGCAAGATGGTGCAGGGCGGAGGCGTAAGCATCAACAAGGAAAAGATCTCGGATCCCTATGCTCCGGCATCTACCGATCTCTTGCTCAACGACAAATACATCCTCGTCCAGCGCGGAAAGAAAAATTACTTCTTGCTCATTGCAAAATAAATTTGACTTTCGATTTGCACAGATCGGGGAAAATGCTTAACTTTGCATCGCTTTAGGCCAATTGATGGCTTGGGCAAATGATTGTCTTATGGTGTAATGGTAGCACTACAGTTTTTGGTTCTGTCTGTCTAGGTTCGAATCCTGGTAAGACAACATAATAAAAGAGTCAAGGTCTCAACCCCTTGGCTCTTTTATTATGTTATGATATTACCAACCTCATAAAGCTATAGCTTCCCTTACTAATCCAGCCTGTTGATCCCAATATTGATTTGTAAATAATATTTAACTTGGATGGGCGCGATGCCTGCTCATGTGGGTTGTAACTTTGCACAAGAAAGTTTCGGTTGATTGTTGTATCAATACTTAATTCATTTCAGCTATGTCGTTAATAATCTTTATTGTTTGCTTTTTTGCATGGATTGGTCAGGCCTTGAAAGATGGTGCCGATGTATGATAATTTAAATTGAAGGGAGCTATGAGTTTTTTGAATTTTCTTGGTGGTTTTGCGGTGTTCAATGTTGTATGCGACATGTTCTCCGGTAAGCGGAAGCAGGTGTCTCCGGAGCCTGAACCATATTATCGTCGCCATGATTGCGGCGATTATCCGGAGTGTGAATTTGGGGGTGCCTCTGATACTGATATTGATGATCTGCAAGGGCGAATTGATGAGCTGGAGGATCGGCTTGCAGATTTTGACAGGATGTCGGATCGCTATGACGAGATTCAAGATCGGATAGATGAGTTGCAGGATCAACTTGACGATCTTGAAGATCAACGCAGTTTATATGAGGATTATCAGGATGAAATTGAAGAGTTGCGCGATGAATTGGACGATCTGGAATTTGAACGAGACCTATGCGACGACTCTGATGACTGGTGAGTTTATCGCAAAATCCGGCTTCATCAGGCGAGGACGGAAATCATGCGACGAATAGCTTCGGAGAGGGTTGCCCGGGGGCATGCGAGGTTGATGCGTATGAAGTGCTCGCCACCGGGACCATACATGGAGCCGGGATTCAGATGGAGATGGACGCGCTCGGCAAGCATATCTGTCATTTCAACATCACTGAGCCCGGTTTCTGAGATATCCACCCATGCAAGATAGGTTCCTTCAAGCGGTACGATTTTGAGTTTCGGCAGTGATTCATTGATCTTATCGCAAAGCAGACGGTAGTTCTCGTGTATGTAGTCCGTCAGTGCATCAAGCCAGTAGCCCGATTCGCGATATGCGGCTATTGTTGCAGCGACACCGAATGGATTGACATCGCAAACCTCGTTGATGTTGATAGCTTTATCGATCATCCTGCGTGCATCTGGATCTGTAGCCACAATGTTGGCTATCTGTAGGCCGGCAATGTTGAAAGCCTTGCTCGGAGAGATGCAGACGGCACAGTTGCGCAACTGACGTTCGTTACAGATCGTGGCATAGGGGGTGTAATGGAACGGATGGTATGTCAGTTCGCAATGTATCTCATCAGAGATAACAAAAAGGTCGTTGGCCTCGGCAATGTCAGCAATGCGTCTCAGTTCGTCGGGAGTCCAAACGCGTCCCGATGGGTTGTGAGGATTGCAGAGAAGCAGAACCCGGCTGCGAGGGTCGGCGGCCAATTCCTCAAGGCGTTCAAAGTCGATTGAATAGCGTCCGTTGTCATAGATAAGCGGATTCGCAGCCAGCAGACAGTCGTTGTTACGGATTGATGAGAAAAAGCAGTTATAGGCCGGAGTCTGTGTGATCACCATATCTCCGGGGTGGGTCATGGCCTTGATGATGGCTGATATTGCCGGCACTACACCGGATGTGTAGATAATAGAGCCGCGGTCAATATTCCATCCATGACGGGCTGAGAACCAATCGGTGACAGCATCGTAGTAGTCGTCGCTTACGTATGTGTAGCCGAAAATTCCATGCTCAACTCTTCTTTGCAGAGCATTTATAATTGGTTCAGCACAGCGGAAGTCCATATCTGCAACCCAGAGATGGAGAGTGTCGGCAGGAGCGGCAGGCTGGTCATCCCATTTGTAGGATCCGGTACCACGGCGGTTTATGATTGTGTCGAAGTCTGGTCTGTTCATGTTCAGTTAACTTTATTATTAAACACCCTCTTAATGTTTTTTCCGCAGACAATAGACTGCAAGAAGGATCAGGAAAATCAGTCCACGGAATGTCAGTTCAATGCACATTGCCAACCACACACCTCGCAGCCCCATGGTAGGAGCAAGCCAAGCTGCCAATGTCAGCCTTACGCCCCATATGCTGATGAGATTCATGGCCGATGGAAGTATGGTGCGTCCGAGGCCTATAAAGAAGCCATAGGCCACGATGGCCGCCGCGAACATCGGTTCCGCCCACGCCTCAATCCGGAGAATATCAGCTCCGAGCAAGCGTATCTCCTCGACGGGGGACATTACGCTGATTATCTCCGGGGCGTAGATGTAGAGCACGACCCCCAGCGCGGCCATCACGATCATTCCGGAGCCAACGGTGATTATGCCGAAACTTTTGGTCAGGCTATGACGTCCGGCTCCGATGCTCTGCCCACCAAGAGTAGTGGCGGCTTCGGCAATGCCATATCCCGGCATGTAGCACAAGCTCTCTGCAATGATCGCAAAAGCATTTGCAGCGATGGCAATAACGCCGAGAGGAGCTACAATAGCGGTTACAAGGATCTGAGCGCCGCATATTGCCAAGTGTTCCAGTCCGACAGGCATGCCGATGTGTAAAGCCCGGGCTACTGTCTGGCGGTCAATGGCAAACCAGCTCCGTGATTTTTGTTCCGATTTCAGCGGCGAACGGAAAAACAGGTACCATATCATGGCGGTTGCAACGATGGTTTCGGCCAGAACCGTAGCTAATGCAGCACCCTCCACGCCCATACCTGCCCCGGGAATCGGGATATGCAGTCCGGCTATTGATAGCTCGCGCGATGGGAAAATCAGGAAAAAGTTGAGTATGACATCGAGCACACACATCAGTATATTCAGCATGCTCGGCACTTTCATGTTTCCGGCACATCTCAGCATCGATCCTCCGAGAAAGTTCAATTGCAATGCCGGGAGGAAGAGTGAGAATATCAGGAAATAACGTGAGGCATCCGCATGGATACTGGTGTCGGCACCAAGCCATGATGGCAACAGTCCGCTGATTCCTATGCCTATTGCAGCCAAAGAGATGCTGAACAGCAATACTAACGGAACCGACTGGCGGAGTATGCGACGAGCAGCGTCGAAATCGCTTGCCCCGACTTTATGGGCCACCTGTACTGAAAAGCCAGTGGCCGCTGCGCTCAGCAATCCCCAGAACAGCCATGTCGTGGTGGAGACAAGGCCAATGGAAGCAGAGGCTTCGGCTCCGAGGCTACCAACCATTGAAGCATCGATATATTGCATGGCGATGGCCGACAGATGAGCCAGAATAGAGGGAGCCGATAACAAAGCCGTGAGCCTGAATTTCTGGTTCAGACTCATCGGTTTACCGTCGCGAATCAGCGCGAGCAGCTTTTCTGTAGTGCGTGGCTTGGCGCTTATTGTCATCAGAAAGTATCTATGATGCAGTTGACCGGAGCCTTGATGTTTTCGTCAAGTATTATCTCTCCGTATCCTTTGGCTGTGATGTGGCCGGTTGTAGGATTCTTCACGCTTGTGATAGTGGAGTTTACGGTGGCGTTCACGCAGCTTTCCTCAAATGCGAGGTCGGCATCGGCATCAAAAGTACAGTTCTCCAACACGAGACCTTCGGCATAGCATAATGGCTGGGTGCCTGAAATATGGCAATTGATCAGATGCAGGTTTTTAGAATGCCAGCCAAGGTATTCACCGGTCAGTCGGGTATTTCTGACGGTTACATTATCAGTGTTCCAGAATGCATCCTTGGATTGGATATCAGCATCGGATATCTCAACATTGCGGCAATATTGGAATGAGTAGTTTCCTTCTTGTCTGTAGTTTGAGATACGGATATCCGCGCTGTGCATGAACAGATAATCGGCATTTTTCACGCTGACATTCTCAAGTTCAACACCGCGGCAATGCCAAAGGGTTTCCTGTGCGTCGGGGATATTGACGTTGACGAGTTTCAGATTGTCCATTTCGCGGAACATCTTGGGGGCTTCCACGAGAGTATCTGTCATTATCAGGTTGCGCGAGTACCACAATGCCGCACGGGCACCGGGAGTGAACAGGCAGTCCTTGATCATGAATCCGTCGACATGCCAGAACGGGTATTTACCCTCAAAGCGGCATTTTACTGCCTCGATATCCTCACACTCTTTCAAAGCCGACTCGCCGGCATGGATTGTCACGCCCTCGAGGCGCAGATGTTTCGATGCGAACAGCGGACGTTCGCCGCCGAATTCCTTATCTTTGATCGTTTCCATATCAAATGCAAAATTAGTGAATTTTTGCCGAAATCAGTCGATTTCCACTATTTCATAACGCTGAGTGCCGATGCCAAGTTTTTCGGCAGCTTCAAGAATATGTGTGCCGTGACGAGAATTGATACGTTCGATCAGTGCATCTTTGCCGGGATCAGTGGAGTTGAACACCGCATTAACACATGCGCGGTCGAGAGCTACCGGATCAAGCGATGCATATATACCGAGATCAGACATCTCCGGCGCGGCAGGATTTCCATTGCAGTCGCAATCGACTGACAGGCGGTTTGCTACGTTGATATATAGTGTGTTATCCGCTCCAATATGATTGATCACCGCCTGACATGCATCGGCCATTGATTCAAGAAAGTGATCCTGTTCAGGCAGGTTGGCCCAGAGCTCTTCCGCCTTGTCTGTTTTTCCGGCGGTATGGATCCACGCTTTTCCGGCGGTTGAGCCTATGCCGATGGATATGTTTTTCAACGCACCTCCGAATCCGCCCATGGCGTGCCCTTTGAAATGCGACAGCACGACCATGAAATCGTAGTTGAGAAAATTCTTACCAACAATATCGAATGGCAAATGGAATCCATTGGTGACGGTCAGAGCTGTGTCCCCCTCGGCATCCATGATGTCGACATCGGCCACATCCATGAATCCATGTTCCTTGGCCATGCGAAGATGGTCGGCCGTATCCATTCGGTTGCCTCCATAGGCTGTGTTGCATTCAATGAATGTGCCATTGATCATCTGAACGAAATCCTTGATAAGTGCCGTGTCGAGATGGTTTGACTTGTTGGATTCTCCTGTTGAGATCTTTACCGCCACATTCGAACCCTTGGCTTCACGTCCGAGGGCTTTGTAGATCTTAATCAGATTTTCAGGATTAATATCCTTGATATGATAGACTTTGGATGGTTGTTCCTGAGCCGAGGCCGAGATAAAGCCGATCAGTGCAGCTAAGATTATAAAATAACGTTTCATATATTTATTTGATTTAAAAATTCAGTTTGAAGCCGCCAGCCACTGTGATGCCGGGCATGGGATAGCCGCGGTTGATCATATAGCTTGCGTTGGTGAGATTGTCGATATGTGCCGACAACGACAGCCATTCCGTAACATTATAGATGGCTTTGACGTTGACAGTGGCGTAGGATTGAAGATTGATGCTTTCACTGACAAACAGCCGGGCTACGCCACGGAGATCGGCTCCGATAGAGAGCATCTTGATCGGATGCCATATCGCGCCGAGGAAATATTGGTGGCGAGGGGCACCTGTCAGATCGCGAAGCGATGTGTGGAGGTAGCTGTAGGATGCAGTCAGGCTCAAAGAGTTGACCGGACGACTTTTCAAGGCAACTTCGATCCCCTTGTTGCGGAATCGTCCGGTGTTTTGATTGAGCATATCGAGAGTCTGGATCATATTGGAGCCACGGGCGTAATAGGCGGTCAGATCGGCTGTCAGATAGCGAGAGAACTCATGTCGGGCCGATAGTTCATAGTTGATCATCCGTTCAGGTTGAAGATCAGGATTGGCCATGCGGTAGAGGTATAGTTCCCTGAATGATGGATTGCGGTAGCCAACAGCCACGGATCCCTTTATGCTTGAACCCCATGGAAGCCTGTATGTCAGGCCTCCTTGCGGAATCCACTGTGAATGGAAGCGGTCACTCATGGCCAGCCTTACACCGCCGTTTACTATAAGAACTTCATCAAGCAAGCTCTGCGACAGTGTGACGTAAGGAGAATATTCTGTTATGCGAGTTCTTGACAATGTCGATAAAGAGCCCGGAGAGTGTGCATTTCCGCCCGACATTGGAATTGCACCGGAATATGTGTCGAAATCAAAACCTGCGGTCATATCCGCACCGGTCCAAGGTCGGAAATTCTGATATGCGATCACTCCGAGTCTATTGTCTTTGCTGCGGAAATGGCGCGGATCGTCGATGATATGGTTGCCGAAACTATAGTAGAGTCTCACGTTGCCGGACGCCGTGCCATAGTTGTTGGTGGCTGAGAGAGAAGCCTCGCCTCTACTGATGTTCTGGCTGTAGACATCCGTTGATTCCGGATCCGAAAGCGTAGGATAGACCGGGTCGTGGCTTTTGGAATTTGTCAAAGTGAAGTCGGCGGAGGCATGCCATTGTTTGGAAATGTCATAGCTTAGTTTCGCATATCCGCTCCATTGTTTGAAGTTGAGACCGTCTATGTTGCCGGATGTACGGTCGTAGGCCACGTTGACTAATGAAGAGAAACGCCCAAGACGCGTTGTGTTGGTCAGCGACGACAGCCACGTGTTGTAAGATCCGAACTCGGTGGAAAACGAGGTGTGCACGCCATCCTGACGGGCATTCCGGGTGATGACATTGATCACTCCGGCCATGGCGTTGGAGCCATAGAGCACGGAGCCGGGGCCTCTCAGAATCTCAACGCGTTCCACATTGTCCTTGGTGTAGAAATCGGCCACATGATGGGAATAGATACCGGCATATTGAGGCTGCCCGTCAACCATCATCAGAACAGCGCTTGCGCGGTCGCCTCCCACACCTCGCATTTTTATGTGTCCTGCGCCGCCGTTGCTCACGCCATAGCCCAGGATTCCTCTCTGGGTGACAAACAGGCTGGGCACTGCACCGGAAAGATCGTTTAGCAGTCTGTTTTGCCCCGAGGCCTCAAGTTCGGCTCGGCTGACAACCGACACAGTGTAGGGGAGCAGGTTGCGCCCAACGGCAACATTGCTGCCCGTCACCACCACTTCCGACAGCTGCAACGTGTCGGCGTTGTCCTGTGCTGTGGTAGTTGCGGCTATTACTCCGGAGAGTGCTATCGATAACAGATTACGGCAGCTTATCATATTCGGCATCGTTTACCGGTTCAAGCCATTCGTTGGATGTATCTTCTCCCGGCACACTGAAGGCCAAATGTGCAAACCAGCTGTCCTTTGCCGCTCCATGCCAGTGTTTGACATTGGCCGGGATGTGGATAACGGTACCCGGCAGGATCTCCACGGCCTCTTTCCCCTCTTCCTGATACCATCCGCGTCCGGCGACTCCGATGAGCATCTGTCCTCCTCCCGATGTGGCATGATGGATATGCCAGTTATTGCGGCAGCGTGGCTCGAAAGTTACGTTGGAAACATTGACCTGTTCCGAAGATATCGGAGCCAGATAACTTTTGCCGATAAAATATTTCTCATAAGCTGTGTTTGGTTCTCCCACAGGGAAGATCATCTGGTTTTGAAACTCTGCTATAGCATCAGCCTGGCTTTGCGGCTCGGTCCAGACATCCTTGGCCATCCGGAATGCCGCCCAGGCGTTGGGCCATCCGGCGTAGAAGCCGACATGGGTCAGTAGTTCGGAAATCTCCTGACGGCTCACTCCATTGGCTTTGGCAAACTCAAGGTGGTGCTGGAGCGACGAATCCGTGATTCCTTTTCCCACAAGGGTGGCTATAGTGATCATGCTGCGGTCGTGGGGCGAAAGTCCCGTGCGGTTCCACACTTCCCCGAAGAGAATATCGTCATTGATTTTTGCAAATTCAGGCGCGAACTCTCCGAGAGCGTCGCGTCCGGCTGTCTGTGTGATTCGCTTTTGTGACATGGCTGTACCGTTTATGCTTATTAATAATGCAGTTGCTAAGATTACTTTTGCTATCATCGCTGTAAAATTTTTCTGATGCAAAATTAATGTGTAATTACATGTGGATTATTACCAAAATTTAGGTTTATAATACCAATTTTACCGCTTGATATTGCTAACTGATAATGATTTACTAAATTTGCGACATGAAACATGAAGACTTTGATATGAATAGCGTGCAGGCCTATTGCGACGCTTTTGGATTTGATCTCCGTCATCCACTTGTGGCAGTGGTGGATTCCCGTGATAGCTCTATGGATTCGTTTCCGGCTTCATATACTGCCCGGTGGGGGCTGTATGCTATTTTTCTGAAACAGACCAAAGGGTGTACGATCAATTATGGTCGCACGAGATATGACTACGACGACCAGTCGATGGTGTTTCTTGGTCCTGGACAGGTCACCTCTGTTGAATTTGATGAAGCCATGGCCGATGTGGAGCGTCCGGGATTCCGTGGCATTCTGTTCCACCCCGATCTCCTGTTCCGTACTTCTCTCAGCCGGAAAATACGCCAATATACATTCTTCGGCTATCAGTCCAATGAGGCGTTGCATCTTTCCGCAGATGAGAGGGTGAATATTGAAGACTGCTTTGAACGCATCACGCGCGAGCTCCTGCATCCGGTCGATAATTTTTCAAAGGGGCTTATCGTGTCAAATATAGAACTGCTGCTCGACTATAGCATGCGCTATTATAGCCGTCAGTTCATAGTCCGTGAGGCTGTCAATGCCGGAGTGATGGCACGTTTCGACGAACTGCTTCATGATTATCTTGATTCTCCTGCCGCCTGCGCCGAAGGCATTCCCAATGTGAAATATTTTGCAGGACGCATGTCGTTGAGCCCTAACTATTTCGGCGACCTCGTGAAACGGGAGTCGGGAATGACCGCGCAGGATTATATCCAGTATCAGTTGCTCGACCGTGCGAAAAATCTTCTGATAAGCCAGGGTGGCAATGTAAGCCAGACCGCTTATTCGCTCGGCTTCCAGTATCCTCAGCATTTCATCCGCTTTTTCAAGAGAAAGACCGGCCAGACTCCGAAGGAATTCTTCAATGCGAATTGATTGACTGGACTGATTTAAACTTATTGCAATAAAAAAGATGTGTCAGAAATAATTTCTGACACATCTTTTTTATTGGTATGACTTCGTGGAAGTCTTATTTTGCGAAGTTAGCGAATTCGAGGTCGTTCTGAGCCTTGGCAGCCAAGGTCGGATCGAGCTGGATTGCTTTCTGGAGATTGCTGTTGACCATCGACGCGTTGTTGGTGCGTGCTCCGAGAACGGCCATCAGATAATATGTGGTGGCGTCGGGAGTGCTGATTGCGTTGAGGGTGTTTTTAGCTGAAGCGTAGTCCTTGGTCAGGATCTGAGCGAGAGCTGCATTGTTGGTCTTGCTTGCGCCGAATGCTTTGACTGCGGCTGCATTGTCGCCCTGTGAGAGGTAGTAAACACCGAGAGCGTCGCCCAGACCATCAAGGCCGGCTGCGTTGCTGAACGAGTTCTTGGCAGCTGAGAAGTCTTTGTTTACGAGAGAAACAAGACCCTGGTTCATGGCAACCTCGCTGCTGTTGGGTGCGAGCTGGGCTGCTTTCTGAAGGTTGGCAAGAGCTGAAGTGTAGTCCTTGTTGATATACTGAACTTTGCCGAGGTTGTTGTAGCCGCGGAAGTCGTTGGGATAAAGTTTAACGGCTGTCTCGTAGATCTTCTGCTTGCGAGCGTTGTCGTTGGTGAGGGTAGCGGCATAGAGAAGTTCTTCAACGCTGAGCTGTGAAGGATCAGTGTCGAAAAGTTTGTTGATCTCTTCGTCAGATTTGCCGATCACGTCGATAGAAGCTGTGATGCGGGAGTAGCGGAGCTGGGGAAGGATCTCGTCGGCGAGAACTTCAAACACGCTTGAGAGGTTGCGGATTTCGCGTTCGCGTACTTCCGGATCTTTGAACTGGCTCAGAACGCTGAGGATAAGGTCTTTGTCCTGAATGTCGCTTGCTGCCACGAGCTTCTGGAAGCCTTCCCAGTCTTCTGCTGTGAACTGAGCGGTGAGTTCGCCGAATTCTGTGATCTTGTCTTTCTTGAGCTGCTTGTCGAGATACTGCTGAGTGTTTTTCTCGCGGTTCTCGGCCAGACGGGCGTTGAAGTCGAGCGCACCTTCGGGAGAAGCGTATGACTGGATGTTGATTTCGTTCAGAACGAGGTTGGCGTCATCTTTGGTGCCGCGGATCTTGTTCTGGAGTTCACCCATTTCTTTGGTGCCAAGCTGATTCTGACGGATGTTAGCCTGGTTGATGAGGAAGCGGATGTCAGCTGAATATTTTTCGTTGATCACGCGCTGGAATGCGTCGTTGGCAGTTGCCGGATTAACGGTACCTGCATCGGCGAGAGCTGCGGTTGCGATAACGCCGTCGGCAACTTTCACTTTCGGAAGCGCATACTGCTTTGAACCCTGGGTCACGTTGAATGTGAGGTAGAGTTCGCTCTTCATCATCTCGGGGTTGTAGAAATAGTTTACGGGGATTGTAACCGCGCCGCCGTTGTTGTAGCTGACAACGGGTGCGTTGCCGCGTACTTTCTCGCCCTGGAGCATCATCGGTGCCGCAGCGTTTTCAGTGCTGCCGTAAACCAATACGGGGGTGATTGTTACCTGAGCGTTTTTCTTGAAGAATTTTGCAGGGATGTTGGCAGTAACGACTGCTGGCACTTCCTGTCCGACTACTTCAAGCGGATTGGGGTTTGTGGAAAAATACTCGGACTTGAACTGGCCCATTTTTCCATTACAGCTCGACATCACCAGCAGACCGCCGGCAACAAACGAGTAAACAAGAATTTTTTTCATAATGAATTACTATATGATTTAAAGTTGTGTCGAAACGGTGATGAATGGATATTCCTTGCAAATATAGCCCAATATTTTGAATTTTTATCTATGTTCCGGCTTTATTTTTCATAGTTGTGCCATAAAAGTTCCGATAGACTTTGTTTTGCGAAAGATTTATTATCTTTGCGGATAAATTAAGACCAAAATGAACTACGCTATTATAGCAGCCGGTGAGGGATCCCGACTTCGTAACGAGGGCGTGGCGGCGCCGAAACCGCTGGTGCCGCTTAACGGACGTCCGATGATAGGCCGGCTGATAGATATTTTCATCAAGTGCAATGCAGAGACCATCAGCGTGATTGTCAACGAACAGATGACGGAGGTGGCCGATTGGCTCAGAGCGTTGGCTCCGAAGCTACCTGTGGAGCTGAAACTCGTGGTGAAGTCCACTCCAAGTTCCATGCACAGTTTCTACGAGGTAAGCCGTCATTTCAACGGACGCAAGTTTATATTGACCACTGTCGACACTATTTTCCATGAATCGGATTTCCGTCGCTATGCCGAGGCTTTCGAGGCCGACGATTCCGACGACGGGATGATGGCTTTGACCACGTTTATCGACGATGAGAAACCGCTCTATGTCGATGTGGATTCGGATATGAAGATCACGGCATTCTGCGATTCGCCATTCCCAGGCGTGAAATTCATATCCGGCGGAATATACGGTCTCGACGGCAAGGCTCTTGAGGTGCTCGACCGCTGCATATCGTCGGGTGTCAGCCGGATGCGCAATTTCCAGCGTGCTTTGGTTGAATCCGGCCTGACGCTCCGGGCTTTCGATTTCGGCAAGATCATAGATGTGGATCATCAGGACGACATCGCTAAGGCCGAACAATTCATTAAACAAGATTAAACGAAAGAGATGGCAAATATAAAGATAGCGGCTGTGATGAGAGCCGGAGTGTTTTCGCCCAATCATATCGGAAACGATGCGGCCATTCTGAATGCCGTGGTGGAGCAGCTGCGCAAACGCGGTTGCGAAGTGGAGACATATTCCGAGGAACAGCTCATTTCCGGTGAGGTTTCTGAGCCGGTGATTGTAAACATGTGTCGCGAGCAGCGGTCAATAGATCTGTTGCAGCAATATGAGGACGAAGGTCGCCTCGTGATCAATTCCGGCCATGGAATTGAGAATTGCACCCGCGAGCGTATGACCCGTATCCTCATGGGACACAATATCCCTTATCCCGAATCGCTTACGGTCGACACCGACGAGGTGGTCAAGACCCGTCTTCAGAAAGCCGGATTCACCAATTGCTGGATCAAGCGTGGCGATGGTTGCGCCATGCACAAGGAGGATGTCAGCTATGTGCGCCATCCCGAGGAAGCGCAGGAAGTGCTTCAGGAATATTTCCTGCGTGGCATCAAGCGCGCGGTGATCAACAAACATCTCGTCGGCGACCTGATCAAGTTCTATGGCGTTTCCGGAACGGGATTCTTCTATTGGTTCTACCCCTACGATGAAGGCCACAGCAAATATGGCCTTGAGGCTATCAACGGCAAGAGCCAGGGTATCGAGTTCGATGAGGAACGCCTGAAGAAGATATGCCAGGACGCGTCCGACGTGCTGGATGTGAAAGTCTATGGTGGCGATTGCATAATTTCGCCCGATGGATCTATCCGCATAATAGATTTCAACGATTGGCCCAGTTTTGCCCCATGCCGCGCTGCCGCCGCTCCACATATTGCCAAATGCATCCTCGCAGCCGTGAAGGATCGCCGTAAATAAACCGTTCAGATGAAAAATACGAAAAAAGAAACCTCATCCTCCTATCGCGACTCCTTGAAGTCGATGGACACGGAGGAACATATAGACCTTTGGTTCTACCGCCCCATAGGTTATGCTTGGGCGCGACTGGCCGCTCGTCTGGGAGTGACACCAAATGTTATCACGATCGCTTCTATATTCCTTGGGATCGGTGCCGGAGTGGCATTCTATTTCAGCGATCTTTGGGTGAATATAATCGGTATGCTGCTGCTCGTATGGGCCAATTCGTTCGACTCCGCCGACGGGCAGCTCGCGCGTATGACCGGACAATATTCCCGTCTCGGCCGAATCCTCGACGGCCTTGCCGGCGACTTCTGGTTTGTGACCATTTACGTGGCTATATGTCTGCGCGAGATCCACACCTCAGATTTCTTTATCGCCCACCATTGGGCTATCTGGGTTCTGGCTGTCGCCACCGGTCTCTGTCATGCCAAACAGGCTGCTATGGCCGACTACTATCGCCAGTTCCACCTCTTCTTCCTCAAAGGAAAGGACGGATCTGAATTGGAGAATCTGTCCGACCTCCGTCAGAAATACGACGAGATATCATGGAAAGGCCACTTCTGGAAGAAACTGACCATGGCCACATACGTCAATTACACTAAGCAGCAGGAAGCCACCACCCCGGCCATGCAGCAGTTGCGCCGTCAGCTGCGTCAGCGTTTCTCTTCCGGGGTCATTCCACAGCGTTTCCGCGACGATTTCCGCCGTATGAGCCTGCCGTTGATGAAGTTCACTAACATCCTGTCGTTCAACTGGCGTGTGATTGTCCTGTTCATCTCGCTTTTCCTGCGTATGCCGTGGATATATTTTGTGTTTGAATTCACAGTGTTGAATGCGCTGATGATCTATATGGTGACGCGCCACGAATCGATCTGTCGCGAAATGATCAAGCGTCTTGACCAAGGATATTATGACAAAGATTAAAGGTATTATTTTCGACTATGGCGGCACGATCGACAGCCATGGCGACCATTGGAGCGAAGTGATCTACGACGGCTATATCGATGCTGGACTCTCTGTCGACAAAGCTGTTTTCCGCGATGCCTATGTATACGCTGAGCGTGCGTTGGCAAAGACGCGCTATATCCTTCCGCAGCATAATTTCCTTGATCTTCTCCGGATCAAGATGGATCTTGAACTTGGCTGGCTTGCCGATCAGGGAATTGTGGCGCGTGATGCCGTGTCTGGCTATGCGGAGCGAATTTCTCGGTATTGTTATGATCGGGCACGTGCTGCATGCGATGAGGCGCGCCCTGTTATCGAACAGTTGTCATCGCGCTATCCTCTGATGCTCGTATCCAATTTCTATGGTAATGTCGAGACAGTGATCCGCGACATGGGATTGCGTCAATATTTCAATGGCGTAATAGAAAGTGCCGTGGTTGGAGTCCGCAAGCCCGATCCGCGCATATTCATGCTCGGCGTTGTTGCCCTTGGGCTGAAGCCCGAGGAAGTGCTTGTGGTAGGCGACAGTTTCCGCAAGGATATTGAGCCGGCATTGTCGATCGGCTGCCACGTGGCATGGATAAAAGGCAAGGGCTGGACACCCGAAGAGGACGCGCAGACCCACCCCTCCATAATCTCATCCCTCTCCGATCTGCTTCCCCTGCTCAACTGATCCCCGGCGGTCGGCTTTGCTCTCACCTCTTTTTTAATATAAGTATTGATTTTGTACAACATCTGATATCTTGTTGTATTTGGTGAAGAATGGGACTATATACTTCGTTAAGTCTTGTTCCAGATCTTCCCAAAGTTCATCAATAGATGTCTTTGCGTTGATGCTATACCATTTATCTTTAGACTCTGGTAATAATTCGCCAATTCTGTATCTTACTGCACATTCATATTCTTTTGGAAAATTAGGTATTACTCCTGTATGTTTGAAGTCTAAATGTTGCAACCAAAAATCACCGGTGAATATGCCTACGTTCAAAGTGAATCTTATTTGCTCTGAATCGTTCCATCTATTGTTTTGGATATTTACGCAATATCCAATATCACCATTCCTCTTAAAGAAATGATTTCCTCTTATACGGAAGCCTTCTGCTTGTAGAAAACATTTAATTTCATAGAACAGATAGGATCTTTTTTCTTTTGCAGTTTGTTTAGTCCTCTCGCTGCAAAAGAGACCACAGATGGGTATAAGCAAAAACAGTAATCCGGCAAAAACAGGTGTATGCCATGTGATTGACGCTTTGACTGGATTTGTGTATCGTGGCCACATATATCCGGAAGATGCTCCGCCATTTATGAACATGAAAATCCCTATGCCAAGTAAAACGACAGCACAGATAAGCATAATAATCATGCCGTGTCGCAAGAATCGTTCTTTAGGTAGGTGTATTGGTTTAAGTTGCATAACTTTCTTGTGTTATCATGTCGGCATAATCATGTCGTTTTTTTCTTATTGTGTTTGAATTTGATGGTTTTCTTTGTGTTGCGTTTGGGATATTTGACTTTGATTGTTTTAGGGTTGTCGTAACCATCGACCTCTATACGCAATACGGCTTCTTTCAGCGGCTTGCCGTTGTCATCTTGGAATTCATAATTCTCATTCCAGTAGATCCGGAACAATCCTTCTTCCTCAATCCATAATGGGTAAATATATTCAGAATCTTCCTCGCCATCTTCATCAATATATATCCGTTCTATCGTGACAGCTTCATATGGGAATGGCTTCTTATTTTCATCAATAATATGCAGATCAAGCATATTCTCATTGTCAATAATGACGGATTGCACACCACCCAATACGACGACATCTCCCAGTAGAGCTGTAGCGCTATGAAGCATTATCTCCAATGGTGTGTTATCAGAAATAATTACGCTCTGGTTTGTGTATCCGACATACGTTATTTCCAAAGAGTCGCCTACGCAAGCCTCTATTTGAAATTTGCCATCAATATCCGTAGAGGTTCTGATTCCTGTCCGTGGGTTTATAATTACAGCTCCAATCATCGGATCTCTTGATATGGTGCCGTCTTGTAACGTATCACCATCAAGGACAACTCCTTTGACTATAATAGAATCAGCTATCGCCTGAGTTGCTAATCTTTTCGTCAAAGAGGTTTCGGGAGTCTGGGATTGCACGGCAATAGGTGCGAGCATGGCGATGGCTCCGGCCGATATTCCGGCAACTGCAATGGCTTTTCCCATAAGTTGACGTTTGCGTAGTTGCTGTCCCAGATATTGCACTTCGGCCTCACATTTGGGGCACGTTCCGAGGCAGTCTCCCTTGTAACGACACTCCGATGTTACAAACTCAATGTCGTTCGCCTCGGCTATCTGCCGGCGAATCTCTTTCAATATCTTGCAGGTCTGTTTTCCTCGTGCCATAGCTCAATCAGGGGTTGTCGGTGTTTTCACTGCGTAATACTATTGGGATCGCAGTCCACACATTTGCAGGTACACCATTTTGCTCTCCCGGTTTAAATTTGGGGAATAGGTTTACAATACGGAGAATCTCTTGATTGAAAGACTCTGAAAAGTCACTTTTTGCGATCTCAGGATTGCGTACATGCCCGGTGCTGTCAACTAAAAATTGTACAATTGCTTTGCCTTGAATAATTTCACACGAAGAAGGATATTTTAAATTCTCTACTATGAACTGATACATAGCTTCTGACCCTCCGGGAAATTCAGGTTGTGTTTCTGCAACTTCTCCAACAACAGCGTATGTTTTTTGCTCTTTATCTTTTTTAGTTGATGCAGACTCTTCTATTTGATTGAAAGTGGCCGGGCATTTTACAGTTTTAATGCCTGTTGATTCTTGTTCTTGGTTTGTAGATGAGATTGGGTCTTTATCTGCCCTAGTGACATTCTTGGCCGCTTCTCTAATTGAGTCAACAACTTCTTCTGCCGGTAATTCTCCTTCAACGACCCATTCAAAGTCGTCCTCAAGTACTTCGGTCGGCTCGCCAAGCAATGTCCCGTCCTCAAATCCCGATTGCGGTTTGTCGGAATTACCGCAGCCTGAAAAAGCGATCATTCCGGCCGATATTCCGGCAACTGCAATGGCTTTTCCCATAAGTTGACGTTTGCGTAGTTGCTGTTCCAGATATTGCACTTCGGCCTCACATTTGGGGCATGTTCCGAGGCAGTCTCCCTTGTAACGACACTCAGATGTTACAAACTCAATGTCGTTCGCCTTGGCTATCTGCCGGCGAATATCCTTCAATATCTTGCAGGTCTGCTTTCCTCGTGCCATAGTCAGTGCTTGCGGATTTGATAGGTGAATAAATCGAATTTTGAGTAGCCGAGTGCGGAGAGAGCTTTGCAGCTTTCCTCGCGGTCGGGCTCGGTATTGTAGTCAGGGATAAGGGGTAGTCGCACAATGCAGTCTTTCTGTCGTTCTGCCTCGGCGATCAAGCGTAGATTAGACAGCACACGCGAGTTATCCCTACCGGTGTATTGCCGGTAGATATCCGCGTCCATATCCTTTATGTCGATAATCCATGAATCGACTATCGGGAGCAGAGCCTCGATATTCTCTTTCGGCACATTCAGCGATGTTTCTAATGTTAGCCTCCATGAAGGGCCACACAGTTTCCGGAAACGGCGGATAAAATCGTGGCGTAATGCAGGTTCTCCACCGCCGAAAGTCACGCCGCCGTTGGTGGCGATGAAATATAGTTCATCAATCCTGACTTCATCGTATAGCGATTGTGGTGTGTATTCTCGGAAGCGGTCACTATCGCCGAGTGATTGCGGATTCAGGCAGTATTGGCAGTGTAGCGGACAGCCGTGGAATGCCACAAGCGTTGTCACGCCCTCGCCGTCGGTGGTGATGCGATGACGGGATATGCCAATTATTTTCGCTCGGTCTGGAGGCATTGAGGTGAGAGATAGAAGTTAATGGATTAGTCCTGGATAAGCTGCGACAGACGTTGCTCAAGCTCGGTGGTCGAAAGTCGGGTTGTGAGCTGTCCGTTCTGGGCTATTGAGATCTGGCCTGTTTCTTCCGAAACAACTATGGCAAGGGCATCCGTAGTCTGCGCTATGCCGAGGGCTGAGCGGTGGCGGAGTCCGAGATGGCGCGGCACGTTGGTGTCGTGGCTCACAGGAAGTATGCACCCTGCCGATTTGATGCGGCCATGGGCAATGATCATGGCACCGTCGTGAAGCGGAGAGTTTTTGAAAAATATATTTTCAATCAGTCGTGAATTGATCTTTGAGTCTATTATGTCGCCGGAGTTCTCATAGCTTTCCAGTGGCATACTCTGCTCTATCACGATCAATGCGCCGGTCTTTGTTTTCGACATGTTCATGCACGCATAGACTATCGGGATGATGTTGCGGTGTATGTCAGCGTCGTTGTTTTCGCCTTTGGTTCCTTTGAAGAGCTTGCTCAGGAATCGCCAGCGTTTGCGGTCGCCAAGTTGCACAAGAAAGCGTTTGATCTGGTCGGGGAAGAGGATCACGATGATGAGCAGACCTATGCTCATGAATTTGTCGAGTATGGAGCCTATCAGGCGCATTTCCAGGATCTGTGATGCAACGATCCAAACGATGATGAATGCCAGCACGCCATAAAACAGGTTGATTGCACCGGATTCTTTCATGATCCGGTAGGTGTAGAACAGGAGCAGGGCCGCTATGGCTATGTCGAATATGTCAAGGATCGTGATATCCATAATTCTCAGATAAATTGGTTGTAACGCATTGTTAGTTCGACTGCTTGTTTAGCTTCTTTTACGTCATGGACACGGATCACTGATGCGCCCTGAAGCATTGCGAGTGTGTTGATCACGGTTGTTCCGTTGAGGGCTTCTTCAGGGGTGATGCCTAAAGCCCGGGTGATCATTGATTTCCGGGACACGCCGATAAGCATGGGGCATTCCAGTGCTGTGATCATCGTCCGGAGGTTGGCAAGTAGTTCGTAATTTTGTTCCAATGTCTTGCTGAATCCGAAGCCGGGATCAACGATGATGTCGGCCACACCGGCCTGACGGAATTTCTGTATTTTGGATGCGAGATCGCGGATAATGTCGGCCACAAGATCGTCATAGTCTGTCATTGTCTGCATGGTGGCCGGTGTGCCGCGCATGTGCATCATGATGTAGGGCGTACGCAGTCTTGCTGCTGTCTCCATCATATCAGTGTCGAGATCGCCTCCCGAGATGTCGTTTATTATGTCAGCTCCGGCATTGATTGCCGCCTCTGCGACTTTGGCCCGGAAGGTGTCGATCGACAGGGGAATATGCTTGTCGATGGAGCGTACGGTCTCAACCCCACGGATTATTCGTTCGGTCTCTTCTTCCACGCTGATATCCTTTGCCCCGGGGCGTGATGAGTACGCGCCGAGATCAAGCATGTCGGCTCCGTCGGAGATCATCTGCTCTGTGCGTCGGGCAATGGAGTCGCGGTCAAAGGCTCTCGAACCGTCGAAAAATGAATCCGGCGTGACGTTTATTATACCCATCACTTGTGGTTTTTCGATTTCATGCAGTTGACCGTGCAGATTGAGACTATATGGTTGAAATGGTTGCATATTCCGTTTTTTGTATGTTGCGAAGTTACTCAGATTTGAGCGTAATTGCAAAAAATCATCCTCCAATTCCTCTACTCCCCGGTATTTACCTTTTCGTCAAGATAGTTGCGCTGATTACCTGATTGTGATTGGCGGTTCTTTTTGGGTGACTTGACAGTCGTGCTGTCGGATTTTGACTTTTTCTTTCGTCCCTTTCTGGTCTCTTTTTTTATGCTTGGGCCTGTTGTGTCGGGGAGTTCCGGAGTTGTTGCCTCTGTTGCGGACCGGTCAGTCTGTGCAATCGGACAGTGGGTGCCGCCATTTTTGAAGTAGAGCATGCCGCCGATAATGAGAGCTATGATCACAACGAGCAATATCGTGCCGCGTCGTTCTCCGGATGTGAATTTGGCCATTGTGATAGGTGTTAGATGAAGTTTGAGATCAACACTCCGGCAATAAGGATCGGGGCTACATAGCGCACTATGAAGATCGCCACAGGGATGAAGTTTGACTTTAAACTTCCGTTATTTGTCAGTTGATTGACAAATAGATTCTTTGGTGCGATCCAGCCCATATAGATGCATAGGAATATCGAGCCGGTCGGAAGCATGATATTTGTGGCGATGGTGTCGAGCAGATCAAAAATGTTTAGTCCGGCAACTGTGATGTGGCTCAGCGGACCCATCGACAGGGAGCAGACGGAACTGAATAATAGCAGCGGCAACATCACGATCAGCACGGATTTCCAGCGTTTCGTTCTGAAGCGGTCGCAGATGAATGCTACCGAGACTTCTGCTATGGAGATGGTGGAGGTGAGGGCGGCTACGGTCAGCAGTAGGAAAAACAGGATCGACCATAGCTGTGTGGCCGGCATGTTGGCGAATACTTCCGGAAGGGTGACGAACACCAATGTCGCACCTCTCAGGGATTCTCCGCCAAGTCCGAATGAGGTGACGGCCGGGAAGATGATCAGACCCATCATGATTGCCACAAGGAGGTCGAGTGCCGATACAGTCACGGCTGTTTTAAGCAGTTTGTTCTCTTTTGGGAAGTATCCGGAGTAAGTGATCAGGATACCCATGCCGAGGCTCAGCGAGAAGAATGCTTGCCCAAGCGCATCGATCACTGTCGTTGCTGTGATTTTTGAGAAATCGGGTTTGAGAAAGAAGGAAACGCCATCCATGGCTCCCGGCAGTGAAAGACTGACTCCGACCATCACCAACAGGATCAGGAACAGGATGGGCATTGCTATATTGGAGAGTCGTTCGATCCCTTTCTGAACGCCGGCAATCAGTACCGCGATGTTGATGGCGATCATGATGTAGGTGTTGATCAGCGGATTGTAGCTTTCTGTGATGAAGGTCTCCATTTTGGCGGAGAAGTGGGCGTTGAGTCCGGTTGTAGTGGCTTCTGGTGCGAATAGTCCGCCGCTGATGGATTGCCACAGGTATTCGAATGTCCATCCGGCCACTACCATATAGAAACAAAGGATAATGTAGCTTGCGGCTATGGCCCAGCCTCCGACAAGCTGCCATCCTCGGCCTGCCCCGATGTTTTTCAGCGATCCGACGGCATCGCTGCGGCCGGCACGGCCAAGGGCGAATTCGCTAAGCATCACGGGGATGCCGAGCAGAACCACACAGCAGATGTAGATGATCAGGAATGCTGCGCCTCCGCCTTCCTGCACTTCTGCCGGAAAGCGCCACACGTTTCCAAGCCCTACCGCTGAACCGACGGTCGCTGCTATAAGTCCTATTTTTGATGCGAATATTTTTGGTGCTGCCATGTTGTCGTTGTTTTGTTTTGCGTGTTTGTTGCTGAATTTTCTCGCAAAATTACTACATTAAATTTCAATTTTGTGCTTTTCTGCGCTTTTTTGTGATATTTTGTAGTTTTTGTGGTGTTTCAGGGGGCAATTATCTTATTGCGGACGGATTCAAAAAAGTTGCTTATCTTTGTGGCTTGAAATTAGTTAAACCCGTTTGGTGAATGAAAACATTTTATCGCTTGATGAATCACTTGCCTGTATTCCTTTTGTCGGGAATAGGTTTGTCTATTTTGTTGATTCTGACTCTGTTATCGTCAGATGATCTCCCGGAAGTGCCTGCTTTCCCGATGATCGATAAGGTGGAGCATTTTCTTGCGTTCGGCTGTGTGGCTCTGGCTCTTATGTTCGATTTTGGACGGCGTTTTGGCCATATTTCGGTGAAAATGTTTCTGTGGGTGGTCTGTTTTCTGACGGCGCTCGGATTTCTCATCGAATATCTGCAAGGTGCGATGGGGCAGGGTAGAAGTGCTGATTTTTTTGATGCTGTCGCCGATTGCCTCGGTGCTGTTGTTTTGCCGGCTGCTTGTTGGGGTATGATTCGTAAGTGTGTGGCGCTCTATCTGGTTGATATCCGTCCGTCTGGATTTGGTAGTAATGAATTGTCGAGGGTCAAGCGGTTGTATATGAGCTCTTTCCCGGAATCGGAACGTCGCCCGTGGGATGATCTGCTATCTCGTGCTTCGGATCCCGGTGCTCGGCTCAATCTGGCTGTGATCAGGCATAAGAACCATTTCGCAGGGATGTTGACATGGTGGCGGCTCGGTGATGGTTTGGATGATCTGAGATATGTGGAGCATTTCGCGGTTGAACCCTCTTTGCGCGGTTCCGGAATTGGAGCCGGCGCGATAACTGATTTTGTCGCTATGGAGAAAACTCCGGTCATTCTTGAGGTGGAGCCGGCCGATCTCGATGAGATGGCGCGCCGTCGCATCCGTTTCTATTCCCGTTGTGGCTTTGTGGCTCATCCCGGTTTCAGCTATGTCCAGCCACCTTATTCGGATGGCCTTCCGGCGGTTGACCTTATGCTTATGACAGCTGGCCGATCGGTCGATCTCTCTGATGCCGCTGCCCGGATTCATCAGATGGTCTACGGGGTTGTCCCTTCTCAGTCAGCGGAGTAGTATGGGTATGTGACCTCCCAGAGGTAGAGCGCATGTCCTGGCATGGATGTCCCGGCTGAGCACCTGTCGCGTGCTTCTATCACTTTCCGGAATCCTTCAATTGTCAGTTTCCCTCGTCCGACATCCACAAGCGTCCCTACAACGGCTCGTACCATATTGCGCAGAAAGCGGTCGGCGGTGATCACGAATACATAGCCGCCATCCGCGTCGATTTTGTGCCATCGGGCGTGTGTCACATGGCAGATGTTGGTTTTGTTGTCGGTGTGGAGTTTGGCAAATGATGTGAAGTCCTCGGTTTCAAGCAGAATCTCGGCGGCTTTGTTCATTGCCTCGAAATCCAGGGTTTTGGGTGCTTGCCAGCATAGATGATGGAAGAATGGCGTTTTCTCAGTCGATGCATAGTAGTGGTAGGTTCGTGATGTGGCGTCGAAACGGGCATGTGCATCGTCAGCCACCTGCCGGATGGAATAAACCGCGATGTCGCGGCCAACTATTGAATTCAACCCTCTTACCACGGCTTCCGGATCCGCGATTGCGGTCTCGCTGTCGAAATGGGCTACCATCATTCTTGCGTTGACTCCGGTGTCGGTGCGTCCTGCCCCCACTATTTTCGTGGGGCATCTGAGTACTTTCCCCAATGCGTCCTCCAGTGTCGACTGGACACTGATGGCATTGGGTTGCGACTGCCATCCGTGGAAAGGTGCTCCACGGTAGGACAGGTGCATGAAATAGCGTGGCATTGCGGTTCTTTTGTTTATTCTTTTTCCAGATAGGTATAACCGTAAAGTCCCGATCGATAGTTGGATAGGAATTCGCGACCTTCTTCCGGAGAGATATGTCCGGCTTTCATGCTCGCCGTAACCCAGGTCTCGACGTTTCTCACCAGTTTCTTGGGGTTGAATTGAACGTAGTCCAGTACTTCCGCCACGGTTTCTCCATCGATAACCCGGTCTATCTCATAGCGGTCTTTGTAGACGGAGATATGAACGGCATTGGTGTCGCCGAACAGGTTGTGCATGTCGCCAAGTATCTCCTGATATGCCCCCACGAGGAACACTCCCAGATAATATGGCTCTCCCGGATGGACGTTGTGAACAGGCAGGGAGTTGGATGTGCCGTGGTTGGTTATGAAGTTGGCTATTTTGCCGTCTGAGTCGCAGGTGATGTCCTGAATTGTGCATGTGCGGTTGGGGCGTTCGTCCAGACGTGAGATCGGGATGATCGGGAACACCTGATCAATAGCCCAGGAGTCGGTAAGCGACTGGAAGAGTGAGAAGTTGCAGAAATATTTGTCGGGAAGCATCTTTGCAATCTTTTTCAGCTCTTCGGGGGCATGTTTCATGCCTGAGGCTATCTCTCCTACCTCACGGGCTATGGACCAGAACAGTTTCTCGATCTGTGCTCTGGTTTTGAGGTCGAGAAGTCCAAGATTGAACAGGTCAAGAGCTTCCTCACGTATCTGAAGCGCATCGTGCCAGCTCTCGAAAAGCCTTGGTTGGTTCAGGCGATCCCAGATGTCATACAGCTCTTTTGCAAGTTCATGGGCATCCGGCTCAATCTCGTTATCGTCTTTCCAGATGGGGAGGCTGGTGGTTTCGAGCACCTCGAACACAAGAACCGAATGGTGGGCTGCCAGCGATCGTCCGCTCTCTGTGATGATGTTGGGCTGTTTGATATCGTTCTTCTCGCATGCGTCCACAAGTGCCGACACAGCGTCGTTGGCATATTCCTGTATGGAATAGTTCATGGAACTTTCCGAAGATGCGTTGCGTGTGCCATCATAATCCACGCCAAGTCCGCCACCGATATCCACGAAATCAATGTCGAAACCCAGTTTTGATAGCTGGACATAGAATTGTGTGGCTTCGCGCAGTGCATTCTTGATGCGGCGTATTTTGGTGACTTGGCTGCCTATATGGAAATGGATCAGTTTCAGGCACGACTGCATTTTCTGTTTGTTGATGAAGTCAAGAGCCTCAAGCAGTTCGCTGGAGTTCAAACCGAATTTCGATTGGTCTCCGCCTGATTCTTCCCATTTGCCTGATCCCGATGACGACAGTTTGATACGGATGCCGACATTGGGCGTTATCTTCAGTCTCTTGGCGACTTCGGCTATCAGGCGCAGTTCGTTCAGCTTTTCCACAACAAGGTAGATTCTGCGACCCATCTTCTGGGCGAGAAGTGCCAGCTCAACAAATTTTTCATCCTTGTAGCCATTGCAGATGATCAGTGCGTTGTCTGCTATATTTGTGGCCAGAACGGCATGCAGTTCTGGCTTGGAGCCTGCTTCAAGACCGATATTGAATTTGCGTCCATGGCTCACAAGTTCTTCAACCACCGGGCGCATCTGATTGACCTTTATCGGATAGATCAGGAAGCTTTGACCCTGGTAATTGTATTCTTTGGAAGCCTGTTTGAAACAGTTGGAGATTTTCTCGATGCGGTTGTCGAGAATGTCGGGGAAACGCAGCAACACGGGTGATGTCACGTCACGGACCTGCAATTCGTCCATCACTTCTTTAAGGTCAACTGATGCGTGACCCTCGCGTGGAGTGACAGTGATGTGGCCTTTCTCGTTGACAGAAAAGTATTTAAGACCCCATCCGGTGATGTTGTACAGCTCCGCGCTGTCCTCGGTTTTCCATTTTCTCATATCGTAGCACTAATCAGCATTAAAGGTCTGCCGGAGCAGACCGATGAAAAATTATGCAAATTTAATAAAAAACTATGATTGTGCAAATACGTTGGAAATATCCTATACCGGATTATTTTTCACGATTTTCTGAACTTGACCTGTTTGTTGGGGAAATCGAGCATTATGTCGAGATCAAACATGTTGAACGGGTTCAGCGCATATTTCTCTTCGTCGTTGTCGTAGAAATATACTATGGTTTCTCCCTCGCGATTTCCTATTTTTACCCATGCGGAATCTTTTATCGCCGGATACTTGCCGCGAAGTGATTCAACGCTGTCGTTATGGCTTTTGTCGGGATAATCGGCATGTTCATTCTTCGGTCGTTTCACAAATGCCCGTTGAACTCCTGTGTCGAGGAAATACTCGTTGGTGTCATTGTCTACTGCAATGTCAACGTAATAGCGCATTCCGGGTGAGAAGTATTGGCTGATTGACAATTTGGTGTGCATCTGTGCGCATACTTCAAAGCCCATGGGATCCTCGAAATAGATCGCGAGCAGTTTTTTACGGTTCAGATAAATGATCTTGAATTTTTCAAGAAAATCTATGCCGAGTGTCGAAAACCCGGTTTCCGATTTTTGGAAATCAACGTTGTGGAGAATGTTGAACGAATCGTAATTGCATGATTGTTGTAGATTGCCGAGCGAATCCCGTTCTGAAGTCCATGTGTAGAGCGGAAGGGAAACGGTGTATCGTTCTGTGGTGAAACGGGTGTCGCCGATTCCATCACGCGACATGAGGGGATAGAACGATTTTGTGGCTTTGAATCCCAGGGAGTCAAGGGTCTTGAGATCTTCTTCAGTGATAAAACTTGCGTCGCTGCCGGTATCTATTTTGAATGTCAGTCCCGGTCGGATTGTGAAAAATTGTGGCATTTCACTGATTGCAAGCTCTCCCAACTTGCCTGCCGGACGTTCCGCCGAAAGGTTGGTCTGTGATGTGCGTGTGCCGAGAAGAAAACTTATGGCAGCAGCTATGGCAACTACGATCGCCACTATTGTCCAGATTACCTTTTTCTTTGTCTTATCGCTCATATTCTTGGTTTTTCCATTGCAAAGATAATGACACTTTTGTTGCAGATCAAGCAACACAACTTCATTGTAACAACTGTATCATTGAGGTTACGAACCTTGTTCACGGCTGTTAAATTGCAGCCACACATTTGTTACATCCGGCGTCCGTTTTGCGTTTTGGATCTTAGATGCTAACTTTGCGGATAAATAAATATAGTCGATATGAAATTTTACGGAGCTTTGTTTGATCTCGATGGGGTGTTGATTGACAGTGAATCCACATATACGCGTTTCTGGCAGGAGATAGATCGTATATATCCTACCGGAATCGAGAATTATGCTATTGCAATCAAGGGCACTACTCTGCCTGAGATTATGAAGCACTACGATGATGAATCAGTGAAAAGCGATATCCTGCGTCGGATCCACGATTTTCAGGAGTCCATGACCTATGAACTATATCCCGGAGTGGTAGGATTCCTGACAGAGTTGCGTGACCGCGGTATCCGTTCTGCTATCGTTACCAGCAGCGACAACCGTAAGATGCAATTGCTGTTTGAGCAGTTACCGCAGTTAAAAGAGTTGGTCGATGTTGTCGTCGACGCATCGATGGTGACCCGTTCGAAACCGGATCCTGAAGGCTATTTGAAAGCGGCTGAGGCTATTGGATGCAATCCGGATGATTGCTTTGTGTTCGAGGACTCCATACAGGGCTTGAAGGCCGGAAATGCTTCTGGCGCTACTGTGATTGCCCTGGCCACAACGTATCCTCAGGAGCAATTAAAAGGAAAAGCCGCCAAAATAATTGGCGGCTTTGAAGATTTCAATGTTGATGATATGCTGGCTGTCAGCAGGCTTTGAAGCTCATGTCAAGGCCTTTGACGGAATGCGTCAATGCGCCTACTGAGATGAAGTCCACTCCACATTCGCCATAAGCGCGTAGTGTGTCGAGTGTGATTCCGCCTGATGATTCAATCTCTGTGCGTCCGTTGATCAGTTCCACTGCTTCACGGGTACGTTCGGGAGTGAAGTTGTCAAGCATTATGCGGTCAACTCCGGCTTCGAGTGCCTGGTTTATTTCATCGGTGTTGCGTACCTCAACCTCTATTTTCAGGTCACGGCCGGTTTCCTTGCAATATTTTTTTGCCGCTGCCACAGCCTGAGGAATGCCTCCTGCGAAGTCAACGTGGTTGTCTTTGATCAGTATCATGTCGAACAGACCGATGCGATGGTTGCTCCCACCTCCGATCCTGACTGCCTCTTTTTCAAGTATTCGCATGCCGGGAGTGGTTTTGCGAGTGTCAAGAACCTTGGTCTTGAGCCCTTCCAGACGCTGTTGATAACGATCGGTCATGGTGGCTATGCCGCTCATGCGCTGCATGATGTTGAGCATGATGCGCTCGGTCTGAAGCAATGATCGAACGGGACCTTCAACAACAAATGCTATGTCGCCGGGTTTCACATGGGTTCCATCGTTGATCATTACGGTCATTTTTAGCGACGGATCAAATTTTTCGAATACCTTACGTGCTATCTCAACACCTGCGAGAATACCCTCTTCTTTCACGATTAACTGCTGCCGTCCGATTTCGTCAGCCGGGATTGTTGATAGAGTGGTATGGTCGCCGTCGCCGACATCTTCGGCAAAAGCCAATGTCAGCAGATCGTCGATCAGTTCATCTTTTGATTTCATTTTTATGCTGGTTTTGTTTACTTTTGTACAAAAGTACAAAATTTGATTCTTAACTCCGCAAATTCGTCTCATGAAAATAGTTCTTATGGCTGTAGGGCGCACGCAGTCCGATTATCTCGTCACGGGGATCGATAATTATATCAAGCGCATTGGCCGGTATATGCCGATGGAATTTAAAGTGATTCCGGATATCAAGGCGTCAAGATCGCTCAGCGAGGCTCAGCAGAAGGAGCAGGAGGGACGGCAGATGTTGGCGGCTTTGATGCCAGGCGATGTTGCTATATTGCTTGATGAGCGTGGCCGGCAGTACACATCGAGGGAATTTGCCGGGTTGGTCGACCGGTATGCTTTGCAGTCGGTAAAGCGGCTTGTCTTTATAATCGGGGGGCCGTATGGGTTTTCTAAGGAGGTCTATGATCGGGCCGATAGTCTGTTATCGCTTTCAAAGATGACGTTCTCGCACGAGATGGTGCGGCTTTTTTTCGTAGAGCAGATTTATCGGGCCATGACCATTTTGCGTGGTGAACCCTATCATCACGATTGAAATAGATCGACAAGTACGCTGTCGGTCAGCAGCCATTTCGATTCCGGGATGATAAGCTTCTCTCCTATGGATTCCAGCATGCCGTGGGATATGTGTTTTTCAGCTTTATTCTTGATAATCACTGCTCTCTTTTCGCCGAACATGGTTCTGAATCGGTTCATGTCGAGACCTTCAGCCGTGCGCAGACGTATAAGCAGATATTCGTCAATCCGTTCGTCCAATGTAAGATCTTCGATGATTACTTTGGATTTGTCGGCGGATAGATAGTCGCGGAGGTTTGATGGGTTGGCACGTCGCAATGAACCGTCGTAACTGTGAGCCGATGCTCCAAGCCCAAGATAGGGTGTGAGATCCCAATATGAAGAATTGTGGCGCGAATGAAATCCGGGAATAGAGTAATTGGAGATCTCGTAGTGGTTGAATCCACTCTCACGTGTCATCTCGCAGAGCATGACATACATCTGTTCGCCATCTTCTTCCGCCACTTCCGGCAGACGGCCGGCCTGTTTCATAGCCCAAAGTCGGGTGCCGGGTTCAAGCATGAGGCTGTAGGCCGAAAGATGCTCCGGCCGGAGGTTCAGAACGGATGTCAGACTTTGTTTCCAGCTTTCGATTGTTTGTCCGGGAAGTCCATAGATAAGGTCAAGGCTCAGATTGTTTATGCCGGCATGGCGTAGACGCTCTATGGCTTTTGATGTGTCGTAGGACGAATGCCGCCGTCCTATCGCTTTCAATTCCTGATCGTTCATTGTCTGCACGCCCATGCTCACGCGATTGACAGGCGAATCGGCCAGGAATCGTGCAAATCGGTCGGTTACATCTTCCGGATTTACTTCAATGGTCATTTCCTCTGCGTGTTCAAGTGGAAGAAAATCGAATATCGCCTGCAAAGCTTTTTCCGGAAAGATGGATGGGGTGCCTCCGCCGAGATAGATGGTTCCGGGTGGCATGTCGATCTCGTTGTGCCGGAGATGGAATTCCCGTTTCAATGCTTCGGCATATCCCATCGGGTCAAATAGCTTGGGCGTTGAATAGAAATCGCAGTAAAAGCACTTTGAGTGACAGAATGGTATGTGGATGTAGATGCCGCTCATTGTGTTTATTCGCGTCCGCAGAGTGATTTGAACTGGCAGAAGCGGCAGTTGTGCTCGGCTGCCGTCTGTGTGAATTGAGTTTCCGGATCAAAGATCTCCGCGATCTTCCTGTAGAGTGCCTCAACGAATTCTTCTTTGAATTCATGGTAGTCACTGATTGGGCTGCGGTTTATTCTCAGAGGCTCAACTCCTTTTGCCGTTATATCGAGTATCTTGTAGATCAGCGGTTGTATAGGTTCGTCGGTTCCATGGAATGTATTGTAGGCGTGGCAATACATCATCAACTGCATTATCGCCTTGGGTCTGTCGCTTAGATTGGTATTGAAAAATGAATCGACAGATGACGCCGACATCTTGTCGCCCCCCGTTTTGTAGTCAATGAATCGCAACTGGCCGTTCACGCGGTCAATCCGGTCAATGAACATGCGCAGGTTGATTGTGAGATCATCATTGATTTTCAATGGTTGGTGCTCCTCTTTTTCCGCGCTCACAAACGTGAAGGGGCATAGCTCCATATCAACTTTCAACATAGCCTTCAGTGCCGCGTGGATCACTTTGCCTATGACGAGGGTCTCGCCCAGTAGCGGTTGCAGGGCATTTTCTCCATCGAGTTTGTTGAACACGCTGTTGATCTCCCGTGTTATCATCCGTTCCAAGGCTGTATCTCCGGTTTTCAGATACTGTCCGAGCATATCCGAGGTTATTTCCACTGGTCTGTCGGGTGTCGGTTGGAATGATTGATATAGCTTCTGTGCCACATTATGCACTATCGTACCGTAGGTCGATGCGTCCATGTAGTCGGTGATCTCGTCATCGGCTCGGTAGCCTTCCACGTATTGCAGGTAGAAGTTCAGGGAGCAGCCTATATAGGTGTTTATGGCCGAGGCTGATAGATTTTGTGGGCCTCCTTCGCGGAACTTGTCAAGCAATTTCAGAATCCGGTCATCCTTGGCCACGCTGATCGGCTCCGGCGTAAAGCGTTGGGCATTGTAGATCTTCAGTTCGTGTTTAAGGTTTTTTTCGCCGAAGAAATAGAGAAGTTGCGACAGATAACGTGACATTTCACTGCTCTTGCTGCCTCCAACGGTTCTTGCATCATAGATCAGCGTGACATTCTCCGCGCGTGAGATCAAGCGGTAGAAATAGTATGCGAATATGCTCTCCTGAAAGTCGATCGTGGCCATGCCGAATCCATAGCGGAGCGCGTCAGGGATAAAAGATCGGGAGTAGTGGCGTTGAGGAAACACGCGTTCGTTCATCGAGAGCATGATTATGTTCTTGAAGTCGAGTGCGCGAGTCTCGAGCACACCCATTATCTGGAGGCCGTGGAGCGGTTCGCCGATGAACCGCACTGTATCTGAATTGATGGCGCGTTCAACCAGCCGGAAGAAGGAGCTGTCGTTCATTGTTATGCCGAATCGTCGGGCCGCGTCAAAAAGTTCATCGGCAGCCATACGGTAGGACTCAACAAAATGCAGTTGCATTTTATCATCGGCAGCGACGCTTTGTTCGAGAAAATCACACAGACGGGAGATATATTCATGTACCTCTTCCTGATTCGATCCGTCGGTTTGAGCCGAGAAAATCGGAGCGAGTGATGGAATTGTGTTATGTATTAACGTTGCCGGAATAGTGAAAAGTCGTTTTCGTCTGATCTCTGATTCCAGTGTGCGGCATCCGTCGGGATCAATGGATCTGATGGCTGTGGCCGATAGCAGTGTTTTTACGTCCTCATAGAAATATATGCGTTCGCCTCCACGCATTCTTGAACGAAGCTGTAGACTGATTATGTTGCGTATGAGTGATGACATCGGACTCAGGCGCATCGGAAATCCCATGGTGACGTTGATCGTGCCGATTGATTCCGGCACAGAATGTATCATCGGTATGAAAAGCGATTCATCGGGCAGGACTATCGCTGTGTCAATGGCGTTTTCAACATCTGCCACTGCTCCTTCTGATACCCATTGCTGCAATTGCTCTCCTGCGGCTTTGACTTGACCTATGTTGGACGGGACGCCGATTATACGGATCGACGGCATTGTACGGATCTGTTCTTCCGGCAGTGTGTGGAGCGAAGGGAATTCACGGATATTCCGTTTCATGAATCTTGCTGCCCGGCTGTCGTCTATCTCAAATGCCGGCGAATTCATATCCCAATAGAAGTCGGCCATTCCCATGGCATGGAGTCGGGAGAAGATGCGGATCTCGGATGTTGACAGTACATTGAATCCAACGAAAATATATCGTGAATACTGGAGCTGGAAGTCTGATTCCGGCGAAAGCATGTCGCATGCATTCCTATATAGCATGCCCGATGTGGCAAGCCCGTTTTCTGTCAGTCGTTTCCTGTATGCGTGATATAATGGCTGGAGAACAGCCCAGAGTTTTACAAATTTATCATGTCCGCTGGAATTGCCTTTCTTGTCGAGATGGTTCCAGAAGCGGTCTATTGAATCGGCTGTGCGGTCTTCTCCCCAATAACGGCGGATAACGTCGAGCTGTTCCGGTGTGAGATAATTTGCCGATATTTCACGGAGTCTCTTTATATTGACAAAAAGAGCGTCGGCATCAACGAGATAGCGGTCCACATCGTTGAAGTCGCTCACAAGCATCTCGCCCCAGAATGCAAACCGGTCAAAATCCACATCGACCTCCGGCAGGCGTCTGTATTCATCATAGAGAGTGAACAGTTGGTCATACCGGTTGGCTTCATTTAGAGTCGAGAATGATGCTGCGAAGTCAGTGATATTGGTGATCTGAGGCATGATGCCACCGCCAACTGCGTTTATCTCCTGTTGCAGATAGTGAGTGAAGAATGCTGCGCTTCTCTTGTTGGGAAACACAAAACAATAATCGGGGAGTGCCGGACATTCTTCCCGGGCATACACTTCCGCCACTTGTTGCAGGAATGGTTTCATTTTTTTATCAGCAGCATTATTGTTTTGATCGCCACATCGAAGTTGACAATCTTTCCGTTGGCATTTCCGGCTATATCTGTTTGAGCTCGGTTGAAGGTGGAGATTATTTTCTCAACATTGGCTTCATTGATGAAACGTGAGAATTTTGTTGAAAATTGTTCTTCAGTGCCCGTCATGTAGGTAAGTTCCGGGATATGGAAGTTGTAGATGAAATTCTCCCGGATCATTCTCATGGCATAATCATAGAATCTGATCTCACGTTCGCGACCTATGCCGGCCAGTTCGTCGGCCCAGTCCCGCAGGGCTTTGACGTTGCGTTGATAAGCCAGACGCATCAGCCTGACAAATAAATCGAAAAACTCGGCGGTTTCCTTAGTCTCATTCAAAGCTTGCATCGCACGCGTGGCGTTTCCCTCGGCAATATGGGCTATTGCCATGGCGTCTGCTTCTGAAATGTCGAAATTTGAGGTCAGATAATTGGCTATAGTGGCATCCGGCAGCCGTTTCAGTTCGATGCGTTGAACACGGGAATATATCGTGGGAAGTATTTCTCTGGGTTGGTCACTGACCATGATGAAGATTGTGTCGTCGTAGGGCTCTTCTATCATTTTCAGCATTTTGTTGGCGGCTTCCTCGTTCATTTTTTCAGGCAACCACCAGATGACAATCTTATAGCGTGACACGTGGCTCGTGAAGGCCAACCGGTGGAGCAGAGCGGAACTTTCGGTCACGTATGTCTGTGGCTGACCGTTTTTTTTGCCGAACGAGTTGGCCCATTGCTGGAAATCCATATAAAGCCTGTTGCCCAGGTATTCAACCCATTGATCACGGAAATCATCGGAAATAGGCGCACTGTTCATGCCGTCCAGCTTGACCACCGGAAACACGTACTGCACATCGATGTGATTCATTGACTGATGTAGCATGCAGGATTGGCATGTTCCGCACGGGTCTCCGTTGCTGTCGGGGTGATCGCATTGGATATATTGTGCAAAAGCTCTGGCGAGAGCCATCTTGCCTATGCCGGATGGCCCTTCAAGTAGAATCGCATGTGGCAACCTGTCGGTCTGAGCCATGCGGCGCATGCGTTCTTTGGCAGTGTCATGCCCTGGTATTTCGCTGAATTTCACTCTATTTTCCTTTTGGATTTTGTCAACAACAAATTTACCATTTTATCGGCATATTTCAAACAAGCGGCGGCGCATTTCTTTCTGGGGAAATGCGCCGCCGGTTATATAGTGAGATTATTAAGCTTTGTAGGCTTCGATCTGCGACGGGGTGAAGTTGGCGATGAAGTCAGCGTGTTTGTTGACTTCTGCCTGTGCCATCTTGTTATAGACTTCGGCTGATTTCACGAATGCATCGTTGCGGTTGGCATCAAGGATGAGCAGGTAGCTCATGATGATATTGCCGGCCATCTCGACCATGCGGCGAGCCATGAAATCGGTGTAGGTCTGATCTTTGGCCTCAAGGACAGAAGCTACAGCAGCTTCATATTTGGCGGTGAGGTCGATGAGCACGTTGCGCAGAGGCTGGAGTGATTCTTTGATCTCTGTAGCCTCGTACTCGCGGATAAGACCGAGGTATGTGCCGGTGGTCACGTGGCGGATTGCTGCGACAACCTGAAGCTGGGTAGTTCCTTCATAGATGGATGTGATACGGGCATCGCGGTAAACGCGTTCGCAGGCATAATCCTTCATGAAGCCGGAACCGCCATGGATCTGGATTGCATCGTAGGCATTCTGGTTGCAATATTCGCTGCCAAGACCTTTTGCAAGCGGAGTGCATGCATCGGCCAGTTTGGAGTAGGTTTTTGCTTCCTTACGCTCTTCCGGAGTCAGAGAGCGTTCTTTTGCGATGTCATCGTAGATCTTGTAGATATCAACAAAACGAGATGTCTCATATAGAAGTGCACGCGATGCGTCGAGCTTGGCTTTCATCACGGCGAGCATCTCATAGACAGCCGGGAATTCGATGATAGCTTTGCCGAACTGCTTACGTTCCTTGGCATAGTCGAGAGCTTCGCGGTAGGCACGTTCGCTGACGCCGACGCTCTGTGCGGCGATACCGAGACGGGCACCGTTCATAAGAGCCATCACATATTTGATAAGACCCAGACGGCGTGAGCCGCAGAGTTCCGCCTTTGCATTCTTGTAGGTAAGCTCGCAGGTAGGAGAGCCTTTGATACCCATCTTGTTCTCGATACGGCGAACGTTTACACCGCCGTCGCGTTTGTCGTAGATGAACATTGACAGACCGCGGCCATCCTTGGTGCCGTCCTCGGAACGAGCGAGAACCAGGTGGATGTCGCTGTCACCATTGGTGATGAAGCGCTTCACACCGTTCAGACGCCATGTGCCGTCGGGCTGCTCTGTAGCTTTGAGCATTACACTCTGGAGGTCGGAACCGGCATCCGGTTCGGTAAGGTCCATTGACATAGTCTCGCCCTGGCATACGCGAGGGATGAAACGCTGTTTCTGATCTTCGCTTGCGAACTCGTAGATGGTTTCTGCACAATCCTGCAATCCCCACAGGTTCTCGAAGCCTGTGTCGGCGCGGCTGACAATATCGGCTGCCATGATATAGGGGGTGATAGGGAAGTTTAGACCACCCAGACGACGGGGCATGGACATGCCCATCAGGCCGGCTTTGCGGCAGAGTTCGAGGTTTTCCTGTGTGCCGTCGGCATAGATCACGCGGTTGTTTTCAACACGCGGACCCTGATGGTCTACGCTTTCTGCATTTTCTGCGATCCTGCCACCGCAGATTTCGCCTACGATTTCAAGTACTTTGTCGTACGAATCCATGGCATCCTCGAAGTTGAGGGGAGCATAGTCGAATTTGTCGGCATCGGCAAAGTTGCGTTCTTTGAGTTCTACGATCTTCTGCATCAACGGATGGTTCAAGTGATGCTTCAGGTCGGGATTATCGTTATAAAAATTAGCCATGGCTTTCGTTTACTTGGAGTTCTTTTTATAATATTTAATGAGTTTGGGGATCACATCCTCAGCATTGCCGTTGATCACGAAGTCAGCGATAGTGTTGATCGGAGCGTCGGGATCGTTGTTGATTGAGATGATGATCGAGCTTTCCTGCATACCGGCGATGTGCTGGATCTGACCGGAGATACCGCAGGCAATGTAGAGTTTCGGACGAACTGTCACGCCGGTCTGACCGATCTGACGGTCGTGTTCGCAGAAGCCTGCGTCGACAGCTGCACGTGATGCGCCGACTTCGCCGCCAAGTGTTTCTGCAAGCTTGAACAGCAGGTCGAAATTCTCTTTCGAGCCCATACCGTAGCCACCGGCAACGATGATGGGTGAGTTCTTGATGTTTACTTTCGATTTCTCGATGTGACGGTCAATGATTTCAACAACAAAATCAGCATCTGACACATATTTTGTCGCGTCAAGGTTGATCACTTCGCCCTTGTGGTTTTCGTCGAATACCTCTTTCTTCATGACGCCTTCACGCACGGTTGCCATCTGTGGACGGCAGTCGGGGTTGACGATCGTGGCAACGATGTTTCCGCCAAATGCCGGACGGATCTGATAAAGCAGGTTTTCGTATTCTTTTCCTGATTTCGGATCTTTGTGGGGACCGATCTCAAGCGAAGTGCAGTCGGCGGTCAGACCGCTGTGGAGGCACGATGATACGCGTGGACCGAGGTCACGGCCAATGCATGTGGCGCCCATGAGGCATACTTGCGGTTTGATCTCACGGAACAGATTGATCAACACTGCGGCATGGGGATTTGAGGTGTAGGGGTAGAGACGTTTGTCTTCCACTTTATAAACAACGTCGGTGCCATAGGGGAAAAGCTGGTTCTCAACACCGTCGAGATTGTCGCCAATCACCACGGCTTCCAGTTTCACACCGAGTTTAGTTGCGAGTTCACGGCCTTTGGTGAGAAGCTCAAGGCTGACGTCGGCAACTTTGCCGTCCTCAAACTCGCAGTAGACTATCAAGTTATTCTGGTCTGTCATAATTTCTGAGTTGATTATTGTTAACCGATGGTGTGGTTGGTGATGAGTTCTTTGATCAGTTCTTCGATCTGCTCGTCGTTGTTGTCAATGCAACGTGATTCTTTTGCTGTGAACACAACGTTTTCGATCGCTTTCACTTTTGTGGGCGATCCGGCAAGACCGATCTGTTCGGGATCTGCCTCAACAAATGCTGCGCTCCATTCTGCAATGTTGAGATAGGGACGCTTGTCGAGCAGTGCCTGCATCTCTTCCGAAAGTTTTGCTTTCTCAGAGGTGGACGCCGCATATTTGTATTTTTGCAGGAGCATGGCGTTGCGCGGACGGCATTCAGCGGCTGAGCCATTGACTGTGACTACGCAGGGGAGCGGAGCTTTCACGGTCTCGATGCCGTTTTCAAGGCGACGTTTAACAGTCACGAAACCATCTTTCAGATCGATGATCTCTTCTGCGTATGTCACCTGAGGTATGCCGAGCTTTTCTGCGATCTGGGGGCCAACCTGAGCGGTGTCACCGTCGATAGCCTGACGTCCGCCAAGGATAATGTCGTAGTTTCCGAATTTCTTTACTGCCTGTGCAAGAGAATAGGATGTTGCCAGGGTGTCGGCACCGCCAAGGGTACGGTCGGTCAGCACGATGCCGCCGTCGGCACCACGGAACATTGCTTCGCGGATCACCTCTGCTGCTCTGGGCAGACCCATTGTCAATAATGTAACAGTTGAACCGGGATTGGCCTCTTTCAGACGCAGAGCCTGTTCGAGTGCGTTCAGATCCTCGGGGTTGAAGATGGCCGGGAGTGCGGCGCGGTTGATCGTGCCGTCCTCTTTCATTGCATCTTTGCCCACGTTGCGAGTGTCCGGCACTTGCTTGGCGAGCACGATGATGTTGAGACTCATACTTTTTCTATTGTTTAAAATTAATGATCAGTTTTATACTTTTGACCTACAAAGATAAGAAAAATATGTGTAAGTCCTAAATTTTTTTTCAGTCAAATAGTTAACCTAAATAGTTAAGACTTGATTTCGTGTTACGGCATAGCGCGATCGCCGGGCTGGGATGGTCTTTGATGCCATCTTCCGGAGATTTTTCAGTAGCTTTCAAAAAAAAAGATCGGCCGCATCTTATGGATGCGGCCAATCTGTGGTATTTGTTGAGTTGTACTCTTATTCTTCGTACTTCTTCACGATTACGGTTGCGTTGTGGCCACCGAATCCGAAAGCGTTGGAAAGAGCGGCACGTACGGTGCGTTTCTGAGCCTTGTTGAAGGTGAAGTTAAGGTTATAGTCGATGTTTTCATCCTCATCGCCCTCTTCGTGGTTGATTGTGGGAGGTACGATATCTTCCTCAACGGCCTTGATGCTGAACATTGCCTCAAGAGCTCCGGTTGCACCGAGAAGGTGGCCGGTCATCGATTTTGTGGAGCTGATGTTGAGCTTATAGGCTGCGTCGCCGAAGAGTTCGACGATGGCTTTCACTTCTGATACGTCGCCAACGGGGGTTGATGTGCCATGCACATTGATGTAGTCGATATCCTCAGGCTTCATGCCGGCGTCGTCAAGAGCCATCTGCATGGAGAGTTTCGCTCCGAGTCCGTCGGGATGTGTGGCTGTCAGGTGATATGCGTCGGCCGACATGCCGCCGCCAACTACTTCTGCGTAGATCTTCGCGCCGCGTGCTTTTGCGTGTTCAAGCTCTTCAAGAACAAGAACTGCAGAGCCTTCGCCCATCACGAAGCCGTCGCGTGATTTGCTGAACGGACGTGATGCTGTTTCCGGGCTGTCGTTGCGTGTGGAAAGCGCGTGCATGGAGGTGAAACCACCTACACCTGCCGGGAAGATAGCTGCTTCTGCTCCACCGGTCACGAATGCGTCAGCTTTGCCAAGACGGATATAGTTGAATGCATCGATGATGGCATTGTTGGATGATGCGCATGCGGATACAACGCCATAGTTGGGGCCGTGATAGCCGTATTCCATGGAGATGTGGCCGGAGGCGATATCTGCGATCATCTTTGGAATAAAGAACGGGTTGTATTTCGGGCCGTTTTCTTTGTTGAGCGCATAATATCCGGCTTCTTCCTCAAATGTGTGAAGACCACCGATACCGGCTGCTACGATTACGCCGATGCGGTTGCGGTCAATGCCTTCGGTCTGCTCAAGACCGCTGTCCTCAACAGCCTGACGGGCTGCGACAAGTGCATATTGTGCATACAGGTCGAGCTGACGGAGCTTGCGACGGTCGGGAATCAACTCGGAAGCGTTGAAGTTTTTAACCTCGCAGGCAAATTGTGTCTTGAAAAGCGAGGCGTCGAAATGTGTGATAGGTCCTGCACCGCTTTTGCCGGCTTTAGCGGCTTCCCATGTTGTGGCAACATCGTTGCCAAGTGGGGTGATGGCACCAAGGCCTGTCACTACTACTCTTTTTAATTCCATTATATTATTTTGCGTAATAAACAAGTAAGTGAGGAGAGAAGAGGCAAGGGCTAATGAGCCGGATAGATCCGGATCTATTAAGCCTTAGCTGCTTCAATGAAAGCGATAGCGTCGCCTACAGTGGCAATGCCTTCTGCTTTATCATCGGGAATTGTGATGCCGAATTCTTTTTCGAACTCCATGATGAGCTCAACAGTGTCAAGGCTATCTGCGCCGAGATCGGTGGTGAAAGATGCTGTTTCGGTTACTTCATTTTCATCAACGCCGAGTTTGTCAACGATGATAGCTTTAACGCGGTTTGCAATTTCTGACATGATTTTTAATTTTTAATTAATAAATTACTTTTCGCGGTGCAAAGTAAACAATTATAATACAATTATTCAAATATTCGTCGAATAAAGTTTTGATCTGTTCACTTTTTTTCACTCTGACACGTTTTTGTTGTGCTGTTGTAAAACATTTGGAGGGGGTGTCACGTTACACTGCTATATATTATCTATCATTAAGGCATTTTTCATTATGAAAGCTAATTTTTTATCCGGTTTTGCACTGATGGCTGTTATGGCTGTGATGATGCCGGCATGTACCGGGAACGGAAAATCAGATGACTCGGCGAACGAGGAGGATTCTTTGATCGCATCTACCCCAATCGCTTTTGATATCAAGAGGGCCGACCGCAATTATCGGATTGTCGGAACCGGTATGGAGGGAGAGTATTATCTTACTGTCTCTGCCAATGTCCAATGGCCTGTACAGATCGGTTCTTATGATGTCAAGGCTCTGCAGGATACGCTGACCGCACGTCTGTTCCCGTCGCATCAATCCGGAGGTATAGATGATTCGATTCTGGACTATCTTGAGGATGTCGGGGTTTATCAGCTTGGTGGTAAGTCCGAGGTGGTGGATTCCGTCCCTACGGAGTCTCCGTATAACAATGTGTTTTATAATCTTGCCTCTGCTTCAATAGAAGAGGTGACGGAAACATTGATCACATTCAAGGTCTTTAATGCCCAATATATGGGTGGTGCGCATCCATTGTCTGTGGCCTATCCGTTTACTTATGATTTGCAGAGCGGTCAGGTGATCTCTATAGGAAATTTGTTTGAAAAGGGGAGTGATGAGGTTCTTTCCGCTGCTATTTCTGATCAGATTGCAGAGCAGCTTGGCATCTCTGCTGCCGAGTTGAAGCAGAATCTGCTTGTTGATTCGGTTCCGGTCAGTGAGAATGTGTATATCTCCGACGGCCAGATTGTGTTCCACTATAATCCATATGCGATTCTACCATATTCCTACGGAATGATGGATGTTTCCATATCCCCATACGTTATTCAGGAAATCCTGACACCGGATGCATGCAAATTGCTGACCGTTGAATGACAGTCCGATTCAATTCTATAGAAAAAGCAAAGGAGTCAAACCTAAAGGCATGACTCCTTTGCTTTTTTAAGAACGGATATTTCTTAATAGAATTTGCGGATTCCCATGATCTCGCGAGCCTCTTTAAGAGTGCGTGATGCACGTTCACGGGCTTCCTCTGCGCCTCTGCGGAGCACGCGGCCTATGTAGGCGTCGTCGTTGCGGATGTCGAGTATGCGTTCACGGATCGGCAGTGTGACTTTGAGGATATCTTCAGCCAATTGTTTTTTCAGATCGCCGTAGCGGATGGAGCAATCGGCATAAGCATCCTTGAAGTGTTGCACTACATCTGGCGCCGAAGTCAGTTCCATGAGGTCGAAAAGGTTTTGTACCGGCTGGCTGACGGGTGAATTGGGCTCTTTCGGACCTTCGTCGGTCACGGCACGCATCACTTTTTTGCGCAGGGTCTTTTCGTCGTCAATCAGGTACAGGCAGTTGCCTTCGCTCTTTCCCATCTTGCCGGATCCGTCAAGGCCGGGGACTTTTACCGGTTTGCCGCCAAAGTCAAAGTTTGCAGGTTCGGGGAACAGCTCCACGCCATAGAATGAGTTGAACCGGCGTGCAAACCGACGGGTTAGCTCAAGATGCTGTTCCTGGTCTTTGCCGACGGGAACTTTGTGGGCTTTCTGGATGAGGATGTCGACAGCCATGAGTGTCGGGTAGGTGAGAAGGCCGGCATTGACGCGTTTGTTGGTTTCGCTGCCGATAATCTCTTTTTCAATGTCGTCGCTGTCGCTTTTGATGCCAAGGGCTTTGCGCGCTTTGTCTTTGAATGAGGCGGTGCGCATGAGTTCTCCGATGCCCACGTGCATGTTGAGCAGAAGATATAGCTCGGACACTTCCGGGACATCACTCTGGACAAAGATTGTGGATTTCTCTGGATCAAGACCTGCGGCGAGATATTCAGTCACGATGTTCTTGACATTGACATGAAGTTCGTCGGCCGAAGGATTTGTGGTCAGTGCATGAAGGTCGGCGATGAAGAAAAGATTGTCATATTTTTCATCGCCCTGCATCCTGACGAATTTCGACAATGCTCCGTAATAGTTGCCGAGGTGAAGATTTCCGGTGGCGCGGATGCCGCTCAGTACGATTTCTTTATTTGTCATAGTTCTATATGTGGTTTTTTGTTATTTAAAATCGATAGCCCACTGTTCCGTGGAAATATTGGTTATGGATCGATGGGTTGATTATGCCTGTTGCGCGAGATGCGTTTTTGATGCCGATCTGATATTGCACACCGACCACGAGATGTGGCCCGAAATTCATGAATGTGGCCAGGTGGAGGCCTATGTCGCCACGGTTAAAGCCGTTTATGAACGATTCTCTTGAATGAAAATAGTCGGTCTTTACATTCTCAAGCTGAGGCACGAGTTCATCCATGGCGTTGATCTCGGCGCGGTAGATGCGCTGTTTCTGTGTTCCTGCAAATCCGTATGCATAATAGAATCCGGCGTCGACTGACCATCTTACGGATTCGGCCACGTTGAATCTGAAGCTCATGAACACCGGGATATTGGCATAGTAATATTGGTTGTCGATAAATATCGCGCTCATACTGGCCCGGTCTGTGCCGAGAACAGCCATGTCGATATTGTAGTTGTTGAGCGTTACGTCGAGAGCGGTTCCGAATCCGAGGTATTCGCGTAAACCGAACACCGCACGGAATCCAACACCGAAAGATCCGCCCATATTGACGTTGAGATTTTGTATCTGCGGAAATTTTGATTTGTAGTTCTGGATCACGCTGCTTGTGCCGGCTATGGCATGGACGTCGACTTCAAGCATTCGTTTTGCCGGGGAATAGTCGACAAAATCAGCGCTGAATGCCGGTAAAATACTTGTTATTAGTGCTATTGTCAGCACTATTGTTCGGTTGAGTATTCGGGTCATGGTCTGTTCGGACAGCTTTTGTTGATAAACTGCGCTCAAAGTTAGTGAAAATTATTGAATAATTATTTTGTACTACGACCTTGTTGGCGTATCTTTGTGGAAAGATAATCCTATCGCAATGCAAGTCAATACCAAAAGTCTGTGGGTGACATCCCGTGATTATGTTATGATTGCCTTTGGCATAACGCTGTTTGCCTTTGGTTTCTCCGCTTTTATTTTTCAGGAGGGAGTCGTTATCGGTGGTGTTTCCGGTCTCGGTACCATGGTCTATTTCCTTAGTAAGAATTGGTTGGGATATGGTATCCCTGTTGCGATCTCCCAGTATGTCATAAACCTTATTTTGTTGGCGCTTGCTTACAAAGTGGTCGGTAAGCAGTTTGTGCTGCGGACTATCTATGGAACAACCATCATATCGCTTACGATCGGTGTGCTGACTCCGCTTTTCGATGGGCCGCTTGTTGAGGGACAGCCGTTCATGAATGTGATAATAGGGGCGTTGATGTGTGGTGTTGGACTTGGGATCTCATTTGTTCATAATGGGTCGACGGGCGGCACGGATATTGTGGCCGCAATGGTTTCGAAGCGTTCCAATGTCAGTATCGGACGCACTATGCTTTATGTCGACATGTGTATAATTTCGTCATCCTATTTTGTTGTCCACAAGGTCGATACTGTTGTATATGGTTTCGTAGTACTTGTTATTACGGCATATATGATTGATATGGTGATCAACACCAATCGTCAGGCGGTTCAGTTCACCATCTTCTCACCCCACTGGGAAGAGATTGCTACGGCAATAAACAACGAGGCCAAGCGTGGATGTACGGTGATAAACGGCATGGGATGGTATTCAAAGCAGGAAGTTAAGGTGCTGATGGTGATGTGCCGCAAGATTGAATCGGTCACTATTTTCAGAATTATAAAGAGCATTGACGAGGATGCGTTTATCACGCAGGCCAATGTCAATGGTGTATATGGAAAGGGCTTTGATGCCATGAAGCTGAAAGTCAGTCATCGTCATGCGGAATCTGATGCGGTGGCGTTGGCTGATGAGGCGAGCGAGCTGGCCAATAAGGCAGAGATACTTGCCGAGGAAAGTGAGGCTATCTCCATTGACAAAAAAACGTCTGGCAAAAATGGCTGATAACTATCTTGAGCGTCGGATGGAGGACTATCGGAGCGGTAAACTATCGACAGTCAGGATGACATCTGCAACAGTTAAACGGCCTTCAATGGCCTTGCGTGCGTTTGTTGCCGGAGGAGAGACAGAAGCCGGTCAACATTGTGTCCGTGAACTCAGGGCGCATGGCTGGCGTGTGGCGTTCACTGATCCGGATTTGAAATCTGGAAGAATTTTTGCGCAGTTAACCGGTTCGCAGCATCACCCTATAGATCCCTCTGATGCTTCTATGCTTCAGCGTTCTCTTGTGAAAGTGACGGAATGTTGGGGCGCGGTGGATATCCTTTTTGATTGTACGTCAAATGGCGTTGACCGCAATTCTCTGCCGGAGATCCCTGTTATCAGAACAATTTCTTGAGTGATCCTTGCCATTGCCCTTTGTTACGTGTGGCTTTGCCGTACGCAACGGCATGACGGGGGCAGATATGATAGCATCCGAGACAGAGAATGCAGTTCTTTCCCCACTCGGGCTTGTCGTTTCTTTCCAGACGGATATTTTTCATTGGACACACGGCAACGCATTTTCCACAGCTTATGCATTTATCGGTGCCCGTGAAAGGTTTTGGCGATGTAAGGAGTTTCATGAATAAAGGATATATCAGATAACTCTTGATCCATGCGAAATGCCCTTTCACAATGTCGTCAATCTTTGATGAACATTTTATGGCGTGTGCGATTCTTGCAACCCTTTCCGGCATCCTGTCGAGTTTTGTCTGAGCGAGGATATCGGAATCTGTATTGAATCCCGGAAGCAGAACGTAGGTGTTGGGCATCTCGACGCTGTGTGCTGCGACAGCTTTCCATCCGCGGCGTCGCAGCTCTTTCCGCCATCTTTTATGGGTGAGTCCGCAATCATCGCCGCATGTTGCCACAAGAAAGTGATTTGCTTTGTCGGCTCCGTCAATTGAGACCTGTTTTATGAATGATGCCATCTTTTTCGGCATGCCCCAACTGTGGACAGGCATCACCCAGATGATTCTGTCCTTGTCGGGAGCCGGATATGTTTTTGGATTTGCAAGGTCTATCCTCTCGGTTTTATCACCGAGAATCCCGGAAAGCTTATCCGCTACGGCTGCACTGTTGCCTGTGCCTGAAAACCAAAGTATCATCGGATGGTTACCTGTGTTGCGCCAAACCCATATTCGCGGAAGGATGCGTCCTGCACGTCATGTCCTTTGTAACGGTGGTTGAGCTCTTTCATTATGGCATTGCGGAGAACGCCCTCTCCTTTTCCGTGTATAAACACTATTTTTTGTCCTTTGTTGCGCAGATTCTCATCCATTACCCGGGCAAATTCATCAACCTGTAGATTGAGCATGTCGGCGTTTGAGAGTCCGTTGATATTGTCAACAAGCTCACCGATGTGAAGATCCACAACAAGAATATCGCCGCGCCGTTCGTTTTTCGGCGCTTTCTTCACAATTCTTTTCTTCACTCTACGGTCGGCCTTGATCTTTGAACGCATGGCATCCTCCAGTGTTGTTGCATTGAGGGGTTTGGCTTTGAACGGTTTGTCGTCCTTGACAAGTTCAAAGGCAAGCACAGGGCTCTCAAAGTATATGTTGTCACGGAAGCAGTGGAGCTTCGCAAACTTTGTGGTGTCAATTGATAGCTCAACCGGTTCGGGCTTCTTCAGATCGTATGGACGGTCTTTTTTGAATGGTGCATATTGAAATGAGATCTTATCCATATCCGGAAGATCGCTTGGCATTATCTCGCCCAGAAAGAGCTGGATATTAGGCTCGACTATTCCGGCATAACGGCATCTCCATTGCTGATCCTCTTTTGACCGGCTGGAGTAGACAAAGTAAAGGAAATAATTTGAATCGTTGACAAGATATGTATCAAATGTTGTTGCGGAGAGTTGCTTCAGGTTTTTAGGTTCAAAAGCGAGGACGATATTGAGTTTTTCTCCCTCTGGAGTCTCTTCTATCGGCAGTTCTTCCTCAACCGGTTTGGAGATGAGTGTGGGGGATACTTCTTTTTCAAATACCGGCTCCTGTTTGGGGCCTACAGCCGGCTTCGACTCTTTTGATGCCGGGGCTGCTGAGGCTTGACCTACAACGACACACTCCCGTATCAGTACCGGAGTCTCAAATCCATCTTCGTCCTCAACGAAAGCCAGATTATCTTTTATCTTAACAACGCGTCCGCCTCCGACTGTGTTGAGAAAACGGACTATATCACCTATCTTTACCATATTGTATTTTTTTGTCTTGAAAATATTTTAAAATTTCTGACCACAAAGTTATGGAGCTTTGTGGTCAGATTTCTTTTAAAACGCGGTAGATTGTTTATTTGTTGTCGATCTCTTTCAGAAGGGCGTCAACGGCTGCTTTCAGCTGTTGATCCTCGCCTGTGACAACCACCGCCGGATCGTTGGCTACACGGATGTCCGGTTCGAGCTGGGTATTTTCAAGGTAGTTACCTTCGGCAGTGCGGAATCCTGTCACTGGTATGCCGAACACTAACGATGGATCTTGAAGTCTAACCCAGTTCACGCTGCTCATAGTGCCGGGGACAGGCATGCCGACCAGTTTGCCAAGTCCGAGATGGCTGTAGACCCAGGGCGTGCCATGTGCGTTGCTGTAATTGGCTTCGCCTATGATCATGATGCTCGGTTTGTTCCAGCGGCGTGATGGCATCTGGGATGTTGTCTGGCCATGGACTTCCTGCGTTAGATATGCCTTTCCGCTGAAAAGCACTTCGATGTCCTCATGCAGCCGTCCACCGCCGTTCCAACGTGTATCGACAACGATTCCCTCTTTATTGACATATTTACCGAGCATGTCGGCATATATCTTGCGGAAACTCTCGTCGTCCATCGATTGTATGTGAACGTAGCCAAGCCGGCCATTGGAGAGGCGTTCCACGTCGGCCTGACGTTGGCGCACCCAACGCTGGTACAGCAGATCGTTCATTACGCCGGAACTGATCGGGAGTACAACCTCTTCACCGACGCTTCCATCCGCATTTTTAAAGCTTACGAGTGTTTTTTTGTTGCGTTTACCATTAAGCAATGTGAATGGGTCGGTATCTTTTGTTAATTCCTGACCATTGATCTTTGTGATTATTGCTCCTGCCTTAAGTGTGGAGGTCGCTTTATCAAACGGGCCTTTTGCAACAACTTCGTCTACTTTTAGTCCCGGGCCGGCGTAAGTCATGTCAAACAGCAGTCCGAGTGATGCAGTGGGATCGTCGGCCGATGGTCCATAATAGCGACCGCCGGTGTGCGACACGTTCAGTTCCCCGAGAAGTTCGCTGAGCAGTTCGGCGTAGTCATAGTTATTGTTGATGTGGGGGAGGAATTTGCGGTAGGCCTCGTACATGTTGTCCCAGTCGCAACCATTCATGTCTTTACGGAAGAAACGTTCACGCTCTTCGTTGTGCACGAATTGCAGCATGAATTCGCGTTCAGCAGCTGCGTCCAGTTCCATTTCGCCTGAGATGGATACGGATTTCATCTTGCCACTCTTGGGATCGTACTTCTTTACTTGGGATCCAAGGAGATAGATGTTTCCGTCGGAATCCATTGTCATGCCCATTCCACGTCCGTTGAGCTTGTTGGCTATCTTTGCGTCCCGTTCGCGCAGGTCAATTTCCCAAAGATCATAACCATCCTCAAAGCTCGACAGATAGTAGAGCTTCTGGCCATCTTTCGACAGGATAGCATCGGAAATGTCGGAAGAGTTGGGGGTCAGACGGACTGTGCGGTCGGCCAAATCGGTCAGGTCGATTTCTATGGCTTTTTCATCGTCATTATTTTCAGCCTGATCCTTGTCTGCGTCTTTTCCTTTTTTATTTTTCTTGGATTTTGTTTTTTCGTCCGAAGTCTCCTTGTCTGCTTTTTTCTTTGATGATTTCTCAACCTCTTTCAGCAAAGCATAATCCTCTTTGCTTAGGCGATATTTATCGTATGAGTCTTTGTTGAGGAAAGTGATCATCACGTCGTATTGAGATCCCCATGAAGCATGGTTCCGCATTCCATAGCGTTCCGAAAGGAAGAGCAGGGCATTGCCGTCCATCACCCATCTGGGGCTTTCATCAAAGTAGCCCGTCTCGGTCACTTTTGTAAGTTCACCGGTGGCCACGTTTATAATGGCAATGTCGCCGTATGGATCATGTTCGGGTTGGATGTAGTTGATTGCTATCCATTTACTGTCGGGCGACCAATTGGCTAAGAATCCTTTTGAACGGTGGGAATACGTGGCTCCGTCAGTGAGCTGTCTCACTTTCTTCGTTTTCAGATCCATCACCATCAGTTTGTTTCTGTCCTCAATAAAGGCCATCTGTGATCCATCGGGCGAGATTACCGGCATGGTTCGGTCGATGCCGTCATTGGGGAACATGGCTTTTTCTTCAACAAGAGTGGCGTTGGAGAAGTTGGGGTCTTCCTGACGGGCTATCACAGCTTTGTAGATGTTGTATTTGCCATCGCGTGCTGAGGTGTAGTATAGCTCGCGTTCATTTTTCCCCCAGGTTATATCTGATTCAGCCTCGGGTGTGAATGTGATCTGTTTGATGGATGGATATTCTGTAGATGTGACGAACACCTCTCCGCGACGGATAAATGCTACTTGCTTTCCGTCTTTTGAGATGGCGGCATCGTCGGCATTGCTGACGCGGAGATGGGTGGGTTGCTCAACATCGTCGGTTACAATGTCGATAGCAACTTTTACCGGAGATTTTGCACCTTTAGGCAGAATGTAGATCTCTCCGTCGTAAGTGAATGCGAGTGTGCCGTTCGATCCTTGCGAGAGGAATCGAACCGGATGGGTTTTGAAGTCTGTTACTTGTGTGAGCTTGCCGGGGGCGTTGATATCCATTGAGTAGACATTCATTGAGCCTCCGTCGCGTTCACTCAGGAAGTATATGGTTTTTCCGTCTGTTCCTACAACAGGGTCGAGATCCTCGCCACCGCGGTTGGTCAGATTGGTATGTCGCCCTGAAGCCGCATCATAACGCCAGATGTCGCGTGTCACGGACGAGGTGTGGTGCTTTCGCAGTGCATCCTCAAACCCCTTGATATCTTCGTAGACAAATGATTTTCCATCCGGCAGATAGCTGATCTTGAGGGCCGGTGTGGCAAGAACCTGGGTGGGTCTTCCGCCATCGACCGGTACTTGATATAGCTCTCGCATCACGGAGGTGGGGAACATGGCGCTTGTGGCAGGATCCTGGATTGAGGCGCTGTAGACAACGAATTTGCCGTCGGGAGTGAAACCCTCCGGATATTCAGCTGCGGAGTTGAAGGTCAGACGTGTTGCTGCGCCGCCATCTGAAGGCATTACGAACACGTCGCGTCCGCCATTGCGGTCGCTGGCAAAAGCTATTTTCTTACCGTCGGGCGACCACACGGGATCGCTTTCGTATGATGGCATGGATGTGAGCCTTACTGCATGACCGCCATTAGCCGATACTTTGTATATGTCGCCTTTGTATGTGAATGCTATTTCGTTGCCGTCGGGGGAGATCTTGACATCTCTCATCCATAACGGGGTGGCCGCTGATGCAGCCATCGCGAATGCTGCGAGCGCAATCGCTGTAGTTGTTCTTCGTTTCATCCTCTGGAAATGATTAGGTTTATTTCTCTTGCAAATTTAATGTTTTTAATCCCATTTTGCAACCCTTCTTTTGCTTTAGGGTGCATAAACTTGGCCTTTTATTATCGCCTAATGCAAAAAAAACACTATTTTTGCATTCTGTAAAATCGAAATTTAAATTAAAGCATTCATATATAAAGGTATGTTTAGAACAAATACATGCGGAGAACTCCGTCTTAGCGACGCCGGCCGCGAGGTTACTTTGGCCGGTTGGGTGCAGCGTAGCCGTAAAATGGGCGGCATGACGTTTGTTGATGTGCGTGACCGTTATGGCATCACTCAGATCGTTTTTGATACGGACAATGCTGAATTGCATGAGGCTGCCAATAAGCTTGGTCGTGAATATGTGGTTCAGGTGACCGGTCGTGTTGCTGAACGCTCCAATAAGAACCACAATATCCCTACCGGCGATATTGAGATTATCGCAACTGGATTGAAGGTGCTTAACAAGAGCGACGTTCCTCCATTCACCATAGAGGACGATACTGACGGTGGCGACGATCTACGCATGAAATACCGTTATCTGGATCTGCGCCGCTCATGCGTGCGTGGCAATCTGGAGTTGCGCCACCGTATGGCGTTTGAGATCCGTCGTTATCTCGATTCCAAAGGCTTCCTCGAGGTTGAGACTCCGGTGCTTATCAAATCTACTCCGGAGGGTGCGCGTGACTTCGTTGTGCCTTCGCGCATGAATCCCGGTGAGTTCTATGCTCTGCCGCAGTCTCCGCAGACTTTCAAACAGCTCCTTATGGTCAGTGGATTCGACCGTTATTTCCAGATCGTGAAATGTTTCCGCGATGAGGATTTGCGCGCCGACCGTCAGCCTGAGTTCACCCAGATAGACTGCGAGATGTCTTTTGTTGAACAAGAGGACGTTCTTCAGATGTTTGAAGGTCTGGTAAAGCATATTTTCAAATATGTGAAAGATATTGATTTCAAAGATCCGTTCCCACGGATGACATGGGCGGATGCGATGCGTCTATATGGTAGCGATAAGCCCGATACCCGTTTCGGAATGACTTTCGTGGAATTGAAGGATCTGACTGAAAATTCCGGCTTCGCAGTTATGGATTCGGCTCCTTACGTGGGTGCGATTGTAGCGACAGGTTGTGCCGACTACACCCGTAAGCAACTCGATCAGTTGACTGATTTCGTAAAGCGTCCGCAGGTTGGTGCTAAAGGTATGATGTGGGTGAAGTATGAGGCTGATGGTTCAATCAAGAGCTCGGTTGGCAAGTTCTTCACTGACGATCAGATCCGCACATGGCTCGAACGTGGCGATGCCAAACCGGGTGACCTCATGCTGATCCTTGCCGGCGAGACTATGAAGACACGCAAGCAGCTTTGCGAACTTCGTCTTGAAATGGGTTCTCGTCTTGGATTGCGTGATCCTCAGAAATTCTCCTGTCTGTGGGTGATCGACTTCCCGTTGTTTGAATGGGACGAGGAAACGCAGCGCTATTACGCTATGCACCATCCTTTCACATCGCCCAACCCCGATGATATCGCTCTCCTTGATACAGATACCGGTGCTGTGCGTGCAACGGCCTACGATATGGTTGTCAATGGAAATGAGCTCGGTGGCGGTTCAATCCGTATCCATGATGCTGAGCTTCAGGACAAGATGTTCCGTCTGCTCGGCCTTTCGGAAGAGGATGCCCAGTATAAGTTCGGCTTCCTGATGAATGCCTTTAAATACGGTGCACCGCCTCACGGAGGTCTTGCTTTCGGCTTCGACCGTTTTGTCTCGATTCTTGCCGGCCTCGACTCTATCCGTGATGTGATAGCATTCCCGAAAAATAATTCAGGGCGAGATATGATGATCGACGCTCCGTCACAGATCGACGATTCTCAGCTCGATGAATTGTGCATCCGTGTGGAAATCCCGGAGAAGGAGTCATAAATATTCGGTGTCCTGATGAAAGTTTCGGATATAATATCGGCTCTTGAAACTGTTGCCCCCTTGTCGCTTCAGGAGGACTACGACAATTGCGGACTTCTTGTTGGCGACCCCGACATGGAATGCACCGGAGCGTTGTTGACGGTCGATGTCACTCCTGAGATTGCGCGCGAGGCGATCGACAGTGGCCTTAATCTGATTGTTGCCCACCACCCTTTGATTTTCCGTGGACTGAAACGTCTTGGAGGATCGACTTTGGTGGAGCAGTCAGTCATCATGGCTGTCAAGGCGGATATTGCTATCTATGCGTGCCACACATGCCTTGATAATGCTCCCGGTGGAGTTTCATTCCGGATGGCATCGATGCTCGGTCTGGATGAAGTGTCTGCGCTTGATCCCGATTCCGGTTCCGGAGCTGTCGGGATTCTTGCTCAGTCAATGTCGGCCGATGAGTTGGTGGATGTGGTCAAGGCCACGTTCGGTTCTCCGGTTGCAAGATGTTCCGGTTACCCCATGGACGAGCGGATAACGCGTGTGGCCATGTGTGGTGGTTCCGGAGCATTCCTGATAGGAAGAGCACTGGATGCCGGGGCACAGGCTTTCATCACATCCGACACAAAATATCATGACTTTGTCGACTACGCCGGACGCATTCTGATAATAGATATAGGCCATCATGAGAGTGAAAACTGCACTAAAGATATTTTTTATCATGTAATTAAAGAAAAATTTCCTATCTTTGCAGTCCGGTATGCCAAATCCGATATAAATCCGATAAAATATTTGTAAGCAAAATATGGCTACAACTGATAAAAACAAAGCCGAACAGCCCCTGACCGTAGAGTCAAGGCTCAAATCCCTTTACGAACTCCAGACGATCCTGTCGCAGATCGACCGTATCAAAACCGTTCGCGGTGAGTTGCCTCTTGAAGTGCGAGATCTTGAAGACCACATCGAAGGTCTCAATACCCGTATCGGTAACTTCCGTCAGGAGATCGAGGAACTCCGTAAAAAGACAGTCATTGAAAAGGAGAAGATCAACGAGTCGCAGGCTAAGATCGCTACTTACAAGACCCAGCTCGACAATGTGCGAAACAACCGCGAATTCGACCTCTTGTCAAAAGAAATTGAATTCCAGACTCTGGAGATCGAACTTTGCGAGAAGCATATCAATGAATATGCACGTGTGATCGATGCCAAGACTGCCGACATTGCAGCAACAGAGGAATCTCTCGCCGATCAGCAGCATATCCTGACGGAGAAACGTGCGGAATTGGAAGAGATCGTATCAGAGACCAAGCAGGATGAAGAACGTCTCCGCGAACAGGCCAAGGCTCTTGAACCTCAGGTTGACGCACGCACACTTGCAGCTTTCAAGCGTATCCGCAAGAATGCTCGCAATGGTCTCGGCATTGTCTACATCCAGAGAAATGCCTGTGGTGGTTGCTTCAACCGCATTCCGCCGCAGAAGCAGATGGAAATCAAGATGCACAAGAAAATCATCGTTTGCGAATATTGTGGACGTATCATGATCGATCCCGAACTTGCCGGTGTTGATCAGGATGCCAACGCATGATCAGCGTAGATTGATAGAACATATATAATTCCGCTTTACGGAGCGGAATTTAATGCGGCAGTAGCTCAGTTGGTAGAGCATCAGCTTCCCAAGCTGAGGGTCGCGGGTTCGAGCCCCGTTTGCCGCTCAGAATATAAAGCACTCAGAATGAGAAGATTAAAGCATCGATTCTGAGTGGCTTTTTTTGTTTGTTATCCAAATTTAAGCATCTTTTTGGCTCCAATAATGCTCAAAAACGCGCAATAATCGATAATTTTGCTCAAAATGTTTCACTTATGTTTCACTTAAAAAGTAAAACAACGTGGAATAAATGAAGACAAAATTTAACACTGCAAAACTAAGTTTAACACTATATTTTCATGTAAATTCGTTGTTCGAGCCAACAAAATCAACTCATTGCACTTGGTTTTTCCATATGATAAACGCTAATATGATACACCGACAATCAGTGGTTCTACCTTTTCTAATTAGGGAAACAATTCAATACTTGATGAAATGTTGATTTACAACGAATGTTGAAACAAAATAAATCTGAAAATGAAAACTAAAGTCTTTTTAGCAATGGCACTAATGGTAGCCATTATAGCAGTTGCGTTCGCGCAAGATGAGAAAGAAGATGTTGCAAAACTTCCGAATGACGTGAGTGAATGGGAGATTCAGGCAGAACAAGGAGATACTGTCGCTCTTCACAAGCTATTAAGATATTTAAATGATAATTCAGATTATGTAGTCTGTGTTGAGGTTGTTCAGGTAGTATCTGCCGATGGCGAGGATATTACAGATGAAGCATCTAACAACAACACAACTGAATACGATGAAGAGTTCGCTGATCTTTGCTCGGAGCGTTTGGAATATTGGTTAGCAAAAGGGTTGGCAGTAAATGACCCTGTCGCAATCAGCATCAAAGGACAAAGGGATTACTTTTATGATGAAGAAAGTTCTATAGAAAGCCTTGTCAAAGCTGTGGAAGTCGGTGATAACCAAGCTGCTCTATTCTGTGGATCAGCCTGCTTCAACCAGGGTCGATATGCGGAAGCGGTAAAATATCTTACGATGGCCTATGACGCAGGTATCCCGAGCGCAGGCTGGCATCTTGCGATGTGTTATTCCGAAGGATTGGGAGTAGAGAAGGATAATTCCAAAGCCATAGAGTTTCTACGCCACTCAGCCATGATGGATTATCCGGAAGCCGTCCTTGAAATGAAACGTATTGAGCCAAGCAACCCTGTATGGAAGCACAAAGCAGATAGTATTGAAATCGATTTTACTGACTTTCCAATTATTGAGGATTAATAGAAATAGTGGTATAGAGAATATTCTCCGCCACAGTCAAAATTTGAACTTACATTTTTCATCCGCAAATGGTGATATGCCACTTGTAAATGTCACAGCAATGGTGTCCTCCACAAAAGGACACCATTGCTGTTTCTGATAGACCGAATGTAGGTCAGAGACCGAGGATCTCTTTGATGACGGGGATGGAGGCTTGGCTGGTCTGGTCGGGACGGACGGGGACAACTGTGGCAAACTGCTGGTTGAGCCAGTAGTTGTCGGTGTTGATATTGTCGGGATCGTCGTCGATGAATTGTCCAGATAGCCAATAATGTGTGCGTCCATGGGGATCAACCATCGGGGTGTATTCCTCGGTCCAGTGACCATAAGATGCTTCCGTGACTTTAATTCCTTTCGGGGTGCATCGGGCCGGGATGTTTACGTTGAGACACACGTCGTTGGGCAAATCCTTTTTCAAAACGTCGCCCACAATCTTGCGGATCACGGCTCCACATTCTGAAAAGTCAGCTTTCCATGAATGATGGAGCAGCGAGAAGCCTATCGACGGAATACCGGCCATACATCCTTCAAGTACGGCTCCCATCGTGCCTGAGTATATCAGATTGAACGATGAGTTTGACCCATGGTTAACTCCTGACAGCAGCAGGGCAGGGCGTTCCTGTCCAAGCAGATATAGTCCGAGTTTCACACAGTCTACCGGCGTGCCTGTCACGCCTTTCATCTCGATATTCTCGTATTTAGAGGGATAATTGATCACGCGAAGTGGTTGGTCTACTGTTATGGCCGACGATTTGCCGGATTGCGACACACATGGTGCGAACACAACCAGGCGCCCCATATCTTTAACTGTTTCAATGAGGTAGTTCAGTCCGGGGGCTTCAATGCCATCGTCGTTTGTCAGAAATATCAAAGGTTTATTTTCGTTCATAGCTTATAAATTGTTAAATCCGGTTATACAAATATATAGTTTTATTACATTTCATGTCGCCGGATTGTTTATCTTTGTAGAAGAAATCAAAATTTAAGTAACTATTCAATCTATTTATTATGCAAATCCAACGAATTCAGACGCTCTACATTCTGCTGGCCATTGCCGCGGTTGTGGCGTTTATCTTTATTCCTTTCGGCTTCTGGGACGCAACGGTTCAGGCCTCCGGTGTTAAACTTGTGGAACTCAATGGCAAGATGACGGCGTTGCTTATACCGGCATGTGTCGCTATCCTTGTCATGTTCATTTCAATCTTCTCGTATAAGAAGTTCCCTTTGCAGAAAGGGCTTGTCGGCCTTTCCATGCTTATCGTTGTCGCTATGATGCTGCTTGTGATCTATGTGATGACAATGGGATTCGACGTTCTCGTTCCCGATGTGACTGTCAAGCCGATATGGGCCGGTGGAGGATTGCTGCTTGTTGCCGCGCTTGTGGCTCTTATAGCTGCTCTTTCACGCATCAAGGCCGATCAGAAATTGCTCCGCAGCTACGATCGTCTGCGTTGAGCCGTCCATAAGAAAAGTTTTTGCCGGGAATGGCTGTATGGCTATTCCCGGTAATATATGCGTTTCACCCTCGTCGATATCGAAGTCAGCACTTCGTATGGTATCGTTCCGAGGGTGTCTGCTATTTCTTTGACAGGGACATTCTGGCCGAATATTTCCACGCGGTCGCCAACGGCACATTGTGCGTCAGTCACGTCGATCATACATTGATCCATACAGACATTGCCTATCGACGGGCAGCGCACGCCGTTGATCATCACTTGCATGCCTCCGTTGCCTAAATGGCGGTTTATTCCATCGGCGTAGCCTACGGGAATCGTAGCTATGCGTGAGTTTCGTTTGCACAAACCTTTCCGGTTGTAGCCTATCGTAGTGCCTTCCGGCCATTCTTTTATGGAGATCACGGTGGTGGTCAGCGATGAAACCGGACGCAGGTCGCTTTGTGATCCATCTTCCATTGTGGCTATGCCATAGAGGCAGATACCGAGGCGCACCATGTCGTTCTGATGTTCCGGGAATCGGGAGATGCCTGTGGAATTCAGGATATGGCGCATGATATGGTGGCGGAATCCGCTTTGCAGTTTGTCGCAGCAGCGGTCGAAAAGCTCAAACTGGCTGTGTGTGTAATCATCCATCTCCGGCTGATCGGCAGCAGCGAGGTGGCTGAAGACGGAAACCGGACGGATCACACGTTGGCGTTTCAGAATGTCGATCACCTCGGGCAGATCTTTTTCAAGGAATCCGAGACGGTGCATGCCTGTGTCGAGCTTTATATGTACAGGATAGTCTGTGATGCCATATTTCTCCCCCTCGCGGATTATTTCGTTGAGTATGTCGAAACTGTAGATTTCCGGTTCCAGGTTATATGCGAAGAGGGTACGGTAGTTGACCACTTTTGGATTAAGCACCATGATAGGCATTGTGATTCCGGCCCGGCGAAGGTCAACGCCTTCGTCAAGCACGGCGACAGCCAGATAGGCCGCGCCTTGCGATTGCAAGGTTTTGGCCAGTTCATACGAGCCGGCTCCATAGCCCGAAGCCTTGACCATGCATACTATGCCGGTGGTGGGGCGCACCATTGACCGGAATAGATTGAAGTTGTGGACAACGGAATCAAGATTGACCTCAAGCACCGATTCGTGTTGACGGGCTTCGAGCATGTCGGCTATCCGCTCAAAATGGAATTGGGGTGCGCCTTTGATCAGTATAAGCTCGTTTTCAAAATCGCTTGGCGAAGTCGACGCTAAGAATGTCGCGGTGTCGGGGTAGAATAATGCCGATGAATCGAAATACCGGGAATTGTTGACGAATTCCTCGCCGATGCCAATCAGACGGTCTATATTGCGGTGACGAAGCAGGTTTGCCACTGCTTGATACAGCTTTGCCGGCGGCATAGTCTCGTGCATCACGTCGGAGAGAATCAGGGTTGCGCTGCGCGACTCTGTCTGCCGGCGCGACATGAAGTCGAGTGCCGGAGCAAGCGAATGGAGGTCGGAGGTGTAGGAGTCGTAGATCAGCATGCAGTTGTTGACACCTTCTATCACGTTGAGGCGTGTGCGTATCGGTGTGAGATGCGCCATCGACGATGCTATTTCCCCGGCCGGCCTGTTGAGATAAAGCATCAGTGCCAGACAGTGGATTGCATTCTGTATATCCATGTCGGCCGTGAATGGCAGGGCTATCATGCCTCTCGTCTGAAGATAATCATACGTTATCTCGGTCACAGATCCTTTCTTCTCGATTGAGGATATGAACAAGGGGGCTTCGCCATTTCTGGTCGACCATGCTATCTGGTTTGTCGGGCGGCAATGCTGCTCCACGGAACGGCTTATCATTGGGTCATCGCCACAATAGATCAGGCACTCGCAATCGCGCATCAGCGATACTTTCTCATCGCATTTCTGCTCTATCGACCGGAATCCGTCGGCATGTTCGGAATTGATGTTGGTGATTATTCCTATGGTTGGCCTGATAATCGGCTGTAGGTTTTTCATTTCGCCACGTTGCGAGACACCGGCCTCGATCACTGCCAGTTCCGTGTCCGGGTTAATTTCCCAGACCGAGAGAGGTACCCCGATCTGAGAGTTGAAGCTTCGCGGCGAACGGACTATCTGGTAGTCGTTGCCCAAAAGCTGGTAGATCCATTCCTTGACCGTTGTTTTGCCTCGGCTGCCTGTGATGCCTACTACACGGCCTTCGAAGCTGTCACGGTGTGATGATGCTATTTTCTGAAGTGCTTTTGTCACATCATCAACAATAAAAAACTGTGCATCGTCGCATCCCGACATGTTTTCCGGAATGTGGGTCACACAAAAGACTCTGACTCCCTTGTCATAGAGTTCACGCACATAGCGATGTCCATCGTTGGTTGCTGTTGTGATTGCGAAAAACATGGATTCTTCCGGGAATGTCAGAGAGCGGCTGTCTATCAGCAGCACGCTGATCCGGCTGTTCTCTTTGCCGGTCTCAAGTCCCAATATGCGGCTTATTTCAGATGTGGTGTAGGTCATTGCTGGATATTTTGGAAGAACCGTTCCATCGCCGGTTTCAGTTTAGGATAACGGTCCGATAGTTTTTGTTTGATTATGAATGTCTGTTCCTTGAATTTTTCTATTGCCTCGCGGTTGTCGGTCATGGGGCGATGAGCCATGCGTCGGGTCAGTTTTTCGCATTCTGCGGATAGCTCTTTGGTCTCTGTGCTGAAAAATGCGTCGGCGAATCTTTCGAAAATGTATTCTGTTGCCAGGGGAGCCGGATGGCACATGTCGCGGTCATAGAACCTGTAGTCCCTTAGCTCATCCATTACTATCTCGTATGATGGGAAATATGTTGCTCCGGTTTGTGCTGCGACGCTGTCTGCTGCGAGCAGCAGAGTCGATTTGCTTAGATTGTTGCCGTGGGCGCCATCGGCAAGGTGTCTGACCGGGCTGACTGTCAGATATATCCTTGCAGTGGGATTGACAGTCCGTATGTTTTCGATGGCTTGCATCATCTCTCGTTCGGCTTCCTCTACGCTCAGTTTTCTGCGTCGGAATTCCGATGCCGGAAGTTTATGGCAATTGGCCACGGTTTGCCCCGTGCTGTTCAGTTCATAGATCCATGCCGTGCCGAATGTCAGGAACACGTCCGTGGCCTCGCGCAGGAACTTACCGGCATCTGTTGTCACTCGGTTCAGGTTTTCAAGCATTGTGTCAGCATCAGTGCGCGATAGCGATGAATGGCAGTCAAAGCAATGATAGAGACCGTTGTGTTTAAATAGATCTTCGGTGGAGAATGCTTTGGACGTTGCCAAGTGGCCCGATACACGGGCAATGCTGGCCGGATTGAAAAGTGTGCCGAATGGATTGCTGACCATGTTGAACAGACGTCGGCGCAGTTCGCCGGCTATATTGTCGCTGAAACACGATCCGAGCATTATGATGCGAGAACCATGGTTGATGGTTCCCGACATCTGTTCCGGTATGACTTCGGTGCGGAGTTTCATTGCAATCAGGTTATTATCTAATGCGGTAGTCAACGGACAGCACATTGAATTCTGTCCGGCGGTTGATTTGGTCGGCAGCCTCGCGGTCAGCTTCTTCAGGGAGGGCAAGGATGAATTCTTCGGTCAGCACATCGCCCTCTTTAAACTGTGGATAAAGACGTGCGACACGCTTTGTGACGGTTTTAGGTTTTGTCTTGCCGTAGCCTTGATATTGCAGACGGTCGGCCGATATGCCGGCTTCGATAAGATAGTCCACAACAGATTTCGCGCGGCGGTGCGACAGGTCAATGTTATATTCCTCCGATCCCTTGCGGTCAGTGTGGGAGGTCATTTCTATCGTGATATTCGGGTTGTCGCGCAATAGTTCAGCGAGTTCGTCGAGTGCCTTTTGTGATTCTGGACGCAGGGTGGCCTTGTCGAAGTCGTAGAAAATGTTTTCAACTATGTTTGGCTGCGAGAGCGAGGCAAGCATGAAGTCGATGCCATACTCAGCATCGGCCTCGGCGGTATCGGTGGTGAACTCCTGACGGGCGTTCAGGAATCCGCGTGCTCCGGCCATCATGGCATAGCTCACACCGCGGTTGAGTTTGAAACTGTACGATCCGTCGCCACCTGCCGCTGTGCGCTGGTTCGATCCGTCTGTTCCGACTATTCTGACAATCGCTCCCGGAATCGGCTCTTCTTCCAGATCCGTGATCCATCCGTTGAGCACAATCTGTAGATCGGGAAGCTCAAACGAGTAGAGATGGTCATAGCCTCTGGCGTCGCCTCTGTTCGATGAGAAATATCCTGTCGGGTGATCGGCCGACCGGTCGTAGGTAATGCCGAAATCGTCGCCTTGGGAGTTGAGGGGAGTTCCCATGTTGCTTACTGTCCAATGTCCGTCGGCTTGCAGTTCGGCGCGGAACATGTCGAGTCCGCCAAGGCCGGGATGACCGTCCGAGGCGAATATCATGATGCTGTCCGTCAGCATATATGGAAATTCTTCGTTGCCCGATGTATTGATGTCGTCTCCGAGGTTCTCGAGCGACCCGGCGCGTTCTTTCAGATTGATTCTCCAGATGTCCTTGCCCCCATTTCCAGGCATGTCGCTGGTAAAGTACAGAAATTCACCCGAAGGACTCACTGCCGGATGTCCGAAACTGGAGATCGTATCGCCGGTTATGTCAAATTTCACAGGGGCACTCCATTGTGCGTCTGAGCGTTGCGATGTGAATATCTCAACCCCGGTATTATAGTTGGGCGCACGGCGCGCTTTGGTCAGATACATTGTGTTGCCGTCGGGAGAGAATGAGACGATACCCTCGTCCATCTCTGAGTTCAGCTCACCCTCCACCGGCTCAGGCCGCATCCACTGACCCTGCTCGTTCTTTTTCACCATCCAGATGTCGCTTTTCTTCATGCCCGTGATCTCGCTGCGCTGCGTCCCTTTCACCTTTTCATTGGTCGTCGTGAAATACAGCGTCTCGTCGTTGAACATCGGGGCGAAGTCGGCGCGGCGCGAATTGAACGTCTTTGCGTTGCGCACGGTGTAGCGCGTGGGATGCTCTTTTAGGTTCAGGGCGAGTCTGGCACCCTCCAGACCGGATTGTGCTTCAGGGGAGCCCGGCACCTGCATCAGATATTCCTCATAGGCGCGGATCGCTTGAGCGTATTTCCCGTCGGCATGAAGCGTCTGTGCCAGATATAGCTGTGCGTCCATTTCCGGATAGCCATACCGGATCGCATTCTGATATGCTGCCGACGCACGCGCGTATTGCGACAGCATTCTGTGTGCTTCTCCCATCTTGTAGGCCACCTCGCCACGCGTCGAGCGGTCATCGCGTTTCAGATTGTTGTATATTTTCCGATACGTTTTCGATGCATCGTAATATTCGCCTCGTTTCATCTGGGCATCGGCGGTCGCCAGCTTCGGGCCGCGGCAGCCACCAAAAAGCATTGCCGCAAGTATTATGCTGAGTGTCAGTACAAGATTCTTCATATATCTTTAACGGATTCTATCCGCTCTTTATTTTGCAATAAGTTTAAATCAGTTTGTTAACAAAGTTATATCATTTTATCCAAACTGCCCACTAAAACACACTGAAAAACGCAAGCGGCTCCGACATTGTCGAAACCGCTTGTATTTTCGTCGCTAAATGCTCTGTTGCTTAGCCCGGAATGATTGCTTCGCTGGGGCAAACTTCTGCACATGAGCCGCACTCGATGCAAGTGTCCGGATCGATGTGGTAGATATCACCTTCAGAAATAGCCTCTACGGGGCACACGGGAAGACAAGTTCCGCAAGCAACGCATTTGTCAGTAATTACGTAAGCCATGATGTTTTTAATTTAGATAAAAATTACGATTGAACAGTTTTCACCTGCAAAAGTAAGAGTTTTTTTATAAACACAAGCCCATTCATCCCCTTTTTTTCAAAAAAATCTCGCAAACGGGCCATAAACCACTATAAATTGTCAGCAGTGGCTGGAGCCGTCAAAGCAATGGGTGCAGACCTTGCATTTCGGAAGTCCTATTGCATTGACTATATTCTCAAGCGAACTGAACCGCAGGGACGTCAGTCCGAGACGGCGGCGTATTTCCTCCACCATCTTTTTGTATTCCGGAGAATCCGTCTTGCAATACGCTTCAAGGTTTGCGTTGTGGTCTCCCTCAAGATCGGCGATCACGCGGCGAGTGATAAGTTCCATCTCACTCTTGGAGGCCGTGAAATTGAGATACTCGCAGGGATATACCAACGGCGGACATGCTATTCTCATGTGCACAGCCTTGATTCCGGCATCGAACAGATCCTTCACGTTGTCACGCAGCTGTGTGCCGCGAACAATAGAATCATCGCAGAAAATGACTTTCCGGTTTTTCAGCAACGCTTTGTTGGGGATCAGTTTCATCTTGGCCACAAGCTCACGGCGCTCCTGAGTGGAGGGGGTGAAGCTTCGGGGCCAGGTCGGCGTATATTTGGCGATACCGCGCAGATATGGCACACCCTTGCCTTGCGAGTAGCCAAGAGCCATACCTATGCCTGAATCCGGGATTGCGCTGACGAAATCTGCCTCATCATTATCAGTTTTACCCATCTCCTTGCCGGTCACATAGCGCATGCGGTCTACGTTGCGCCCTTCATACTGGCACACAGGATAGCCATAGTAGATCCACAGGAATGAACAGATCTGCATCTCTTTTTCCGGAGCGCGCAGCTGGCGCATGCCGTCGGCTTTCAACTCCACTATCTCTCCGGGACCGACATTATAGCAGTCCTCGAAGCCCAGGTTGGGGAATGCGCATGATTCCGATGCGGCAGCGTATGCGTCATCGCTTTTGCCTATGATGATAGGTGTGCGGCCAAGGAAGTCACGGGCGGCTATGATCCTGTCCTCAAGAAGAATCAGCATGGAGCATGATCCCTTGATGCGGCGGTACACATTCTCGATGCCGGAGACAAGATCTTTACCCTCGCTGATCAGAGCGGCAATCATCTCGGTCGGATTGATAATGTCGTAGCTGTGTTCGCAGAAATGATGCCCTTTGGCAAGCATTTCTTTTTCAAGTTCGACAATGTTGTTGATGCGTGCCACGGTGACAATGGCAAATTTGCCCAGGTGGCAGTTGACTATGATTGGCTGTGCGTCCGTGTCGGATATCACGCCTATACCTGAGTTTCCTGAAAAATCCTTGAGATCGCTCTCGAATTTTGTTCGGAAATATGAGTTCTCGATATTATGGATCGAACGGGTGAAGATCCCGTTATCCACTGTTGCCATACCGGCTCGTTTGGTGCCCATATGGCTGTTGTAGTCTACGCCGTAGAAAAGTCTGTTGACGCAGTTCGTTTTGGCTGTCAGGCCGAAAAAACCTCCCATATATGATTATAATAAGTACGTTGTGTCTGTTCTTGAAATAATCGGCGGGAGAAGTGCTCTGTTCCGTAGTCCGGTTGAGTTTTCTCCCGCCGTTTGAAATTAATTCTTATTGATGTGCTTTTCAATCCATTTGCGTGCGTTGACGAAGCCGTCGATCCACGGTGTCACATCGTCATTGCGTCGCGATCGTGGATAATAAGCGCATTGCCACGGGAAGATGGCACGCTCAAGATGGGGCATCATTGCCAGATGGCGGCCATCGGCTGAGCATAGACCGGCCACTGCGCCGCGCGATCCGTTGGGATTGCCCGGATATGATGCGTAGTTGTAGCGCAATGCCACGTTGTAGTCGCTCATGGCCATTGGTAGGTTGAAGCGTCCTTCGCCATGGGCAACCCATATACCGAGTTTCAGGCCTGCCATCGGTCCGAACATCACGGAGTTGTTCTCCGGGATGGTTACGCCAACGAATTGCGACTCGAATTTGTGGCTGACATTATGCTCCATTGTAGCCTTGCGAGCATGCTCGGGGCAGATGAGGTTCAATTCCATCATCAGCTGGCATCCGTTGCAGACGCCCAATGAGAGAGTATCTTTGCGTGCATAGAATTTTTCAAGAGCGGTCTTGGCTTTTTCGTTCCAGAGGAAGCCTCCGGCCCAGCCTTTTGCCGATCCGAGTACGTCGGAGTTGGAGAAACCGCCGCAGAATACGATCATGTTGACATCCTCTAGTGTCTCGCGGCCGCTCATAAGGTCGGTCATGTGGACGTCTTTCACATCGAACCCTGCGAGATAGAGAGAGTAGGCCATCTCACGGTCGCCGTTGACACCCTTCTCGCGGATAATCGCGGCGCGTATGCCTGATGCCTCATGGCGTCCTCCGGCCAGTGAGCGTGATGCCAGTTTCCCGTCGAATGCGGATGGGATGCGGTAGCGCAGTGGCTGTTTCTTATAGTTCTCAAAGCGGAGTGTGGCGCATTTTTCGCCGCTCTGTACGCTGTCGAGCAGGTAGGACGGGGCAAACCATACATCGCGCATGAAGTCGATGCCGATCATGCGGGTAGTACCCTGATGTTCTATCATCAATGTCCGTTCCTTGTCGGTTGTTCCGATCTGCTTGAATCCTACACCGGCTTCTGTGAACAAGCGTTCCGCTGCTTCGCATTTGCCTTCTGCGATCTGAAGCACCATTGCCGGGTTCTCGGCAAAGAGGATCTTGATCAGATCGGTCTGACCATCGGCTACGAATGCGTCCGTGGTCAGATGCACTCCACCGGAGGTGTTGGCGAACGTCATTTCAAGCAGTGTGGTGACAAGACCTCCTGCCGAAACGTCATGCCCCGACATGATGGAGCCACGTTTCACCAGTCGCTGAACGGTATTGAAGGCTGCCGCGAATTTAGCCGGATCCTTGACGGTGGGTGCTTCCGAGCCGATACGGCCGAAGGTCTGGGCGAATGCCGATCCGCCGAGACGAAGTTCATCGCCCGAGAAGTCAATATAATACAGACGTGAGTTGCCGGGCTGGAAAACAGGGGTCAGTGTGCGGCGCACATCTGTCACCTCTCCTGCGGCAGAGATAATAACGGTGCCGGGGGCATAAACTTTGTCTGCCCCATATTTCTGGGTCATTGAAAGTGAATCCTTGCCCGTGGGGATATTGATGCCGAGTGCGCAGGCGAAATCGCTGCATGCCTCCACGGCGCGGTAGAGCGCGGCATCCTCTCCCGGATTCTTGCAAGGCCACATCCAGTTGGCGCTTAGCGACAATCCTTTTATGTCGTTCTTGATCGGTGCGCCGACAATGTTTGTCAATGCTTCGGCTATTGCAAGTACAGATCCGCGTGCAGAGTCAATCAGTGCCACTTGTGGCGCGTGGCCGATAGATGTTGCGATTCCTTTATGGCCACGGTAGTCAAGTGCCACGACTCCGCAGTCGCTCAACGGCAACTGAATCTCTCCCTGACACTGCTGACGTGCTATTTTGCCCGTCACCGAACGGTCAACCTTGTTGGTCAGCCAGTCTTTGCAGGCTACGGCTTCAAGCGAGAGAACATCGCGCAGATAGGTCTCAAGATCGTTTTCGTTGTATTCCGGATCTTTGTATGTCACATTGACGGTATTGTCGGTCATCACGGTCTTCGGTGAGTTACCGAACATATCTGCCATGGCAAGATCAATGGGCTTGACTCCATCCTTGCGTGAGAACACGAAGCGGTCATCGCCGGTGGTCTCGCCGACAACATACATCGGTGCTCTTTCGCGGCGTGCGATCCGTTCAACATACTCAATGTCTTTCTGTTCAAGAACCATACCCATGCGTTCCTGACTCTCGTTGCCTACAATCTCTTTTTCCGAGAGTGTGGCGTCGCCAACGGGAAGCGCATCAAGGTCTATATGGCCACCGGTTTCTTCAACCAGTTCCGATAGTGCGTTCAAATGTCCGCCGGCTCCATGGTCATGGATAGAAACGATGGGGTTGTCATCGCTTTCTGCCAGTGCGCGGATCACGTTAGAAACGCGTTTCTGCATTTCTGGATTAGCACGCTGAACGGCATTAAGCTCGATGGAGTTGTCATATTGGCCGGTTTCTACGGATGATACCGCACCTCCGCCCATGCCGATACGGTAGTTGTCACCACCCATCACTACGACTTTCTCGCCTGGCTTCGGAGTTCCTTTGATCGCATCTTTCTTAGCTGCGAAACCTACGCCACCGGCAAGCATGATCACCTTATCATAGGCATAGAGTCGGCCGTTTTCGTCATGCTCGAATGTCAGCAACGATCCGCAGATCAGTGGCTGTCCGAACTTGTTGCCGAAGTCCGATGCGCCGTTGGAGGCTTTGATGAGGATATCGCAGGGAGTCTGGTAGAGCCATACTCGGGGATTGCACATCATTTCCCAGCGGTGTTCCGACGACATGCGCGGATATGAGGTCATGTAGACTGCCGTTCCGGCAATCGGGAGGCTGGCGCGTCCGCCGCCCAGACGGTCACGGATCTCGCCGCCGGTGCCGGTAGCTGCTCCGTTGAAAGGCTCTACGGTCGTCGGGAAGTTGTGGGTCTCGGCCTTCAGGGAGATCACGGTGTCGATCTCTTTGACGTCGAACATGTCGGGACGGTCAGGGTTGGTGGGATAGAACTGTTCCACACGGGGACCTTTGACGAAGGCCACATTATCTTTATATGCGGACACGAGACCGTTGGGGTTCTCCTGCGATGTCTTTTTGATCATCTTGAACAGCGACATCGGCTTTTCCTCACCGTCTATGATGAATGTGCCGTTGAATATTTTGTGGCGGCAGTGTTCTGAGTTGACCTGAGAGAATCCGAACACCTCGCTGTCGGTCAGCGGACGGCCGAGTTTGGCCGACAGATCGCGCAGATATTGCTCTTCCTCTGGACTGAGGGCAAGACCTTCGCTACGGTTGTATTCGGAAATATCGTCTATGTAGACTATCGGTTCCGGTTGGAGCGATGTGGTGAACACTTTGCTGTTCAGACCATCGTAGAGACGTTGCAGCATCTTGTCGAATGCTGGCTCTTCGTCTCTTGTCAGCATGAATTCCTCGATGCGTGTGATGCCTTCAAGACCCATGTTCTGGGTGATCTCCACGGCATTGGTGCTCCAAGGAGTGATCATTTCTTTACGCGGTCCGATGAATCGGCCTTTAACTGAAGTGGATACAAGAGGAGTCGCGCCGCCAAACAGCCATGTGAGCTTTTCTTTCTCCTCCGGGGAGAATTTGTGATCAGTCTCTACGGCAATTACTTTAGCAGCACCTTTCTTAAAGAATACGACCATAAATGTGGTGTGGGGTGTTGAGGTGGAATTGATACGTTAATCGACTGCAAAATTACAATTTTTTATCGACTGAACAAACTATTATTTCGCTTGTAGTCGTAATTTTTATTCCTCTGTGATCTCAACCACTTCATATATAGCTGACTTGGGCTTGATGGCGCTGGTCGGTATTATGAGTTTGTAAGTTGTGTTTCGGAAACTGATAATGATGTTTTTGCCTGTTAGGCGGCGGTCAGTGATCTCATCCCATCCCCAGTCTCTGGGGGCTCGTGGCTGATTCTCTTCGTCCGCGCTCTCAAACACCTCTCTGATCATTGTCCCTGGAATGATGTCGACATGCTTGGGCGATAATGCAGCCTGAGCATCGGTTGTCAGTAGTTTTGAGAAATAGATGTGTCCGATCACAAAAGGGATAATTATGAATGCGATGATAAGGGCCACAAGTAGGATTCGTAGATCAAAGACCACACCGATTGCGGCCGCAATGAGCACTGCTGCTGCAAGCAATCCTATGGTTTTGGCTATGGTGGAACCGCCTATGGTCCTGAAATAACTCGCTGGACTCATCCGGTATGTATCTGTTGTTATCGTCGTCATTTCCTTTTTCAGTCAAACACTATCGGTGGCATAAAATGATGGCATCAGACAATGCCGATGCCATCATTGTTTTATGAAGTAAGTCGCGAAATTTTATTTATATCCTCCGGGGATGAAGCACCTCTTGACTTACAATTATCCATTATGCGTATTAATTTTTAAGGCCTGCTTAAGCGGCTGTTCAGAGTTTTTTGGATAGACACTTAGTCCTCTAATTTGTGGATCACAAGACCGGAACGGAGCTTAGGCTCGAACCATGTGGTCTTGGGTGGCATGATGTTGCCGGTATCAGCTATATCCATGAGTTGCTTCATTGATACTGGATATAGTGCCAATGCCATGGCCATCTCTCCACTGTCCACTCTCCGCTGGAGTTCTTCAAGACCACGGATGCCACCGACGAAGTCTATGCGCTTATCTGAACGCAGATCCGTGATGCCGAGAATGTCACGCAGAATCAGATCGCTGGAGATTGTAACGTCAAGCACTCCGATAGGATCTGCATCGTTGTAACGGCCTTCGCGTGCTGTCAGCGAATACCATTTTCCGTATACATAAAGCGCAAAGTTGTGCAGCTCTGTCGGACGGTATGGTTCTGTTCCTTTTTCCTCTATGGTGAAATTTTTTTCAATCTCGGACAGGAACTGTTCCGGCGTAAGTCCGTTGAGATCTTTGACCACGCGGTTGTAGTCGATGATCTTCAGGTGGGATGCTGGGAATGCTACTGCAAGGAAATAGTTGTATTCCTCATTGCCGGTGTGGTTGGGATTGGCCTTTGCCTTTTCGTTGCCCACAAGTGCGGCGGCAGCTGTGCGGTGATGTCCGTCGGCTATGTAGAGATAAGGTATCTTGGCGAATTCCGCGGTGATTTCGGCTATTGTATCGTCATTGTCGATAACCCAGAACGAATGTCCGAATCCATCGGGGGCTATGAAATCATATTCAGGTGTTCCGGCTGTCGTTTCATTGATGATCTTCTCGAGTCGTTCATTGTCGGGAAATGCAAAGAACACGGGTTCAATGTTGGCATTGTTGACGCGGACATGCTTCATGCGGTCCTCCTCTTTGTCGCGGCGTGTCAGCTCATGCTTTTTGATCCGCTGCTCCATATAGTCGTCAACATTGGCTGCGATAACTATGCCATATTGTGTGCGTCCATCCATCGTCTGGGCATATATGTAATAATGCTCTTTGGAATCCTGCACAAGCCAACCGTTGGTCTGGAAAGCGTTGAAGTTCTCAACGGCTTTGTCATAGACACATGGATCGTGTTCATCGACACTCGGATCAAAATCAATCTCCGGCTTTATGATATGGTATAGGGATTTTTCGTTGCCTTCTGCTTCCCGACGGGCTTCGTCGGAATTGAGAACGTCGTAGGGACGTGATGCTACCTCGGTTACGAGTTCACGCGGCGGACGTACGCCTTTAAATGGTTTGACTTTTGCCATCGTGGTTTGGTGTTATTGAACTGACTTAAACTTATTGTAAACTAACATTCCGAGGTGGTTTTCGATATGATTCCGATCTTTTTGAGGTTGCGATGGAACTCCATTGTGTCCAAAAAAGAGATGGGAACAGCCGGAAACGGTCCGGAAGGTTAGAAATAAGGAATCAGGTCGGTTCTGCGTTTAAATTTTGAAATAAGTTTGACTCAGTTCATTTGTTGCGTAGGATGGTTTGCTCGCGATCCGGACCGATAGAAACTATGGTGATGGGTGTTGCCAGTTCGCGTTCAAGGAATTTGATATAGTCAGCGAACTGCTGCGGAAACTCATTTTCCGATTTCATTGCCGTCATGTCGGTCTGCCAGCCGGGAAGCTCTTCATATACAGGTTCAATTGTGTCCTCTTCGATGGAGTAGGGGAAATCGCGTGTCAGTTCGCCATTGATCTTGTATGCTGTACATGCTTTGATGGTCGGGAATGTGTCGAGAACATCGCTCTTCATCATGATCAGCTGGGTAACACCGTTGATCATGATGGCATATCGGAGAGCCACGAGATCAATCCATCCGCAGCGGCGTTCGCGGCCGGTGACTGCGCCGTATTCATGTCCTATGTCCCGGATCTTTTTGCCGGTCTCATCAAAAAGCTCCGTCGGGAACGGGCCACTGCCTACTCGGGTACAGTAGGCTTTGAAGATACCGAACACTTCGCCTATTTTATTCGGGGCTACACCAAGACCCGTGCATGCTCCTGCCGCAACCGTGTTGGAGGATGTTACGAAAGGATATGAACCGAAATCAACGTCGAGAAGTGTGCCCTGTGCACCCTCGCACAACACTGACTTGCCCTCTTGCAGACAGCGGTTCACATAATGTTCGCTGTCAATGATATCGAACGATTTCAGATAGTTGATAGCCTCTATCCAGCGTGGTTCGAGCTCGCTCAGGTCTGGTGTCTCGCCGAGCGACGCGAGCATGCGGAGATGGCGGTCGCGTGCGGCGGCATATTTGGCTTCAAAGTTATGGAGTGTATCGCCGAGACGAAGTCCGTTGCGGCTGATCTTGTCAGTGTAGGTCGGGCCGATTCCTTTGCCTGTTGTGCCTATCTTGGCACCACCCTTGGCTTTCTCGTTGGCTGCGTCGAGCAGTCGGTGGGTCGGAAGGATCAAATGTACCTTTTTTGAGATTTTCAACACTTTGCGCAGATCGATACCGGAGCGTTCGAGGGCTTCTGCTTCTTCTTTGAATAGAACAGGGTCGAGAACAACGCCATTGCCTATGATGTTGGTCTGTCCGTGCTGGAAGATTCCTGACGGAATTGAGCGGAGCACGTATTTCTTGCCATCGAATTCCAACGTGTGCCCGGCATTGGGGCCTCCTTGGAATCGTGCCACCACGTCGTAACGGGGTGTCAGAACATCGACTACTTTTCCTTTTCCTTCATCGCCCCACTGGAGGCCGAGCAATACATCAATTTTCATCTTGGGTGTGTTACTGTTATTTTGTTTTGGGCTTTGTTGACTGGCGCGTTTTCCTGACGCATCCTGCACAGAGTCCGTAGACGTTTAGATCAATATATTTGGGTTGGAATTTACCGAACCGGCGTGTATTCAGCAGGAGGTCTATCTCCTGGTCTTTTATCTCCTTGACTTTGCCGCAGCGTGAGCAGACCAGATGGTAATGTTTGGTCAGTCCTGCTATTTTTTCATATTGGGGCGACTGGGATTCAAATGTGTGACGGCGAACAAGCCCGGCTTTGATCAATAGCTCAATGGTGTTGTAGACTGTCGCACGGCTCACATGATAGCCTCCCGTGTCAAGTTGCAGATGCAGAGCGTCGATGGAAAAGTGGCTGGACATGTCGAACACTTTCTCCAGTATGGCGAAGCGTTCAGGCGTCCGGCGCAGATGGTTCTGCGTCAGATAGTCATTGAACGTGGCCAATGCTGCCGTCTTTGTCTTGTCGTCGCTCATAACGCTACAAAGTTAATAAATTTTAGTATAAGACCATCATTCTTCCGGTGCATTTTTAACCCGGATGCCGGTGCGCGCTCTGTGTACTGATCATTTCAGGTTCTCGCGCACTTCGGCAAGATAGGCTGCCATAGCCTCGGAGTCGCGGCGTTCAATGATCTTCTGTAGCCGGGCAAGCTGGTGGCGGATTCGTTCGAGTTGCGACGGGCTGTTGGGGTTGAAGAGGATTTCCGACAGCAGGTAGTCGTCCTCTCCCATAAGGCCGCGTGCTATGGTCATGTGGCGTTTGAATGTGGTGCCGGGGGCATCCTGATGTTGCATGGTGGAGGCAAACACAAGGGTGGAGGCGAATGGAACCGACAGGGAATAGGCTATGGTTTGGTCATGTTCCTCAAAGGTGTATTCCACAATGTTGAGTTGCAGACGCTGGTAGAGGTCGCGGAAGAATACGCGTCCAAGATGATCCCCTTCGCTGATTATGATGGCGTTTTCGCTCGACAGGTTGCTCAGAGATGCAAATGTAGGGCCGAACATGGGGTGGGTGGAGACGAATGGATGTCCGCAGTCGGCGTAGAATTCCGGCAGCCCTGTTTTCACGGAGGCTATGTCGGAAAGGATGCAGCGGCTGTCAATGTAGGGGAGTACATTGCGGAATGCGCTCAGGGTGTGTTTCACCGTGGCTGCGTTGATCACAAGCTCCGGCGCGAACTCTCGCACGTTTTCAAGGGTGTCGAAGCGTTCCACCCCGTATGTGAATCGCAGTTTGTCAGGTTCTGGATCATATACTGCTACTTGATGATCAGCGGATAGCAGATCGCAGAAGAATGTGCCCATTTTTCCGGCACCGAGGATCAGGATTTTCATTTTGCGCGGTCGTTTATGATTTCTATTTGCTGACGGACTGATTCATCGTGGATCGCCAGCAGGATTGTTTTCATGAATTCGGCTCCCATGCCCATATCTTCTCCGGCTTTGACTCTGGAGCGGATGATGTCGTTGTAGCGGCCGGCCTGGACCACCGACATGCGGTGTTCTTTCTTGTAACGGCCTATGTCGCGGCACACTCCCATTCGCTTTGCAAGGATATCCAGCAGCTCATTGTCAATGCGGTCTATCTGCTGGCGCAGCAGTGTGAGGCTTTCGGTAGTCTGGTGGGAGTCGCGGATCACAAGGGTGTTCAATATGAAGTTGAGGATCTCGGGAGTGACTTGTTGTGCGGCGTCGCTCCATGCGCAGTCGGGGTTGCAGTGGCTTTCAACTATAAGTCCGTTGAAGCCCATGTCGAATGCTTGTTGCGACAGGGGGGCGATCAGTTCGCGTTTGCCTCCTATATGCGATGGGTCACAGATAATCGGCAGATTGGGATATCGCAGACGCAATTCCACGGGGATATGCCATTGTGGCATGTTGCGGTAGAGATGTTTCCCGTATGTCGAGAAGCCGCGGTGGATGGCTCCTAAACGTCTGACGCCGGCATTGTAGATTCGCTGCAATGCGCCTATCCATAGCTCGAGATCGGGATTGACTGGGTTCTTTACCAATACGGTCAGGCTGTCGGCTTTGCCTGAGGCGGCTATTGTGTCGGCTATCTCCTGCATTGCAAACGGGTTGGCCGATGTACGTGCGCCGATCCAGAGAATGTCGATGCCGGCCTGTAGGGCTTCTTCTGCGTGCTGTCGGTTGGCTATTTCTGTAGCCGTCAACATCCCGTATTGTTTTTTGACTTCGTTGAGCCATTCAAGTCCCTCGGAGCCCACGCCTTCGAATCCACCCGGTTTTGTGCGTGGTTTCCAGATTCCGGCACGGAATATTTTTATTCCGGTTTCAGATAGTTCTTTGGCGGTCTGGAGTGTCTGTTCAAGTGTTTCTGCGCTGCATGGGCCGGCGATAACAAGCGGTTTCTGTGGGTCAATGCCGGGAAATGTTATAGGTTGGAGCTGATCCATTGATTTTCGTTTTTTTATTTTGAAGTGGAATTGTATTCTTTGATTCTTTGAAGTGCGCGGTTGAGATTCTCTTCCGTGGCACACAGTGAGATGCGTATGTAGCGGTCGCCGTTTGATCCGAAAATGAATCCGGGTGTGATGAACACACGTGCTTCGTACAGGATGCGGTCGGCCAGTGTCTCGCTCGATTTTTCTGTCTCTGGAATTCTGCCCCAGAGAAACAGACCGCGCTGACCGGGGTCAAATGTGCAACCCAGTGCGGTCATTATCTCTTCTGCTATCTTACGTCTTGAGGAATATACGGCATTTAGCTCGTCATACCATTCCTGTGGGGCATTAAGTGCCTTCACGGCGGCAAGCATCATTGGTCGGAATTGGCCTGAATCGATGTTTGATTTGACTTTGAGGAACCATGAGGTGAACTGTGGGTTCGATGCCATCATTGCCATTCGCCACCCTGCCATATTGTGACTCTTGCTCAGTGAGTTCAGCTCTATGCAGATCTCTTTTGCCCCTTCCACTGACAGAATGCTCTGAGGATTGTTGTTGAGGATGAAGGAATAGGGGTTATCGTGGACTATGACTATGCTGTGGCGGCGGCCGAAATCAACTATACGCTCAAATAGTTCGCGGTCTGCCGGTGTGCCGGTCGGCATGTGGGGATAGTTGACCCACATCATTTTGATCTTTTCCAGTGGCAGTTTCTCAAGGGCTTCGAAATCAGGCTTCCATCCGTTTTCTTCTGTCAGATTGTAGGGGAAGATTTCGGCTTCGGCCAGACGGCTGGCTGATGTGTAGGTGGGATATCCCGGATTCGGCACGAGTACGCCGTCACCTGGATTCAGAAAGGTCAGGGAGAGCTGAAGCACGGCTTCTTTCGATCCGATCAGGGGCTGTATCTCGGTGTCCGGATCGAGCGTCACTCCATAGTGTCGTCCATACCATCCGGCATAGGCTCTGCGCAGTTCCGGCAATCCTATGGTCATCTGATAGCTGTGTGTGTCGGGGCGGTTGGCGGCCTCGCAGAGGGTATCTATGACTTCCTGTGATGGGGCGCGGTCGGGGCCTCCGATGCCGAGTGAAATAATGTCGCGTCCCTCGGCGTTGAGTCGCGCCACCTCTTTCAGTCTGCGCGAAAAGTAGTATTCTTTGATCTGCTCGACTCTGTTGGCCGGCTTGATCTGTGGTGTGTCATATTTCATTGGTGCATTGTTTATATTCTCCAAGTGATTTGAAATCTGTAAGCAACGGACGCACTGCGTCGATGGCTTTCTGATAACGTGCGAAACTGTCAAAAGTCAGATCGACGTAGAAGCGATATTCCCATTCCCGGCCAATGATAGGCATTGATTGGATCTTGGACAGGTTCATGTCGTAGAACGAGAGGATGGTGAGTACTTTCGACAGGGCACCCTGTGTGTGGGGCAGTGTGAAAACAATCGATGCTTTGTCGAGTTCACTCTCTTTTGGACGCAATTCTGGCGCGGTCAGAGGATCGGCGAGGATCAGAAAACGTGTGAAGTTACGTTTGTTGGTTTCAATGCCACGGGCAAGTATCTCAAGTCCGTAAAGTTCTGCCGCATAGGCTCCGCACACCGCTGCATGCCCTCTCAGATCCTGCTCTGCTATCATCTTGGCCGATCCAGCGGTGTCGAATGTTTCGGCTACTTTCATCTTTGGATACTGACGAAGATATTGTTCGCATTGCATCAGTGCCATCGGATGGGAGTTGACTTCTGAAAGGTCCTCGATTTTTTGTCCCGGCAGGGTGGCGAGAACGTGTGATATTCTCATCTTATGTTCGCCGACAATTGTCAGGGAACTTTTGCGCAGAAGCTCGTGGTTTTGAAGCAATGCACCGGCTATGGTGTTCTCTATGGCCATGATGCCGAGAAGACTCGGATCAGAGTCAAGACGCTGGAACATGTCCGGAAATGTATCACAGGATATTGTCTCCACATCTTCATCCGGACGTCGTAGGGAAAAGTATTCTCTTGCTGCGGCATCATGGTAGCATCCTGCCACTCCCTGTATGGTAATTTGCCTCTTCATAATTCAAAAAAAATAAAATCCCGGACTACGTGAGACCGGGATTTTGGAATATTCATGTTAATAGATTGCCTAACTTAAATATATGCACAAAAGCCCGGTTTTATTTTCGTGACGTAAAAATAAAAACCAAAATACTGATATGCATAAAATCGTGTCATCATGCTGCAAAGATAAGCATTGAAATTGCGAATGTCAAGAAAAATGCGGATTATTTTTTGCAAATGATTGTAATTGCTTCATCCACAGTGACCATCTGCTGCTCGCCTGTTGTCATGTCCTTCAGGGTCATTTTCCCCTCTGCCATCTCGGATTCGCCTACTATGGCCACGAACGGGATAGACAGCGAATCGGCACGTCCCATCTGTTTTTTCATCTTTGAAGCGTCGGGATAGATCTCTGCGCTGATTCCTGCCTTCCGGATTTGCTTGAGCATCTTCATGGCTGCTGCGGCTTCGGCATCACCGAAGTTGGTGAACATAACCTGTGTCGAGATCTCGGTGTCCTTGGGATATAGGTCGAGGGCGTTGAGAACGTCGTAGATTCGGTCGGCTCCGAATGAGATTCCAACACCCGACAGACCCGGCATTCCGAACACACCGGTCAGGTTGTCATAACGTCCGCCTCCTGTGATGGAGCCGATCTCAACATCGCGTGCTTTCACCTCGATAATGCAGCCTGTGTAGTAGTTGAGGCCACGTGCCAGCGATACGTCCAGCTCAAGGTCTGCTTCCAGTCCGAGAGCCTCAACGCCTTTGATCACGGTGCGGAGTTCTTCCACGCCTTTCAATCCGGTTTCGCTTCCGGCGAGAACCTGTGCGAGTTTTTCAAGACGTTCCGATGTCGATCCCGTCATGGTGATTATCGGCTCTAAGGCTGCGATCGCTTCTGCCGACAGACCTTTTTCTGTCAATTCGGCATTGACGGCTTCAAGTCCTATCTTTTCAATTTTGTCAATTGCCACGGTGATGTCCGTGATCTTCTCAGGTGCACCGATAATCTCGGCGATTCCGGAAAGCACCTTGCGATTGTTCAACTTGATAGTGATGCGGACGCCCAGACGGCTGAACACATCGTCGATCATCTGGAGCAATTCAATCTCATTGATCAGCGAATCTGAGCCAACCACGTCGGCATCACACTGATAAAATTCGCGGTAACGACCCTTCTGCGGACGGTCGGCACGCCATACGGGTTGGATCTGGAAACGCTTGAAGGGCATCTGAAGCTCATTACGGTGCTGGACTACGAATCGTGCGAATGGCACGGTAAGATCATATCTCAGTCCTTTTTCCGAGATTTTGGGAGTGAGCTTCACATAATCGCCGCCATCCTGAAGCAATGTAGGATCAACGCCTCTCAGATAGTCTCCCGAGTTGAGAATCTTGAAAAGGAGCTTGTCACCCTCCTCGCCATATTTTCCCATCAGAGTCGAGAGATTTTCCATGGCTGGAGTCTCAATCGGGCTGTAGCCATACAGACGGAACACCGAGCGTATTGTGTCGAAAATATAATTACGGCGCGCCATCTCAACTGGACCGAAATCGCGCGTTCCCTTAGGTATCGAAGGTTTCTGTGCCATTGCCTTAACTATGCTTTGAATGATCAAAATTTGTTGTTACGTCGCAAAATTAAGCAAAATCCCCGACACCTCCAACCGCAGGTTGTACACTTTCCGGTTCTTGGGTCAGAAAATGGCCTTTTCAATGATGTAGACAATGATGCCGCTGAAGTAGCCGAGCAGCGCGAGACCGGAAAATTTGCGGAGATACCAGCCGAAATTGATCTTCTCAAGCCCCATGGCGATAACACCGGATGCGGAACCGATAATCATGATGCTGCCGCCAACACCGGCGCAATAGGAGAGCAGTTCCCAGAATGTGCCGTCGACAATGAAATTGGCGGCATAGCCGGTGGCCGTCGGGTCGGCTACGGGATACATGCCCATGGATGCTGCCACGAGTGGCACGTTGTCCACGATCGACGACAGCACGCCGAGCATGGAGTCTATCACATAGACATTGTGGACATGTTCATCGAGTGCGGATGCCAGCCAGCTGAGAACGCCGGTGGATTGGAGCACGGCAACTGCCATAAGGATTCCAAGGAAGAAGAGTATGGAAGGCATGTCGACACGTGAGATCACTTTCGGGATTCGTTGCTCACGGGCTTTCTCAAGTGATTTTGAATTGTAGAATATCTCGGTGAATACCCACAGCACACCGAGGGCGAACAGCATGCCCACAAACGGGGGCAGATGTGTCAGCGTCTTGAATACCGGAACGAAGATCAAGGCTCCGACGCCGAGGAAGAATATGAAGTTGCGTTCGCCTGTGGAGATCTGGCTGTCGCTGCTTGTCTCGGATTTGACTGGCGAGAGTGAGCCACGGATACTCCGGGCAACAATGGCCACCGGTACAATCATGGATACAAGGCTTGGTAGAAGTACATAACTGATCAGAGAGCCGGTTGTCACATTTCCGCCTACCCAGAGCATGATCGTGGTCACGTCGCCGATCGGCGACCATGCGCCACCACTATTGGCTGCTATGACTATGGTTGCGGCGTAGAGCCATCGTTCTTTCTTGTTTGCTATCAGTTTGCGTAATAGCATGATCATTACGATCGTAGTGGTCAGGTTGTCGAGTATGGCCGACATGAAAAAAGTGGTGAAGCTGATGACCCAAAGCAACTTGACTTTGCGACGTGTTGTGATCCGGTCGGTGATGATCCGGAATCCGCCGTGTACGTCGATAAGCTCAACGATGGTCATTGCACCGATAAGGAACAGCAGCGTCTGGCAAATGTCGCCAAGATGTTCTACTATGTCTACGTTGAGGATGTATTGCAGAACTTGTTCATGCAGCGGCAGTCCTTGAGTGCCCGGATTTTCCTGAAGAAACAATGCGAATTTTCCGGCGGCAGCCTGTGGGACTATGGAGTCGGCACCAAGCGCATAAATGACCCACATGGTCATGCCAAGTAGCAGTGCCGTAGCCGTTTTGTCAACTTTAAGAGGGTGTTCGAGGGTAATGGCAAGGTAGCCGATTACGAAAATAACAAGCAGAAGGACTATCATGAACAATATAAGCAAAAATGTGTGTAATGATCAAAACTCCACAAAGATACGAATTATTTATCTGTTTCGTTGTCCTCTTTTGTCAATAAATTACCCTTTTTGGACATTATTTTATTTTTAGTACGGCAAATGGGGATACGAGCTGGAGATGAAAAATGAAAAAATCGTGGAAAAATATAAATTTTATTTTGCTTTTGTATGAATATACATGAAAAATTTACTACCTTTGCGCTGAATTTATCGTGTATATTTATAAATTTAATAATTCTAAGGTAAAAATGGATGCAAATAAGATTGTGGTGGATTTCGCACGGAAAGAGCATTCCGTCCATGCCCCACGCATCTGTGATCTGATCTATGAATCCGCTTTGCAGCGTGGGACTGGTATAGCCCGACGTTCCAACGAATATATCTCCGGAAAGATTGAGAGCGGCAAAGCGGTTGTGGCTTTTGATGGCGACCGTCTTGTCGGGTTCAGCTATATCGAGTGTTGGGGACATGGTGACTATGTTGCCACATCCGGTCTGATTGTCGATCCGGCCTACCGTCATCTTGGTCTGGCGGCACGTATCAAGGAGAAAACGTTTGTCCTTGCCAGAATGAGGTTCCCTTATGCCAAAATTTTCAGCATCACTACGTCGTTGCCCGTGATGAAATTGAATTCGCGTATGGGGTATAAGCCTGTCACATTCTCGGAACTAACGGACGATGAGGAATTTTGGCAAGGGTGTCAGGGATGCGTGAATTTTGACATCTTGCAGCGCAATAACAGACGTATGTGTCTTTGCACGGGAATGCTTTTCGATCCGGCGCAGCCGGCGGAGAACACCGTTGCAACCCCATATATCATGGCGATAGGAAATAAATTGAAGAAACTTTTCAGAATAAAACGATAATACACATAAAATAATGGAAGAGAAGAAGAAAAAAGTAGTGCTTGCGTTCAGTGGAGGTCTCGATACCTCGTTTTGTGCAAAATATCTGTCGGAAGATCTCGGTTATGAAGTCCATACGGCAATCGCCAATACCGGTGGATTTTCTGATGCGGAGTTGGCTGAGATTGAGCGTAGGGCGATGAAACTTGGAGCGGCTACTCATGCAGCTCTTGATGTGACAGCGGATTATTATGCCAAAAGCATACGTTACATGATTGCCGGCAATGTGCTTAGAAACGGTACTTATCCTATATCAGTCTCGTCTGAGCGTATATTTCAGGCAATGGCTATCATAGAGTATGCCAAGAGCATACGGGCGGATGCAGTGGCTCACGGATCGACAGGAGCTGGAAACGATCAGGTGCGTTTCGACCTGACATTCCAGATACTTGCGCCTGAAATAGAAATCATTACCCCGACACGCGATATGACGCTTACTCGCGAATACGAGATCGATTATCTGAAGAAACATGGTTATGAAGCTGATTTTACCAAGCTCGAATATTCGATCAACAAGGGCTTGTGGGGCACCAGTATCGGTGGTAAAGAGACACTTAAATCAAATCAGACACTGCCTGATGAGGCTTATCCGAGTCAGGTGGAGAAAACAGAGCCGGAAACATTGAAGATCACCTTTGAAAAGGGTGAGGTTGTGGCTGTTAACGGCATTGTGTTCTCTGATCGCGTGGATGCCATCCGAAAAATCGAGGAGATAGGATCTAAGTTCGGTATCGGCCGCGATATGCATATCGGTGACACTATAATCGGTATAAAAGGCCGTGTCGGATTCGAGGCAGCGGCTCCGATATTGATTATCAATGCCCACAAGATGCTGGAGAAACACACACTGACCAAATGGCAGCAATATTGGAAAGATCAGATCGGAACGTGGTATGGCATGTTCCTGCACGAATCACAGTATCTCGATCCTGTGATGCGCGATATGGAGGCATTTCTTGAATCAACTCAGCAACATGTATCCGGTACCGTGGAGATAACGCTGCGTCCTCTTGGTTATACTCTTGTCGGTGTTGATTCTCCCTTCGATCTGATGAAAACCGATTTCGGAGAATATGGCGAAATCAATAAGGCTTGGAGCACTGATGATGTAAAGGGTTTCACTAAGATCATGGCTAATCCGATGAAGATTTATTATAATGTGACCAAAAGGGCGGAAAAGGAATGATCAAGGTAGGAATCATAGGTGGCGCCGGATACACTGCCGGCGAGCTTCTACGTCTTTTGATAAATCATCCGGAGGTTGAGATTGTCTTTGTCAATTCGGAAAGCAATGCCGGCAATCCGATTACAGCGGTTCATGGCGGTCTGGTAGGTGAAACTGAACTGAAATTCACTGATCAGGCTCCGCTGGATGCGATTGACTGTCTGTTTTTGTGTTCCGGACATGGCGCAAGTACCCGTTTCTGGGAAATGCATGGTCGTCCCGATGGTCTCAAGGTTGTGGATCTGGCGCAGGATTATCGCGATGAGAGCTGTGGATATGTCTATGGGCTTCCTGAGCTTAATCGCAATCGTATAGCCGGTGCATCTTTGGTTGCCAATCCGGGCTGTTTCGCCACAGCGATCCAGCTTGCATTATTGCCTCTTGCGGCAGCCGGTTTGCTTACGGATACGGTGCATGTGACCGGAATTACCGGTTCGACCGGGGCAGGCGTAAAACCGGGTGCGACAACCCATTTCAGCTGGCGCGACAACAACATGTCGGTCTACAAGGCTTTCACTCATCAGCATCTTTTGGAGATCAACCGCACCTTATTGTCGGTTCAGCCCGATAGAACCGCAGGAATAGACTTCATCCCGATGCGTGGCGATTTTCCGCGAGGTATTTTTGTGACCGCCTACACACGCTGCGATATGGATATTGAGCAGGTCAATGATCTGTACAGAAAGTTCTATTCGGAAGCACCTTTCACCCACTTGTCGGACAAGACGCTGGATCTAAAGCAGGTGGTTAATACCAATAAATGTCTGTTGTGGCTCGAAAAACATGATGATAAGCTGCTGGTTGTAAGTGCGATCGATAATCTGTTGAAAGGGGCATCCGGACAGGCTGTGCAAAATATGAACATAATGTTTGGTCTGGCAGAAAATGCCGGACTGAGACTAAAACCATCCGCATTCTGAAAAAATGAAACTATTTGATGTATATTCTCTCTATGACATAGAGCCTGTCCGTGGCAGCGGGAGCTATGTGTTTACAGCTGACGGTACACAATACCTTGACTTCTACGGAGGCCATGCCGTCATTTCCATCGGTCATGCCCACCCCCATTATGTCAAAGCCGTTGCAGATCAGGTGGCACGCCTTGGCTTTTACTCAAATTCCGTGGTCAACACGTTGCAATCTGATTTCGCCGCTCGTTTTGGCAAGGCATGTGGATATGATGATTATAGTCTGTTTCTTTGCAACAGCGGAGCGGAAGCTAATGAAAATGCTGTCAAACTGGCTTCGTTTCATACCGGTCGAAGCCGTGTGCTCGCATTCAAGAGTGCTTTCCATGGCCGTACTTCAGGAGCTGTGGCTCTGACGGACAACCAAAAGATTGTCGCTCCGTTCAACGAGACAGAAAATGTCTCATTTGCTCCGCTGAACGATCTGGCTGAGGCTGAAAAAATGTTGCGGCAGGGCGATTTTGCGGCCGTGATAGTTGAGGGCATACAGGGTGTTGCCGGAATACGTGTGCCTGACGATTCTTTCCTTCAGGGTCTTCGGAATTTGACCAAAGATCTTGGTGTCGTTCTGATTCTTGATGAGATTCAGTCGGGTTATGGCCGGACAGGACTGTTTTTCGCTCACCAATATGCAGGTATCAGGCCCGATATTATCACTTGTGCCAAAGGTATCGCCAATGGTTTCCCGATGGGTGCCGTTCTGATCTCTCCGGAATTCAAGGCGCATAAAGGTATGCTCGGAACTACATTCGGGGGCAACCATCTTGCATGCGCGGCTGCAACAGCGGTCATTGAGGTGATAGAATCGGAAGATCTGATAGCTAATGCCGCAATGGTAGGTTCTTTCCTGCTTGACGAGCTTCGCGCGATACCGCAGCTCAAGGATGTGCGTGGTCGGGGGCTTATGATAGGATTTGATGTCGATGGTTCGGCAGCGGATCTCCGGCGGAAACTATTGTTTGAAAAGCATATTTTTACCGGAGGTGCCGGCGAGCATACATTGCGTCTTCTTCCGGCTCTCGGTGTGTCGCTCGATCAGGCTGAGATTTTTATTAAAGCATTAAAGGAGGTTATATGAAGAAATTTACTAATGTTCAGGATATTGGGTCGTGGCGCGATGCTGTTAAGGAAGCCCTTGAGATAAAAAATAATCGTTTCGCATGGCAACATTTGGGTCGCAACCGCACGTTGCTCATGATCTTTTTCAATTCATCGTTGCGCACCCGGTTGAGCACACAAAAGGCCGCCATGAATCTCGGCATGAATGTGATGGTGCTTGATGTCAATCAGGGCGCATGGAAGCTGGAGACTGAGCGCGGTGTTATCATGGATGGCGATAAGGCGGAACACCTGCTGGAGGCTATCCCTGTGATGGGGTGCTATTGCGATCTGATCGGCGTGAGGTCTTTTGCCGGTTTGACGGATCGCGATGCCGACTATCAGGAACGTGTGATCAGTCAGTTCGTTCGTTATTCAGGTCGTCCGGTGTTCAGCATGGAGGCGGCCACGCGTCATCCGTTGCAGAGCTTCGCCGATTTGATAACCATAGAAGAACACAAGATCAAAGAACGTCCCAAAGTTGTACTGACATGGGCTCCGCACCCAAAATCACTTCCACAGGCTGTTGCTAATTCATTCTGTGAATGGATGAATGTGACAGATTATGATTTTGTTGTAACTCATCCGGTGGGGTATGAACTTGCCCCCGAGTTCGTCGGAAATGCACGTGTGGAATATGACCAGAGGAAAGCATTTGAAGGAGCCGATTTCATATATGCCAAAAACTGGTCGGCATATTCCGGAGATAATTACGGCAAGGTATTATCTATGGATCGGAGTTGGACTGTCGATGCGGAGAAAATGGCTCTTACCGACAATGCCTATTTCATGCATTGTCTGCCGGTCAGACGTGGGATGATTGTCACGGACGAGGTGATAGAATCTCCACGTAGCCTCGTTATTCCGGAGGCTGCGAACCGCGAGATCTCCGCCCAGACAGTTATTAAACGGATGCTTGAGGATTTATGACATAATTAGCGAGTGTTATGTATGATATAGATCGTATTAGAGTGGTGAAAATCGGTGGAAATGTTATTGACGATCCAAATGCGTTGGCCGATTTTCTGGAAAAATTCTCACGATTAGCCGGCCCTAAGGTGCTTGTCCATGGTGGCGGAAAAGAGGCGACAAGGGTTGCTTCCGGCCTCGGCATTGAGGCAGTGATGATCGATGGGCGCCGGGTGACCGATGCCGCGATGCTTGATGTCTGCACAATGGTATATGCCGGACAGATTAACAAACGCATCGTGGCTGCTATGCAGGCTCGCGGAATGGATGCAATCGGACTGACGGGAGCGGATGGAAATGCAGTGACCGCGGTGCGTCGCCATCCGGTTCCTATCGACTATGGATTTGTAGGGGACATTGATCCGCTTGATGTCAATGATAGATTCCTGATCCGGCTGCTAAATGCAGGTATGGTTCCGGTGATATGTGCGATCATGCACGACGGTAACGGCCAATTGCTGAACTGCAATGCCGATAGTGTTGCATCTGCTGTTGCAATGGGCTTGTCGCGTCAGGTTGCCACAGATCTCATATTCTGTTTTGAAAAGCCCGGCGTGCTGGCCGATGTCGACAGGGATGATTCGCTGATAAGGACAATAGATGGCGATTCGTATGTGACGTTGCGTGCATCCGGTGTCATCAGCAAAGGTATGATTCCCAAACTGGAAAATGCCATGAACGCATTGCGCGGAGGTGTGTCGGCTGTTATTATCAAAAGTGCTTCAAACCTGCTTGAGGCCGAAGGAACCGTGATCACATTATGAAAGTGCAGTTTGATCCGGTCGTTTTGCTTTCGCGCATGATATCGGTTCCTTCGGTGTCGAGATCGGAAGCCGATGTGGCAGATTTGCTTGAGGCCGAAATGATGCGCCTTGGCCTGTCACCCCATAGATTTCTGAACAATATATGGGCTGTTTATCCCGGTTACAGTAGTGCGCGACCCACATTGATGCTAAATTCCCATATCGACACGGTGCGCCCGGCGCAGACATGGAGCAGAGATCCGTTTTCTGCCGAGATAACCGGTGGGAAGCTGTATGGCCTGGGGTCAAACGACGCCGGGGCTTCTGCGGTCTGTTTGCTTGGAGCCTTTAATGAAATGAAAGGCCAGCGGTTGCCATTCAATCTTGTCCTTGCCCTGACCGCAGAGGAGGAGGTTATGGGAGAGGGTGGTATGCGTGCATTCCTGCCACATCTGGCGGCAGAAGGGATCTATATTGATATAGCTGTGGTCGGTGAGCCTACCGGATTTCAGCCGGCAGTAGCAGAACGTGGACTCGTGGTTCTTGATTGCGTCAGCCATGGGGTCAGCGGACATGCTGCACGACCTAATGAAGGCGTCAACGCCATATACAGAGCTATTGAGGATATAGGCAAGCTACGTGCTTTCAAGTTCCCGGAGGATAGTCCTGTCCTCGGCCCTGTCAGGATAGCTGTCACTATGATGGAATCGGGTACACAACACAATGTTATTCCTGATACCTGCCGGTGGGTGGCCGACGTCCGCACAACCGATGCTTATTCCAATGAGGAAACGGTTGAGATCTTGCGGTCGGTGGTGGATGCGGATCTGACTCCGCGTTCCACGAGGATTCAGGCATCGGTCATTGACACGGCGCATCCACTTGTCAAGGCTGCGGTCGGTTTGGGTGGGACTCCTTATGTTTCCCCCACAACGTCGGATATGGCACTGATGCATGGCATCCCATCGTTGAAGATCGGTCCGGGACAATCGTCCAGAAGCCATACGGCCGACGAGTATATAATGATAGATGAATTGAAAACCGGGCTTGACGGTTATATCAAGCTATTAAATAATCTCTCTAAAGAATATTGAATATGAAGCTATGGAACAAGGGCTTTGAACCTGATAAAATGATTGAGGAATTTACGGTTGGCAATGATCGCGATCTTGATCTGTTGTTGGCGCGATATGATGTTGAGGGTTCTCTCGCGCATATCGCCATGCTCGAGAGCATCGGTCTGTTGACAAAGGAGGAACTTACCGCTTTGACGGGAGAACTTAAAGAAATTCTGGCAATAATTGATCGTGGGGAATTCATTATAGAGCCGGGTGTTGAGGATGTGCATTCACAGGTGGAATTGATCCTTACCCAGCGGCTTGGCGATGTTGGTAAGAAAATACATTCCGGTCGCTCCCGGAATGATCAGGTGCTTGTCGATCTGAAATTGTTCATGCGCAAGGAGATGCAACGCGTCGCCAAGGCCGTTGCAGGACTTTTTGATAAGTTGCAGCAGCTTAGCGAGCGTCATAAGGATGTGCTGATGCCTGGATACACACATCTGCAGGTCGCTATGCCGTCGTCGTTCGGCTTGTGGTTCGGGGCCTATGCGGAGACTTTAGTTGATGATATGCGGTTTGTATCCGCTGCTTACGATGTGGCGAACCAGAATCCTCTTGGTTCAGCCGCAGGTTATGGATCATCCTTTCCGCTCGACAGGAAGATGACCACGCAACTGCTTGGTTTCGCTGATCTCCATTATAATGTGGTTGCCGCACAGATGAGCCGGGGGAAGACAGAACGGGCAGTGGCAATGGCTATCTCGGCTGTCGCTTCCACGCTTGGGCGTTTTGCCATGGATGTGTGTATGTTTATGTGTCAGAACTTCGGGTTTATCTCTTTCCCGGATGAATTGACCACCGGTTCCAGTATCATGCCGCATAAGAAAAACCCGGATGTCTTTGAGATCATGCGCGGCAAGTGCAACCGATTGCAGTCATTGCCTAATGAGATAGCATTGCTTACGGCCAATCTGCCATTGGGTTATAACCGCGATCTTCAGCTTATGAAAGATATAATTTTTCCGGCCTCTACAGAGTTGACAAGTTGTCTGGAAATATGTGTCATGATGCTCGATCATATTATTGTTAAAGACGGAATTGTGGATGATCCTCGCTATGATTATATGTTCACGGTTGAGGATGTGAACCGGCTCACATTGGATGGAATGCCCTTCCGCGATGCCTATAGGACTATCGGCATGCAGGTGCAGCGAGGGGAGTACCGGCCAACGCGCAGTGTCAGTCATACACACGTGGGAAGCATCGGGAATCTGTGTAACGACCAGATCCGGGAGAAGATGCGCGAGGTCGCCGCGCATCTTGGAGTCCAGGTCTGAAGCAAAGATATGTTGTGCAGCATATTCGTTGTAATATTCGGAAAAAATTCTATAATTTTGAAGACACAAAAGCATAGTATAACTAATTATTCATTTCAATAACCTTAAATTTATTTATGGAAAATCCTTTGTTTTGGCTCGTGCCGATTTCGTCTTTGATCGCGCTCGGGCTTGCCCTCTATTTCTACAGATGGATGAAAGGGCAGGATGAAGGCACGGAACAGATGCGCCGGATCGCCGCGCATGTCCGTAAGGGTGCCATGTCCTATCTCAAACAGCAGTACAAGATCGTCGGTTTTGTTTTCCTGGCTCTTGTTATCCTTTTCTCAGTGATGGCCTATGGTTTTGGAGTTCAGAATTCATGGGTTCCCATTGCATTCCTGACCGGTGGCTTTTTCAGTGGTCTCGCAGGCTATCTCGGCATGAAAACGGCCACATACGCTTCCGCCCGTACGGCCAATGCTGCCCGGGAGTCTCTCAACTCAGGCCTTAAGGTGGCTTTCCGCTCTGGAGCCGTGATGGGTCTTGTGGTTGTTGGCCTTGGACTTCTTGATATCTCGTTCTGGTACATACTGTTGAACAGCATTGATCTTGGACTGGAGGGTACAGCGAAACTCACCATGATCACCACCACAATGCTGACCTTTGGAATGGGTGCCAGCACGCAGGCACTGTTTGCCCGTGTCGGTGGTGGCATATACACAAAAGCTGCGGACGTAGGTGCGGATCTTGTTGGAAAAGTTGAGGCCGGCATCCCTGAGGATGATCCTCGCAATCCTGCGACAATCGCCGATAATGTTGGTGACAATGTTGGTGACGTGGCCGGTATGGGTGCCGACCTGTATGAATCCTACTGCGGATCGATACTTGCCACTGCGGCACTTGGCGCAGCTGCTGGAGCCGTCGGATTCACAGACATGGCTCAGGGCTCGGTTGAATTGCAGACAAAGGCTATCCTCGCTCCTATGCTGATTGCAGCGGTAGGTATCATCCTGTCAATTATCGGCATATTTGCTGTTAAGACCAAGGAGAATGCCTCGATCAAGAACCTTCTCGGTTCTCTTGCAGTCGGTACAAATCTCAGCTCATTGCTTATTGTTGCCGCAACATTCACTATTCTTTGGGCTCTTGAAATACCAAACTGGATCAATCTGTCGTTTGCCGTTGTTGTCGGGCTGCTTGTAGGTCTGGTTATCGGTCAATCAACAGAATATTACACCTCGCAGTCCTATCGTCCCACAAAACGTCTTGCGGAAAGTGGACAGACCGGCCCTGCGACAGTGATCATATCCGGTGTTGGCCTGGGAATGGTTTCAACGGCAGTCCCTGTGATATCGGTTGTGTTCGGTATCATTATGTCTTATTGGCTCGCGTCAGGTTTTGATTTTGCCAATATCTCTTGGGGACTTTACGGAATAGGCATTGCGGCTGTCGGCATGCTCTCCACGCTTGGAATCACTCTTGCCACCGATGCTTATGGCCCGATCGCGGATAATGCCGGTGGTAATGCGGAGATGAGCGGTCTGGGAGAAGGTGTCCGCCGCCGCACTGACGCTCTCGATTCGCTCGGAAACACTACTGCCGCAACAGGCAAGGGCTTTGCCATCGGTTCTGCCGCTTTGACCGGACTTGCGCTTCTCGCATCGTACATTGAAGAGATCCGTATGGGATTGCAGCATATCGGACAGAAATTCATTCAGGTCGGAACCACTATTGATCCGGAGACACTTGAGAAAATACCGAACAATGTTGATGTCACAACGGCAACATTCACTGATTTCATGGTGTATTATGATGTGACACTGATGAATCCTATGGTTTTGTCCGGCATGTTTATAGGAGCCATGATGGCATTCCTGTTCTGTGGCCTGACCATGAATGCGGTTGGTCGCGCCGCATCCCATATGGTAGAGGAAGTGCGCCGTCAGTTCCGTGAGATCAAGGGTATTCTTAGCGGTGAGGCAGAACCCGATTATGCACGTTGTGTGCAGATCTCAACCAAAGGAGCGCAGCGAGAGATGGTGTTCCCGTCACTTATGGCTATCCTTGTTCCTATAGTTGTAGGGTTGGTGTTTGGCGTTCCCGGCGTGATCGGTCTGCTTTGCGGAGGCCTTGCAGCCGGTTTTGTCCTCGCGGTTTTCATGGCTAATGCCGGTGGAGCGTGGGATAATGCCAAGAAATATATTGAAGAAGGCAACTTCGGTGGCAAGGGCAGCGATGTCCACAAGGCAACTGTGGTTGGTGACACGGTAGGTGACCCGTTCAAGGATACCTCCGGCCCGAGCCTTAATATCCTGATCAAGCTTATGTCGATGGTTGCCATAGTGATGGCAGGACTCACAGTCAGCTTCTCTTTGTTCGATTGATCGGATTGTATAATGATAGCGGAGGCCTTGATAAAGCATCAAGGCCTCCGTTTGATATATATGGTTGTGTGATGTTTATTTGGCTGCGGTCTTCTCGGCATATGTCTCCTTGATGAGCCACACTGCTGCCGCACCGATAAGCAGGAAGATACCGGCGAGAACCAGCATGGCCACCTGGCTGCCGCCAACAAGATGGAGTATCACTCCACCAAGAGCTGCCGCTACAATCTGAGGAATGCATATCGTGCCGTTGAACAGGCCGAGATACATACCCATGTTTTTGCCGGAAATGGAGTTGGTGAGGATTGTGAACGGGAGCGCGAGCATAGCGGCCCATGCGCATCCGATCAGAACGTATGAGGCGAAGAGGCCATATTTATTGGTTATGAACATGGTTGATATGAACCCGATGGCTCCAAGGATTAGACTGAGAGAGTAGACAACCCGATGGTTCTTGAACAATGGAATTGCCATAGCCCAGATAACAGAGCCTACGGCCTGGACGGCGAACAGGACTCCTACCCAGTTTCCTGCTTCCTGATAAGCCTGCGTCTGGGTCTCGGTAGTTCCCCAGACCTGAGAGGCTATGGCTCCATTGGTGTAGGTCCACATGTACATGAATGCAGCCCAGCAGAAAAATTGTACAAGTCCGATGGTCCAGAATGTGCGTGGCGCATTGCGTAACAGGGTGAACACACTGCTGCTTTGATGCTTCTCCGCTTCAGTGATTCCGTGGAATGCGGCATACTCTTTCGGTGGCATCTCCTTGATGGTCAGAAAACTGTAGATAACGCACAGGATCAGAACGGCGGCACCGATGTAGAATGAGTAGGTCACGGTGTCGGGTACTTGGCCTTCCGGCGCGAGATTGCTGATGCCAATGGCTGTGAGTGTGATGGGTGCGAGGTATCCTACGAGGCTTCCGGCGTTGCAGAGGAAGCTCTGGATGGAGTAGGCGAGTCCTTTCTGACGTTCGTTGACCTGATCGCCAACAAGCATTTTGAAGGGTTGCATGGCCATGTTGATCGACGTGTCGAGAAACATCAGGGCGATGAATCCGAAAGCCATGGCTCCGGCTACGGAAAGGCCGAAACTTCCGGCATTTGGAAGCAGGCACATTACGATCACTGCAATAGCCGCACCTAAAAGAAGATAGGGAAGTCGACGCCCCAGCCGGTTCCATGTCCGGTCTGAAGCGAAGCCGATGATCGGTTGAACGATTATGCCCATGAGTGGTGGCAGAATCCAAAAATAGCTGAGTTTGTGGGGATCGGCTCCAAGTGTGGAGAAAATGCGTGAAATGTTTGCGCTCTGGAGAGCGTAGGCAATCTGCACGCCGAAAAATCCGAAGCTCAAATTCCAGAGCTTCCAGAACCCGAGGTCGGGTTTGGCTTTTAAATGGCTCATAAAAAATAGAATCACTGCCTGTTCTCTTTCAGGCCTATGTTTGTAAGTATGATATTGAAAAATGGTATGTTCGGGAGGGGAGGGAGAATGAGAATGAGTGTGTCGGCAGGATGTCAGTCAACAAGAGAGTACATCCATGCTATTTCCTGAGCCCAGATATCTGTATCGGGGGTTTCGAGTATCAATGGTATGGAGTCCATCCGTGGATCGTTCATCAGCATTTTGAAAAAGTCGGCTCCTATCATGCCTTTGCCGAGAGATTCATGGCGGTCCACCTTTGAGCCAAGACCTTTCTTGGTGTCGTTGATGTGCATGGCACTAAGATATTCCCAGCCGATCAGGTCGCCGAACTCATCCCATGCGGCTTTGTAGCCCTCGGGGGTTGCGAGATCGTAACCGGCGGCGAACGCATGGCAGGTGTCGATGCAGACTCCAACGCGTTTTTTGTCTTCAACGCCATCGATTATACGGCGTATCTGGTCAAAAGAGAATCCGAGATTTGATCCTTGTCCGGCAGTGTTTTCGATCACGGCTTTAACACCTGATGTCTTGTCAAGGGAAATGTTGATCGATTCTGCTATCCTGTCAAGGCAATCGTTGATTTCGATTTTCTTCAGGTGGCTGCCCGGATGAAAGTTAAGCATAGTCAGCCCCAATTGTTCGCAACGTTGCAGTTCGTCAAGAAATGCCTTGCGTGATTTTTCGAGTCCTTCCGGATCAGGCGAACCGAGATTGATCAGATAGCTGTCGTGAGGCAGAATGCGTTCCGGTGTGTATCCCAGACGTTCGCAATTAGCCTTGAACGCGATTGCTTCCGCTTCCGGAATGGCCGATGAAAACCAACGCGACGGATTTCTGGTGAACAAGGCGAATGCTTTTGCCCCGATCTCCGCAGCGTTTACCGGAGCTTGGCTTACTCCTTTGGATGCTGATACATGTGCTCCTACAAATTTCATTTTCGTCTTTCTTTACGCAAATTAATGAATCACATTGCAAATCTAACAATAATAATCGACTTTGTCATAACGCAGGAACAAAAAAAATATGGTTTTTCGCCATGATCAATTAAAAGTAATTATCTTTGCAAGTAAATATCACATAAAACACAGACACCAATGCTGATTATTGGAATAGCAGGCGGTACTGGTTCAGGCAAAACCACCGTCGTCAATAAAATCATAAAAAGTCTGCCGGCCGGCGAGGTTGCCGTTTTGCCGCAGGATTCATATTATAAGGATTCAAGCCATATACCGCCGGAGGATCGCAGTAAGATCAATTTTGATGAGCCGGCGGCTATCGAGTGGTCGCTTCTTGTTGATCAGCTCGCACAGCTCAAGGAAGGAAAGAATATCGAGATGCCGACATATTCCTATCTCACATGTACCCGGCAGGAGGCAACGGTCACTGTGGAACCGCGCGATGTGGTGATCGTAGAGGGTATTCTTGTGCTCAATGATCCCGTGTTGCGCAATATGATGGATGTAAAGGTATTCGTCGATGCGGATGCGGACGACAGACTGATCCGTGTGATTGCACGTGACTGTGTGGAGCGTGGCCGAACACCGATGGCTGTGATCAACCGCTATCAGGATGTCCTGAAACCGATGCATTCAATGTATATCGAGCCGTCCAAGCGTTTTGCCGATCTGATTGTGCCTCAGGGAGGAAACAATATCGTTGCCATCAATCTGCTGACAGACTATATCGAGGCACGTTTGCGCAAGGCTAATCGCGAACATCAACTCTGATTACGTAGGAAATGGAAGAAGATTTGGATAAGGTGACTGAGAGTGTGGAAGCGGATCATAAAATGGTGCTCCGCACGGATAATCTCGTGAAAAAATATGGTCAGCGAACGGTTGTCAACCATGTCTCCATAGATGTCACGCAGGGAGAGATTGTAGGTCTTCTTGGCCCTAATGGCGCAGGTAAGACCACGACGTTCTATATGACTGTGGGGCTGATAACGCCGAATGAAGGTCAGATTTACCTTGACGACCAAAATATAACGAAATTTCCTGTATATAAACGTGCCCACCTGGGAATCGGCTATCTTGCACAGGAGGCTTCCGTGTTCCGCAAGATGACTGTGGAGGATAATATCAAGTCTGTGTTGGAGATGACCGGTACTTCAAAAGAGTATCAGCGTGAAAAATTGGAGACACTACTTGAGGAATTTAATCTCGTAGACCGAAGGAAGAACTATGGCGACAGGCTTTCAGGTGGCGAACGTCGCCGTACGGAGATAGCCCGTTGTCTTGCAATCAGCCCCAAGTTTATAATGCTCGACGAACCTTTTGCTGGCGTCGATCCTATAGCGGTTGAAGATATACAAAGTGTTGTGTATAAGCTTAAAGAGAAGAATATAGGGATTCTTATAACTGACCATAATGCCAATGAAACACTGAATATTACAGACCGTGCATATCTGCTGTTCGATGGCAAGATATTGTTTCAGGGAACATCCGAACAGCTTGCTGAAAATCCTATCGTAAGGGAGAAATATCTCGGACGTGGATTTATGTTCAACAGAAAGAAATTTAACTCGTAGTTTTTCAGGTTAATAAATAAAAGCTATATTTGCAACACCATTATAATAAGACTTTAATCATTATTTGATATCATGACAGAAAAGAAAAAAGAACTGCTGTTTGACCAGTTCCCTCCCGTTTCTACAGAAGAATGGAAGGCAAAAGTGGAAGCCGACTTGAAAGGGGCTCCTTTTGACAAGAAATTGGTATGGCGAACCAACGAGGGCTTCAACGTACAGCCAATGTACCGCGCCGAGGATATCGCCGATCTTAAAACAACTGATTCGCTCCCTGGTGAGTATCCATTTGTCCGCGGAACACGTACAGACAATGATTGGCTGACACGTCAGGAAATTATTGCCGGATCTGCAAAGGAAGCAAATGAAAAGGCGCTTGATGTATTGACTAAGGGTGTCAACTCTCTTGGTTTTAAAATCAAGGACGCTACTCCCGAAGAATTATCAACCCTTCTCAATGGCATTGATGTTGAGAAAGTCGAACTTAACTTCTCATGCTGTGTGAAGAAAGCGCTTCTGTTTGCTTCGGTACTCGTGGATTATCTGAAAGCAAACGGACTTGAGGCTAAATTCCGTGGCTCGATTGATTTCAACCCCTACAAGAGAGCATTGAAACATGGCGTTGAATTCCCGGGCGATGTTTGTGCGCTCGCAGTGAAGATGCTTGATGCTGTCAAGGATGTGCCCGGATTGAAAGTTCTGTCGGTTAATTCCGATATGCTGTCAAATGCCGGTGCTTATATATTCCAGGAATTAGGCTATGCTCTTGCATGGGGCGCTTCGTGGCTCACCATGTTGACCGATGCCGGTGTCGATGCAGCGGTTGTTGCATCCCGTATAAAATTCAATATGGGTATCTCAAGCAACTATTTCATGGAGCTTGCCAAATTCCGTGCGGCACGCATGCTTTGGGCTCAGATCGTAAAACAATATGGCGTGGCTGAGGATCTCTGCAAGATGGCTGTTCATGCATCCACTTCTCGTTATAACCAGACCATCTATGATGCGCATGTCAACCTGCTCCGTAGCCAGACTGAGACAATGTCGGCTGCATTGGCCGGTGTTGATTCGATCACAACCGTTCCGTTTGATACTCCCTATCAGACACCTGACGATTTCTCTGAGCGTATTGCACGCAACCAGCAGTTCCTTCTCAAGGAGGAAAGCCACCTTGACAAAGTTGTCGATCCTGCCGGTGGTTCCTACTATGTTGAGACCTTGACCGTCTCGATAGCCAATGAGGCATGGAAGCTCTTTATCGAGGTGGAGGAAAACGGTGGCTTCTTCGCACAGGTTACTAATGGCGATGTGCAGAAAGCGATCCGTGAGACATCGGAAAAACGTCACACAGATGTTGCCCGTCGTAAAGAAATTCTTCTTGGCACGAACCAATATCCGAATATCAATGAAATGGCTGCCGGTAAGATTAAGAATTCAGAAGGATGTGGTTGTGGTTGCGGCATGGAAGAAAATGCCGGTGCCGGACTTCCTGTCAGCCGTGCGGCAAGTGATTTTGAGGCGCTCCGTCTGGCGACAGAGGCTGCTTCCAACCGTCCCAAAGTGTTCATGCTGACAATCGGCAATCTCGCTATGCGTCTTGCTCGTGCTCAGTTCTCAACCAACTTCTTCGGTTGTGCAGGTTACGAGATCATTGACAATCTTGGATTTGAAACTGTAGAGAAAGGTGTTGACGAGGCTCTTGCAAAAGGAGCGGATATCGTGGTTCTGTGTTCTTCGGATGATGAATATGCAACGCTTGCTCCCGAGGCATTCAAGTATCTTGATGGCCGCGCTGAATTCGTAGTGGCCGGTGCGCCTGTATGCACAGACGATCTGAAGGCTATCGGCATAAATGATTTTGTGCATGTGCGTTGCAATGTGCTTGAAACTCTCCGTGATTTCAACAACCGACTTTTGAAATAAAAATTCTCACCCAACAATATAATTCAATCCAACTATGAAACCGGATTTTAAAACCATAGATATTGCAAAAGACGCCTTCGGCGCAAAGCATGCACCGGTGGCTACGGGTGAAGAGTGGCTCACCCCGGAACTGATCCCAGTTAAAAATATATACACTAAGGACGATCTTGAAGGACTTGAACACTTGAACTACGTGTCCGGATTGCCTCCGTTCCTGCGTGGTCCGTATAGCGCAATGTATCCGTTGCGTCCTTGGACCATCCGTCAGTATGCCGGATTCTCAACGGCTGCAGAGTCAAACGCTTTCTATCGTCGTAATCTTGCGGCAGGTCAGAAAGGTCTGTCAGTTGCATTCGACCTTGCCACACACCGCGGCTATGATGCCGATCATGAACGTGTGGTAGGTGACGTTGGAAAAGCAGGTGTGTCGATTTGCTCTCTCGACGACATGAAAGTACTTTTCGATGGTATTCCATTGAATAAGATGTCTGTTTCGATGACCATGAACGGTGCTGTGCTTCCTGTGCTTGCATTCTACATCAATGCCGGACTGGAACAGGGTGCTAAGCTTGACGAGATGGCCGGTACGATCCAGAATGACATCCTTAAGGAATTCATGGTTCGTAACACATACATTTATCCGCCGGAATTCTCGATGCGCATTATCGCTGATATCTTTGAGTACACATCGCAGAATATGCCTAAGTTCAACAGCATCTCTATCTCCGGCTACCACATGCAGGAGGCTGGCGCTACCTGTGATATCGAGCTGGCATATACTCTTGCAGATGGTCTGGAATACCTGCGTGCCGGTGTTAATGCCGGAATGGATATTGACGCTTTCGCTCCGCGCCTGTCGTTCTTCTGGGCTATCGGTATGAACTTCTTCATGGAGATCGCTAAGATGCGTGCGGCACGTATGCTCTGGGCTAAGATCGTGAAGCAGTTCAACCCCAAGAATCCGAAATCACTTGCTCTGCGTACACACTCACAGACATCCGGATGGTCGCTCACCGAACAAGATCCGTTCAACAATGTAGGCCGTACCTGTATCGAAGCTATGGGAGCTGCTTTGGGTCACACCCAGTCACTCCATACCAATGCTCTCGACGAGGCTATCGCGCTTCCGACTGATTTCTCTGCGCGTATTGCTCGTAATACCCAGATCTATATCCAGGAGGAGACCATGATCACCAAGCAGGTTGATCCATGGGCCGGTTCTTACTATATCGAGGCTCTGACTGATGAGATTGCACACCGTGCATGGAATCATATTCAGGAAATCGAGAAGCTCGGTGGCATGGCTAAGGCTATTGAAACCGGTCTGCCGAAACTGCGTATTGAAGAGGCTTCAGCCCGTACACAGGCTCGTATCGACTCCGGTCGTCAGACCATTGTAGGTATCAACAAGTATCGTCTTGATCATGAAGATCCGATCGATATTCTTGAGATTGATAATACTGAAGTGCGTAAAGAGCAGATCGAGCGTCTTAACGATGTCAAATCGCATCGCGATGAGGCTAAGGTTAAGGAAGCTTTGGCTGCAATTACAGAATGTGTGCGCACGAAAGAAGGCAATCTTCTTGATCTTGCAGTCAAGGCTGCCGGCTTGCGTGCCACATTGGGTGAAATTTCTGACGCCTGCGAGGAAGTCGTGGGACGTTATAAGGCTGTAATCAGAACTATATCAGGCGTGTATTCAAGCGAAACCAAAAATGATGCCGATTTTGAGAAGGCACAGAAGATGTGTGAGGAATTTGCAAAACGCGAAGGCCGTCAGCCCCGTATCATGATTGCAAAGATGGGACAGGATGGACATGACCGTGGTGCGAAAGTCGTTGCTACCGGTTATGCCGATTGCGGTTTCGACGTCGATATGGGTCCGTTGTTCCAGACTCCGGCCGAAGCTGCGCGTCAGGCTGTAGAGAACGACGTGCATATTCTCGGTGTCAGCTCCCTTGCTGCCGGTCATAAAACGCTTGTTCCTCAGGTTATCGAAGAGTTGAAGAAACTTGGCCGCGAGGATATTATGGTGACTGCCGGAGGTGTTATCCCTGCGCAGGACTACGATTTCCTCTATCGCGCAGGCGTTGCGGCTATATTCGGTCCCGGCACCCGTATCCCTGTTTCTGCTATTAAGATGCTTGAAATTCTTATGGCTGAAGAATAATACAACTTCATACAATAAAAATGGTGGAATCGAGAAAATCGATTCCACCATTTTTTATGCATATATAAATTTTGTTATTGCAGGGTGCCGTTTTCAGCTTGCTGGATCATCTGTTTGTTGGCTGTGATGTAGATTTCCACTCGACGGTTCTGGGCACGACCTTCTGCTGTTTCGTTTGAGGCAACGTAATCAGCCATTGGGATTCCTTCAGCTGTGATTCTTGACCCGGAAACACCGCTGTTGACGAGGAATGTGCGAACGGCATCGGCACGTCCATTTGCAACGCGTTCGTTCACGGCCATTGTACCTGTATTGTCCGTATAACCGAAAATCTGTACATTCGTTTCAGGATTGCTGATCAGATTGGATGCAAATCCGGAAAGGGTCTGACGTTCGCTGGTGTTAAGGGTAGTTCCGTTTGTGGGGAACAGAATGCCGCTGTTGAAAGTCACCTTGATTGCCTGCAAACCATTCTGGTCTGTCACGGTCTCTACCTGTGCTTTCTGCGCCAGTTCCTCTTCCAGCTGTTTCTTCTGCTGATCCATCTTGCGCCCGATAAGAGTACCTGCACCGGCTCCTACGGCTGCGCCTATAGCCGCGCCAATACCGGCTCCTTTGCCACCCCCGATCAATGCACCGATACCTGCGCCAACTCCGGCACCACCACCGCCGCCGATCAATGCGCCTTTACCCATGTTTGTCATGCTGCTGCAACCGGCTGTGCCTACAAGGCAGAGTGACAACGCCGCGATTGTGAATACTTTTGATTTTTTCATTTTGGTTATGTGTTAAATTAATACTTTCTTGATTTTATGGCTTGGAAATAGTTCCTATACATTATTATACAAATAATATACTGCCTTTGTTTGTTGTCGGGTACAAAAATAGTATTAAATTTGCAGTAATCAAAAATATGCAATTTTTATGAGTAATAAAGGATTTTCTTACAATCACATGCGCGCACGTAAGTCCTCTCTTGTATATCATATAGGTGCATTGATTGCTGTCACCGCATGGGGACTATCCTTTATTAGTACGAAAATTCTACTTCAGGCAGGACTGGGTGCTGTAGAAGTGTACGTATATAGATCGCTGCTTGCATATTTATGCGTCCTCCTCGTTTGTCCACGTCCTATTTTATCAAATTCGCTATCTGATGAGTTGAAATTTCTCCTTGCAGGTATCTGTGGTAATTCATTATATTTCATTGCTGAGAATACTGCGATGAAATATACACTTGTTTCTAATGTTTCGCTTATTGTCACAACGGCACCGATTTTGACGGCGTTGCTCATTGGTGCAATGTATCGCAGTGAGCGACCTAACAGGGGCTTCCTGACCGGATCGGCCATCGCTTTTGCCGGTGTTGCATGTGTGATATTCAACAGTAGTTTTGTTGTTGAGGTTAATCCGCTTGGAGATATGCTTGCGGTTCTTTCTGCGGTATGTTGGGCGGTTTATTCCATTTTGCTGCGGCCTCTGAATGCAATCTACAGTGTATGGTTTATCACTCGCAAGACATTTTTCTACGGGGTGCTCACCGCGCTACCTTTCCTTGCTGTTGAGCCATCTCTGGTGGGATTGGACGTGCTGCTGCAACCTGCTGTGATCGGAAATCTATGCTTCCTGGCAATGGTTTGCTCAATGATCGCCTATGTCCTCTGGGCGGCCTCTATCAAGAAAATAGGCGTTATCAAATCGGGTAATTATTTGTATGTGAGTCCTATCGTTACGCTTCTTGCATCGGCTCTATATCTGAAAGAGCATGTGTCGATTGTTGGATATGCCGGATGTGCTTTGATCCTGATAGGAGTGATCTTGAGCGAGAAACTGTCTGCTCGGTTTAAGCGTTGAGAAATTCAATCTCATCTACAATCTGGAGTGCGGCCTGATGTGTCAGGTGGCAGTTTCTGTTGATCTCGGTTTGGGCGAGATTTTTGGTTTCCTGCTGATGTGTGTGTATGTGGTGCCATAAAAGGCGCATGGCTGCATAATGGGCTTTGTCCGAGTCGGTTCGGCATAACTTGTCTGCAAGTTCGAACGAAAAGGCAGTATGTCTGAGCAGATGATGGCATAGATTGTCGATAATCTCTGTCGATGGAGATTCTTCGATCCATTTTGATGCTTCAGCCTCAGTTATTTCGTCATGAGGCATAAGCATTGGCGCGAGAAGCAAGCTTTCCCGGGTTGTATTATTGGCCCAGATCGTTTCGGAAAGAGCTTTGTCTTGGCCAAACTCATTTGCGATGTCGCTGATCTGTGGTAGGTTAAGTCCGAAGATTATTTTGAATGGAGATCCGGCGCGTCGCAGTGTGTCGGCTATAATGCCGTTGCGCATGGCGAAGAAGCGGCGCTTGATCTGTTGCATGGTGTTGAATTCAGTAGTCATGTGTCAGGTAATTATGATGCAAATTTAGGAAATCGTTGGCGATCGGACAAATTGTGTGGGTCAGGCACGATTTTTGTTACGTGTTTTGCGTATCTTTGCATAAGTGATAATAAACCTCAAATCTCAATAATTTAACCATTTATCTTCTAATATATATGCATAAGTCTTACGTCGTATCATTGTGTCTCACTTTTTTGTCTGTCTGCAATATTTTTGCCGGGAATAAATTGATTACGGATATGCAGACGGAATATCTTGATATGCCGTTGGGAATTGACACGGAGCATCCGCGATTTACATGGCGTCTTGCATCCGGAAGTTCGTTCATGCCTGTCAGTTATGAAGTTTTTGTCGCTACAGATTCTGTAAAGATTGAGTCCGGAGTCTTAGATAAAGATGTACACGTTATTTCTGGCCCTCAAGGGAATGGACTGTTACGTCTGCCGGTAGTCTTAACGGCAGATGGGGTGTTGAAGCCGATGACAAAGTATTATTGGAGAGTAGTTATGTCGGATGCGGATGGGGAAAAGCTGGAATCTGATGTCGCCTCGTTTGAAACAGGGAAAATGAAGGATGGAAAATGGTTTGGCAACTGGATTTCAGATGGGAAAGGGAAAGACTTTCTGCCTGCTCCATATTTCCGTAAGGAATTTGATCTGGCGGATAAGCCTGTAAAAAGTGCGAGGGTGTATATTGCGGCAGCCGGAATATATGATCTGCGGGTGAACGGCAATGCTGTAGGCGATCATTTCCTCGATCCACTCTATACGCGCTACGATCGCCGGAATTTGTACGTGACACACGATGTGACAGATTTGTTGAATTCCGGCAGAAATGCTATCGGAGTTGTTCTTGGAAATGGATTTTATAATCACCAGAGCCTTGCCGTATGGAATTTTGAGAATGCACCATGGCGTAATCGTCCGGCATTTTGCCTTGACCTGATTGTGGAATATGAGGACGGCTCTAAGACAATTGTCCCAACAGATCTTAGCTGGAGAACATCAACGGGAGAGGTTGTGAGAAACAATATATATACCGGCGAGCATCGGGATTTCAATAAATGTCAGTTTGGCTGGGATAAAGCAGGCTTTGACGATAGTTCCTGGGTGGGAGTCGGTTTAAGAGGTGCTCCATCTAAGAATGTCACAGCGCAGCAAGCTCGTCCCATTAGGATTGACAGATTGTACAGACCGGAATCGGTTAATCATATATCGGATTCGGTTGCGATATATGATTTCGGGCAGAATATGTCGGGTGTCACTCGCTTGAAACTGCGAGGACAAAAGGGGGATATTGTAAAAATACGTCACGGCGAACGGCTGAACCCTGACGGAAGTCTTGACCAGTCCAATATCGATGTGTATTATCGTGGTGATAGATCAAAATACCCGTTTCAGACGGATATTGTGACATTGAGCGGTGGAGATGACCATTACACTGCCTCTTTCGGATACAAGGGATTCCGATATGTGGAAGTAACCGCGCCGGAGAGTTCCGATGTTGATATAGTCGCCGCGTTTGTGCATAGTGATGTGCCTTCTGTGGGGGAAATTAAGGCTTCGGAGCCTATTATCGAAAAACTGGTTCACGCAAGCCGTATGTCCTATCTCTCGAATTTAATGGGGCTGCCCACAGACTGTCCGCAACGTGAGAAAAACGGCTGGACAGGCGACGGACATCTTGCCATAGAGGCCGGCTTGTATAATTTTGATGGAATAACGATCTATGAAAAATGGCTTGCGGATCATCGTGATGAGCAACAACCCAATGGTGTCCTGCCGGATATTATTCCTACTGGTGGCTGGGGTTATGGTACGGATAATGGTCTGGATTGGACAAGTACGATTGCTATAATTCCATGGACGCTGTATGAATTCTATGGCGACAGCACTCCATTGTACGATAACTATGATGCTATCCGCCGATACGTAGATTATGTGGATGGCAGTAGCCCTGACCATCTGACCTCGTGGGGTAGGGGCGATTGGGTACCTGTGAGTGTTGGCTCGGACAAGGAATACACCTCTTCAATTTATTTCTATGTAGATGCCCGGATACTTGCCAAAGCTGCACGAATGTTCGGTTATGATGCTGATGCGGAAAAATATGAAGTTCTTGCGGAGAATATCAAAAGTGCCATCAATCATAAGTTCCTGGATTGTGAGAATGGAGTATATGCCGGAGGAACGCGGACAGAGCTAAGTATGGCTCTATATTGGGGGATAGTTCCGGAAGAATGCCGTCAGGCAGTGGCTTCCAAGCTCAATAATCTTGTCGTTTCGGATGATTACCATCTGAATGTTGGAGTTCTTGGTTGCAAGGCATTGCTTAATGCGCTGAGTGAGAACGGCTATGCTGAGACTGCCTATCGGGTAGCTGTTCAGGATAGTTATCCGTCATGGGGTTGGTGGATAAAAAACGGAGCTACGACATTGCTTGAAAACTGGGATCTTGATGCGGAACGGGATATTTCGGATAACCACATGATGTTTGGAGAAATCGGAGCCTGGTTTTATAAAGGGCTTGGCGGCATATACCCCGATCCGGAGGATCCCGGATTCCGACATGTCATATTACGTCCTTTCATGCCGAAGGATCTGAAATCTTTTTCAGCCAGACATAGATCACCTTATGGAGATATCGAGTCTTCATGGACAACGAAAGGACGGAAGATAGTTTATACTGCTATTGTGCCACCATTAACCACTGCAACCCTAACATTGCCGGATGGTTCAGTCCGTGAGATCAGTTCCGGAAAGCACAGCTTTGAAATCCGGCGATGATGCTACGCTAAATACGTCTTGCATATCTCCATGAAAGAGCTTACCTTTGCATGATAATTATAACTGTTGAATATAAATGACACATTGTCTGAAAAAAATAGGTCTGTTCGTGGTGCTCGCAATGGCATCGCTTTCGATCGCAGCTGCTATAACCGATTTACCTGTCAAAACTGTAAACGGACGGCAGTACCACTATTATGTAGTCCAGCCTCAGGAAACGGTTTATTCTCTATGCCGCCGTTTCGGAATTACACGTGATGAGCTTGTCGCGACAAATCCTTCCGTGGCTGATGGCTTGAAAGCAAACCAGACGCTTCTGTTCCCGGTTGATAATGGCATTAAAAACAAGTCAGTGACTGAAACCGCGACATATATGGTTCAGGGTGGAGATACCGGTTATGGCATCAGCCGCCGTTTCGGTATGTCTGTCGATGAATTCTATAAACTGAATCCTGAAGCCGTGTCCGGATTGAAAGCCGGTCAGTATGTCAAGGTAAAGAGAGCCGCGTCATCCTCTTCTCCTGTCGTTTCAGAGTCTTCAGATAAGAGAAATGAGTCGGGATATACAATCCGACAAGGGGAGACGTTGTATCAGATAGCTGTCCGAAACGGAATTTCGTTGGGCGAGCTGCTTGCTGCTAATCCGGGTCTGAATGCTGATAATTATCAGGCCGGCACTGTGATAAATATTCCGGCATCGACGTCGGAGCGTTCGGCAAAGGCTGTTGCGGTTCCTTCTGGAAAATATGTTGTCAAACAGGGCGATACGTTCTATGGAATTGCTCATGCTCATGGCATGGGAACGGATCAATTGCGTGCGGCGAACCCTAATATCGAGGTTTTGCAGCCCGAGATGGTAATAAATTTGCCACAAGCTTGTAGCGATGGCATGGAGCAGGCAAAAGAGATCCGTCAGGAGGCTGATCCTGTGACGGCTGTCGCTCCGGATGCCCCGACAATTGTTCAACAGGTTAATTCTGATACGTTAGTCATTGCATTGGCTTTGCCATTGAATGCATCTGCAACTGTGCGTGATGCCAGATCTACTAACTCAGTTGAGTTCTATCGCGGATTCGTATTGGCAGTAGACAGCATGAGAAATTATGGTCGCCCACTAAAGATTCTGACATACGATACCGAAGGATCTGAAGATAAGATCCGCCAGATTCTTGCTGATCCGGCGTTGCGTTCGGCCAATGTCATTGTGGCTCCGGATATGCAGAATCAATTGACTGACTTTGCGAAATTTGCGTCATCGAATGGTTCATACCTTCTCAATCTGTTTGTTATCAAGGATGAGCTTTATAAGTCGAATCCTTATATCATGCACTCCAATATTCCGCATGATGCAATGTATCGGAAAGCTATCAAATATTTTCTTGCAACGTTCCCGGATGTCACCCCCGTGTTCTTGAAACGTACCGGTGGAAAGACTGACAAGGTTGAGTATGTTGACCAACTGAAGAAGGCATTGTCGGCATCAGGCAGAAAATATCATGAGATTGAATTCAACGACAAACTTTCGGCTGCAACTCTGTCTAAGTTGCCGGCAGGTGTGAACTATGCGTTCATCCCGGTATCATCGTCGGTAAATGAACTGAACCGGTTGATCTCCGGTATTAACAAATACAAGGAAGAGCGCACCGATGGTGGCTCTGTGGCTCTTTGGGGATATGCCGAATGGCTCACAGCCAGAGGGGAAACACTGGAAAGCCTGCATAAGGCTAACTCATATATTTTCTCCCGGTTCTATTCCGTTGAGAAAGACTTTGACCAGGATAATCTTCAGGATGCCTTCCAGCGTTGGTACGGTGTCCGTATTGTAGATAAGGTACCCCGTCAGGGAACCTATGGTTTCGACACCGGTATGTTCCTGATCAACGCGCTTAATTCCAATAATGGAGATTTCAGCCGGCCATCGGCTCCATACGATGGAATCCAGAATGCGTTCCGTTTCGAGCGTGTACCAGGTGGTGGTCTGATCAACGACGAGATGTTCATGATTAATTTCGGTCCATCAGCATCAACCTTTAAATTCGGCATCTGATTATGATTTCCCGATTGCATTTTCTTGTGCGTATGCTTTCCGTGGCGGCAGTCGCGTTCTTTTCCGTCGCTGAGACCTCGGCGCAGCGTACTTACGAACCCCATTTCGATCTTGGCGGAAAAGCCGGTGTGACATTTTCAAACATGGCTTTTACACCCGGCATAGAGCAGTCCATGAATCAAGGTGTCACCGTGGGGCTTGCTGCACGATATACTGAGGAAAAATTATTTGGTCTGATTGGTGAACTTAAGATTTTCCAAAGCGGCTGGAAGGAAAAATTTGAGGAAACGGATTTTTCCTATTCGAGAACACTGACATATATTCAGCTCCCTATTCTGACACATATATATTTCGGCAGCTCTAAATTCAAGGGATTTGTAAATCTGGGACCATACGTCAGCTATATGATCGGGAGCAGCATATCTTCAAATTTCGATTATGAAAATCCTGCTGCTGTGGAGGGATTCCCCATTGAGAATCGCCATGTCAATCAGATGAGCATGCCGATCAAGAATAAATTCGACTATGGCATTCTTGCCGGTGCCGGAATAGAGTTTATAGTAAAAAAACGCCACTCGTTTATCCTCGAGGGACGCTATTACTATGGACTTGGAAATATCTTCTCGGCTAAGAAAAAAGATGAGTTTTCTGCATCCCGTGGAACGACTATCGAGGTGACACTTGGCTATCTTTTTCGTATAAAGTAATCCTGTACAGATACTTAGGATTCAAATCTCGATTTTACCGGTACATGTCAGTATCCGGAACATCAGGTCGTGCATCAGATCCCATTCTGATTGTCGGCTTCCGATGCCTTTGCTTTTGGTGTCGAATTCCCTGAGTGCAGTCAGAATCTCAATGCTTTTATAGGCATTGTAGTTGCGCATTCCTTTAGTGTAACGTTCAAGCTGTTTAGGCCATTTTATCCCCAGTTCCGACATCAGTGCGTTGGGCGATTTGTCGCGGGCGAACTGACAGACCATAAGGTTGGAGAAATAGCTGAATATGGCGGCTATGGTCAGCACGCCCGGATTTTTCTTGGGATTGCTCCGGAAATAGTTGATTATGCGGAACACTTTTGCTGAATCCTTGGCTGCAATGGCATCTACAAGCTCAAAATTGTTGAAGTCCTTGCTAACACCGACATTGCGCTCAATGCTCTCAGGTGTGATCAAGGCTCCTTTCCCAAGCACTAGAGCCATTTTATTGATCTCGTTATAGAGTTTTGCAACATCAAGGCCTATGAAATCGCGTAGCATTGCTATTCCTTTTGGCTCTATGGTCAGCCCCTTGTCTTTTACGAGCGATGCAATCATCGGGTCGATATTGCGCTCTGTAGGACGTTTGGATTCAAACATCACTCCGCCATTGGCCTTGGCTTTGTCAAGCAGATCCTTACCTTTCGCTTTATCGCCACGGAAACAGATCACAAGGACAGTTGATGGATTTGGATTTTCGGCGTAAATGTGCAATTTGTTGATGAGATCGGCTCTCACAGCCTGAGCTTCCTTTAAGATCACGACTTGACGTTCCGACATCATAGGGAAACGTTTGCATGTTGCCATTACAGTTTCCGGTGTGATTTCAGGAGCATATAGGGCATATAGATTGAAATCTCGTTCATCTTCCGGCACGAGAGCCTCAAAATCTTTCACAAGCTCATCAATGAAATATCCTTCCTCTCCTGAAAGAATATAAATTGGGGCAAGCTGACGTTTCTTGATCGCCAACTTGATCTCTTGGAAAGTCTGGTTATTCGCGCTTGATGCCATGATATTGTTTAAATCGGTTCGTTTGCTGAACAAAAATAATACAAATCATCTTCAATCACAAATTTCTTTTTTGCGTCTGATGTTGTTTCCTGAAAAATATGTTGTAATTTTGATCTGAAAATTTTCCGATGAACTATGTCAGGTGATTTCCCAACTCGTTTCCCTAAATTGAATCTTCCTCCGGCGGATTTGAAGCTGCGGCATATTGAGAATGGCCGCATGGAGGTCTTCGACCGCTGGCGAGGACGGTGGGTCGCCTTGACCCCTGAGGAATGGGTGCGTCAGCATTTTGTGACAATGATGGTTGCGACTAAAGGTTACATGTCGGGGCGCATTGCCAATGAGATTTCCCTTTCGCTCAATTCGATGAGCCGACGTTGCGATACCGTAGTCTACGATGATTCGATGCACCCCGTTATGATAGTGGAATATAAGGCACCCGATGTCAGGATCTCACAAGCCGTATTTGAACAGATAGCGCGCTACAGCATGGTGCTGCGCGCGCCTTATCTTGTTGTCAGCAACGGCCTTGTCCACTATTGTTGCAGAGTGGACTATAAGACCGGCTCGTGTTCGTTCCTTTCTGAATTGCCCGACTATTCGTCGATTGTGTAGTCAACGCATGCGCGTCCGGCTTTGTGACCGGCAATGATTTCCACGGCTGCCAGATGTGCCGGATGAGCTGAATATGCAGCTATATCTGCAAGGGTCTCAGCTTGAGCTATGAGTACAAGATCCCATTGTTCGGCCGGATTTTCGTTGAGACCCACTTCAATGCTTTTGAGTTCTTCGATCTGTTGCGGCAGTGCCAAGAGGGCATCGCGGAATCTCGTGGCAACTTCGCGGCGTATTTCCGGTGAGCCGGCAAACTGGAATGTCACTACATGTTTTACCATATCTTTTTCTTATTGGTTTTATTTTAATACAGACGTTCACGTGCGGCGATGACTTTTTCGTCGGTGATGTAGTCATCGTAGTCCATCATTTTGTCAATGATGCCGCCGGGGGTAAGCTCGATTATTCGGTTGCAGACGGTCTGGATAAATTCGTGGTCGTGCGACGACAACAGGATATTTCCCTTGAAATTTTGCAGGGTGTTGTTGAATGCCTGGATTGATTCAAGGTCGAGATGGTTGGTCGGGGAGTCCAGCACCATTGTGTTGGCATCGCGGAGCATCATACGTGCGATCATACAGCGCATTTTTTCACCACCGGAAAGCACTGATGCTTTCTTGAGAACCTCTTCTCCGGAGAAAAGCATCTTTCCGAGGAATCCCTTCAGATATATCTCGCTCGAGTCATTGCTGAACTGACAGAGCCAGTCAACGAGGTTGAGATCTGTGTTGAAGAATGCCGAGTTGTCGAGTGGCAGATAAGCGGTTGTGATTGTCTGTCCCCAGTCGAAGGAGCCTTCGTCGGCCTTGCGGTTGCCGGTGATAATCTCAAAGAGTGCGGTCATTGCACGTGGATCGCGGCTCAGGAACGCAACTTTGTCGCCTTTTTCTATTTGGAAATTGACATCTTTGAAAAGTAACTCTCCATCAACGCTCGCTGTCAGACCATGTACCTCCAGGATTTTGTTGCCCGGTTCTCGCTGTGGGGTGAAAATAATACCCGGATACCGGCGTGATGAAGGCTGGATCTCTTCCACGTTGAGTTTCTCAAGCATTTTCTTGCGCGAGGTGGTCTGTTTTGATTTTGCTACGTTGGCACTGAATCGCTGGATGAATTCCAACAATTCCTTGCGCTTTTCCTCGGCTTTCTTGTTTTGCTGTTGCTGCTGGCGCAGAGCAAGCTGGCTCGACTCATACCAGAAGCTGTAGTTTCCGGCAAACAGCGACACCTTATTATAGTCAATGTCCAGTGTGTGGGTCGACACGGCATCAAGGAAGTGACGGTCGTGGCTCACAACAAGCACAGTGTTCTCAAAGTTTGAAAGATAGTTTTCAAGCCATGCCACAGTCTCAAGGTCAAGGTCGTTGGTGGGCTCGTCGAGCAGAAGGTTATCGGGATTACCGAATAGGGCTTTGGCCAGAAGGACGCGCACTTTTTCGTTACCGCTGAGGTCTTTCATCAGTTGATAGTGCTTGTCCTCTTTAATACCGAGGCCGCTCAGAAGGGCTGCTGCATCACTTTCTGCATTCCATCCCTCCAGTTCCGCGAAACGCTCTTCAAGCTCCGATGCACGGATGCCATCTGCGTCAGTGAAATCCTCTTTGGCATAGATGGCGTTTTTCTCCTGCATTATATCCCAAAGCACGGTGTGTCCCTGCAAAACGGTGTCCATCACGGTGAAATCGTCAAACTTGAAGTGATCCTGTTCGAGTACACTCATGCGTTCGCCGGGACCTTGTGTCACATTGCCGTGGGTAGGGGAGAGCTGTCCGCTGAGTATGCGCATAAGGGTTGATTTGCCTGCACCGTTCGCTCCGATAATGCCGTAGCAGTTGCCGGGAGTGAATTTCATGTTGACATCCTGAAACAGGACGCGTTTACCAAACTGTATGCCGAGATTGTTAACCGATATCATGTTCTGTTCTTATCTTTTATTGATTTGCGGCTGCAAAGTTACGATTTTTTTATTTGATAAACAAAATTATCAGATTATTTGTTCGGCAAAAAGTGCTCCATACTCTTACTCTGATAGAAAAATGAAAAGAAAAGATGAGAGTCGCAATTCAAAAAAAAGTATTAATTTTGTAGTCTGAACAAAACGTAACACACATGCCAGAAGTATCACAGCGCGGGCGTATCATGCCGGCGTCACCCATACGCCGCCTGAATCCGCTCGCCCATGCCGCACAGGAGCGCGGCATTAAAGTATATCGCCTCAATATCGGTCAGCCCGATGTGCCGACGGCTCCCGAAGGGCTTGAGGCTCTCAAACATATCGACCGCAAGGTGCTCGAATACAGCCCTTCCGACGGTCTGCTTTCGCTTCGCAAGAAATTACAGCAATATTACAAGCGCTTCAATATCAAGGTTGATGTTGACGATATCATAGTGACCACCGGCGGGTCCGAGGCGGTGCTTTTCGCCTTTATGGCGTGTCTCGACCCCGGCGATGAAATTATTGTGCCCGAGCCTGCCTACGCAAACTATATGGCTTTCGCCATCTCTGCCGGTGCGAAGATTGTGACTATTCCTTCGTCGATTGACGAGGGCTTCGAGCTTCCGCCCGTGGAGAAATTCGAAGAACTTATCACAGAGCGCACCAAGGGTATCCTGATTTGCAATCCCAATAATCCTACGGGCTATCTCTACACTATGAAAGAGATGTTGCAGATCCGCGACCTCGTGCTCAAACACGACCTTTTCCTCTTTTCAGATGAGGTATACCGCGAGTTCTGCTATACCGGCGCACCGTATATATCGGCTTTCCACCTGCCCGATATCGAAGACAAGGTTGTGCTGATCGACTCGGTGTCGAAGCGCTACAATGAGTGCGGCATACGCATAGGCGCGCTCATCACCAAGCATAAGGAGCTGAAGCAGAATGTGATGAAATTCTGCCAGGCACGTTTGAGTCCCCCATTGATAGGCCAGATTGTGGCTGAGGCTTCGATTGACACTTCGCCCGATTATATGCTCGCAACCTATAATGAATATGTAGAGCGCCGCAAATTTCTCATCGACCAGCTCAACAAGATCCCCGGTTGCTACTCGCCCATTCCCATGGGTGCGTTCTATACTGTGGTGCGCCTGCCGGTTGACGACGCCGACCGTTTCTGCCGTTGGTGTCTGGAGGAATTTGAATATGAGGGTCAGACGGTCTTTATGGCACCGGCCTCGGGCTTCTATTCAAATAACGAGCTCGGCCGCAATGAGGTGCGCATGGCCTACGTGCTGCAGCGCGAGGAGCTTGCCAAAGCCATGGTAGTGCTCCGCAAGGCTCTCGAGGCTTATCCCGGCCGGACAGTGGAATAATCGCTCACCATATCGGCGTAAGCCGGTATATCTCGCAGGAAATCATATCCTGAGCCGTTGTAGCGGCAGCAGAAGTGCCGGAGCCCGTTGCTCACGATGAGAAACGGCGCTTCGACAACACTGTTGTAGCGCGCGATCTGATCGAAAACTTTCTGTGTGATTTCTATATCCGGAGCCTTGTATTCTACCACGCAAAGATGATTGAGGGTGCGGGTGAAGACCATCGTGTCGGCTCGCCGGGCAGTGTTGTTGAGCGTAAGAGCCACCTCATTGGCCATCAGGTGGGCGGGAAAACCGCGGTACTCTATCAGAAAATTCACAAAATGCTGGCGCACCCATTCCTCTGGAGTGAGTGCCACCCATTTCTGCCGCAGGCGGTCGAAAATCTCCAGCCCGCCGCGGCGGGAATCCTCGTCGCGACGCAGCTTCACGTCGAAAGGCGGTAAATTAAGGCGATTGTTGGCAGGCATGTCAGAAAATTTGTGTAAATTTACGAATTATTTCGCAATCATCACCACATCACCATGGCCACGACACCGGCAGTTTCATTCGACGATATCCGCAAGTCGCTTAAAAAGGGCGAGATAGCTCCCGTGTATATCTTGCACGGCGAGGAGGGCTATTTTATTGACGCCCTTGCCCGCGACTTTGAAAACATACTCTCTGACGACGACAAGGAGTTTAATCAGTATATCCTCTATGCGCCCGATACCGAGCCTGAAGCCGTCGTTGACCTTTGCCGTCGTATCCCCATGATGGCCGACCGTCAGGTGGTGATTCTCAAGGAGGCGCAGGCCGTGAGAGCCGACAAGATTGCGAAACTTAAAAATTATATCGCCGACCCGGTGGCGACGACAGTTCTTGTGGTCTGCAGCCGTGGAGCCGCACTCAAGGGCAAGGAGCTTTTCGATGCCGCCAAAAAGGGTGGGGCAGTGGTGTTTGAATCGAAAAAAATTGCTGAGTGGAATATTGCGGCTTATATCGCCGAATATATACGCAAGAAAAATCTCAACGCCGACCAGAAGTCTGTGGAAATGCTCCGCGACTTCGTCGGTACCGACCTCAGCCGCCTCTTCAATGAGGTCGACAAGCTCGCCGCGCTGCTGCCGCCCAACGCCACGGTGACTCCCGAGGTGATAGAGCGCAATATCGGTGTGAGCCGCGAATACAACAGTTTTGAGCTTGTCGACGCTATCGCCGCGCGCGATGGACGGCGTGTTTTCCGCATTCTCGATTACTTCCGCAGCAATCCCAAGGCAGTGCCGCTCGTGATGGCCACAGCCTCGATTTTCAATCTCTTCACCGACCTGCTTGTGGCATATTATACGCCCGACCGCAGCGACGCCGGCCTTATGGCAGCCTTGGGCTGCAAGCAGTTTGCGCTAAAGCGCATAAAGCTCGGCATGAGCCGCTACAATGCCCTTCAGATAGTGGAAATCATCGGGGCTATCCGCGATTTTGATGTCAAGAGCAAGGGTGTGGGCTCGCGGCAGAATGAGCACGAACTCTTCCACCAGCTCGCCTACCACATCCTTTCAGCTCCCGGCCGCGTCTGATTGATTGCTTTTAGCTTTCCTTGCCCGCTTGTGACGTTTGAGCGCTTCGGCTATTATCCATTGCAATTGGCCGTTGACAGAGCGGAATTCATCGGCTGCCCATTGCTCCACAGCCGCCATGGTTTCGGCGTCGATACGGAGCAGGAAGCCCTTTTCATTGTTACTCTTCTTTGTTGCTATGCTTATTGATAGAGCGAGCCGGTGTTGAGCACGGGCTGGGCCGGTTCGTCGGCGCAGAGCACTACGAGCATGTTGCTCACCATGGCGGCCTTGCGCTCATCGTCCAGCTCCACCACCTGCTCTACATCGAGATTGTGGAGGCGCAGGGAGATTTTCTTTGCCGTCATGAAGGGGGTGACCCGGAAGATCTTTGTAATTGCAAATATAGACAGAAAAAGCGACCCGGCCGTGCGGTCGGGTCGCTGATATGGTGCTTGTGTGATTGTTATTCGCCTACAGCTTGGATGAAGTTGAGCGAGCGGTTGTCGATCTTTTCCTTGCCAAGGAGGAGGGGGAGGAAATTCTGGGCGCGGGTAAGGCCGAACGACTGCACAAAGCGTGTGCCGTAGTCTTCTTCGTTGAAGGGGCGGCTCTCGGTGTCGATGTTCTCAACCTCGAATACCATAATGCCGCGGTTGCCTTTTACGGGACCTACGAATTTGCCTTTTTCAGTGGCTGCGATAGCGCCCTGAAGTTCATTCTCACCTACGCCTACATTGAGCAGTACAGGAGTGGTGATGTTCACGTTGCCGTGCTGTACGTCTACGCCCATGGCTGAGGCATAGCCCTGAAGGTCGTTGGCCTTGCCTTGGTAGTCGTTCATGAGTTTGTCGGCTTTCTTCTTGTTACGTGCCTGTGCGGTGAGCTGAGCGTTGACTGCCGAAGAATTCCAAGGCATGTAGTCGTCGTATTTGTTTACGACTGCGATTGCTATCAGGTAAGATTGGCGGTCGTCCTGAAGCATGGGAGATACTTTGCCTTTCTTGTTCTCAACTGCCCATTTCACGAATTTGCGGCTGTCGCGGGCGTTGCCGATACCGGTTGAAGACGCGCCTACCTGATCGGTGAGGATTGAATAGCCGGCTTCGGTGGCGTTTTTGGCGAATTCATCGGCCGAAGAATTGTTGCTCACGTATGTGCGCAGGGCTGTGGTGAGGTCGGTGAGAGTCTGCTGCGAGGGATCTACGGTGAAGTCGATGGTGGCCACGTCGTAGAATTTAACGGGAGCATGACGGCGGTTGACGCGGTAGAGGGCGCTCACGGGCTGGCCTTGAACGGTGTCGGTGAGGACGAATGCGTTGCCTACGGTGGCGTTGGCAAGAGCGTTGCGTGTCATTTCATCGATACCGGTTACTTCAAGTGAAGTCCAGATGCTGTCCTGACTCATAATGCTGTCGTTGTTGAGCGAGGCGAAAGTGGCACCGCCGTTGATACGGGCAGCAAGGTCGTTGAGGTCGATACCGTCGGCTGCGCGCAGCATTGAGATGTTGATGGAGTCGATACCGGTGGTCACGTCGAGATACTTGGCGATAGTGTAGTTGTTGCCGTTGCGGTTGAGCAGGAAGGCATATCCGGGCTCGTGTGCGGCGATGGAATCGCGCAGGCGGTTGTTGCGGAAGTTCTCGGCTGTGGTCTTGTTGGTGCTCACCACGAAGCGAGAGTCGGTGGCTACAGCGTCGGTGCCGGGAGTCGTGCGGAGGCCGGCGATGGCGTTCTCCACAGCCTGCTGGGCTGCCATGAGGTCGTCGCGCGAGGGCTCGATGGGCACGTAGATGTAGTTGATTTCAGTAAGGGGCTCGTTGAGGCGGTAGATCTGCTTCTGTGATTCCCATACGGCTTTGATGTCGGCGTCGGTAAGTTCGATTTCGTCATCGCTTACAGAGCTTGCGTCTTTCACTACGTATGCGATTTCGCTTGTTGTGGCGTTGTCGTTGTAGAAGTTCTTGGCGTCGAGCTTATTGTAGGTGAAGAGGCCGCTGATGAGGCTGAAGAATTTCTGCTGCTTCATCACGTCTTCAGTGTTTTTCTCCTGATTGGCCCAGATCTGACGGAGCTCATCGCCTACTTGGGTGGGGAGATTGTATTTTGCAGGGTTCTGCATGGCGTCGAAGACAGCTGTGCCTGTTGCTTCGGGCAGACCGAGCTGCATGGCAAGATATTGGATCATCTGTGCTGCCTGCGGGTGGGGGTTGGTGCCGGTGAGAGCTTCGGTGAGCTCATCGTCGGTAACGGTGATGCCCAGAGCCTTATATTCGTTTTGGAGTAATTGCTCTGTCACCATCTGCTGGATTACCTGCTGCGACAGGATGTCGTTTGAGGTTTCGCGTCCTTGCTGACGCAGCTGCTCGCCGGCTTGGCTGAGCTGATTCTGGTATTCCTGATATTCTACGGTGGCGTCGCCGGCCTTGGCCACGGTGGTGGTATGGCCGAAGTAGGTGCGTCCGGAGGTAAGAAGGTCGCCCAGAATGAAGGCAAGCAGCGCTACGATAATGATGATAAACAGAAGCGCGGACTTGTTTCTGATTTTCTCTAAGGTTGCCATTGTATGATAAGTGGTTTTATTATTTTTTTCTTACAAGATGCTAAAAAGCGCACAAAGATACGCTTTTTTCAGCATACTTCAAATATGAATTTCATAATTTATCTTTTTTTACGGCAAAAGCGGCATAAATATGGCTTTTAAGGTCGTTTTTTTTGTTATATGAGAATAAAGTGTTACTTTTGGCCTCATAAAAACACCTTAAAACTGTAATATTATGATAAGTCCTTTAGCATACGTAGACCCCAAGGCTACACTTGGCAAAGATGTCACGGTACATCCTTTCGCATACGTCGACGCCGACACCGTCCTTGGCGACGGCTGCGAGATAATGCCCTACGCCTCTGTGATGCATGGCTCCACTTTAGGCAAGAATGTTAAAGTATATCAAGGCGCTATCATAGGCGCCGACCCGCAGGATTTCCGCTGGAAAGGTAACCCGTCGTATTGCTCGGTGGGCGACAATACCGTAGTGCGTGAACATGTGATTATTAATAGAGGAATTTATTCTCAGGGTGGCACAAGCATTGGCGCCGACTGCTTTGTGATGGCCGACAGCCATATCGGCCACGACAGCCATATCGCTCCCAAGTGTGTGGTGGGTAACAGTGTCAACGTAGCAGGAGATGTGGATATCGACACCGGCACTATCCTGTCGTCGAATGTAGTTGTCCACGAGAAGAGCCGCATTGGCAAATATACCCTTATCAAAGGCGGCACACGTATCAGCGGCAATGTGCCTCCGTTTGTGATCATGGCGCACAATCCCGTGAGCTACTATGGCGTCAACTCTGTGATAATGGGCAAACATGCCGGATTCACAGAAGACCTTATCGATGATGTGGCAAAGGCTTACCGCCAGATCTATCAGAGCCAGACATCGGTTTTCAACGCCCTCAAGCGTATCGAGGCCGACATCAACGACACTCCCGTCCGTGCCGAGATCATCAACTTCATCCGCGCGGTCAACCTCAAGATCGCCGGCGACAAATTCGCCAACGAATAGAGTTTGATATCTATTTATTCGATAAACTGAGCAAGGTGTGATGAAATGAAGATAGTTGTTGTCGGCACTCGCGGGATTCCTGATATTCTCGGTGGTGTGGAGACTCATTGTGAGGAACTCTATCCGCGTATCGCGGCCATGGGGCATGACGTCACCGTGATTCGACGCTCGTGCTATGTCGCTGATAACAAACGTATAAGTACATATAAAGGGGTGAAGCTCATTGATGTCTACGCCCCGCGCCTTAAAAGTATCGAGGCTATAGTGCACACGGCTCTTGCCGTCGTGAAGGCGCGTAGCCTCAAACCCGATGTGCTGCATATCCACGCCATCGGCCCGGCGCTGCTCACACCTTTCGCCCGCCTTCTTGGCATGCGCGTGGTCATGACTAACCACGGCCCCGACTATGACCGTCAGAAATGGGGCGCTCTCGCCAAGGCTGCCTTGAAGACCGGGCAGGCCATGGGCACGCGCTTCGCCAACAAGGTGATAGTGATTTCCACCACTATCGCCGGCATATTGGCCGACAAATACGGGCGTAAAGATACCGAGCTGATATTCAATGGAGTTACCCCTCCGGTAGTGAGCGGCGACCGCCGCTGGCTCGACCGCTGGGGTATCTCGTGCCCATACGTCGTGGCCATCGGGCGCTTTGTGAAAGAGAAAGGCTTCCACGATCTTATCGAGGCTTTTGATAAATCGGGTCTCAAGGCCACCCACCAACTTGTCATTGCCGGCGACGCCGACCATGAAGATGAGTACTCCCGCGCACTGAAAACTCAGGCAAAAGAGGCGGGAGTGGTGCTCACCGGTTTTATTAAAGGAGAGCCGCTTAGCCAGCTTATGAGCGGGGCGTCGCTTTTCGTGCTGCCGTCGTATCATGAAGGCTTGCCCATATCGCTTCTCGAGGCTATGAGCTACGGGCTCGATGTGGCTGTGAGTGATATCCCGGCTAACCGGCTCGCCCAGCTGCGCGCCGACGATTTCTTCACCCCCGGAGATACCGACGCCCTTGCAAGTCTTATGCAGACTAAAATTGCAAATACGTGCCGACGCGATTACGACCTCTCTCCTTACAACTGGGATAATATCGCCCGCCAGACTGTAGAGGTATATTCTGCCCTTAAAAAATAACAACTATCCATGCTTGTCAAGACTTACGCCGCCGCTGTCCAAGGCATCGACGCTCAGATTATCACTATTGAGACCGCCATATCAAAAGGTATGCAATACTGTATCGTCGGTTTGCCCGATACAGCGGTCAAGGAGAGTCATGAGCGCGTGCGGGCCGCTTTGGTGCAGTCGGGTTTCACCTTGCCGCGCACGGCCGCCGTCATCAACATGGCGCCGGCCGATATACGCAAGGAGGGTGCTGCCTACGACCTGCCTATCGCCGTATCGCTCCTCGTCGGCACAGAGGTGATAAAGGCGCCAGAGCTCGACAGGTATATGATAATGGGCGAACTCTCGCTCGACGGCAGTGTGCAGCCTATCCGCGGAGCTCTGCCTATGGCCATCGAGGCAAGGACACGAGGGTTCAAGGGCATGATATTACCCTCGGCAAATGCTACCGAGGCCGCAGTGGTAAATAATCTTGAGGTCTATGGCGTTGACAATCTCCGCCAAGTGGCTGATTTTCTGAGCGGCGCTGCCGCTTTGGATCCTACCGTTGTGGATACGCGCGCCGAATTTGCCCGTGCGACAGGCCGCTTCGACCTTGATTTCTGCGAGGTAAAGGGTCAGGATAATGTGAAGCGTGCCTTTGAGGTTGCCTGTGCCGGCGGACATAATATTCTGCTCATAGGCCCGCCCGGATCCGGCAAGTCGATGATGGCCAAGCGCTTGCCCTCGATTATGCCGCCGCTTACCCTCGGCGAGGCTCTCGAGACCACAAAGATACACTCCGTCGCAGGCAAACTGCGCCGTGGCTCGCGCCTGATGACAGTGCGTCCTTTCCGTGCGCCGCACCACACCATTTCGCCCGTAGCGATGGTGGGAGGCGGAGCCAACCCCATGCCCGGCGAAATTTCGCTCGCCCACAACGGCATACTCTTTCTCGACGAATTCCCAGAATTTCCGCGCTCTGTGCTTGAGGTGCTGCGTCAGCCCCTCGAAGACCGCCATATCAGTGTGTCGCGCGCACGTTATCAGCTTGATTATCCGGCCTCGTTTATGCTCGTGGCCTCGATGAACCCCTGTCCGTGCGGCTACTATACCCATCCCACCAAGGCGTGCACCTGTCTGCCCGGCGCCGTGAGCAAATACCTCGGGCGCGTATCCGGCCCGTTGCTCGACCGCATAGATATCCAGTGCGAGATAATGCCGGTGGAGTTTGACAAGCTCCATGCCCGCGAAGAGGGCGAGCGCAGCGACGATATCCGCGCCCGCGTAGTGGCGGCACGCCGCATACAGGCCGAGCGCTATGCCGCCGAGCCCTCAATACATTGCAATGCGCAGATGAGCTCGCGCCTTATGCAGCAATATTGCGCATTGAGCGATGAATCAACCGCCATCCTGCGCCGCGTGATGACAAAATACGACATGAGCGCCCGCGCCTACGACCGCATACTCAAGGTAGCCCGCACCATCGCCGATCTCGCCGCCTCACCCACCATCGAGCCCCTCCACATCAGCGAAGCCATCTCCTACCGCACCCTCGACCGCAGCTCATGGGGCACAAGCTTCAAAGGCAATGGCTAAAATTTCGCTGAAGCTTAAAGCGTATCCAAAATTTTGAAATTGCTTCTTGCTTCAGCAAGATAAATCAATAACTATGGGCAAGCAGATTTTCCGGGCTTCATGGCATGATTACAGGCAAGCATGCAAATATTTGATCACCCTTTCAAAAGCGAAGGGAATACCTGCTTTCGGAGAGCTTGCAAGAGATGTTGTGGATGGCTCATGCTATATAAAAAGCTCTGCAATAGGCTCGGCCATAAAGCAGGCTCTAAAAGAATTATCTCAAAGAAACAGCGCCATTCAGGTATACCAATATGTGATTATGCCTGATCATATTCATGTTTTGCTCAGGGTGCATGAGCGCTTGGCCTTCGCTCTTGGCTATGAGATAGCTGCTTTCAAGGTTTCTGTCAATAAGTATTCGGGCTATCAACAGGTTTTTGAGAGAGGCTTTAATGACCAGATAATCCACCCGGGGCGCTCTCTCGACGTCGTTTTCAACTACATCAGGCAGAATCCTTACCGGTTGGCGGTGAGGAGGGAGAGACCGGAGTTTTTCAGGAGGGTGAATGGCTTGAAGGTGGCCGGGAAAGATGTGCAGGCATACGGGAATATGTTCTTGTTGCGCAATCCGTTCAAGGAACAGGTGGTGGTGCATAGGGCTGACAGTGAGGCCGTGAGAACTGCAAATATAGAGCGATGGCTTTACACCGCTGCCAATGGAGGGGTACTCGTATCGCCTTTTATTTCAAAAGCAGAGAAAGAAGTCAGGCGCAGAGCCGAAGAGGAGGGCGGCCGTTTCATCCTTCTCATCAACGAGAGCATGGCAGAGCGCTATAAGCCGTCGGGGCATGATTTCAACCTTTGCGAGCAAGGGCGTCTGCTCATCATATCTTACCCCCATCCACAGCTCGATAGAGCCGCGTGCCTCGCGCTAAATGCTATGGCCCAACAACTTACAAACAATCAAAGCTAATGAAACAAGATAATTCAGAAGAGATTTTCCCCATTGTTGATGAGACGGGGACAGTAGTAGGCCGCGCCACACGCGGCGAGTGTCACAGCGGCAGCAAATTGCTCCATCCGGTAGTACATCTCCATGTATTCGACCGCCAAGGACGCCTTTATCTACAGCGCCGCCCCGACTGGAAAGACATACAGCCCGGCAAATGGGACACAGCCGTCGGCGGCCATGTCGACTATGGCGAGGACATAGAGAGCGCACTCCGCCGCGAGGCCCGCGAGGAATTGGGAATCACCGATTTCGAGCCAGAGGCCTTAGCCAAATATGTATTTGAGTCAGACCGCGAGCGCGAACTCGTAAATGCCTTCAAATGTGAGATTTCATATAGCCCGCGCCCCAGCGACGAGCTCGACGGCGGCCGCTTCTGGACGCGCCACGACATCATCGCCAACATCGGCAAAGGCATATTCACCCCCAACTTCGAAAAAGAATACACCGCCCTCTTCGGCCTCGGGTGAATTTACTCTTCGGCGTCTTCGGGGGCTTCGTGGCGGAGGGGGTAGGTGTTGCGGATTGTCTCGAAGTCGGCGGGGTGGGATTTGAGCTTTTCGGATTCGGGCAGGGGGTCGTAGCTGTCCATTATGCCCTTGATGGTCACTGATTTTGCCGGTGCGGGCGGGAGGGGTTGGTCGATGGTGACGCGCGGGGTCATGAAGAATGTGGTGATGGCGTCGAGCGCTATCTGCGAGGCGCGTATCTTGCCCTCCTGTGAGTAGCCGGCGATATGTGGTGTGGCGATGTCGGCGCGCCGCAGGAGTTCGGTGTCGATCTCGGGCTCGTTTTCCCAGCAGTCGATAATCATGCCGCCTACTTTGCCGGCGTCGCGCGCGGCTATAAGTGCCTGAGTGTCTACAATCTCTCCGCGGGCGCTGTTGATTATTATCGGTGCGCGCCGGAGCGACTCGAAGAAAGCCTCGTCGGCAAGGTGATATGTGGCGTGCTCTCCCTCGCGGGTGAGGGGAGTGTGGAATGTTATTATATCGGCCTTGGCGGCTATGGTGTCAAGGTTCACCCAGTCGTCACCGCCCTCGGCTTCCTGCCGGAGAGGGTCGCATTTGAGCACGTGCATGTCGAGAGCCTTTGCCCAACGCTCTACGATAGAGCCTACATGGCCGACGCCGACTATGCCGATGGTATACGAGCGCAGGGGGCGGTTGATTACGTTCATCAGCGTGGCGAAGACATATTGAGCCACCGCGGCGGCATTGCAGCCGGGGGCGTTGACTACCGTTATCGAGCGTGAGCGGCAATAGTCTTGGTCGATATGGTCGGTGCCGATGGTGGCTGTGGCTATCATCTTGACGTCAGACTTTGCCAGCAGGTCGGCATTGCATTTTGTGCGGGTGCGGATTATCATGCCGTCGGTGTCGCGCACGGCCTTGGGGGTTATTTCCTCGGGTGCGAGATATCGCACGGTGGCATACTCGTCGAGCAGGCCGGCGACGTAGGGGATATTGCGCTCTATGATGAGCCTTATATTACTGTTTGGCATACGAATAATACCGCGTAGACGGCTAATATTGTGAAAATTAGGATGTATGATTTATCTTGCCGGTGAGTGGAGAAGTAATGTGTCACCTCCATTGCGGCGCAGAAATTGAGCAGGGGTACGTAGCTGATTATGTTGCGGTAGTCTATGCTCATGCAAATCAGGGTGATGAGCATAACGACGGTAAATGCACCGTTGACCGCACGCGCCCGGGCATTGTAGGCTATTGTCTTGAGCAGGGTGAGAATGCGGCTCAGGAGCATTATAAACACCGTGAAACCCAGCGTGATGACAAGGAAAAGGGTGTCGTCGATGTCGATTTCCTCAAAAATGTTAGTCAGGCCGGGCCACTGCATGTCGGCCGGGTCGATAATACCGAAGCCGATGAAGAGTATCCACGGCGTCACGATACCCATGAGGGCGGCGGCGAGTGTGCGGCGGTTGAAAATCGACATCTGTCCGCAGCCTATCATAAAGGCTATGATATATGGCGCGAAGCAATATTGGGTAGCCGTGAATGCCGACAGAAGCAGGGCGATGAGGAATACCTGCCGGGTGGCCTCGGGCTGGCGGTAGCAGCTGAACAGCAGCAACATACACACCGGTATGACCACCGCAAGGAGGTTGCCGGTGTAGAACTGCGTCATAAGGTCGGGCGAGGCGAGCTGCATCATGGCGAAGCAGGCCATGAAGAGCGAGGTCATCGCGCGGAAGACGTTGAATATCTTGTTGAGCAGCAGCATTATCACTACCGTGGCACCTCCGGCTGTCAAGGCCATGAAGAAGCTCAGCAGGGGCTTGGCTGCGAACCACTCGTTGGCCGAGGGCAGGCCGAGACCCTTGTCGCCCGAGAGGGGCACGGTGAAGCCGCCGAAATAGTATATGGCGGCCATGGCCATAGCCGCAAGGGCTACAGCCACGCCAAAGCCCCTCGAGTGGGCCATACGGGTGATTATGAAGCTGTTCAAATCAGATCTCGGCCGATGTCGCGGCGGTTATATTTGCCCTCGAAAGTGATTTTCTCGAGCATTTTATAAGACTCTGCGGCAGCCGAGGGTATATCTTCGCCGAAAGCTACGGTGGCGAGCACGCGTCCGCCGGCGGTGACAATGCGTCCGTCGCTGTCGGCTGCTGTGCCGGCGTGGAATACAATGCCGTCTACCTTGTCGAGGCCTTCTATCACTTTGCCTTTGGGATAAGAGCCCGGATAGCCGCCCGATACAGCCATCACTGCGACGGCGGTGCGGGGGTCGTGCTCGATGGCAATGTCGCCGAGGTTACCTTCGGCCACGGCTTTGAGGGCCGGCAGCAGGTCGTTGGCGATACGGGGCATTACTACCTCGGTCTCGGGGTCGCCCATGCGTACGTTGTATTCAATCACCATCGGGTCGTTGCCTACTTTGATGAGGCCGAGGAAGATAAATCCGCGGTAGTCGATACCCTCGGCACGGAGACCATCGACAGTGGGGCGCACAATCCGCTCTTCGACTTTTGCCATGAACTCGTCGTCGGCAAAGGGAACGGGCGATACCGAGCCCATGCCGCCGGTGTTGAGGCCGGTGTCGCCCTCGCCTACGCGTTTGTAGTCTTTGGCGACGGGGAGTATGCGGTAGGCACCGGTGCCGTCGGTGAGAACGAATACCGAGCACTCTATGCCGCTGAGGAACTCCTCGATCACAACCTTTGCAGAGGCGGCACCGAATTGGCCGTCGAGCATTTCATCGAGCGAGCTGATGGCCTCGTTGATATTGTCGATGATGAGTACGCCCTTGCCGGCAGCGAGGCCGTCGGCCTTGAGAACGTAGGGAGCCTTGAGGCTGCGCAGGAAGTCGCGGGCCTCGGCTATATTTTCTTTAGTGGCTGTGAGATGGCGGGCGGTGGGTATGTTGTGACGGCCCATAAAGTCTTTGGCGAAATCTTTCGAACCCTCGAGAGCAGCACCGTCGGCACCCGGGCCTACCATGGGCACACCGGGGCAGGACACTGCCAAAGCCTCGCGTAGACCCTTGACGAGCGGGTCTTCATTGCCGGCAATCACAAGGTCGATGTCATGCTCTTTCACGGCCTTGGCAACGGCGTCGAAGTCGGTGGGCTTGATGGCGATGTTTGTGCCGCAGGCTGTCGTGCCGGCATTGCCGGGAGCGATGAAAAGTTTGCCCAGCATGGGGCTCTGGCTTAATTTCCAAGCTATTGCGGCTTCGCGGCCGCCGCTGCCGAGCAGCAATACATTGAGTTGGTCAGACATTATTGGTCGTTTTTGTCGGTTTCAGGATTGTTTTTCTTGCGCGAGCGCCACATCGGGCGGTTGATAACGATTTCTTTGTCGGCAGATATCGAGGGCTGGCGTCCGAGCGAAATCGGGCGGCGACCTTGCTGCTTGGGAGCGTCGGCGCGTTCATCGGCGCGTTCGCGGCGGTCGGGACGCTTGCCTTCGAATTTGGGTTTGCGGTCAGCTTTGGGCGCGCCGAATTTAGGCTTGCGCTCTCCGGGCTTGCCGTCTTTGAAGCGGCGCGGGCCGCGCTCGTCGTCGCGCTCTCTCGGGCGGCGGGGAGCACGCTCCGGGGCCTTGTCTTTGATGGAGCCTCCGGCCTGGCGGAACTCACGTTTCTTACCCTCGAAAATCTTGTATTCGCGCAGCTCACATTCGAGGCCGCCGTTGTAGAGCTGTACCTTTACCGATGGTGCGAGGCCTATCTCGTTGAAATACTCGTCGGTATAGCCGATGATCCATGCGTCCCATCCGGTGAATACATGTTTGAGTGTAGCACCGATAGAGCGGTAGAGGGCATTCATGTCGTCAACAGATATTCGCTTGCCGTAGGGCGGGTTTGTGACGAGCACACCGGCAGGGCTAACCTGTCCTTTCCATTTTGCTATTGTGTCGTCTGGCGAGTCGAAAGCAATCGAGCGGCGCTCGAAAGTGATATATCGCTCCACGCCGGCGCTCTTGGCGTTCTCGCGTGCGATTGCGAGTGCTCGCGGGTCGATGTCGCAGGCGGTAATGCTTGCTGAGACCTCGCGCTCGGCGCTGTCGTCGTTGAAAATGCTTTCGAGGAGCTCCGGGTCGAAGTCGGCCCAGTTTTCAAAGGCGAAGTGCTTGCGGTAGATACCGGGGTATATGCCTGCGGCTATCATGGCGGCCTCGATGGCGAATGTACCCGAGCCACACATGGGGTCGACAAAAGGTTTGTCGCCGTCCCAGCCGGTCATGAGGATAATGCCTGCGGCAAGCACCTCGTTGATAGGCGCCTCGGTCTGGGCTGCGCGCCAGCCGCGCTTGTGGAGCGACTCACCCGATGAATCGAGCGAGATGGTGACGCGGGTGCCGGCGATGTGGACATTGATCATGATATCGGCACCGTCGAGGCGCACGCTCGGGCGCTGCTCGTTGTCGCTGTGGTCGCGGAACCAGTCAACGACAGCGTCTTTGATGCGGTATGTCACATATTGACTGTTGCGGAAGTCGTCGCTATACACCACAGTGTCGATTGCGAAAGTCTGGCCGACATTCATAATGCTGCTCCAGTCAAACTGCTTGGCGCCTGCATAAAGGCTGTCGGCGTCGTCAGCCTCAAAAGTATAGAACGGTTTGAGAATACGCAAAGCCGTGCGGCAGCAGAAATTAGCACGGTATAAAGTGGCAAGATCGCCCTTGAAGGCAACCATGCGCTTGCCGGGCGTCACTTCAAGTGCTCCTATGCCGCGGAGCTCATTGGCCAATACCTCCTCAAGACCTTGGAAGGTTTTGGCAACCATGTCGAATGTGGTGTTCATGTCTGTCAATGTTTAACGCTGCAAAGGTAGCAAAAAAATTCGGTATACGAAGTAAGGGAAGGCCGCTAAATAAATTGAACTATATGCAGCCGGACTATGTTTTTGATTTATGGGCAAGAGGGATAACATAAAACCCGGTCGTAGGGCGACGCTGTCGCTCGCGGGTGTGCTTGTGGCCATAGGCATAGTCTTCGGCGACATAGGCACATCGCCCCTTTATGTGATGAAAGCTATCGTGGCTGTGCGGCCGGCGATAGATGATTATTATATTCTCGGAGCGGTGTCGTGCATAATATGGACACTCACACTGCAGACTACGGTGAAATATGTGCTTATAGCATTGCGCGCCGACAATAAAGGCGAGGGTGGCATAATGGCCTTGTTTGCCTTGCTGCGCCGCTCGCGCGGCAAGCTCTTCATCGCGGCAGCGATAGGAGCTGCGGCGGTAATCGCCGACGGCATGCTCACCCCCGCAATCACAGTGACATCGGCGATAGAGGGAATGAGCTATATCGCAGGAGGGCTCGATGTGCTTCCGCCCGTAGTTGTTGTGATTGTTCTCATCTTTGTGCTCCAACAGCTCGGTACAGAAAAGATAGGCCGCTTTTTCGGCCCGTTCATGCTACTGTGGTTTCTCATGCTCGGTGCGCTCGGCGCTTTCGCCCTTGCCGCATATCCGGGTATGTTGAAGGCTTTTAATCCATGGTATGCCGTGCGGCTGCTGTCACATTCTCCGGAGTGGTTTCTTATCATGGGTGCTGTGTTTCTGTGTGTCACCGGTGCCGAGGCACTTTATTCCGACCTCGGGCATTGCGGACGCAGGAATATCACGGCAGGCTGGTTCTTTGTCAAGACAATGCTGATACTCAACTATCTGGGGCAGGGAGCCTATTTGCTGGTGGGAAAAGTGGCGGAGGGCGAAAATCCGTTTTATTCGATTGTGCCGCAGGGCTTTGTAGCCCCCGTTGTAGTGATGGCCACATGCGCGGCCATAATCGCGAGCCAAGCCTTGCTCTCGGGTTCGTTTACGATTTTCTCCGAGGCTGTGAACCTCAACTTCTGGCCACAGCTCAAAATAAAATATCCTACCGTAGAGCGTGGTCAGCTCTATATCCCGTCGGTAAACTGGATAATGCTTGCTGGCTGTCTGCTCACGGTGGCTATCTTCAGGTCGTCGGCCCGCATGGAGGCTGCCTACGGACTATCGATAACCATAGCAATGCTCATGACTACGGTGCTGCTGACGATATGGTTGCGCCGCCGCGGTGTCAACCGCATATTATGCTGTGCCTTCGGCGCTTTTTATCTTATGTATGAAGGAGTTTTCTTCGTTGCCAACATCGCCAAGTTCGCCCATGGCGGCTGGTATAGCTTGTTGATAGCAGCTGTGGTGGCGGCGGTGATGATGGTGTGGTACCGCTCTACGGCCATGCGCGCAAAGTTTATCGAATTCAAGAAACTGAGCGACAGTATTCCGCTTATCAACGCCATCAGCGAAGATAGAGAGATACCTAAGTACAGCTCGAATGTGGTGTATCTGAGCCGGTCGGAAAGCGAGGATATGATAGAGTCGAAGGTGTTGTACTCAATAATCAACAAACAGCCCAAGCGGGCCGACCATTATTGGTTTATCCACATCTGCCATGACGATTCTCCTGAAATGCTGAGCTATAAGGTGCATGATGTGCTTCCGGGCAAAGTCTATGCCGTGAGCATGCGTATAGGCTTCAGGGTGAGCCCACAGGTGAGTGTGTATCTGCGTCAGGTGGTTGAGGACCTTGTCGCCGAGGGGCGGCTTGACCTTACCAGCACATATCCGTCGCTGCGCGAGAATGATATCGCCGGAGATTTCAAATTCATCATCTTGCGCAGGATATTCTCGGCGTCGAGCAACTGCCGGCGTGCCGAGCGGGGGCTGCTCATGCTTCACGACCGCCTGCGGCGCATAGGTGTGAGCGAGCGTGAGGCCTACGGTCTCGACACCAGCATGGTGACTATGGAGACCGTGCCCCTGATATTGTCTACCACTCCGGGGCGCCGTATTATCCGCGAGCCTTGAAGGCTGCGGCGTAGGCCCTCATCTGCTTGAGCATGGCCACAAGGCCGTTGCTGCGGGTAGGGGAGAGGTGCTCGGCGAGGCCGATGTCGTTGATGAAATGGAGGTCGGCGTTGAGAATTTCGTCAGGGGTATGGCCTGAAAGCACATCCACGAGCATTGATATGATACCCTTTACAATTATGGCGTCGGAGTCGGCACGGAAATTCACTTTGCCGTCGGCGTCGAGGTCGGCGTCAAGCCACACACGGCTTTGGCAACCCTCGATGAGGCGGTCGGGTGTCTTTAGCGAGTCGGGGATGGCGGGCAGGCTGTTGCCCATGTCGATAATGCAGGCATAGCGATCCATCCAATCGTCGATGTCGGTGAATTCGTTGATTATCTCCTGCTCTTTTTCTTCTATAGTCATTCGTATTGTTTCTCTTTGTAAACTACGTTGAGCACCGTCTCGCCTACGGCCTTGAGTGTGCCCTTGTCGATGTTGTCGAGATTGTCGTCGAGGGTGTGCCATGTCGGGGGGAACGACGATGTCTCTACATTGAGAGTCTCGATAATGTCGGTGGTAGGAATTCCGGCTTGTGTGATAAAGATATGGTCGTCGGTGACGGCGCCTCCGATAGTGCGGATGAATTTATCGCCATGACCGAGGCGGGCTGCCTCGCCGAATACTTTCACAGTAGGGGTGGGGGCGTTTTCCTGCGAGAAGTATTCGTAGTGGAAGCGGGCGTTGCGGCCGCCTACCATATCGAGAAGAATACCATAGACAGGCAGGTTGTCGTTATGATAGGGAATCATGCCGTTGTTCACCCAATATTGTGTGCCGAGGCACCATGTGTTCTCGTTGTCGCCGAAGCCGGAGTTGTCGCCATAATCTTCTGCGTCAACGAAAAGAAGGTCTACACCGACGTTGGGGGCTTTCTTGGCAAGGTTGCGGGCAATCTCAAGCAGTACGCCTACTCCCGAGGCTCCGTCGTTGGCACCGTCGATGGGCTGATGACGCTCTTCGGCCTTATCTTCCTTGTCGGCCCACGGACGGGTGTCCCAGTGCGCTATCAGGAGGATACGGCGGGGTGTGGAGATATTGTAGCCGGCGATGATGTTTGAGATAGGCAGTGTGGTGCCGTCGAAAGCTTTGACAGTACCGTTCTGTACGATAATCGAGTCGGCTTTGGCAGCTTTGAGACATTCGATGATGTAGTCGCGGCAGTCGCTGTGTCCTTGAGTTCCGGGCACACGCGGGCCGAACGCCACTTGACGAGCTATATGGTTGTAAGCGCTGTCGGCATTGAACTCGCCTAAGAGCAGCTCCGAGGGATTCTGCGGAGTTGTTGTGGAGGCTTGCTCAGCCGGCTTACTTTTGCATGCAAAAGCTAATGCGCTGATTAACAGTGCACCGGCGATAAAGACGGTCCATTTTTTCATAATTATATATTTTGTTACGGCAAAGTTACAAAAAAGCTACAAAACTACCAAATTTATTTTATTGCTCAGATATGAGGGATGAGACAGGTGTATGAACGTAGAAAAGGGAAATATTGCTGCAAATAGGAAATTTTCTTTGACATTTTGTGTGGCGTTTAACAAAAATTTGTAACTTTGCGATATTAATACCTGCTTTTGATGAGCATAAAGTTTTTAACCAATATATTTCTTGTATGAAAAGAGAAATCAATTGTCTTCTTGCTGCCGTGGCGATAGCTGCGACAAGCATGGCCGCAAGCGCCCAATCGGTGATAGTCGGTCAGGATTTTGAAGGCTCCGATTTTCCGCCTCAGGGCTGGGTGGCCATTGATAATGATGGCGACGGCTCGGGCTGGATGGCTCAGTCGGGAGCTTCGTATGTTACCCAATATTCGGGCAGCAAGCAACTTGCGATATCGTATACACGCGATCCGGCAAGCTATTCTGCCAAGAAGGCACAGGACAACTGGCTCGTGTCGCCGGCCTTTGAAGTGACAAACCCGCAGTTTGTGCTGCAGTTTGTATATGCCGCTCAGGATCTTGAAAATACAGAGCCCATGAGTGTGCTTGTAAGCGAAGGCGGCTCGGAAGCCGGCGATTTTGTCGAACTTTGGTCTACAACGGCAGACAATGGCTATGACGACGATATCGTATGGAGCACCGCCACCCGCAGTCTTAAGAACTACGAGGGCAAGACTATCCGCGTGGCCGTGCGTCACAAGGCCTCGTCGACCTACGGTCTCAGTATCGACAACTTCTATATTCTCAATCAGGCCGGTCCGCTTCAGCCTACGGGATTTGCCATCAAGGCTGCCACCGACGGCAAGAAAGAAATAACACTCTCTTGGACAAACCCGGCAAAAACGGCGACCGGCGATGAGCTCACCGACCTTACTATCGTGGTGTATCGCGACGGAGAGAAAGTGACCGAGCTCAGCGGCCGCACACCCGGGGCTGCCGACAGCTATGTGGATACCACCACCGACGGCACACACTCCTACGCCATCGCAGCCAAGAACAGTGAGGGCGAGGGTATGAAGACCTCATCACGCAGCGCTTACTTGGGTGAGGATGTGGCAAAGGCTATCTCCGACCTGTCGGCTCTCACTCTTGCCGACGGCAGTGTGCAGCTTTCGTGGACGGCTCCGACAAAGGGTGTCAACAATGGCTATATCAATGCCCGGACGATGACATATAAGGTTTACCGCAACGATGTAGAGATTGCCTCGGGCGTTTCGGAGGCTAAATATACCGATTCTGAGCCTGCTCAGGGGTTGAATACATATAAAGTGACAGCGGTTACCGGTGGCGGTGAATCGGCGGTGGATTATACTTCATCGGCCTATATTGCCGACGCGTCGAAAATTGATGTGGTGATAGGAGCTACCGCCGTGCGCGACAATGCTCTCAACCGTCTGCCTATAGATATTACCACTACCTATTCAGTTTCGCAGTCGATCTATTTCCCTGAGGACTTCGGATTCCTCACCGGTGAGATCGGCGAGATTGTATACAAAGGTTTCCACGGCACTTCGACACCGCTTGTAACCAACGCGCGTATCTATATCACGCCCACCACTCTCGACGAGCTTGAGGATTGGGCCGCCGTAGCCGAGACCGACAAGGTGTTCGAAGGTGAATTCTCATTGGAGTCCGGTGTAAATGATGTGGTGTTCAAACTCACTTCGCCCTACAATTATACAGGTGGAAAAGTTGTTGTGACGGTAGTCAAAGACGCACCGAACTCGGGCGGCTACAGCGACCGCTTCTACAGCGTTGTCACCGACAAGCCCAACCGCACTTTCACAACCTCCACCTACAGCGCTGTAGACATCACCTCCCTGCCCCACAGCAGCTACAGCGACAAGAAGACAGCCGAGCTCCCCTCCACCCGCTTCGTGCTCACGCCCAAAGGCTTGGCTTCGCTCAGCGGCAAGGTGACTACCGGCACTGACAATGCTCCCGTTGCCGGCGCTACTGTTGCAGCCGACGGTTTCGACGGCCTCTTTGCCACTACCGACGCCGACGGCCGGTATACATTCAAATATATTCCCGCTCAGGTTACATCGGTGACAGTGAGCAAAGTGGGATATGAAGACAAGGTACTTACCGTTGCTCTCACCGACGGAGGTTCGGCTACCGCCGACGCCAATCTGGTGCGCTATGCCAACTTCACGCTCAGCGGCAAGGTGACTACAGCCGATACCGGTCTGAATGCTGCCGGTGCTGTAGTAAGCGTCGCCGGATATGAAGAACTGAGCACTACCGTCGGCGACGACGGCACATGGTCGCTCCCCGGCATCTATGTAGGCAAGGACTACACTCTTGCAGTGAAATATCCTCTCTACGATGTATACTCCGACGAATTTACATATACCGACGAGGGCGACAAGCAATTCAAGGCCATCGTTCTTGACCGTGCTCTCATCCCTGCATGGAATGTGGAGGCGGTAGTGAGCGAAGACGGCTCCAATGCCCGCCTGACATGGAACGACCCGACATCGCGCGATGTCGTTCCCGGCATGAAGTCGATAGGCGATGTGTCGGAAATGCGCTATAGCGGAGGCGACTATTACAGCACTGTCTACAATATCGCCCACGCCTACTCCGAGGCCGAGCTCGCCGCACAGAAGATGGTGGGCATGGTAGTCACCGGTGAGCGCGTGTATATCAAAGCCACTGCCGGCACATTCACGGCAAAGGTATGGCGTGGCACGCGCGAAGACCACATCGAGGTGGCCTCGCAGGTGATTCCCGAATCGGCCATCAGCTCCGACGGCGCATGGGTGACCGTTGAATTCGAGACTCCCGCCGAAATCAAACCCGGCGCACCGTATATGATAGGTGTTGAGGCAAACAACGCCTCAAGCTCGCCTTTCGGTGAGGCTGCCGGTTCGTATATCTCCGGAGCCAACAATGTGAAATGGGGCGAGTCGGCATACTCCGGCAATGCTTATTCTCCATGGTGTATACAGGCATTCTGCGCCGTACCCGGCACGGATGTAGAGATCGCAGCCAACGACGACGCACCCAAATGCGCCTATAATGTCTACCTCGGTCTGAAGGGCGACGACGGTATCTCTTGGAGCAAACTTACCTCCACTCCCGTGAGCGACTGCAGCTATACCGACAATACTTGGCCTGCACAGGTCGCCGGTGAATATATATATGGCGTGAGTGCCGTGTATAACAAGGCAGGTGAATCAGAAAAGGCGCTGTCGGATAATATCTTGCGAGCTGTGGATACCGATGTTGCGGTGACTGCCTTTGTATCGCCTGTCAAGAGTGTGGAGCGCCAGAGCGATGTCGCTGTCACAGTTACAGTAACCAACTATGGCGAACTGCCGGTTGAGAATATACCGGTGGCACTGACTCTCAACGGTGCCGAAAGCGTGAACGCTACATACACGGGCACTCTCAAGAAAGGTGAGTCCGGCAATCTGACTCTTGGCGATATCACCCTTGCCGACGGCCTCAACGTGCTGCAAGCTACAGCCACAGTGGACGGCGATCAGGTGAGTGCCAACGATGTGCTCGTATTCGAGCTCCCCAACTTCGAGAACATCGCTCTGGTGGGCTACCGCTGGGACGCCTACGGCAACGCAGGCTTCATGGAGTTCGGCTCGAATAATCCCGAGGGAGCTTCGTTCAAGAAAGAAGTCACCCCCAACGACGCCCTCATCATCGCCGGCGAATGTGTCAACGGCACTTTCTTCGGATTTACCGCCACATGGTGGGGTGAGTCGCAGGAATTTGTAGAAATCGATTCTGACGCCCTCGTGGTTGAGCGCAATGTAGAGAATACCGACGACTATGTCCTCGATATGGCCTACGACTACAGCTCTGATGTGATGTACTGTCTTGCCACAGACTACGACACAACATTCCTCGGCACTGTAGACCTCACTACCGGCGTAGTTGAATTTGCAGCTCCTCTGAGCCATGTAATGCGCGCCCTCGCCTGCTCGCTCGACGGCAAGCTCTATGCCATCGACCAAGACGGCGTATTCTACAGCCTCGACCCGGCCACTGGAATGAGCAATATCATCGGTTCTACAGGCGTGGGCAATGTGGCCTATCTGCAGTCGATGGCCTTCGACCACAACACCGAACGCCTCTTCTGGGCTCACACGAATGCAGCCGTGAGCGGCGACCTCTATGAGATAGCACCCGCTACGGGCGACGCCACCCGCCTTGGCTCGGTACTCTTCAACGGCACCGACCAATCTGAAATCGTGGGACTTTTCAGCCGCTATACAGCTCCGGCCAAGAGCTTTGCCGCTCTTGAGATTTCTCCTGCCGATGGCGAGGAGATGGCTGCCTTCGACGGATTCACGGTGATTTACCCGGCACCCGTTACCGCCAACCGCAGTGTGCTTCAGACTATTTCTTTCATGTCGGTAAGCAGCTGGCTTGTCGAGAACGACGGCACGGAGACCATCCATGTAATGCCCGGCGACAATCTTCAGAATCCTGTCACAGTATCCTTCGAGCCGGGCCAGACCTATACCCTCACCATTCCCGAGGGAGCGTTTGTCAAGGCCAACGGCGACTATAGCGAGGCCATCACCATAACGATGGTAAGCAACGCCACCGGATTGGATAATGTCGCAGCCGACGGCGACGATGATGTGCGCTACTTCAACCTGCAGGGTGTGGAGATTGCCAACCCGCAGGGCGGCAACGTCTACATCATCCGCCGCTCCGACGGCACTGCCACCAAGCAGTTGATGAAGTAATATTGATTTCCTTATAACTACAAGGGGTGTGTCAGACAATATATCCGGCACACCCCTCGTTATTTTTATGATGATAGAAAAGGGAACAAAAGACGATTTCGGCCGATTGAAGGCTATATGGGAGAGCGCCGTGAAAGCGACGCACGACTTTCTTGACAATGAAGATTTCTGCTATTATAAATCGCGTATAACCGACTATTTTGAGCAGGTAGACCTCTACGTATATAAAGACGGCAAGGGGGAAATAATCGGATTCATGGGGCTCGCCGGCTCTATGATTGAAATGCTATTTGTCGACGCCACCTGCCGGGGATGTGGCGTAGGGCGAGAACTGATAGCCTATGCCCTTGGCAATCTGAGTGCCGGCAGAGTTGATGTCAATGAGCAGAATGCACAGGCTGTCGGTTTCTATACCCACTTGGGCTTCAGGATAACCGGCCGCTCGCCCGTAGACGGCGAAGGCAAACCCTACCCCCTGCTGCACTTGCAATGCTCCGCCGACTGACAAGCCTGCTGTATAGTTGTAGATGTCATTACAAAGACACTTATCTCGCAAATATCTTTATAATGATATTTTCGGCCGATGTGTTATTGTAATGATAACTTGCGAATTCGGTAGTCTGAAGGATTTAATACGAGTTATGCAACAGCGGTTACTGTAACAGCGGTTGCATTAATTCCCTTGATGATATGCCCGCGGTCGCTCTGAAAATGAAACTTGAGGCTTTGTGCGTGATTTTGATTTGGAATGTGGTGGAAAATGTGTTAACTTTGTAGCTATGGAAATTATTGAGAATAAAGAATATGGTGGTGAGCGTCCGCTCTTTGCCGCTCACGACCTCCGGCTTGTCAAGGTTACTTTCAATGTAGGAGAGTCAGCCTTGAAGCGTTGCCGTAATATAGAGGCTGACAATTGTGTGTTTCTTGGTAAATATCCGTTCTGGCATGTGAAAGGGTTCAAGGTAGACCATTGTGTCTTTGAGCCCGGCGCCCGCGCCGCCCTGTGGTATTCTGACAATTGCGAAATGCGCAATACTATTGTCAATGCTCCCAAGATGTTCCGCGAGATGGACGGCATAGTTCTCGACCGCGTGGCTCTCTCCGACGCTGAGGAGACCCTGTGGCACTGCCGCAATATCGACATCAAGGATGTAACGACCGACAAGGCCGACTATATTTTCATGCACTGCGAGAATATCCGTATCGACCGCTATCGTCAGAATGGTAATTATTCTTTCCAATATGCCCGCAATGTAGAAATCAGCAATGCCGTGATCAACTCTAAGGACGCTTTCTGGCAGACCGAGAACGTCACCGTGCGCGACAGCGAGCTCCACGGCGAGTATCTGGGCTGGCATTCGCGCCATCTCCACCTCATCAACTGCCATATCTCTGGCACGCAGCCTCTATGCTACTGCAAGGACCTTATTGTTGAAAACTGCACGTTCGACGCCGACTGCGACCTCGCTTTCGAGGAATCGGAGCTGCAGGCTACGGTGAAGTCGCCCATCACGAGCGTGAAAAACCCGACAACGGGCTATATCAAGGCTCCGAAGATAGGCGAGATTATCATTGACGGCAACATCCTCGCCCCGGCCGACTGCAAGATTGAGACTGATGACTGACTATAGCGCACTTTTCGACAAAGGCGTGGAGCGCCGCGGCACCGGAAGCTACAAGTGGGACTCCGAGCCCGATGTGCTGCCCTTGTGGGTGGCCGACATGGACTTTGCCACGGCGCCGGCTGTAATTGAGGCTCTTGAGCGCCGTGTGAGCCAAGGGGCTTTCGGCTACACACTTGTGGGCGAAGATTACTACAGGGCTGTAATCGATTGGTTTGGCCGCCGCCATGGCTGGCAGATCGAGCGCGGCAGCATTATGTATACCAGTGGTGTGGTGCCGGCTATCTCGGCTATTATCAAGGCTCTCGCCGAGCCCGGCGACAAGGTGATAGTGCAGACGCCGGTCTACAACTGCTTCTTCTCCTCGATACGCAACAATGGCTGCACCGTGCTTGAGAACCCGCTCATCTATACCGGCGACAGCTATCTCATCGACTTTGACGACCTCGCCGCCAAGGCCGCCGACCCCAAGGCGAAGATATTGCTTCTGTGCAATCCTGCCAATCCGGCCGGACGTGTGTGGAGCCGCGACGAGCTGCTGCGCATTGCCGGGATATGCCGCGACAATGATGTGATTGTGGTCAGCGACGAGATTCATTGCGAGCTTGTATATCAAGGATATAAATATACCCCTTACGGCACTCTGCCCGAGGAGTTTGTGAGCCGGTCGGTGACATGTGTCTCCCCGAGCAAGGCTTTCAATACCGCAGGCCTGCAGATAGCGTCGATTATCACCCCCAACGACTCTTATCGCCGCCGTATCGACCGCGCCATAAATATCAACGAGGTCTGCGATGTCAATCCTTTCGGCGTGGCGGGCACCATAGCCGCCTACAATCATGGCGAGGAATGGCTCTCGCAGCTTATCGCTTATCTGCATGCCAATTACGAGTACATGGCCGCCTATTGCCGCGAGCACTTGCCTTCGTTGCCGATATGCCGCCTCGAAGGCACATATCTGGTGTGGATGAATATCGAGGCACTCGGTATCGCCGCTGCCGCTCTGGAGGAATATCTGCTTAAGGAAGAGCGCCTTTGGCTCAATGCCGGCGACATGTACGGCGACCCGCATTTCATTCGCTGGAACATCGCCTGCCCGCGCTCGCGCCTCGGCGAAGCTCTCGCTCGCTTCTCGCTCGCTATCGACAAAATGACTGATAAATGAAAGGTACAGTAATACGCAATACCGGCTCGAGCTATGTGGTGCGCCTCGCCGACGGCAATGAAGTGAAATGCCACGTCAAGGGCAATTTCCGTATCAAGGGCATACGCACCACCAATCCTGTCGCCGTGGGCGACCATGTGGAAATCGGCGCTCCCGGCCCCGACGGGGTGGCCTTTATCACCGATGTACTCGACCGCCGCAACTATATCATCCGCCGGGCGAGCAATCTCTCCAAGGCTGCCCATATCATTGCAGCCAATGTTGATTGCGCGGTGCTTGTGGCCACGTTGGCACACCCTACCACCTCGTTTACCTTTATCGACCGCTTCCTCGCCACGGCCGAGGCCTACAATGTGCCGGCAGTGCTGGTGTTCAATAAAATTGACCTGCTCTGCGAGCCTGAAGACGAGGGCTTGCTTGAGGCGGTGGAATATCTCTATCGCTCTATCGGTTATACGTGTTTCGGCGTGTCGGCGGCGACAGGGGAGGGTATAGAGGCTCTCGCTGAATTTCTTCAAGGCAAGACGACGCTCTTTTCGGGCAACTCGGGCGTAGGCAAGACCACCCTTATCAATGCCCTCATCCCCGGCCTTGACCTGCGTACAGCCGAGATTTCCGTGGCTCACGACACCGGCATGCACACCACCACTTTCTCCGAGATGTACGACCTGCCCGGTGGCGGTGAGATTATCGACACTCCCGGCGTGAGGGGATTCGGTGTGTACGATTTCAAGAAAGAGAATGTGAGCCATTATTTCCCCGATATCTTCAGAGAGTCGGCGCATTGCCGCTTCGATAATTGCAGCCATACCCACGAGCCGGGCTGCGCTGTATGCGAGGCCGTTGAAGACCACCGCATAAGCGAATCGCGCTATAACTCATACCTGAGCATACTTGAAGAGGCTACCGATGCCGGTGCCGACAAATACCGTAAAGGACATTAAGAGCTATGAAAAGAATCTTTGTTGCCGTCATATCATTGATAGCCGTTGTGAGTGTCTTCGGCAAGGATATCTATGTATCGCCTTCGGGCGGCGACTCGGCGGCCGGCACTGCCGAAGCCCCTTATCTCACTATCCGCAAGGCAATTGAATCAGCCGCGCCCGGCACGAATATCTATCTTCGAGAGGGCGTCTACAAGCCTCAGCCGGCCGATATCATGCGCCGCGGGGCGTCGGGTGCATACGATGTGGTATATGACCTGAGCGCCGACGGCACTGCCGAAGCACCTATACTCATCGCCGGCTGCGATGGCGAGAAAGTGACGATTGACCTCTCGGATATCCGCACCGGTGAGCGCGTGATAGGTTTTAACCTTATGGGTGACTACTGGCACCTGCGCAACTTCGACATCGTCGGTATTCAGGTTATGCAGACCGGCCATACGCAGAGCATAAACGTGGGTCTCTTCGGAGGCAACAACTGCACTGTGGAGCGCGTCAACATGCACGACGGCATGGGTATCGGCGTATATGCCACCAAGGGCAGCAACAATCTGATTCTCAACTGCGACGCTTATAATAACTACGACCCCATAAGCGACGGAGGCTATGGCGGCAACTGCGACGGCTTCGGCTTCCATATCAAAGGCGATTTTACGGGCAATGTGATCCGCGGCTGCCGCGCATGGCGCAACAGCGATGACGGCTACGACCTTATCAACAACTATTCGCCCGTGACCATCGAGAACTGCTGGGCATGGCAGAACGGCTACGACGCCGACAAAGTGTCGCGTGGCGACGGCACAGGCATTAAATCGGGTGGTTTCGGCATGAAGAAAGTATATCCCGACAGTCACAAAGCGCCGCGCAACCGCATAATCAACTGCCTTGCTTGGGATAACAAGGTAAACGGTATCTATGCCAACCATCACCTCGGAGGCAACGACTTCATAGGCAATGTGTCGTGTGGCAACCTCAATAATTATAATATGGTCAACCGCAAATCGCCCCGCGAGATAGTCGATGTCGCCGGCTACGGTCATCGCCTCGAGGGCAATGTGTCGTATAAGCCTCGCAAGGAAGGCGGAGATTGCGTTAATGTCGACGAGGCGGAGTGTACTCTCTCCGGCAACATTTTCACCGGGCTCAGCGAGGCCGATTTCGAGAGCCTCGACGCCTCACAGCTCCTGCAGCCCCGCAAGCCCGACGGCTCACTCCCCGACATCACTTTCCTGAAACGCCGCTGATTACGTGCTTTACTCCTGCCCCTTAGGCCGATAATACTTGTCGATAAGTGGCAGCACTATCGCCGGGTTGGAGCGGAAGTCGTTGGGCTTAAGCTCGCCTTTGTCTACCATCTCTACAAGTTCGGGAAATTCGCGCAGATAGAATTTCATCACCTTTTTCATACCCGGTACCAAGTCGCCTGTCTCGCACCAATATGCCACGGCCACGTCGCTGTCTTTGGTGAGATAGTAGATCATGTAGGTATATGTCGAAACCGACATAGTCTGTGCATGAGTATAGTCGGCCACGGGGCGGATATAGCCTTTTACATTCTCTCCATTGTAGACAAGCCGCAGGAACACAGGCTTTTTATACGGCTTGGGATTCTTCTTGAAATAGTTGGGCATACCTTTCTGTGCCTTTACCGCATGGTAGATTTTGGGTATGGAATCTTCGCCGACAGAGGTGAACCATACAGCCTTGAGCTCGTCGGAGGTGTACTTCTTGGTCTCACCTTTGTATGTGTCGGCAATCTTGACTTCCGTGACCCACGGGAACATGAAGTTGTTGAATGATGTCTCGTTATAGCCCTCTATCTCTGTGCCGTCGGCAAGTATGCCGCGGACGTGATAATCCTCGGGATTATCGCCCTTTGAGTAAGCTGCCAACGATATAAAGACTAAGAAAGCCGTCAATAGATAATTTTTAAGATTCATGTGCGAAAAAAATTGGTTTGCACAAATTTAGAAATATAAGAATTATGAATAAGGGACATTTGTCCCAGTCTCAAAGAAAAATAGCTGTAGGAGTGCTAATTACTGCGTATCCTTTGGAACTGGCGGCGCGATATGGCGAGGTAGGAGGCGATTTCCTGATATGGAATATCTGAAATTACGTCATGATAGCGATGGCATAGCTCTGCATATCTTTCGGCCGGAGTGAGTATATGCAACGAGAGATAGCGGCTGTAGGCCTCGTGGAGTAGTATGGTGGCTGATTTGGCTAAGAAATCAGGGTTGTGGCTGAGCAGATATTTGCGGATGTCGGCAATGCGCACCTGAAGCACTACGGCGTCGCTGCCGGCGATGATTGATGTGAGCGACGGTTGGTTGAAGAGGAATGAGCGGACATAGTCGGTGACTACCTCGTCTTTGAAAGAGAACCCGGTCACACATTCTTCGCCCTTGCTGTTGAGCGAAGTGTATTTGAAATAACCCTTGAGTACAATGCCCATGTATCTGCAAATCTCGCCCTCCTGCGCCAAGCGCTCACCTTTGGCGTATGCGACTTCATCCCCGTGCTCGCGGCAATAGCAGATAAGCGGGTCGAGGTTGATATGAGTGAGGAAATCGTTGAGGCGAGGCATAATGGTAGGGTTACTCTATGGCATTGTCAAGAAACATTTGGTAGAGTGCCACCGGTCCGAGCTGCCATAGCTTGGAATCTTCGCGCTCGAGCTCGCGGTAGGTGGCGGAGCTATAGATTCTCCTCAAAGCTTCCGTGATGGTCAGCCCGAATTCGGTGGCGTACATCACAGCCATTTTACTCACTTTTCCCGGAAGAATGAGATATAGGTTGTCTTGAGTGATTTTTCTCTCTTTCATATCCCGATTTCTTTTGCTTCGATAAATGATATTGACAGAAGTGAGACCGGAGTATGGAGAAGTATCTGATTTACGAGTTTGTAGGTTTTGAGTTCGCGAATCAGCTCTTGCTTGTCAAGCAAGCCGGCTTCATAGAGAGCAAACGAGGCGTAGACCCGATCATTGGCAACCGGCCCTTTTACAATATCGTAATCATGAGTGTAGTCGCGGTTCATGCGGTTTGACATCACGAAATCCAACCATGCCTCTGATGGGGTGTCGAAGTTTAAGACTTTCAGCTTTGACTCATGGGTGATGTCATAATTGTAGATATTGGCATACCCCTTGGTTATTCCGTTTTTGAGCTTTCTTCTTACCCAGTCGCTTGCCTGCTGAAGAGAAGATGTAAGATAAAAGCCGGCACCATAGTCAAGTGTTCGGTTGGGTTTGCGTATTTCGGGTGTGTCTACAATTTCAAGACCTCCGTGGTAAAGGAACATAAGTCAAGTCTTTGCGGTTTAACATAAAATCTTCGATCTCTTCGAGAATCCATTGAGGAGCCTGAGTATGTATCGGCTCATAGTTGGCCTGTAGATAATTGATAGCACCGGAGTCTGAAAGTATCCGAGAAGCCTTCTCGCCGCTGATATCATGGGCGCGTTTGTAAATCTCTATGCAGAAAGAAAGGAAAAACGCTATGGTGTCTTTATATTCAAGCTCAGTCATGGTTGCTTTTGTTTATATATCAAAAAGGGGGCGTGTCATTTTTTGATACGCCCCCTTTGGATGTCTGTTGCTTAGATGTCTCCGTGGTCTTTGAGAAGAGCCGTGGCGGCTTCGAAGTCGGTGTCGCGCACCATCAGTCGGACGGGGTTCCACACCTGCGCTCCGAAGTAGAGGCGTGCCATGTTCTCCCCCTCGATGAAGGCCGGAATGCCGTTGGCTTCAAGCATACCGCGTGCGATGTTGGCTGTCACTTCATCGGTATATTCAGCCGCCAGTACGATTTTCATATTACTTGATTTAAGTTTCGTAAGCGAAACTTGAATTACTTGACTATCAGCAGGAAGTAGTTTTTCTTACCTTTCTGCACGATGATGTAGCGGTCGGCAAGGAGCATGTCGGTGGTGGCTACAGCCTGCGGGTCGGTGATTTTCTCCTTGTTAATTGACACGCCGCCGCCCTGCACGAGCTTGCGCATTTCGCCCTTTGATGGGAACACGGCGGCTTTGTCGGTGAGCAGGTCGGCAAGGCGGATACCGGCCTCGATGTCGGCGCGCTCAACCTCGAAGCGGGGAACGCCGTCGAATACATCGAGCAAGGTAGCCTCGTCGAGGCGGTGGAGAGCCTCGGCGGTGTTGTTGCTGAAGAGAATCTGCGAGGCCTCCTGAGCGGCGCGCAGGTCTTCGGCGCTGTGCACCATGGTGGTGATTTCTTCGGCAAGGCGGCGCTGCAGCACGCGGCGGCCGGGATCCTGACGGTGCTCCTCGATGAGCGAGTCGATTTCCTCGCGGGTGAGGGTAGTGAAGATCTTGATATATTTCTCGGCGTCGTTGTCGGCAACGTTGAGCCAGAACTGGTAGAACTTGTAGGGCGATGTGCGGTTGCGGTCGAGCCATACATTGCCGCCCTCGGTCTTGCCGAATTTTGTGCCGTCGGCCTTGGTGATAAGGTTGCAGGTCAGGGCGTAAGCCTCGCCGTCGAGGGTGCGGCGGATAAGTTCGGTGCCGGTAGTCATGTTGCCCCACTGGTCGCTGCCGCCGATCTGGAGCTTGCAGCCGCGGTCGCGGTAGAGGGTGAGGAAGTCGTAGCCCTGCACGAGCTGGTAGCTGAATTCGGTAAACGACATGCCCTGCTGGTTCTCGCCCGACAGGCGTTTTTTCACCGAATCCTTGGCCATCATGTAGTTGACGGTGATGAGTTTGCCTACGTCGCGGATGAAATCGAGGAAGGTGAAGTCTTTCATCCAGTCGTAGTTGTTGACGAGGACGGCGGCGTTGGGAGCGTCGGAGTCGAAGTCGAGGAAGTGTGCGAGCTGGCGCTTGATACCCTCCTGATTGTGGCGCAGGGTGGGTTCATCGAGGAGTTTGCGCTCCTGACTCTTCATCGAGGGGTCGCCGATCATACCGGTTGCACCGCCTACGAGGGCAATAGGCTTGTGGCCACAGCGCTGGAAGTGTTTGAGCATCATCACGCCCACGAGGTGGCCTATATGGAGACTGTCGGCGGTGGGGTCAATGCCGAGGTAGCCTACGGTCATTCCTTTTTTGAGTTCTTCATCTGTGCCGGGCATTACGGTGTGGATCATGCCGCGCCATGTGAGTTCTTCTATGAAATCCATTTTAAGTGCAAGTTAGAAATTTGTGAAAGCCAAAGGAAGCAAAGATTTGATTGAAGGCATGCGATATATCTCGTCGGCTCCGATGAGCAACACCGGCACATCGTGCCCCGCTCTCATCTCATATTCGAGAAGCGCCTGCCGGCAAGCGCCGCAGGGTGCGGTCGGGGTGGCGGGCTCGCGGTTGTCGGCGTCGCGGGCAGCTATAGCCATAAGCTCGAACTTGGCCTCGGGATAGTTGGCGCCGGCGTAATAACATGCCGACCGCTCAGCACATGTGCCCGAGGGGTAGGCAACATTCTCCTGATTGGCGCCGGTCACAACCGTGTCGTTGTCAAGGAGTATGGCCGCCCCGACGTGGAAGTTGCTGTAGGGGGCATACGACCCGTCGACGGCACGGCGGGCCGCGTCGACAACCCGGCGCTCGCTCTCGCTAAGCTCCGGATAGGTCAATGAGGTGACAGGGGTCACTATTTCGAATTCTTTCATCCTTGGATTTGCTTATTTGATTGTGCAAATATAAAGATTTATGAGCAAAAGAAAAAATATGACCTCCAAAATTTTTATAATTGTCAAATTTACACTATTTTTGCAGCTTGAAAAGTCCAATTACGAATAACGAAACCTAAACATAGCAATGGAAAATCTCCGCCCCGACGCCCAAGAGGTCGACAAGTCAGAAGAAATTCTGGCCAAGGCGCAAGCCAACAAGAAGAAAATAATGTACTGCCTCGTTGTGGCAGCAGTGTGTGTAATAGCTGTTCTGGCTTATCTCCTGATTGCCCAGAGCGGCAGCCGCAAGGCCGATGAGCTCGTTGCCAAGGCCGACGCCGCCCAGAACGACAGCATAGCCCTCACCCTCTATGCCGAGGCTGCCGACGCAGGCTACAAGAGCGGCAACCGTGCTAAAGCCGAGATGGGCATACGTCTGTATCGCGACGGAAAGTATGAGGAAGCTCTCAAATATCTCGACGACTGCTCACTCGACGATGAAATCGCCGAGGCCGGTGTAGAGACTCTCAAAGGCGACTGCTACGTGAACCTCGACCAGCTCGACAAGGCTCTCAGCGCCTATAAGTCTGCAATCAGCGACGCCGACAAGAACCCCGAGATTGTGCCCTTCGTGCTCATCAAGATGGCCAACATCTACCGCGAGCAGGGCAATTTCGACGCCGAGGCTAAAGCCTACAAGCAGATAATCGACGACTATCCCTCTTATCTCAACACAACGCGCATGGATATCCGCACATACTACCAGCGCGCCCTCGCGTCGAAGAAATAAGGATAACCCCACTCTACAAACCATATAAAAGGCCTGCCCCGTGCGGGCCTTTTAAATTTGGCAAGCTACACTTCAGTCAGGCAAAGAAAAGGGAATAAAGGTAAAAAGGCAAGACAATAGTCTTGTAATTGAGGGATATTTGAAAGGTATTCCCTTGCCTGTCACAGACAATTGCCTTTTAACCTTCTTTGCCTACTCAAATTAGCTTGCGAGAGTTGAATAATCAAGATATGCAATCGCAGAATCCCGAACGACTGGTAAAACTTGCCACACGCCCCGTAGGTCGTCTGCTGTGGGAGTATAGCCTGCCCGCAGTGGTGGGCATGCTCGTGATGGCGCTCTATAATGTGGTTGACCGTATATTCATCGGCCAATGGGTAGGCCCCGACGCCATCGCCGGCCTTGCCGTCACATTCCCGGTGATGAATCTCACCACGGCCATAGGTGTGCTCATCGGCGTAGGCTCTTCTGCTAAAGTGTCGATAATGCTCGGCGCAGGCCGCAGGGCCGACGCCAATGTGGTGCTGGGCAATGCCGTTGTGCTCACCTTTATCAACGCCGCTATCTATATTATCCTTTTCGCCATATATATCGACCCCTTGCTGCAGCTCTTCGGCGCGAGCGAGGTCACCTTGCCCTACGCGCGCGACTACATGCTCACGCTGCTGCCCGGCTGTATGCTCACCAATGTCGCTTTCGGCCTCAACAATATCATGCGTGCCTCGGGCTATCCGGAGCGAGCCATGGCCACCATGCTCATAGGCGCTATCGTCAACGTGGCTCTCGACCCCATCTTCATCAATGTGCTTGGCTGGGGCATAGAGGGCGCCGCATGGGCTACAGACATAGCCATGTTCGTATCATCGGTATTCGTGGTGGTACACTTCATGCGCCGCGACGCCACGGTGCGCTTCACCGGCGGTATATGGCGGCTCCACTGGCCCATAATAGGCGGTATTATAGCCATCGGCGCCGCCCCGGCGATAGTAAATGCCGCCTCGTGTATCGTCAATGCCCTTGCCAACAACGCCCTTCTGAGCCACGGCGGCGACCGCGATATCGGTGCTGCCGGCATAATGGTGACATATACCTCGCTTCTGGTGACAATAGTGCTCGGTATCTGCCAAGGCCTGCAGCCTATTGTCGGCTATAATTACGGCGCCGGCCACTACCACCGCCTCCGCCGCACATATATGCTTGCTGTAGCGGCCTCTACCATCGTCACTGCCGGCGGAGCGGCTTTCGGCCTCACTTTCCCACGCGAGGTAGGCATGGCCTTTACCTCCGACAGCGCCCTTCTCGACGCTACGGAGCGCTCCCTGCGCCTGTGTCTGATAGTCTTCCCCGTCGTGGGCTTTCAGGTGATATCCACATCGCTCTTCCAGAGTATTGGTAAAGCCACCAAGTCGATAATCGTAGGCCTGCTGCGACAGGTGGTGTTCTTGATTCCGCTGCTGATATTTCTGCCGCGCGAGTTTGGAATCGACGGCGTATGGCTCTCCTTCCCGATTTCCGATTTCATCGCCACGATTGTCACTGCTTGGCTGATAATTGTGCAGTTCCGCCAGCTTGACCGCAGGATATCGGCAGCGTGCTGAACATTCAGGCGGCCTCGGGTGTATAATATAAAACACTACGCCGCTTATGAAAAAGACGTTCAACAAAACCATCCTTCTGCTCCGGTTGCTGATAATAGCGCTGGCTGCTTCTACTGTCACATCATGTGGGTCGATACGCACCTTCGGAGGTATCGAGCACGAATATTCCTACGACTTCGACGGTCACGGCTATCACCATAAGAAACCTAAGAAGCCAAAGAAACCTAAAAAGCACAAAAAGCACCATGATCATGACGATTAAAAGATAAGGTTGGTGGTTTGTAGGCTGTGGGTGGCGAATTGGTTTTTGCAGGCCTCCCGACTACAACCTTGCTTGAATAAAAATAAATTTGCGCAGGCAAAAAAAATATATTAACTTTGCAGCGCAAATGCCCGGATGGCGGAATCGGTAGACGCGACGGTCTCAAACACCGTTGGGGCGACCCATCCCGGTTCGAGCCCGGGTCCGGGTACTGATAATGACTGAAGATCACTCGATTTTCAGTCATTATTTTTGTTTTTAAGGTATACTAAAAGTGTACTGCTCGGCAAAATAAAGGCAAACCGATAGCGCCGAATTAGCTGTTTTTAAGCGCTGTTCGTTATATTTAATTCTATTTGCTTGCCTAAATTTCTTTTATCAAGGCATTTTTGGTCTCAAATAAAATCCGTATATTTGCACCCGATGAGATATATCTCGTCACAACATTTTGGAAAATAAGAAGCGTTATGCTAAACTCGGAGTCGGGAACGTAGGAAATTCAAGACTTTTTAAGAGAGTGTGCATAGTGGTTCTCACGCTAACGGCGTGGGCTGCTATTACCATTTCTCTTAAAAAGGTTCTTCCTACGACCTCCGACTTAGAACGTGGCATTGCAGTTCCACGCTTCGTGATTTAATGGCACTCATTGGAACCTCGGTGCGTTTTAACAGACTAATATGAAAAGAACGGTATTCACCATATTTGCTATCTTATTTTGTGCAGTTGTTTCTTTTGCACAAAACGATGTAACCAAATTTTTAGGATTTCCCGTGGATGGCACTAAGGCTGACATGATTAAGAATCTAAAATCAAAAGGCTTCAAGTTAAAAACTGTGGGTGATAATGATGTTCTGATGGGCAGATTTAATGGAAATGATGTTCATGTATTTATTTCTACTGAAAATGGTAAAGTATCTCGAATAATGGTAAGCGATGAAAACACCATGAGCGAAACGGATATTAGAATCCGATTCAACCGCTTGTGCTCACAGTTCAAGGATAATGGAAAATATCTTTCCTTAGACGATTATACCATTCCTGAGAATGAAGATATCTCCTATGAAATGGCCGTGCGTAACAAAAGATATGAAGCAATATTCTATCAGTTGCCAGAGGGAGAAGCTATGGAACAAATGCACGCTTCTATCTTGAAAGATGTTCAAGACAAATACACTCCGGAGCAATTAGAATCTCCAACTGATGAAATGCGTACTGAAATTATTTCAGATACGTTTGATAAAATGATGAACTTTTTGAGAAATAAACCCGTGTGGTTTATGATTTCTGAGATGTACGGTAAATATTATATCACGATGTTCTATGATAATGAGTACAATCGAGCGAATGGCGAGGACTTGTAATAGAAAAATAGACATGATTATGAAACGACTCTCAATAACCCTCATTATTAGTTTTATATTGACTTTGTTGATTAGCGGGTGTGCATCTATGCGTCCGCCAATAGTAAATACCTATGATGATGACATTTTCAACTATCGGTATTTTTACGTTTCGCCTACTGGTGACTATACTTCAAGTTCAGGAGTTTACGGAAATCAATATGGAGTTTACGGTGGTACGACAAAATCAACAAACCCAAGTTCTATCATTTCTGGAATTTTATTTAAGAATGGATTCATTCAAGTAAATGAAGTTAATCCCGACAACGCCAAAGAAACAATGATTGTCAATTTTGGAGAAACTGGGCGTAGAAATGTCAATCTTGGATATTCCATCGAAGTAACAATACAATTCATATCTGCAGCTACCCAAAAGCCTATTTGTTCATGTACTGCTGAAGGTCAGGGAGAAACTGAGGCTGATGATGTTCGCAAAGCGATACAACGAGCACTTGAACCATTATTTAAGTCCAATAAAAAGGAATAATGTATCCATGAGATAATATTTTTAGTTTGTATTATAATATTGGCAGACGAGTTCCATTTTTGGTTAAACGCTGCGAAATGGGATTAGCCCGATCATCCAGCGAGGAAAGAATGTATGATCCTAATAGAGATAGGACTTTCTTAGTTGAGAAAGCAGAACCTCGTGGGAAATATGGTAAACTTATGGTAAATGTTTTGTCGATGGTAAACCAGATGACACATATCGGAAAGACTGCTATCCTAATATAAGTGAAGAGGAGATACCTTGTGCTGGTTGTGGCAAGTGGGTTCTTCTTGACGTGCCTGGACTAGATATGGAAACAATATTTCCCAAACGAACTTCCGATTTCAAATAAAATTCGGGAAGTATAAGGGAAAAACTATTGGTGAAATATATGAATCAGACCCCAAATACATATATTGGCTTATGGAACAAGACCATTATTTTAGAGTAAATTTCCATGAGCTATTAAACATTCCCCAAAATTTCCCCGATGCAAAGTCTTTGATTGAAGCGGAAATCAATCGAGTTTTTCCGAAAGCCACAGTTGATAGTTGCATCCCATTGGGTAAATATAATGGCAAAACATATAAGGAAGTTTATTCCGAAGACCCTGCATATATCGAATGGTTTCTACGTAACAATCGGAATATTGATGTTGATTCATTTATGACGATGATGAATAATAGAAAACAAGTTTAGTATTCTTGATTAGTCCGATTAAATAAGTCGAAGAAATACAACGGCCATCCGTTCTATATGGAACAGATAGCCGTTGTTCTTTTAACGCTTTACTCCTATGCTGATGGTTTGCCTCTGTGACTGCTACATGTCTTTGAACCACTGAAAAATATTCTTGCCGCTGAAGTGCAGACGGAATAGGTTACCATCCTTTGGGACAGGCTTGATTAGTCCTATAATTTGATTTTAGGATTTTAGGAGACATGTCGCACATGAATTTAAAAATTTTTTTTGCGGTGGGTTGTGAAAATGCTTATCTTTGCAGACCTTATCCGGGTAATGGCAATAACTGATAAAAACTATAAAAACATGAAGCTTAACCGACTTATTTTCATTTTTATATCACTGGCCTGCATGGCTTTGGCGGCGTGCAGCGATGATGAGCCCAAGATTCCCGACAATGCCATCACGCTCAATATGATGAACAGCGACAATGGCAAGACCTTTATCGGCGGCTCGGATGTGTATATCAACAGCGCCAATAACTTCGTTTCCTCTAAATGTGGCATTGTAGACCTTGGCAAGAAAGGCAGTTTCAGCCAAAATCCTGACCTTACGCAGATTGCATACGAGATGGCTGTTACACCCGGCAATTTCTACCAGATTGTCCTTGCCAATGATGTGAGGGATATCGCCGGAGAGCGTGCTGTATCTATCAATGCTGACTATTATAATCTCTATGTCGACTCGTGGCTCTATGATTCCGACAAAGAGATAAGCGGTGCGAAAGTGCGCTATGCAGAGTGCTCGCCCAAAACCGATAAACTGCCGGCATGGGATAACTCTTATCCTATATTCTTGAAATCTTGGGATGATAACAATTATGCTGAGGCCGCGACTTATAATTTTGAGAAAGGCGTAGTGATAGATTCTGATTATTCAGTCTATAATGTTGAGGGCTACGACTTGGCCAACAGCTTGCAGGTCAAGATTACCGATAATAAAATCGAGTTCTCAAATAAATCATACACGCCCTCAGGCAAGGCCAAGGTGGTGATGTATGTGAGATATGGCAGCCTCTACACACGTGTGCAATTTCTTGTAAGTTCGTCGATATGACGGATTTGAGTCAATTTCTTGCCGACATACCGGCGGAGCACAGGCCGATGATGGCTGCGGCCTTGGAGATGGCGGAAAAGGCCGGTGAAATACATCTGCGCTACTTCCGCTCGCAGAATCTCGAGCAGTCTACAAAGCTCAACGACAGCGATGTAGTCACCGTCGCCGACAAGGAGTCGGAGGCTGCGATAGTCGGCTATATACATGAGCATTTCCCATCGCATGGCATTATCGCCGAGGAGTCAGGCCGCGAGCATGACGACCGCGAGTGGCGCTGGGTGGTAGATCCTCTAGACGGCACCACCAATTTCGCCATGGGCCTGCCGCCGTTCTGCGTGTCGATAGCCTTGGAGCACTGTGGCGAGGCTGTGCTCGGAGTAGTCTTCGCGCCTTATCTCAATGAATGTTTCTATGCCGTCAAGGGCGGCGGGGCTTGGCTCAACGGCAAGCGCCTGGCATGCTCCGACAAGGGTGTGCTCTCGAAAGCCGTCGTCGCCACCGGTATGCCTTACGACCGCAACGACAATCCCGACAACAACCTAGCCGAGATATGCCGCATGGCGATGTGCGTGCGCGCTGTCCGCCGCATGGGCTCGGCGGCGATGGATCTGTGCTATACAGCAGCCGGCTTCCTCGACGCCTACTGGGAGCTCAATCTCAACCGCTGGGATGTGGCGGCCGGAGAGCTTATTGCAGCCGAGGCCGGCGCCATAGTGGAGTCTATCCGCGCCGACCGCAATCATTCGTTACTTGTGTCTAATCCGGCGCTGTATGAGTCAATGCGCCGGGTACTATTCTGTGAAAATGGAAAATAACAACGATATCGTATCTGAATTTGAAGAGAAGGCGAGGCGCGGACTCTCCGAGTTCCTTGTCAAGAAAGGCGCTCTCGACGAGATTGTACCCGAGTGCGCTGACCTTGAGGAGAAATGGCCGGCGATAGTGCGAAGCTACCTGCCCGACGGCGCACGTGAGTTTCAGAACTACCCCGTGGTGTCGCTCGGCTGGATGATGTTTGTAGGCATGGCAATGGCCCACTATTGGGATGAGGACTGGGAAAGCAACGCCGCCCGCACCGACTTCTACACCGCCTTGCGCGACCGTCGCGGCTACGACGAGATGGATGAGGCTGTGCTCGAAGAGGTGATAAAATGCGAGGGCGAAGAGCTCGAGCGCGTCAGCGACCTCGTGGCCGATTGTGCCTCAAGGCTTTACTCGCTCATCATGCACGCCAAGGTAGAGCCGGGCACACAAGAGGCTTTCGGCATTTATGTCGCCGCACTCCATCAGCTCTATCTTGCCGGTGTGGCCGTAGAGCTCAACGCCCTCGGCTACCACATGACAAAGATTTAATTCAACTTTCGCAAGCTTAAGTTGAATAGGCAAAGAAGGTTAAAAAGGCAATTGCCGATGGCAGGCAAGAGAATACCATTCGAATATTACTCAATTGCAAGACCATAATCTTGCCTTTTTGCCTTTATTTCCTTTTTTGCCTGACTGAAGTGTAGCTTGCGAAACTTCAGCTATTAAACCTGTTAACCTCAAAATAAACAAGTTTCGCCTGCGAAACTTACATCGGATGACTCAACAGATTGAAATACGCCTGCGTCCGCGGCGCAACGGCTTCCACCTCATCACCGACGAGATCGTCGCCGCCCTGCCACAGTTACCTCAGGCCGGGCTGCTCCACCTCTTCATACAGCACACCTCGGCAGCCCTCACGATAAATGAGAACGCCGACCCCGACGTGCGCACCGACCTCAAAAGCATTTTCGACCGCCTCGTCAGAGAGCGCGAGCCATATTACCTCCACACCTTCGAAGGCCCCGACGACATGCCCGCCCACGCCAAAGCTTCGCTCATAGGCCCGTGCGTCACCATACCCATCACCGGTGGCCGCCTCAACCTCGGCACATGGCAAGGAATCTACCTGTGCGAGTTCCGCGACCACCCCTCTCCCCGCCGCCTGACAGCGACAATCATCAGCTGAGAAAAATCAAATTGACTATACCAAACTATTCCAATCTTTGCAAGATTGGAATAGTTTGTTTATATTTGCACCGAAATATCAAATTTAATACGCCATGATAGAATTACCCCCGAAAATTAAAGATAATCAGACTATAGATATACTGAAACTTGACAAAGCCATATTGGATAATATAAACAAGCTATTGGATTCGTATATATATTGGTCTGAACTCAAATATAAAAAAATCAATGGTATTGATGATCCTACAGAGCTTTGGTCAATTTTGAAACTTTTGCGGACGACAAAAGACACCGAAGTATACGCTCCATACGGATTTCATTTTTGCCTGACAAATACCATGATGCGTCTATGCCATGAATTCGATATGAAATTCGGCGGCACATGGGGCAGTGAGTCTATTATTCCGCAGGAAAACAGACAAAGGTACCTTATCGGATCGGTTATAGAAGAAGCAATTTCATCGAGTCAGATGGAGGGAGCCTCCACCACCCGCAAAATTGCAAAGGACATGCTGCGCAAGAATATATCACCCAAGGATAAATCGCAGCGGATGATTTATAATAATTATCAGACAATCAAATATCTCTCCAAACACACTGAGCAGCCACTCTCAATAGATTTCATTTTGAATATCCATTCCTTGATGACCGCCGGTACATTGGACGATCCCAATGACAGCGGCCGGTTCAGGAGTAATGATGAGGTCGTCGTTGAGAACGCAATTACGCATGAAGTAGTCCATACACCTCCATGTCATACCCAAATACCGCAGGCAATGGCATGGCTTGTCGACTTTGCAAATGAAAAAAATACTCCAATATTCATCCACCCGATTATCAAGGCGATAATAATTCATTTCTTTATATCATACCTTCATCCGTTTGTTGACGGCAATGGCCGTACGGCAAGAGCATTATTCCATTGGTATATGCTTAAATCAGGATATTGGTTGACTGAGTATATGTCTATATCAAGGGTGATTTACAAGTCAAAGACATCATACGAGAAATCATTCCTACAGACGGAAGCCGATGGTAATGATATAGGATATTTTATATCTTATCACTTGGCGGCTCTTGAAAAAGCATTCAATGAACTTCAGAAATACATATCCCGCAAGATTGCCCAACGCAACGACCAAAACCGGATCTTGCGGATTGGAAATATCTCGCAGCGCCAATCCGAAATCCTTTATTTCATGCTGAAAGATGAGAATATGGTGCTGACGGTCAAAGATGTAAGTTCGAGATTATTGGTAACTCCAACTACTGCCAAACATGATATAACAGGTCTTGTAGAAATGGGCCTTTTGGCGGAAATCTCACTTAACAGACAAAAGAAAGGATATATCAGAGGCCGATTGTATAAAGAGAAAGTTGAAGATAAGCTCTAAACTATTCCAATCTTGCAAAGATTGGAATAGTTTGGAGTGGTCGATTAGAAAAGTATATAAGCTTATAGCTCCGTTCAGCCGTTTATTTTACAGTTTTCTGACGGGTGAATTTTTTGCGGGTGTTCGAAATTGTTAGTATTTTTGTAGTGTGAAGCGATTGAGCAACAAGGGTGCCCGGGCAGTAGCTGTCGGGATTGTTGCTCTCACGGCAGTTCTTGCCGTGGGGGTGGCGCTGTGGCGTGTGGTGCAGCCGCGGGAGCCGCATGTTGAGCTCGACCGCGGGCGCTACCCGATCTGCGGCCTCGACCTGTCAGCTCATAACGGCAGCCCCGACTTCGACTCTATCGCTGCCTCGGGCGTTGATTTCGTCTACCTCAAGGCGAGCGAGGGAGTGTCGCACCGCGACCCTGCTTTTGTCCGAAACTATCTTGCCGCGCGCCGTGCCGGTCTTGCCGTGGGGGCTTATCACTTCTTCCGCTTCGACTGCGACGGCAAGCGGCAGGCCATCAATTTCCTCGACGCTGTCAAAGACTGCGAACTGCAGCTGCCTGCGGCCATCGACATCGAGGAGTGGGGCAATCCGGCGGGTTATGCTACAGAAATAATCAACGAGCGCATAGCCACGATGTTGGCGATAGTAAATGTAGAGCGCGGCCCGGTGGTGATATATACCAACAAGAACGGCGACGCACGCTTCGTGCGCCACACCTACGATCGCCTCGACGGCAGCGACCCGGACCTGTGGATCTGCTCCTTTACCGACCCTCCGCTCACACGCCGCCCGTGGCGTCTGTGGCAGCACAGCCATGTGGGCAAAGTGGCCGGGGTGAGGGGCAAGGTTGACCTCAACACTTTCAATGGCTCGCGCGAGCAATGGAAAGCATGGCTCGACTCGATTGGCAACACAATAAAACAACATAATCTACGTTAGAATCATTGAGGTAAACACGCCTCCACACTACATATTTGCTCTCCATGATCAAACAGATATATATCACCTTTTCAGTAATTATAGCGGCGCTGGCAGCGACTGTCGGCGCGGCGGCTTTCGACACGGGAGTGTATGCCGACAACTCGGTCCTCGCCGAGGGGCGATGGGTGAAAGTGCGCGTCGACGACGACGGCCTCTATTGCATACCGCTGTCTACCCTGCGCTCGTGGGGCTTCTCGGATCCGTCGAAAGTGGTGGTGCGTGGTTATGGCGGTCACCGTCAGTCGGATGTGCTGTCGCTTAAGAACTATATCGACGACCTGCCCGAGGTGCAGACAGTGCTGTCAGACCGCGGCATAGTGTTCTACGGCCTCGGTGCTAACGAGTGGTATGAGCCGCGCTCTAAACATTTCGTGCTTCGTCAGAACGACTACTCCATCGCCGGCTACTACTTCGTGGGGCTTCGCGGTGATGAACCGGCCCGCGAAATCGGCGCCACTGCCGCCATGCCTACAGGGAGCAATCCCGCCACCACGTATATGAGCCGCGTGCACCATGAGCAGGAACTCACTCAGGTGTCCGGCGAGGCCGGCCCGCTGATTGTGGGCGAGGAAATGCGCTTCACTAACCAACGCAAGATATCGTTTTCTACTCCCGACGCTGTAGAAGGCGGCGAGCTGCGGTGGGCCATATCGCTTATCACCGCCGCCGGATCGGCAGGCTCGCTGTCGGTAAGTGTCAACGCCGGTGCCAAGACATCATATAATGTGCCTCTCACGTCAGGCAGTTATATCCACGGCTCCGAAACCGTGGCCTACGGTACAGGGGTCTCAGCCGGCACGTCGGCCGAAATCACGATAGGCTACTCTTGCTCGGGTGTCGTCACAGCTGCGAATCTCAATTATCTGAGCCTCAACTATGAGCGCCGCCTGCGGCTGCCTTCGGCGGGCTACCTGTCGTTCAGCACCACGTCGGCTGCAAACACTCTCGAGTGTGCGTCGGCCTCGGATGTTACCCTTTGGGATGTTACCGACCCGCTCAATATCAAGGTACTTGCCGGGCGCGCCTACGGCTCGTCGCTCAGTTGGCAGAACAGCGCGACAGGTCTCCGCGACTATGCCGCCTTTACCCCGTCGGCGAATATACCGGCACCCAAGACTGTCGGCGTGGTCTCTGCGCAGAACCTCCATGCCCTCCGTGATATCGACATGGTTATCGTCACCCCCTCGGCCTATCGCGAGCAGGCTCAGCGCCTTGCCGACTTCCATGCCGGAGCAGAGGAGAAACTGTCGGTGGCCGTTGTGACGCCTGATGAAATCTACAATGAATTCTCGAGCGGCACACCCGACATCGGTGGTATACGCCGCTTCTTCAAAATGCTCTACGACCGAGGTGGCCTGCGTTATGCCATACTTTTCGGCCGCACGAGCCTCGACAACCGCAGCCTTACCGCATACGCGCCGAATTACCCTACTATACCGTCGTGGATGCCGCGGAGTGTGGCTTCGTCGCTATCCGACAACACCGGCTATTGCTCCGACGATATCACCGCCATGCTCGAAGACGGCTCCGGCGAGACAATGGGGCTCGACAAGCTTTCCATAGCCATAGGCCGTATGCCCGTGACATCGGTGCTCGAAGCACGAAATATGGTTGACAAGACCATAGAATATGCCGGAAAATCGAAGAAGACCGCATGGAAACATCGTTTCCTCTTCCTCTGCGATGATGAGGACACTGCGATACATCTCCAGCAGACCGAGACGCTCCTGAACCAATACGAACTATGTGGTGGCGGCGCAATGCTCCCACGCAAGGTCTATATCGACGCCTACGAATATGTGGGCAGCACATATCCCGAGGCGCGCAAAGCCATGTACCGTATGCTCGACGAGGGCGTGGTGTGGTGGAATTTCGTAGGCCATGCAAGCCCCACCGGCTGGACCAAAGAAGGTATGCTCTCGTATAATGACCTGAGCAGTCTCTATCTTCGCCACTGGCCCTTTATCTATGCCGCTACCTGCGACTTCCTGCGCCTTGACTCGCGCACCATAAGCGGCGGCGAGCTGATGTATCTTGAGCGCTATGGTGGTGCGATAGGTATGATAAGTGCTGTGCGCCCGGTGTTTATCTCGATGAACGGTCTTCTCACATCCGCTATCGGCCGAGCCCTTGCCGCGACAGACAGCGAGGGGCGTCTGCTCACACCGGGTGAGATTTACCGCCGGGCCAAGAATGACATACGCGACAAGGACGGCAAGCTTACGAGCGATGAAAACCGCCTGCGATATATATTTGTCGGCGACCCGGCCCTACCGCTTGCCATGCCATACAATAATGTCAGGGTAGACGAAATCAAAGGCGTATCCGTGGCCGACAGCGACGCCCAGCCTACGTTGGCCGCTCTTGAACGTGCCAATATATCAGGCTCGGTGGTTGGTGCTGACGGTAAAGAAATGACAGACTTCGAGGGCGTGCTGCTCGTGGATATTTTCGATGCCGAGCGTACCGTCACCACCAATGGCCGAGGCGAAGGCAAGGTTGAGAATTTCGAAGATATAGGCGATAGAATCTACACGGGGTCCGCACCGGTGCATAACGGACGTTTCAGCCTCGACGTGGCCATGCCCCTTGAGATAGCGCAGAATTTCCGTCCGGCGGCAATGTCGCTCTATGCCTATTCTACCGAGAACAATACAGAGGCAATCGGCCTCTTCCGCGATTTCTATGTATACGGTTACGACGAGAATGCCGAGCTTGACGACAAAGCTCCGGTAATCGAGTCGATGGTGCTCAACCACAGTGATTTCCGCAGCGGCGATACCGTCAACGACTCTCCCATGCTCATAGCCTCGCTGCGCGACGACATCGGTATCAACGTGTCGTCGGCCGGCATTGGCCATCAGCTTACAGCGATAGTCGACGGCACAAAGACTTTCACCGGCCTCTCCGATTACTATACACCCTCGGCCGACGGCAGTCCCTCGGGTGTGATCAACTACCCCCTCAGCGGCCTTGCCGAAGGCTCACATACGCTTACTCTGCGGGTGTGGGACACAGCCGGCAATCCTGCCGAGCAGACTTTGGAATTCAATGTCGTAGAAGGTATGGCTCCGAAGATTTATGATGTTTACTCCGACGCCAATCCCGCTTCTACGGTGGCAAACTTCTATCTTAGCCATAATCAGCCCGATGGTAACGTGACTGTCACCGTAACGGTCTACAACCTCCTTGGCCGTCAGGTATGGAGCGGCTCGTCGAGCGGTCGCAGCGACATGTTCCTCTCTGTGCCCGTAAGTTGGGATCTCACGGATATGGGGGGCCGGCGCGTGAGCCGCGGTATCTATCTCTACCGCGCCACAATCACCGGCGACGGCAAGACTTTCGAGACTGCCTCGCGGCGCATTGCCGTCACGGCTCAATAGTTCTAAATGAAAATATGAAACGCATTATATTGGTATTTGCCGCCGTCGCGGCACTTTGCTCTGTTGCACGCGAGCTGTCGCTTCCGTCAGTGCCGGCTTCACTGCGCGAGCCCTCAATGCGGGCCGACTATATAGCCGCCCATTTCTGGGATGACATGGATTGGTCCGACACCATGGCACTTGATCTGCGTCAGGTGGCGCAGAATACGGCCAATTTTCTGTCGGTATTCCCTGTCATGAGCGGCGACAGCGCCCGTAGCGCTGCTGCCGACATATACCTTGCCGCCGCAGTCAAGGCCGGTGAGGCTCAGGCATTGGCTGTGTCGCACGCATTGGAGGATTGCCTTTTTGCTAAGGAGTCGGGTCAGCGCGACGAGGCGCTTTATGCAATGTTTCTTGAGCGCAGCATAGCCGCCGGATTCCCCGACAGTCTGCGGGCGCAATATATGCTTGAGATGACGTGCAAGAATATGCCCGGCACTCCGGCTGCCGATTTCAAATTCACCGCGCGCGATGGCTCTGAATCGTCGCTGCATGCCTTTGCCGACAAGCCGACAATGCTATTTTTCTATGACCCGGACTGTCATAATTGCCACGATATAGCTATGGCCTTTGCCGACGACCCGGTGATCAAGGCCAAACTGATAGGTGGTAGAATGAAAGTGCTCGCCCTGAGTCCGGGCGATCCGGAAGAATGGCAGGCTCACGGCGCATGGTTGCCGTCAAACTGGACCGACGCTTCTGATGGCGGTGTAATCGAAGACGAGGAGTTATATAGCCTCGGCACATACCCGACAATCTATCTACTTGACGCCGGCGGCACGGTGCTGTTGAAAGACTGCACTCCGGCAGAACTGATAGAATATATAGCCCGTAAATTGTGATAAATACTACCCCTCTTACTCTTCGGCTGCTTCTATCACGAAGTGGCCGGCGCTGTATTTGAACCGCAGCAATTCGATGGCCGCAAGGCGGGCGATATAGGAGTCGGCAGTGTCGGCTGAGATATGCAGGTCGAGAGCCATGCGCCGAGTGTCGGAAACTTGTTTTTTCGAGACTATATAGTCAAGAATGGCAGCGGCAGGCCCTTCGAGGCTGAAGGTAGGCGCATTGTCGGCATACTTTTGCTCCCAAGCCCGCACCATCAGGGGATGTGCCGCGATATTCTCATCTGCCACCCTGAAGTAAGCGCGTCGGCAACCGTCGGGCTCGACGGCATATACCGGGAGCTTTTCTGCAGCATTGATTGAGGCTACAATGACGTGGGTAGGCCCGTCGATACGGTAGGCCTGAAATGTCACCTCTTGCGGAGGATAGCAGTAGCGCTCGGCGGCCTGCTCGACTACGTATATGTCTTCTTCATTGCGTACGCCCGCAATCACGCCGTTGTCTTTCACCCCAATGAGCAGTCTGCCACCCTCATGGTTGGCAAATGCCGAAAGAGAGCGGGCTATCTTGCGGGCGTCGCTGATGGCGAATTTGAAATCTTGAGTCTGATGCTCACCCTGCGCTATCCATTCGCGCAGGAGCCGGGCTCCGCGTATGGCATGCAGGTCTTTCATTCAGAGCAGCTCAAGGAGACGTTCGAGAGTGTGGAATGTGGCTTCGGGAGCGGCAGTCCAGAAATCGTTGTATGCAGCGGCGTTTCCTCCCTCTCCCGGGGTATCGCTTATCACACGCAGGCAGACAAAGGGGATGTTGCGGAGGTGGCAGGCATGGGCAATCGCCGCCGACTCCATATCTACGGCCAAGGCGTCGGGGTAGAGTGAAAGTATTCGGTCAAGATCTTCACGTCGGTCTACGAAGATATCGCCTGAGGCGAGCAGACCCTCGCGAGCTCCCAAGGCGAGCCGTATGTCGTCGGATAAAGGACATGTGAAACGTGCCGGGCAATTGGCGGCTATGCCGGGCTCTGTGCCGGGGCCGCACCATACATCATGGTATGCCACTTCGCTAGCAAGGACAACATCAAGAACTTTCGCCGGATTTGCTGTGGCGCCCGTACCGCCGGCTACACCTGTGTTTATAACCATGTCGGGAGCGTAGTTATCTATAAGGGCGGTAGCTCCAAGGGCAGCATTGACCTTGCCTATGCCACATTTTGTAGCTACAATGTCGTGGCCGGCCAATGTTCCGGTATAATACTTGCCGTCTTCTGTTGCACGGCAATCTTTTAGCATGGGCAGAAGTAGCTGAAGCTCTTTGTCCATGGCTACTATTATGGCGATTTTCATTGATGTCGTTTTTTCAAATTCAATGCAAAAGTACATAAAAAATTCGAGATTTATTACACCGGCAGAATAAAAAGGTCAAGGCCGCCGCAACTTATCTGTCTTCAGAGA